>Ga0209992_10000927_pt1 | contig 34742 bp, 25 predicted proteins | sample 2SBtaG_2_FD_182564 | JGI IMG/M metagenome (GOLD analysis project Ga0209992, IMG submission 182564) | Deep subsurface microbial communities from Kolumbo volcano to uncover new lineages of life (NeLLi) - 2SBTROV12_ACTIVE470 metaG (SPAdes)... | ecosystem: Environmental > Aquatic > Marine >...
GCCACGCAGGAGTACCTGCGTCAGGCCAGTCACTTTGTGAACGGGTGCGGTCCCTGGCTGGAGTCGGAGCTGCTGTCCATCGATCCGATCGAGCGCCACTCTTACGAGCGAGTGGAGTACCGGCCCCTGATCAACGCTCGAGCTCATCCTATGGGCACAAAGCGAGAGATCCTGAACAACGACTTCGCCAGGCAGTACATGTCGTTGATGAACATTCTGTGTCACAAGCCGCAGCTAGATGACACCGACTGGATGAGTGTCACGTATCAACTCCTGCTGCAAGACCGCATTGGCGAAGCCCTCGCCAGTTTCGGCAAGGTCGACCCGGCCGAGCTCCCCATGCGCATTCAGTACGACTACATGCACGCCTACTTGGACTTCTTCAGCGACGATCACGCGCTTGCCGGTGGAATTGCGAAAGCCTACGCCGATCACCCCCTGCCCCACTGGCGCAGCCGGTTCAAGCAGATCGAGCAACACCTGGCGGAAGCGAACGGCGAGCGCGTCGTGGGTGCAGGAGGAGAGGGGTCCGACGCGGACGTCCCGGACAACGACACCCTGGCCGGATCCGAACCGACCCTGGAACTGAAGGTGGAAGCCGGACAGGTCACCCTGGAGCACCGCTTCCTCTCTTCGTGCGAGCTGCGCTACTACGTCATGGACGTCGAGTTTCTCTTCTCCACAAGCCCGTTCGTTCAGCAGGGTTCCGGTGCCTTTGGATACGTCAAGGCGAACCGCTTCGACGCGATCGCATTGCCCGAAGAGAATGGAACCATGACGCTCGAATTGCCCAGCGACCTGCGTTCCTCCAACGTGCTGGTGGAAGCCCGGGCTGGAGGCATCGTGCGCCGTCAGGCCTACTACGCCAACACGCTACGCGTGCAGATGATCGAGAGCTATGGGCAACTGAAGGTCACCGATGCGGACACGGGCCGGCCCCTGCCCAAGGCCTACGTCAAGGTGTATGTACGGGACAGCGGCACCGTCCGCTTCCACAAGGACGGCTACACGGACCTGCGCGGCCGCTTCGATTACGTGTCGGTCTCTGCCATGCGCAGCCACGGCATCGAACGCTACGCCATCTTGGTGCTGGACAAGACGCACGGCGCGGTCATCCGCGAAGTGCAGCCTCCAGTGAAGTGAGCCAACGACGGCAGACCCTCTTCCTAGGGATAGGAAAGGGTCTGTCGACCCGCACGCACGCCCTCCAACGTGAGAGTCGTCCCGTCTGCCCAGCACACGATCACGTGATCAGCTTTGGCGTTCTGCCCCAAGCCGAAGACCAACTCCGGTGCATGCCCACTCAAGTAGGAGACGTCCGCGCCCAGCCACAGTTTCTGGACTCTGGGTCCCGATTGGACCTCGACCGAGGCCCCGAACAGCTGTGGAGCGGGCCCATCTAGCCGGATTGACAGGGATCGGTTGTCCGTGAGCGTGTCATTGCGCAGAAGCACGAGCCCGCCGCGGTTTTCCAGGAGTGCGATGTCCACGTCTCCATCTCCGTCGTAATCCGCGGCCGCCAAGCCGCGCCCAGCCCGGGCACGCGCGCAGCTCGGTCCTGCTTGCGCAGCGACTTCCCAGAATCGCGGCCCCTGGGCCTGAAACAGAAACATGGCCTGATCCTGGAGGCGCCGGACATCCTTGGGTTCCTCGAGCGTGCTGCCGTTGGTCACAGCGATGTCCACCTGCCCATCGAGATCCATGTCGATCAGAGCACAGCCCCAGCCCACATGGTCCAGTGCAATTTCCCCAAGCCGGCGCTGACGGGTCTTGTCGCGGTATTCAAACATGCCGCCCGGGTAGCGCTGACTCTGGTAGAGGGCATTCTCCTGAGCAACCCAGTGTGTGATGAACAGGTCGGGCAGGCCATCGTATTGCTCACTCATGTGCCCCAACTCAGCGACGGACAGGCCCATAGAGCCTCGCGGATCCGCCGTTCCTGTTATGGGCGATAAGTCTTCGAAGCGTAGGGAGCGGTGTTCGCCACGCAGGGTTCGCCCTGACAAGTTGCGGAACAGACGGTTGGTGGAGACATCGTTGTTGATGTACAGGTCGAGCCACCCATCACCATCCAAGTCGCAGAGGGTGACACCCAGACTGCGACCATCGGCGTTGAGCACGCCGCACTCCTCGGCCGACTCTACAAACGCACCGCGGCCGTCGTTTAGATAGAGGCGGTTCGGGGCCGGGTCGAAGGCATTCGGATTGAGGGTGTAGGGGACAGACGCCTCGCCGAACTCTGATGACTGAGCCTGTGCCGCTTCGGCCGCGGTCGCTTCGTACGACAGATAATTGCAGACGTACAGATCCAGATCGCCATCCCGGTCGACGTCGCCCCAAGCCATGCCACAGGACCAATCATCGCCGTCGACACCCGCAGCCCGCGCCACGTCAAGGAAGGTCCCATCACCTTGATTCTGAAATAGACGATTGGGACCGTAGTTGGTCACACAGAGGTCTTGATCACCGTCGCCGTCATAGTCGGCAAAACTGGCGCCCATCCCGAAGCCCATCGGGTCGGCCACGCCGGCGGTCTCCCCCACATCCACAAAGCGGCCTCCTTCATTGCGAAATAACCTGTTCGTGCCGACCTCGGTCGGGTCGGATCCGGGGATGTTCACGGCGTACAGGTCCCAGTCCCCATCCCCGTCAAAGTCCCCCCAAGCCAGGCCCGATCCCGTGTCTTCGGGTAGGAGCCGCTGACGTGCTCCGGGGCCGTGCCGCATGCCCAAGCCGCTCTGATCGCTCACGTCGGTGTACCGAATTTCGGATTCACGTCCGGCGATGTGCACGAACTGCGACGTGACTGAGGCCTCCGGATCCGCCAGGTCTGTGTTGCGCGACCGTTCTAACCAGAATCCGCCAGCGATCAGAGCTCCTCCACCGAGCCCCATCAATATGATGGAGCTGCGAATTCGCCGACGGCGACGAGAGAGTCCAACGCCAGCCTTGCCGGTCAACCGCCGCCTCCACCAGGGCTGGAATGGGCGGCAACTCGGATTTTCTGTTCGGCTTCAGTCTGCTTGAGCGTGGGTTGGAAGACTCCTGAGTCGCTCTCCATGTCGGGGACGACACGCTGCAGGAAATCCTGTCGATAGCGGCGCAAGTTCAGATCCGCGTGCACGGTCAGGGGGCCCTGTGCGTCGGTCGGTAGGGTGAACGTGTAGCTCTGGCGGTCTGAGTACTTGGGAAAAATCACCCTCTGTCCCGCTCCGCCTGCCTTGCGCCACAGCTCGTGCTCCAGCAAGGGCTGGCCGTGCTCGTCAAGGGGTTGGGCTTCCAAGACCAGGGTGCCGTCGCTGCGCGAGTTATCCGGTTCGTGGGGTACGCCGGCCGTGTCGCAAATCCTTCGGGTCTCGGGATCGATCATGCCCCACTCCTCGATCACGGCGCCGTTGGCGTCCGTCACCGTCAGATGAATCCAAGAGCGCACGAAGTCCAGCGGACCGGTTGTGAAGTTGTGACCGACCTTGCGGTTGGTCACGCTCACATGCAGCTGAATCTCTTCACCCGCAGACACCTCCTCCGGAGCCTGGATTTCCATGCCTGCGACGGGGCCCGTGGGCCAGAGGTGGGCGATCTCGGGTAGCACGGCCTCGCCCGCCACCCACTCCTCGGTCAAGCGCACCTGTTCTTCCCAGTGCGGCAATTTCAGAACGGCCGACATGAACGAGTTGGTGGCCACCAGGCCGTGATGTCGGTGTGCCCCGTCGTCCACACTCCGCCGCTCGTCCGCATCCTCTCCTCGTCCCGGATCGGCAGAGTCATAGACCAACCGCATGTGGCAGTCGCGGCAACTCAGATCCTGAGCCGGATCATCGGAATGCCAGTGACTCTTGCGCCACTCGTCGTACTGGTTCTGCCCTGGGCTGGTGCCAAAACGGTTGAGGGCTTCGGGGATGAATTGCTTGTGACAAGCTCCGCAGAACTCGGGCGTACGCAACACGTTGCGGTCGTAATCCACCAAGTGCTGGTGCGGGTAGGCGCGGATGAGAAAGTCAGACACGGCCTTGCGCAGGCCGGTTGTGTTCTCCCAGACGTATTTGGTCGGGGGCGTGAGGACATAGTCCGCGTTGCCGCGAGAGTCGACGCTCGAGATGCTGTGGCAGACAACGCACGAAGAGCCCTCATCCAGACCCGGGGCGTCCTCGCCCATCCTGTGCAGGTTCTCTGCGCCCGCAAACAGGGAGATGGGGTCGTGACAACCCGCGCAGTAGCGCGTCTCAGCCGGCTCGCGGTCCTCGGCAAAGTCCATCTGGACCTGCTTGTACGGCGGGTTCATGGCGGAGAAGCGGTGAGCGCTGGGCTGCCACTCGGCCAAGATCTGCTCGTGGCAACCACGGGTCCCGCAGGACTCTGAAGCAGAGAGCACTTCTGGATCGACAAACATGCCGCTCTCTGTTCGGGCGTAGGTCGGTGCAAAGATATTGCCCTGGTACTCCTCAAAATCCTGGGCGAAGGAGGGCAGGCTGTAGTCCGCAGATGGTGCAAATTCGGCTGCAGGTGCGGGTATCAAGACGGACGCGAGGGCGACCGTGGCAACTCCCACGGCCCCGATTCCCACAGCCCGGCGCGCTAGCAACCCGATGGCTGCCGCCAACTCAGCACTCTTGCTGGCTTGTTCACGACGGCGCATGTAGACAAGCCCAAGGTGAATGGAGATCAACGCTGTAGCCGCCACGCCCGAGACCATGTGCGTCGTGTCCCAGCAAGCACCCAGGCGCGTGCTCAAAGTAGTCTGTGCTGTGACAGCGATCCCGCTGATCAGACAAATGGACGTCACGACCAAGCTGGCGTAGCCGAGCACCATGTCGACAGAAGCCTTCTGCGCGTACCAGGCCGAAACATGCTGGACCTGCTGAATGATGAATGGCACCACGAGCCCCACACCCACCAGCGTGTGCACGATCAACTGCACCTGGGCAAGCACAGAGAAGGGCATGGCCAACACCCACAGGCCAGTAATCATCTCCACCAACAACAAGCCGACGACCCAAGCCGTCCACTTGGATGACCAGCCTGCAATGGCGAGTTCCTTGGGTCCTAGTGGCCTTGCTTCAGACGCGGGTTTCTGTTCAGTGTGGGTGTTGGACATGGGCAGGCTCTCAGGCCATTTCGAAAACTGTCGGAGTGTCCCGGACCTCGATGCGACGAGGAACGGCAAGTACGCACCAGGACTTCAAGCGCAAAGCGCTCACTTGTGTTTTCGGCTCCCATTGCACTCAACCCCTGCGTCCTTGCCGCACAGAGTCGAGAGCTAGCACAGGTTCGAGCGAGCCTTCGACCATGTGCTAACCCGACGGAGACGAGTTGGATCTAGTCCGGGGAGCCTCACTCCCGGCGCAAGCGTCGTCCGACTGTTCCCAACAAGAAGGAGCCGGCCCCAGACGCGGGTCCTAAGACCCGCGCGCTCGGACCGGCCCGCAAGACGAGACGTCGTGAATCAGAAGGAGTAGGCCAACCAGAGCCAGATCTTGGTGGCGTCGTCACCGAAACCATCCTCGGAGTAGTCGGCGTACTTGATCCCGGCCGTGGGGCCACAGTCCAACTTGCGGCTAGCGAGCAGGTTCAGTTCGTCCCCGTAGTCCATGCTGCCCTCGTCAGACTGGAACTGGTGCATGACGGCCAGCAGGTTGGTCCCCTTCCAGGTTCCGGAGAGGGAGACGTAGGTGTCCTCGAGGCCCGCATCGGGAGTGCCCAAGAATTTGTCCGCCCAGCCGTTGAACTTGTGCCCGGTGGCCAACGGAGTTTGGAAGCTGTCGCCGGGGTTGCCTGAGCCCTCAAGCAGTTCCTGGCCCACCTTGATGGTCACCGCGTCCAGCTGGACTCCCAGCTCGAGGTTCATGTAGCCCGCGTCGATGTCCGTGGGGTTGTCATGGGCGTCACTCTGTTGGGCGAAGGCCGCACGATAGAGCAGTTCGAAGGACTCCGTCTCGTGGTTGCCAGCCAAGGTTGCGCCAACCGTTGAGGTAGACGCACCGACAGTATCCGTGTAGTCGAGATCGAATAGGAAGGCCTCCAAGCGGCCGAAGCCATCCAAATCATGACTGATCTGAAGCAGGTTGGAGGCCATCGCCTGGTTGCCCGCTGCATGCGACTCGCCATTGATGCGGTTGACGTTGGTGACATGGGCGTAGAACACGTCCAACCCGTCGATCCGGCTGCTGTTGACCGAGTAGGCATCAAAGGTCTGCTCGTTTTGGCGCCATCCCACGTTGCCCACAAAGCGCGCATCTCCCAACACGATCCGTTGCCGCCCCGCTCGCACCTGTGTGTCCTCGAAACCACCGTATTGCAGGAACGCTTGGTTGACCTCGGTTCCGTCAGGATCGGCTACGACGGGGAAACTGCCCTTGCCATTCACGGTGCTATTGAAGTCGTCGTCGCCGATAGGGCTGACGTCCTCCGCTTCAAGCAACATGCTGAATCCGTCCCAATCACCCGACTTGTAGCCCAGCAGTGTGCGCAGCGTGAGGGCGTCAGCTTGGTCGGAGAAGGAATCCTGGTCCACGCTCTCATAGCGCAGGCGCATCTTGACCCAGTGGCTTCCGGCCGCCAGGGCCTCGGCCAGGCCCGAACTGCTGGTCTCCTCCTGAACCACAGGCAAAGTTTGCACGGAGTCCTGCAGCACCTGTCCACTTGAGATAGAGGCCAGGGCCAATCCGGCTACCAGGGTGGTCGTTGTCTTCATGGTGTCGTACCCCTCCTCGGGGGTCGGTTGAATGAGCTGGGGCTCGTTGGCGAACAGGGGTATTCAAAGCCCGACCTGCCGGCCCGAACATGGGAAGCAGTTCGAAGGAGGTGCGAAATTTGATACGCACTGGAACGGAGCCCAGTTCCAATTGGGCAGCTAGCAGGGCAGCCCACATCACTTCATGCCCAAGCGCCTCGCCAGATGATGCAGGTTGGCCCGATCGACTTGCAACTCTCGAGCGGCTGCCGCCCAATTGCCCCTGTGGCGTCCTACGGCCTTGTCAATGACACCACGCTGGAAGCTACGGACGGACTCACGCAGCGACACGGACGGCTGCACCGGAGCCTGCACCGGTTCGTCCATAGAACCGGCCCGCACGTCGAGATCACCGGCCTCAATGACGACGGGCTCCCCGGCCGGAGTTCTGCCACTCGAGCGCAAGGCCCCACGCAGGATGACGTTCTCCAGTTCTCGCACGTTACCAGGCCAATCGGCTTCCATGAGGATGTCCTGCGCGGCCTGCGAGAAACGGATGGGTCCGGTACCCAATCGGTTGCGACCGCGGTCGGCGAAGTGCCCTGCCAAGTGTGGGATGTCCTGCTTGTGGTCTCTCAGGGCGGGAGTCTTGATGCGGCAAACGTCCAAGCGATGCAGCAGGTCAGCCCGGAACCGGCCGGCATCCACTTCTGTCTGCAGGTCTCGGTTCGTTGCGGCGAAGACGCGCACGTCCACGCTGACAGGCTCGTCCGAGCCAACCCGCTGCACCTCCCCTTCTTGCAGCACACGCAGCAACTTGGGTTGTGTATGCAACGGCAGTTCACCGATCTCGTCCAGGAACAGGCTGGCTCCATCCGCCACGCGGAACTTGCCCAAGCGCTCGCTCTCGGCCCCGGTGAAAGCGCCGCGTGCATGCCCGAAGAGCTCGCTTTCCACAATCGACTCAGGGAGTGCCGCACAGTTGACGTACACCAGAGGATGGTCGGCGCGCCGCGATTGGGCGTGCAGCATGCGCACGACGAGTTCCTTGCCCACGCCCGTTTCGCCGGTCACGAGTACGGGCAATTCGGAGTGGGCTACGAGCTCGATTTCTTCCCGCAAGCGGGAGAGCAGATCGCTATTCCCGATCAGATTGCCACCGCGACGGGACATGGCGTCCTGCACGAGGTCGCGCGCCACCAAGCCCTGGTGATCGGCCTTGCGCTGCAGGGTCTCGATCAGCGAGTGGTTGCGGAAAGCGGCGGCGGCCAGGGCCGCCATGTGATTCAGAAAGGGGTCGCTGATGCCGTCAAAGTGGCCAGGCTGTAGCGCGTCCGCCGTGAGCACTCCCACCAACTCCCCTTCCACGCGCAGGGGGCAACCGAGGCAGGCGTGGATATTGCCGCTCAGGTCTCCGGGCGCCGCAGTGACCAGCCCGTCGTAGGGATCGGGCAGGGCGCTGTCTGCGGGAAAGCGCGTGGGTGCCTCGCTGGAACAGATGATGTCCAAGCGCGGATGCAGACTGCGTTCGAAGCGGCGGCCGTAGGCGTCCTGCTCCAGGCCAGAGCAGGCTACAGGCACCAAGGTATTCCCCTCCAGCTGCAGGAGCGCCACCGCATCGCAGCCCAGGGCCCGCCGCACGGAAGCAACCAGGCGCCGCATGCGGTCCTCCCCGGTGAGCAGGGCCGTCATGTCACGAACGAGCGGCAGGAGGTCAACCAGATCAGGTGTTGTCATATCGTCACTATCGTTGTCTATTTCACATCAAACGTGAAGTGTCCTTTGAACAACTTTATGCCCATGGGCCCCCTTGCCGGGCTTGGCACGGGATGTGCATTAGCTCTGCCGACTCGCCATCCCCCAACAACCAACAGCGGCCCTGCCGCCGGAGCCACCGCCATGCAAGCCATCACGCCCCAACACTCCCTGGCCGACCTCGCCGTCTCCCACGCTGGAGCCTCGCGTGTCTTTCACCGCCACGGACTCGATTTTTGCTGTGGCGGGCAAACCAGCTTGCAGGATGCCTGCGTCGCGGCGGGACTGCAGGCGCCGGCAATCGCCTCCGAGATCGAGGTGGAGCAGCAGGCCACCGAACAGGCCTTTGTGCAGGCGGACGAGATGCCGATCGACCAGCTCGTCGATCACATTCTCGAGAACTTCCACGCGGCCCACCGGGCCGAGGTTCCGCGACTGCTCGCCATGGCGCGCAAGGTCGAGTCGGTCCACGCGGAAAAGCCCAGCTGCCCCACTGGGCTCGGCGATCACCTCGAGTACATGCAGGGTGAATTGGAGCAGCACATGTTGAAGGAAGAGGAAATCCTGTTCCCCATGATCCGCGCTGGTCACGGAGCCATGGCTGCCATGCCCATCCAGGTCATGGAGCACGAGCACCACGACCACGGGCGAAACCTCGCGCGGATGCGCGAACTCGCCCACGACTTCAACGCGCCTCCCGAAGCCTGCGGCACTTGGCAGGCTCTGTACCTGGGACTCGATGAGTTGCAACAAGCGTTGATGCAACACATCCACCTGGAGAACAACGTCCTCTTTCCCCGCGTCTTGCGGGGCTGACCCGGCTCCGCGCCCGGATGCGAATCCCATGTCGGACACGACCATCAACTCAGACTCTCCTAGCTGGACAGATGTTGCATGCCAGCACGCCCAAGCGGTGACGAATTCCAAGCTCCCGATCATTGAGCCATTCAGGATCAAGAGCGTGGATCCCATTCAGGCCCGCACGCGGCCCGAACGCATCGAGTTCCTGGAACAATGCCACGGCAACCTATTCCTGCTTCCAGCTGATGCGGTGCTCATCGATCTGTTGACCGACAGCGGGACAGGAGCCATGAGTAGTGAACAGTGGGCCGCGCTGATGCGCGGGGACGAATCCTATGCGGGAGCCAAGAGCTACCAGCGATTCGAGCAGGCGGTGCAGGACATCCTGGGCCTGCCCCATGTGGTCCCCACCCACCAGGGGCGCGCGGCCGAGAGCCTGCTGTTCAAGATTCTGGTGCAGGCCGGAGACGTGGTCCCCAACAACACTCATTTCGACACCACGCGCGCCAATGTGGAGGCCATGGGAGCCATCGCCCTCGACCTGCCTTGCGACGCGTTGGCGGACACCCGTTCCAATGAGCCCTTCAAGGGCAATATGGACCTGAACGCTCTGGAGGTTGTCCTGGCGGATGACCGCCAACATGTGCCCCTGGTGATGATGACCCTCACCAACAACGCCGGGGGTGGGCAGCCAGCGAGCCTCGACAATCTGCGCGGCGTGCGCGCGTTGTGCGATGCGTATGCAGTACCCCTCTACATCGATGCCTGTCGGTTCGCAGAAAACGCCTGGTTGCAGCACCTACGCGACCCGGATGTTGCAGGCCTTTCTGTAGCCGATCTGGTCAAGCATGCGTTCAGCCTCGCAGACGGCTGCACGATGAGCGCCAAGAAGGACGGGTTGGCCAACATCGGTGGCTTCCTCGCCCTGCGCGACGCTGAGCTGGCTGAATCCGCGCGTCGCGTGATGGTGGTCACTGAGGGCTTTCCCACCTACGGGGGGTTGGCCGGCCGCGACTTGGACGCTGTGGCCCAGGGCCTGCATGAGGTCATCGATGAGGACTACCTCGGCTATCGCATCTCAAGCATTCGGTACGTGTGTGAGCGACTGGACGCGCGAGGCATCCCGGTGGTGCGTCCCTACGGAGGCCACGCCGTTTTCCTGGACGCCGCACGGTTCTTGCCCCACGTCCAGGCGGCACAGTACCCAGGTCAGGCCTTGGCCATCGAGTTGTACGTGGAAGGCGGCATCCGCTCGTGTGAAATCGGAAGCGTCATGCTGGCGCAGGTCAATTCCGAAACGGGCGAGGAGATACCCGCCGCCCAGGAACTCGTGCGCCTGGCGATCCCGCGCCGAACCTACACCCAGTCACACATGGACTACGTGATTGAGATCATCGACCGAGTGTGGCAGCGCAGAGAGCAGATCGGCGGAGTTGGGATCCATTCCGAACCGCCGGTTCTGCGCCACTTTGGTGCGCGCTTCCATCCTCTGCCCCAATCCAATCCTGTGAGTGCTTGAGAGATTGGCGCACCTGTGCTCAGCACTCAATTTGTGCTGGCGACCAGGTGCGTCAACTCTTTACGTACGCGCCGCTCAAAGGTCTCGAGCCGTGCACCCCAGGGTTTCTGGGCGGCGTGCAAATTGAGCACGGTCGAGCTCTGAATTCCCACCGAGGGAAAGACAGCCCGCTTCCAGAACTTGCCGCTGATCCCCCCCATGACCCAGCGATCGACTGAGCTGGACGCCTTGAAGGTCTGCAAGACAAGCGCCCGCCGTCCACCCAGCAGACCCCGCGGTGGCTCCGTCCCGTGATCCAGAGCCACTCCTCCGGCGAGCACTCGGTCCACCCAGCCCTTCAGTATGGCCGGAGGTGCGAACCACCAAACGGGGTGGATGATCACCATGTGAGACGCCCACCGAACATCGGCTTGGTAGCCCGCCACAAGCGGATCGGCCTTGGGGTCCAGTGCCTCGGCGCTTGGTTGGTCCACGCGCAGCCGCAGAACCGGGTCGAATCCATCGGCGAGCAGATCATGGAGCCGAGTCTCAACGGCCAGACCGGCTAGGGCATCCATCACCACTCCTAGCAAGTGGTGAGCCAAGCCCTGCGTGCGCCCTTGTCCTAGGACGATGAGGAGACGCCGGGGAGAAGCCATGCCCTACCCCTACCAAACGCGCGGGCGGGGCCCGAACGGCAGCTACCACAATTCCTGCCGGCGAGTGGCCCGGGACCCGCCTCCGCTCTCGCCTTGGCCAGAAGGACTTTGGAGGGCCTCAACGGCCATCCGACTGGGCAATATATATCGCTACTCAGTTAGCAGGGGGCACCATTCTGCTCAGACCGTATAGGCCCATGGCCCCCCATGCCCAATCATGAGTCCCCACAGGCCCCCGCCTCTCTTGCGGACCGACACCCCATGACTGACTCGACCCTTGTCACCGCCTATCGCTGGATCATGACGGCGCCGGAGCGCCCCCTAGAGCAAACAGAGTTCGACCTTGAAGATCCGGGTCCCAGCGAAGTGCTGATCCGGGTTGCCGGCTGTGGAGTCTGCCACACCGACTTGGGGTTCTTGTATGGCGGAGTCCGAACCCGGCACGCCTTGCCCCTGGCACTGGGGCACGAAATCAGCGGGGTCGTGGTAAAGGCCGGGTCCGCCTCCGAATGCACGTGCGGTCAAGCAGTGGTCGTGCCTGCAGTCATGCCCTGCGGACATTGCGATGCCTGCAACTCCGGCTACGGAACCGTGTGCAAGGCGCAGATCATGCCTGGCAACGACTGCCACGGCGGTTTCGCTAGCCACGTAGTCGTGCCGTCCAAGGGACTCTGCCCCGTGCCAGGTTTTGACCCAGCCCAGCCCGACGCCCTGCTGGGAGAATCCGATGTCGACCTCGCGGCCTTGTCGGTGGTCGCGGATGCCGTGACAACGCCCTACCAAGCGCTCGAGCGAGCGCGCGTGAGCGCAGGTGACCTGGTGTGTGTTGTGGGACTTGGAGGAGTGGGTGGATTCGCGGCCCAGATTGCGGCCGCCCGCGGGGCACGAGTGATCGGTTTTGACCCCAACACCGAACGCCTCGAGCAGATGAAAGACTTCGGAGTCGCCAACGGTTTCGATCCCAGCAAGCAGGTGCCGCGCAAGCTGCGCTCTGAGGTGCGCTCGATTGCCAGCGAGCACGGCCATCGAGCGTTCGGCTGGAAGATCTTCGAGTGCTCAGGCACGCGAGCCGGACAGGAGCTGGCTTACGGGCTGTTGGGCCCAGCCGCCTACCTCTCCGTGGTGGGCTACACCCTCGACAAGATCGAACTTCGCCTCTCCAACCTGATGGCCTTTGACGCCAAGGCCGCTGGGAACTGGGGCTGCCTGCCCGAGTTCTATCCAGCCGCACTGGACACGGTCCTGAGCGGAGCTGTGAAGGTCGAGCCATTCATTGAACGCCACCCCCTCGCGGAAGTTCAGCAGGTGCTTGAACGCCTGCAGGCTCACGAATTGAGCAAGCGGGCCGTCCTGATCCCCGAATCCCACTGCGGCTGATCGTCGCCCAACGCTTTCCACCACCCAGACCCTCGCTATGACCACACAAGTCGCCGACTGTCCGCATAAGAACCACGACCTCGTCCCCTGGGACGACTCGTACGAGGGGGTCCTGTACGAACACAAACCCGCTAGGGACCGCTCGGGCAACGTGGCGCAGGACCTCTATGTGGCCTGGATCACGCTGAACAATCCCGAGCAGTTCAACTCCTACACAACCGAGATGGCCAAGCGGGTGATTTTGGCATTCAGGCACGCTTCGAACCAACCGGATGTGGTGGCGGTCGTGTTCACGGGCACCGGCACGAAGGCCTTCTGTACGGGCGGCAACACGGCCGAGTATGCCGAACATTACGCGGGTGCTCCGGACGAATACCTGGCCTACATGCGCCTGTTCAACGACATGGTCACCGCCATCTTGCACTGCGACAAGCCGGTCATTTGCCGGGTCAACGGGATGCGCGTCGCAGGCGGACAGGAAATCGGAATGGCCTGTGACTTCACCGTGTCCAGCGACTTGGCCCTCTACGGGCAGGCTGGACCGCGACATGGGTCGGCCCCCGATGGCGGTTCCACCGACTTCCTGCCCCTGTTTGTGGGCATGGAACGGGGCATGGTCTCCGCCACCCTGTGTGAATCCTGGAGCGCACACCAGGCCCAGCGCTTTGGCCTGATCACCGAATGCGTGCCCGTGTTGAAAGTCAATGGCCAGTTTATCCCCAACCCACTGGTCGTCACGGACACCTGGCTGGATTCAGCTGGCCGCGTTGTTCACGGCGAACCCAAAGTTGGCGAAGCGCGCCAGGAGGGCAAGGAATGCTTGGCCAGCGGTGAAATTGACCTCACTCCGCTCGATGAAGCTGTCGAACGACTGGCGGCCAAGTTGCTCGAGACCTTCCCGAACTGCACGCGCAAGACCATTGAGTCCATGCGCAAGCACAAGCTGCAGCACTGGGATCGCAATCGAGAATCCAACCGCTCCTGGCTGGGTCTCAACATGATGACCGAGGCGGCCGCGGGATTCCGAGCGTTTGATGAGGGCGGCCGGGGCCGGCGCGAAGTGGACTTTGTCCGCATGCGCCAACGTCTGGCCGCAGGGGAACGTTGGACCCCTGAGTTCATCGACTCCCTCGTCGAGGGTGAAGGCGCAGATGGAGGCGGTCAGTGAGCTCCCCCCCGCAAGCGCAATCCGAACCGGCCCAGGGCGTCCAGGTGCAATACCACTGTGCGGGTCGCGTGGCCCAGGTCACCCTGGATCAGGGCAAGGGCAACATCATCGACATGGCCTGTATTGGATCCCTGCGAAGTGCCTTCCAGGATCTCGCGGAACAGGCAACCGTATGCGCCGTCGTTCTGGACGCAAAGGGCAAGGACTTCTCCTTTGGGGCAAGCGTTGCCGAGCACGGTCCTGGCCAGGTTGAGCAGATGCTGCCTGCCCTACATGAGCTTGCGCGCGAGGTGCTCAACACAAATCTCTTCCTGATTGCGGCCATTCAAGGCCGCTGCCTGGGAGGAGGCTTGGAAATCGCCTTGCTAGCCGACCGCTTGATCGCCACGCCCGACGCCTGCCTGGCTCAGCCGGAAATCAGCCTGGGGGTCTTTGCTCCATTGGCGTCCGCTCTGCTGCCCCACAAGGTTGGTCCCGCTCAGGCCGCCGACCTGCTCGTGACAGGGCGCACGTTGAGTGGCGAGGAAGCTCTGGGATGCGGGCTCATTCAGGCCTTGGACAGCAATCCTACCCAGGCCGCCATCACCTGGTGCGAGACGCACCTGACGCCAAAAAGCGCCTCGGGCCTGCGCCATGCGATCTGCGCCGCGCGCCACACGTGGCGCACTGCAGCACTGGCCAGCTTGCGGGAACTCGAAGACATGTACCTCGGCCCACTGCAACAGACGGCAGATGCCCAAGAGGGCATCGCCGCCTTCCTCGAACGCCGACGACCGATTTGGAGAGACGCATGAGTCCGCACGACAACAAGCCCAACAACGGAACTTCGGCCACGAGCCCCTGCGGCGGATGCTCGGGCCCGCAGGCCCTGGCCGCACCCGCTCGAGGACAACTGGCCAGCGGCCACGCGCCTCTCGACGACCTACTGGCCCACTGCGAGGCCCTCTATCTCGACTACGACTTCGAGGTCCTTTCCGAGTGGAAGCGCAAGAACCCCAAGGGTGCAGCGGTGGGTTACTTACCCGCATATGTCCCGCGTGAGATCTTCCACGCCGCCGGGGTCCTGCCGGTGGGCATCCTGGGAGCTGGCGAGCAACTGGAAATCGTGCGGGGAGACGCCTGCTTCCAGTCCTACATCTGCCACCTGCCGCGATCGGTGGTGGAATTGGGCGCGTCGGGTCGCCTGAAGTCCCTGGACGGCATGGTGTTTCCCTCCACGTGCGACGTGATCCGCAACCTGTCGGGCATCTGGCAGATCATGTTCCCGGAGAAGTTCACTCGCTACCTGGACGTACCCCAGACCACCGACCCGCGGGTCGGTCAGGCCTTCTTCCGACAGGTCATTTCTGACCTCTTCAGGGATCTGTGCGAGCTCACAGGTCGCAAGCCCGAGGAGTGCGATGTTTCCGCTTCGATTCGCCTCTACGGGCAGAACCGAGCGGCGATCCGGGAGCTCAATGCATTGCGCCGCGTAGAACCCTGGACCGTACCCGGCAGCGAAGCCTACTTGGTGCAGAGGGCTGCCATGCTACTGCCTGTTGAGGAGCACACCCAGTTGGTGCGCGACTACCTGGCCGCGGCCAAGCAAGCCGGACGCAAGAGTCAAGACCACGCGCGCGTGAGCCTGTGTGGGGTGTTCTGCGAGCAGCCGCCGCTTGGAATGCTGCGCACGATCGAGCGCTCGGGGTGTGCAATCGTGGATGACGACGCCATGCAGATCCTGCGCTGGCTCCCCACGGATCTGGAGGGCGGCGACGACCCCATCGACGCCCTGGCCGAGGCCTGGTGCCTGGACATCTCCGAATCTGCCAGCCGATTCGTACCCGACGGCACCTGCAAGGGTGCTGGTTTTGTGAAGACCGTTCAGGAATGCGAGGCTGACGGTGTGGTGTTCGCAGCGCCGAGCTTCTGCGACCCCGCATTGCTCGACCGACCCATGCTGGTCGATGCCTGCGAAGCAGCGGGCATCAATTCGACATCTTTTCAGTACGCCGAAAACACCGGACAGATGCAGCCCATCCGAGAGCAGACGGGCACCTTTGCCGATTCCATCAAATTGTGGGGTGACGAATGAGCGCGGAACAGAAACAAGAGCCGGGAACCTTGCGCGAGCCGTCGATGTTGCGCCAGAAGGCCATGACTGAAGGTCACTACAAGCGCCTGGCGCAGGCCAAGGAAACGGGTAAGAAAGTTGTCTACACCTTCGTCCCTGGGAACCTGACCGAGTTGCTCTTGGCCTTCGATGTATTGCCCGTGCTGCCGGAGATCAATGCTCTGCAATCGGGCATGCGCAAACGCTCGGGCGAGTACATTGCCGAAGCCGAACGCCAGGGACACTCAGAAGACGTGTGCACCTACGTCAAGTGCGACATCGGGATGCTGCTGGAAGGCAACGTCGGCCCGACGGGTGAACTTCTCCCCGAGCCCGATCTGCTGCTGCTTTCCTACACCGGTTGCTTCACCTTCCTCAAGTGGTTTGAGCTTCTGCGTGAACGCTACGACTGTCCGGTCGCCATGTTGCACGTGCCCTACCAATCCCAGGGGGAAATCGAACCTGGAATGGTCGAGTACGTGGTGGAGCAGATCCAGACCGAGGTCATTCCCAAGTTGGAAGAGATCACGGGCCGCAAGTACGACGAGGATCGGGTGCGTGAACTTCTGGGCCACTCTGCCAGGGCAGAGGACGACCTGGTGGCCGTGCTCGAGTCGGCCAAGCACCGGCCCTCCCCCATCGATTCCTACTTCGGTGGCGTCTATTACATCGGCCCCCTGTTCACGGCCTTCCGGGGAACACTGGAGGCCGTGGAGTACTACGCCCAACTGCGTCGCGAGACCGAGGAGCGTGTCCGTCGCGGGCTGGGCCCCATCACACCCGCCGGTGAGATGTCCGAAGAGCGCTTCCGCCTAGTGGTGGAGGGTCCACCCAATTGGACGCACTTCCACCAGTTCTGGAGCATGTTCCACGAGCAGGGCGCAGTAGTCGTGGCCAGCACCTACACGAAGGTCGGTGGCCTCTACGATCGCGGCTTCCGCCACGACCCTTCGCGGCCGTTGGAGACTCTGGCCGAGTATTGCCTGGGTTGCTACACGAACCTCTCGCTGCCCGCCCGGGTGGACATGATCGCCGACTACGTGAACGACTACGAAGCCGACGGTTTCCTGATCAACTCAGTCAAGAGCTGCAACTCCTTCTCCGCCGGGCAGCTCGTCATGCTGCGCGAAGTGGAGGAACGCTGTGGAAAACCGGGCGCCTTCATCGAGACAGATCTCGTGGACCCTCGATATTTCTCGGCCTCCAACGTGAAGAACCGTATCGAGTCCTATTTCCAGATGCTCGATCAACGCAGAGCTGCTGAGACCGGCGAGGCCAGCCCGGACCGGGCTCCACAAAGAGTCACGCCCTCATGAAGACTTGGATTGGAATCGACCTGGGATCTACGACGACCAAGGCCGTCGTGCTCGACGAGCAAGGGGCCGTCCTTGGACGTGGGATCACCAACTCACGGTCCAACTACGACGCCGCCTGCGAAGTGGCCCGCAGAGAAGCCTACCTGGATGCCCGGCGAGGCCTCTTCGCCCAGCGCCTGCGTCAAGATGGCGCCTTCACCGGGTCCACTACCGGCATCTTGGACGAGTTGATTCGAGCCACGCGCTTGGAGCAGCACCTGGACCACCTGGACGCGCTGATGCGCATCGCGCGCGAGGAAGGACCGGGACTGGGGTGCACCCAGGGGGGCGCTCTCGGCACGATCGAAGCCGGCATGCGCGCGCTGGCCCTCGACCGCCACACGCAGGGCATGCAACCGCGCTCTGAGTTCTTTCGAGATGTGGCAGGGTCGGACTGGATCGAATGCGCTCGCTCCCTGCCCAACGTGGACGCAGCCAATGTCGACGTCTACAACGGACTCTTCGACAAGGCCATCCTGCTGGTGGAAGCCCTGCAAAACCTGGGTTCCACCGAACGCGTGCTCTCCGCTGCCCTGGAGCGCGCTCTGGTGGGAGTCGAGACGACGCCGGCTGAGGAACAGCTCCTGCGCAAGGCCATTCAAGAAGTCTGCGCGGTCGAGTTCGAGGAGACCGGTGCCGTGGGCACAGGCTACGGTCGGGCTCGCCTGCCCTTCCCGGAGGAGGCCATCCGCTCGGAGATCCTGTGCCATGGACTGGGTGCCCATGCCAGCTTCCCTGGGACGCGTACGGTGCTCGACATCGGCGGACAGGACACCAAGGCTATCCAAGTGGACGAGCACGGGGTCGTCACCTCGTTTCAGATGAACGACCGCTGCGCTGCAGGATGTGGGCGCTACCTCGGGTACATCGCCGATGAGATGAATCTGGGCCTGCACGAGCTAGGCCCACTGGCCTTGAAATCCGACCGGCCGGTGCAGATCAACTCGACCTGCACGGTCTTCGCGGGCGCGGAGCTGCGCGACCGACTCGCCATGGGTCAGAGCCACGAGGACATTCTGGCCGGGCTGCACCGCGCGATCGTGCTACGCGCCACGGGGCTGCTCGCACGCTCGGGCGGTGTTTTCAAGGAGTTCACCTTCACGGGCGGGGTGGCCAACAACACGGCCGCGGTAGATGTACTGCGCACGCTCGTCAAAGAGAACTATGACATCGATGAGATCAACATCTCGCCGGGATCCATCTACACGGGTGCCCTGGGCGGGGCCCTCTTTGCTTGGCGCGAGGACCACGGTCTCAAGACTCCGCAACTCATGCAAACGACCGAGGAGGTGACGGTATGACCCTCGCAGCCGGAATCGACGTGGGCTCCAGTGCCGCCAAGACCGTGATCCTGAAGGACACGCCGGACGGCCATGAGATCCTGGGCAAGGCCGTCGTGCGCCTGCACGGCAATGACCTGAACGAGGTCATCCAGTCGAGCATGCAGCGGGCCCTTGGGCAGGCGGGCCTGCTGCAAGACGACATGGACTACATCGCCACGACCGGTGATGCAGACGAGGTTGTTTTCCGTACTGGGCACTTTTACACCATGACGACCCATGCTCGCGGCGCGCTCTTCTTGAACCCCGATGCCCGAGCCGCGCTCGACATCGGTGCGTTGCACGGCAGGGTCATTCGCATGGATGAGCGTGGCAAGGTCCTGGGCTATCGCATGACGAGTCAGTGCGCATCGGGCTCGGGACAGTTCCTGACCAACATTGCTCGCTACTTGGGCGTCACGCGCGAAGAGGTGGGCATGCTGTCCATGGAAGCCACTGACCCCGAAACCTGTTCCAGCATTTGCGCGGTGTTGGCGGAGACCGACGTGATCAACATGGTCAGTCGGGGGATTGCGGTACCCGACATCCTCAAGGGGATTCATCTGTCCATGGCCGACCGTCTGCTCAAACTGCTGCGTGGAGCCAAAGTCGAAGGTGTCGTGCATCTAACCGGGGGGCTGGCAGCCGACATCGGATTGGTGGCGGCCCTCGACGAGCTAGCCCAGGAACGGGGCAGCAAACTCGAGTTGCACACACACCCCGATTCGGTCTACGCGGGGGCCATCGGCGCGGCGATCTGGGGTGCTTGGCGCCACAACAAGCTGGCCTCCAAGGTCCAGGGGGCGGTCTCCTAGAATGGGTCGCGCGTCCTGGGACTTTCAGGGTGAGGTGGCCGTGGTCACGGGTAGCGCCTCAGGCATTGGACTTGCGACGGCACAGGCTTTGACGCGGGCGGGGGCTCACGTGCACGGTCTCGACCGCAGTGACCAGGGACCGGGCCTGGGACCCGATTACACCCACCACGCGTTGGACCTACGGGACGGCAGCGTCCTGCAGGATCTGATCGCCAAGATCGCGGGCGAGGCAGGCCGCCTGGACCACCTCGTGCTGGTCGCGGGTATCACCGGGGACCGCACCCTTTGGAACCTGGAAGAGGACACCTGGGAAGCGGTGCTCAGCGTGAATGTCAGTTCTGCCTTCCGGGCGCTCAAGACTGCAGCTCCTGTGCTCCGCGCAGCGGGTCACGGCCAGGTTGTGGCCGTCGCCTCGATCAACGGGCTGCGCGGCAAGTTCGGGCAGGCGGCCTATGGCGCGTCCAAGGCTGCGCTCATCAACCTGATGCGTGTAGCCGCACGCGAGCTGGGTCCCAAGGGAGTGCGGGTGAACTGCATTGCACCGGGCATGGTGGACACACCCATGGCACGTGCGGCAGGCGAAGCGCTGGTCGACAGTGCGGCGCAGAGCGCTTGCCTCGGTCGCATCGCACGCCCCGAAGAGATCGCCGAATCCATCCTGTACTTGCTCTCCGATTCCGCTTCCGTCGTGACCGGAGCTACGTTGATCGCCGATGCCGGTCAGATGGCGTAGGGCCTACCAGTAGCTCGGCAAGGTCCCTTCGAACGTGCCGGCCAGCACCTCGAGTATCGCTTCCCGATCGACGGACGAAATCTGTGGGTCGTCGGGGCCGTCGAGGACACCATTGAGGATCAGCCACAGCCGTAGCCAGATCTGATCCAAGAGAGGTTGGGGCAGGGACCGAAAGAGCTCAGAGTGAATCAGGTAGCTCAGCGGATATCGAAACAGCCTCTGCTCGAGATCCAGATCTCTCAAACTGCGGCCATCCGACGTCCGTCGTGCGCGTTCCATGAAGGGAGCGACAAAAGTCGAAGCGTGCCCCACGGAGTTGGGCAAGCGGGGTTCGCCGATGAACAATAGGGCGTCGACGACCTTTTCGGCGGCGCCCTTGAGGCGTAGGTCCGTGGAGCGGACGTGGGTCTCCTCGGGAAGACCCAGATCCTGGTTGAGCGAGCGTTTGAAGTGCAGGGCCCGACGGGCTTCATAACCCGCCCAGCACAAAACCGTGTGCATATGTGCCTGATGCTCGAGGACGAGCAAGGCGACCACATCGCTGGTCGGAACGGGATACGGATCGACGTCACACAGACCGACAAGAGAATCGGCCTGGGTGGGCTCGGGCTCCAGGCGCTCCTTCTCTCCTAGTCGCCTGTTTCCGAGGTGCGGCATGTCTCCAGTCTCGCCCGTTACATACCAACCGCCCCAGCGCTGCTCATAGGGCGTTGCGTGGGTCACGCTATGCGAGCCAGCTCGCAGCAGTGGCAGGCCATCATCTTGAGCGTGCACCGAACGCAGCAAGTTGGCAGGCATGCGCCCGTAGGCTGTGGGCGCGTGGCACTGCAGGCAGCTGTCAACTTCCCGCTGCAGGAACGGACCATCCGGCCCTTGCCTCATGGTGTAGAACACCAAGCCCTCCAGCGGGTCCACGGCCGTCAGTTCCATGACGACACTGTTGGGCACGAAACCCACGTAGACCTCATCAGAGAAATACAACGCCCGGGGGTGGGTGGCGGTGATGAGGTTTGCTTGAAAACTTGTGCGTGAGAAGACGGCTGTCTGAGAGGCCGCGGGAACGTCCAGAGCCTCGAGCAGACTGACGAGATACGATCCCTGCTTCCCGCGGTGGAGACGCACGTCCCCCGCTTGCATGCGCGTGGACAACTGGGCCACGCGGTCTTGTGTCGGGCGCGTCCCGTAGTTCAGCGGTGGGCGCGACCAAGGAGGGTCCTGGGGCGCCGCGAGAGCCAGAATCATGAGGGGAATTACAGACACAGCCGTAGCGTAATGAATCCCGCGCGACCGGTGCGCTCGCCCAAGTGCGTAGCCAACACGGGACAATCGAGCTGTTGTCTCGCCTGCGTGACCACAAGTGCAGGGCCTACGCGCACGTTTTGTCGCGGACTCTTGGAGGCGCGAGGGTGCTCGTGGCCTAGGTAGATTGGTACGCTGGAGTTCGCCCTGTCACCCCCATGGAGACCCCGGCTATTCCCCCTCCCGATCCCTCAGGAATTCACGACGACGACGCTCCAAGCCTGTCGATCCAAGAGCAGCTCTTGGGAGCGACCAGGGACCTACTCGTGGCCGTCGACCTGCAGGGAGCCATCGTGCACGCCAATGCGGCGGCCAAGCGAGTATTCGGTCTGGCCGGATCGCAGATCCGCGGCAAGCATCTGCTCGACATCGTCGTCCCCGATGAACGAGGTCGCTGCCACAAGACTCTCGACGGTTGGATTGAAGGAGGCCTTGAAGAGACGCTGGTATTCGAGAGCCACCTGCAACACAGCGACGGTTCGACTCGCAATGCCCTTTGGCGGCTCATTCAGGTCGAGGCCCAGGAGAGTGGCGTGGACTTCGTGGCCTGCGCGCGGGACATCACCGCCCTGCGAGAAGCCGAGCGTCAAGCCACCAAGCGCGAGGTGCGACTCGTCTCTTTGGTGGCGGGCATCCTCGATGCGGTGCTGACCATCGACTTGCGGGGCACGATTCAGTTCGCAAGCGATTCCGTTCTGACCTTCTTTGGCTACACGCCCGAGGAACTTGTGGGCCAGAACGTCAAGGTCATCATGCCCGAGCCCTACCGTTCCGGGCACGACGGCTACCTGGAGCGCTACCGCGAGACCGGCGAGACATGGATCTTGAATACGACCCGCGAGTTCCAGGCAGTGCGCAGGTCCGGAGCTCGGTTTTGGGTCGAACTGTCCGTCTCGCGCATCGACATCCCGGGGCAGACCGAGCCGCTCATCTGCGGCACCATGCGCGACTCGACGGCCCGCCGGCAGGCAGAGGATGCCCTCAAGGACCGCGAAAACCGCCTGCGGGCCATCTTCGACCAGGAATTCCAGCTGGTGGGCCTGCTCGACCCAGCTGGCCGGGTCTTGGAAGTGAACCGCACGGCCGTGGAAAGGACACGCTCCGATCGAAGTGACTTGTTGGGCCGGCCCTTCTGGGAAACGCCCTGGTGGAGCCATGACTCGAGCCTGCAGTCGCGCCTGCGGGAGTGGATTCGGCGCTCGGCACGGGGCGAGTTTATTCGTGAGGAGACGACGCACATCGACCCCCACGGTCGCAAGCACGTGGTGGACTTCTCTCTCAAGCCCATCCTGAACGATGAAGGAGATGTGATCCTGTTGCTGCCTGAGGGGCGAGATATCACCGAACTCAAGAGAGCTCAGACGCGGGAGAATCAGATTCTGAAAGCGCTGGCAGCCATCGGTGAGTCGAGTTCCCTGCTCGCCCACGAGATCAAGAACCCGATCACTTCCATCAACCTGGCCCTACGTTCCATGGTCAACAAGCTGGGAGCAGATGAGCGTTCCGTGCTCGAAGACCTGGTCACTCGCATGCAGCGCTTGGAGCGCACCATGCGACGTACGCTTTCATTCGCCAAGCCATTGGATATCGACCTGTCCAGCGAGGATGTACTGCCCATAGTTCTCGGGCCTGTAGATTCTCTGCGCGACGAAGCAGAAGGGCGGGGTGTGGAGATCGAAGTGTCAGTGGATTCCGCGTGCCCACCCTTGCGCGTAGACAAGGGCCTGGTGGAAGAGGCTCTGTCCAACTTGATCGGCAACGCACTGCAAGCCGTCGGCGAGGGGGGAACGGTCTCCATCACGGCCGCTCCGGCAGGCACGGCCTGGGTAGAAATCAAGGTGCAGGACGACGGACCTGGAATTCCACAGTCCCTGCTACCCACCCTGTTCCGCCCCTTTGTGACAACCAAGGAAGAGGGCACAGGTTTGGGCCTGGCACTGGTCCAGAAGATCGCGGAAGAGCACGGCGGAAACGTGGAAGCGAGGGTGAGTGAGTCCCTCGGCGGCGCCTGTTTTTGCCTGAAATTGCCCGTTCACGTCTAGGGCACTGAGCACGCCTCGATGGGTGCTCTAGGGACAAGGGACCCTACGCAAGGGCTAACGAGGGCCGTTTTTTGTAGGCCTTTGTGCTGAGTCGTGTACGAACTTCTGCGCAGATCGAGACCAACGAGTTCCACAGCCACCAAGCGCTGTTTTCGATGATCTAGAATTCCGGCATGACCACCGAAAACCAACGCATCAGCGTCTTTCTTCTCGACGATCAAGCCATCTTGCGCGCCGGGATTCGCAGCCTGCTGGAAGGCATGCCCGAAGTCGAAATCATCGGCGATAGCGGAGACCCGCGCGCGGCCCTTGAGGAGATCGGCGAGGCCCGCCCCGACGTGGTTCTACTGGACATCACCATGCCGGGTCTGTCTGGCATCGATGCCATCCCCCAGATCCGCAAACTGTCGCGCCGCACTAAGATCGTGATGCTCAGTCACCATGAGGGTCAGACCTTCGTGGACGAGTCCATCAAGGCCGGTGCGGATGGATACCTGTCCAAGGACTCCGATCCTGAGGAGATGAGCTTGGCGATTCGTTCCGTGTTCCGCGGCAACGCCTACGTCTCGCCCAAAGTCTCAGGGACCCTGCTCAATCAGGTGCGTGGCGGACGACGAGGGACCGATAGCGACGGCACGGGCATCGCAAGTCTGACCCCCAGAGAGCGCGAGGTCTTCCAACTCCTGGCCATCGGCAAGAGCAACAAGCAAGTGGCCTTCGAGCTGAGCATGAGCCTCTCGACGGCCAAGAAGCACCGGGAGAACCTGCAGCGCAAGCTGAACGTGCATTCCGCCGCTGAACTGGCTCGCCTGGCGATTCGCGAAGGCCTGCTCAGTACTTGATCGGTCGGAACCGATCAGTCGGGTCCGGGTCGGCTCTCTGTAGCGACCGCAGAGCCGGCCTGTGAGTCGGACTCAGGCGAAGCGACGCCCTCGCCCGCCTCGCCAGTCTCGGGGCCAGCATCGGGCACGGCCCGGCCGAAGCGCGACCAATACCAGTAGGTCGTTCCGCCGATCAGCAACCAGGGAACGAAAAGCAGCACGAGGGTTGCGTGTTGGATGCCACGGGCCACGCCCGCAGTTTCAGGGCTTTCGCCCAGGCGGGGTCAGCAGCTCTGGGCCAAGGCCGGCGTTCCAAGCAGGAACAGCAGCACCAAGCCACAGAGCAGGTAGGGAGCGCGCCGTCTCACATCGCCCGCCCGTCCGGGACCAGGAGCACGACCAGCACCGCAGTGGTGACCAGAATGCCGATCCCCACCGAGTAGATGAGGCTCTTCTTCTCAAACGCCAGATGCATGAAGAAGAGCGCGATGACGAGCGCCTTGACGGTCATGCCCAAGGCCAGCACCGGCTTGTTGCCGATGGAGACCATGGCCAGGGTAATCATGAGCAGAACGAACCAGGCGATCCAGTAGGACTTGTAGGACGTCGTTGTTGCGTTGGACACAGCTAGGATCCTAGAGGAGGTAGAAGCAACCGAAGATGAAGACCCACACCAGGTCGACGAAGTGCCAGTAGAGCCCAGCGAGCTCTACCTTGCCGGCGTCGAGACGGGCCGGAGTCGTGTGCAAGTACGTAATCAGCAGGATGACGACACCGAGCAGAACGTGCGTTCCGTGGAAGCCTGTCATCATGAAGAAGTAGGCCGAGAAGGCCGGGACGCCCCAGGGGTTGCCGTCCAGGCGGGCTCCGTCCCCGATGAAGTGGCTCCATTCGATCGCCTGCATGCCCAGGAATGCCAGGCCAATCAAGGCCGTCAGGAGCAGGTACTTCCTAGCCGTCTTGTGGTCCTTATCCGTAGCTGCCTTGACGGCACAGGCCATGGTGGCCGAACTGGTAATGAGCGTGAAGGTCATCACGGTGATGAAGTTCATGCTGAAGACCTCGGTCTGATCGGGCCAACCCACGTCACTCGCCAGGCGCGTGAACATGTAGCTCGCCAGATACCCGGAGAAAAGCAACGCATCCGTGATGATGAACATCCACATCATCGTCTTCTGCCAGCTCACGTTGAAGGAAGAGGGCTCGATATCCAGCGGCGCACTGGCTTCCCCTTGAGTCATCGAATTCTCCATGGTCAGTTCGCGAGAAGAAGGAGGGTGTAGAGCCAGATCAGGCCCATGAAATGCCAGTAGCCCGCAACCCAGCGGATCTCTGCGCGACGCACGGCGGTGTAGATCAATGCCAGCAGACCGCAGAGGAGGTGCACACCGTGTACGGCGGTGAGCATGAAGTAGAAGGAGCCGTGGGGCGTGGACGGCAGGTACACGCCTGCCGCGGACAGCTCATTCCAAGACAGAACCTGACTCCCCAGGAACACGAAACCCAACAGGATGCTGGCCCCCAGCAGGCTCCTGTTCTGACGACGGCGAGCGCCCTCGAGCAGGGCACTGCTCACCACCAAGGCTGCCGTGCCCAACCAACTCCACGAGGGGATGGCGATGGGCACCCAGTCCGGCGACGGCCGCCGAATGAAGTAGGCGGCGGTGAAGCCTGCAAAGAGCATGGCCACGACCCCCAACAGAACGATACACATGATGTCCCCCGCCCGCGGCCGCAAGTCGGCCCCGTGAGCAGGAAGTTCAACAGCACTGGAAGTCATGCGACGACTCCTTGAGGGTTGTAGTCCTTGTCTTCTGCGGCAGCTGGGTCGTAGTCATAGGGGTGACGATCGATGACCGGCAGAGCCCCCGGCCAATTGCCATGGCCGGCCGGTGAAGGCGTCGTCCACTCCACGGTGGTCGCGTTCCAGGGGTTCTCCCCCACCTTCTCACCGCTGAACATGCTCCTGAAGAAGTTCCAAAAGAAGATGCCCTGCGCGGCAAAGGCCGTGTAGGTCAAGAGCGTGATGGCCAGCGCCAGTTCTTGCCCCGGCTTCTGGAACTCGTAGATCGAGTGGTCGTAGTAGCGACGCAAGAGCCCGCTCATGCCTTGCAGGTGCATCAAGAAGAACAACGTCACCATGGGCACGTAGGTGAGCCAAAAGTGGAGCTTGCCCAAACGCGCGTTCATCACGCGGCCGAACATCTTGGGAAACCAGTGGTACAACCCAGCAAAGATGGAGAGCACCGTGACCACGCCGATCATCAGGTGGAAGTGACCCACCACGAAGAAACTGTCATGGAAGTAGATGTCAGAGATCGAGGTTGCCAGGAACAAACCTCCAAACCCACCGAGTCCGATCACCGCCACCGTACCGAGAGCCCAATACATGGGCACCTCCATGCGAATTCGGCTGCGCCACAGGCTCGCCACGAGATTCATTCCCAACACCGCAAAGGGCGCTGTGATGAGCACAGTCGCAACAGAGAAATACTCTCCCACGTACGGGTTCATGCCCGTGACGTACATGTGGTGGCCCCAGACAATCATGCTGAGGAAGCCCACAACGACCAGGGCGTAGACCGACGTCTTGTAGCCGAACACCGGCCGGCGCGCGAATGTCGCGATCAGGTCGAAGGTGATGCCGATACCCGGCAGCACTAGGACGTACACCTCCGGATGCCCGAGGAACCAGAACAGATGCTGGAACAGAAGGGGCGTGCCGCCTTCGTGAGCCAGCACCTCGTTGTTGAAGACCAGCCCATCCGGCAGGAAGAAGCTCGTACCCCCGTGACGATCGAGCAACAGCATGATCGCAGCCGCGGTCAGGGGCGGGAACGACAGGACGCCGAGGATCGAGGACATGAAGTAGGTCCAGATCGTCAACGGCATGCGCATCAGGGACATGCCCTTGGCGCGGCAGTTGAGGATCGTGACGATGTAGTTCAGGCCCCCCATGGTGAAGGAGACGATGAACAGAGCCATGGCCAGTAGCCATAGAGTCTGCCCCAGCCCGGAGCCCGGAACCGCTTCTGGCAAGGCCGAGAGGGGCGGGTAGGCCGTCCAACCGGCAGCTGCAGCACCACCTTCCACGACAAACGAGACGAGGACCAGCAAGCACGCCGGAACAATCGTCCAGTAGGACAGCATGTTCAGCAGCGGATAGGCCATGTCCCGCGCCCCGATCATGAGCGGGATGAGAAAGTTGCCGAACCCGCTGACGAGGGCCAGGGACACCACAAAGAAGACCATGATGGTCCCGTGCATGGTGACCAGGCTCAGGTAGGCCTCGGGCGTCACCATGGCCTTCTCGGGCCAGGTGATTTGAGTGCGAATCATGACCGCCAAGCCACCTCCCACAATGGCCATGAACAAGGCGGTGAAGATGTACTGCAGCCCGATCACCTTGTGATCCTGGCTGAAGATGTATTTCTGGACGAAGCTCGTGGGAGCCGAGTGTTCTTCTACAGCCATGGTTCTTGCCCGTTCAGCCAGTTCTGGAGGCTTTCTTCGCTTTCGGCGATAACGCTGCCCTGCATCCTGTAGTGACCAAGGCCACACAGCTCCGCGCAGGCGAGCTCAAAGGTGCCCGCCTCCGTCGCTGTGAACTGCGTGAAGGCCTCGTAGCCAGGCAGGGTGTCCTGCTTGACTCGGAACAGGGGCACGGTGAAGGAGTGAATCACATCGAGTGCGCGCAGATGCACGACCGTCATGCGGTCCACGGGAATGTGAACTTTGCCGCGCACGACAATGTCGTCCAGGGCAGCCGGGTCACTCTTGACGAGCCCCAATGGATTGCGAGTCTCGTGCACCTTTTCGTGGTCCACCTCGCCGAACACGCCGTCAGGGCCGGGATAACGCACGAGCCACTCGAACTGCTTGCCCACGACTTCGACGTGGTAGGCATCCGCCGGCGGCTCACCGTAGACCTCGCCGAAGACGGGCAAGGCCATGACGAGCACGCCAACTTCCGAGATGGCGCACATGATCAGTACGGGCACGACGGCCCATAAGGCCTGGGCCTTGCCGCTCACGATGGCTCTGGTCTGCGCCTCGCCTCGACCGTACTTCATGACGAAGAAGCCCAGGACGATGCAGCCCAATAGGAACAGAGCCCCCGTCGTACCCAGGAGGTACCTGATCACGCCGTCGATTCCGTGGCCGTGGGCACTCTTGACGTCAGGTAGCCATCCGAGGGCAAAGGTGCCGACGACAGCGATCCCAAATACAAAGAACAGGATCCCGAATCTCGGGTTCCTGGGAGGCGAGTTGCTCTCGCTCATGATGGCTTACTCCTCTGAGAACGAGAACGAGAGGGTCTGCGGACCACCATCAGCGGTGATGGTGATGTCCTGCTTCTGCAAGCCAAAGATCTCGTGCCGGGCGGAGATCTGGTACGTGCCGGGTGGCAGTTGCCCCAGGTCGAAGGACCCGTCTTCGGCAGACACGGCGAAGAAGGGGTTCTCGACCACCCCAACGAAGGTGCTCATCCATCCGTGAATGTCGCACTTGAGCGGCAGCAGCACCTCAGAGCGATTGAAGACCTTTGTCAGACCGGCTGACCCGGGGGCTTGGGTCTGATTGAACCCGGGGTTCTTCTTGCCGAAGCTGTGCACGTTGTGGGACACGGGGTCGGCGTTGCCAATCTCAAGCGGTTGCCCAACCTGAACCCCGAGGACGTGGGGCGTGTAGGTACACCCCTGTTGGGCGACGTGCACCGGTTCGGTGGGTGTGGCGAATTTCCAACCTTCGAGGCCCTTGCGAACCCAAACGAAGACGTTGGCCAATTCGCCGGAGGGCCCGACAATGGCAGACTCGTCGAGGCCCCCATCGCCCATCCCCTCGCACTTGGGATCACTGCCCATGTCGAGCTTGCGGCGCTTGGGCGTGTCACCTGTAAAGACGACGCTGCCGGTCACAGCAATGGTCCCAGCGGCCGGATCCCAGTCCTTGACGGTGGCTGTACTGGTGCCGCCGGTTTGTGCGCCATTTTCGGGAGTCGCAGAGGGTGTCGCAGACCCTCCTCCGGGTGCCGGGGCCGGATCATCTCCCCCACCACATGCTGTCAGGGGTAGGGAAACGAGAATCGAGTAGGCAAGCAGACGACGCATGGAGAGTCTCCAAAAGGGGGAATTCGAGGGATGTTCGGCCCTGTGGCGCGTGCGCGCTGGCGGTCTTGTTTTTGACCGTCAGCAGTAGCCACCGCAGAGGGGCACACTCTCCCATCAAGTGCGCACGAACGAATTGGGCCTATGGCTACGTGCCGTGAGGATTAGTGCGTACCGACCGAAGGCCGTTCGCTCGCCACATCCGGGTCGAACGGGGGCGGTGAATCGAGCGCCAGCTCGTACCGAGTCGGACATGGCTCGAGCCCTCCAGTCCATCCTTCGGGCCCGTCAGGGGCCCTACCCAAAACAGGGCAGGACCCCGTGGTCACATGCGATCCTGTCCGTTGCTAGAATCTTCCTCCCAAGAGCCGGTTGTCACTCGAGCACAGCCACTGCAAGCCCACGGAAGCATCGACGTCCTGCGCTCCTGCCCCATGACCGGGCTGGAACGCCGCTACCTCTATACAAGCGCAATGAGCGAAAAACCGCGTTTTCCCGGCATCCGAATCACGACCAACGGCAACCAGCTGGTGGCCTACCACACAGAGGCACGCCTCTCGGATGCAGGCGTCTTCTACCCCATCACGCCCTCCACTGAGATGGGCGAGATGTATCAGCTCTCCGTAGCGGAGGGCAAGCTCAATGTCTTCGGTCGCCATCGCATCGCCATCGAGGCTGAAGGGGAGCACGCGGCCCAGGGGGGCGCTATCGCCTGTTCGGTTACGGGCAAGCGCGTCGTCAACTTCACTTCGGGGCAGGGCATCGTCTACGGGCTCGAGCAGTACTACCACGCCCCTGGCAAGCTCTCGACAATGGTCATTGAGGTCGCCGCGCGCGCCCTGACGAAGCACGCTCTGAACGTGCACTGCGGACACGACGACGTCTACGCCGCTTTGGATTCGGGCTGGACGATCCTGTTTGGCAAGGACTCCCAGCAGGCCGCGGATCAAGCACTGATCCTGCGCAGAGTCAACGAATTGTCCCTGGGGCCCGGCATGAACTGTCAGGACGGGTTCCTCACCTCGCACCTCGAACGCACCTTCTTCAAGCACGAGGCTGAGCTAATCCGCGAGTACCTTGGGTCGCCGGACGACACGATCGATTGTCCGACGTCCGCCCAGGTCGAGCTGTTCGGCCCCACGCGTCGTCGAGTGCCTCAGATGATCGATCTCAAGAACCCCATGATGCTGGGCCCGGTCCAGAACCAAGAGCACTACATGAACGGGGTGGTTGCGCGTCGAGACAAGTTCTCCGAGTACGTTCTGGGTTTCCTCGAGCAGGCTTACGCCGAGTTCGGCGAACTGACGGGGCGCCACTATGGGATGCTGTCGTCGTACGAGTGCGAGGATGCAGAGGTCGTGTTCTTCTCTCTGGGGTCGGCGGCGGAGAACGTTGAGGCGGCTGTCGACCTCCTGCGATCCGAAGGCGAACTGGTGGGCTCCATCCACCTGAATGTCTTGCGGCCCTTCCCCGAGGCGGCCATCGTCGCAGCCCTGTCCGGCATGAAGTCGGTCATCATTCTCGAAAGGACCGACGAGTGCTTGTCGGGAGACAACCCCTTGACCCGCGATGTGCGCTCAGCGCTGTCGCGCGCGACCGAGGGCAGCTTGACGATTGCCGGAGAGGCCCTTCCGGCCTTGCCCGCCGACGCATGCCCGCGGGTATTCAGTGGCTGCTACGGCCTGGGCTCGCGGGACTTCCGCCCCGAGGCCATCTTGGGTGCCTACGAGTTTGCGACTGGCAAGACGGCGCGTCAGGACGGTGCCCTGGCGAGCGACGGTACGAGCTATTTCGTGATGGGCGTCGATCACCCGCGGCAGATTATTTCTGAGCGCACCCCCTCGCTCCTGCCGGAGCGCTCGATCGCCGTGCGACTGCACTCCATCGGTGGCTGGGGCATGATCACGACGGGCAAGAACCTGGGGGAAATCGTGGGCGCCTTCGGCGACGACTTGGCCCAGAGCCACGGCGAGACCGACGAATTTGGTCGACCCACCGAAGTGCTGCACGTCAGCGCCAACCCCAAGTACGGTTCTGAGAAGAAGGGTGCCCCCACCGCTTACTTCTTGGTCGTGGCCCCTGAACGCATTCGAGTCAACTGCGACCTGCGCCACGTCAACGTGGTCCTCTGCTGTGACCCGAAAGCCTTCACCCACTCCAATCCTCTAGACGGCATGGCCGAGGGTGGAACTTTTGTTTGGGAGTCCGACGAGACCCCCGAGCGCGCCTGGGAACGCATCCCGCCGCACATGCGGCAGGAAATTCACGACAAGAACCTGCGCCTGTTTACGCTTCCGGGCTTCGACATCGCCCGAGCGGCCACGGGTCGGCCCGACCTTCAATTGCGGATGCAGGGCAACGCGTTCCTCGGTGCCTTCTTCCGTGTCTCGGGTTTCTTGGAAGACAACAGCGTGCCCGAAGCTCGCTTCAACGAAGTCGTGGAAGCTCAATACGTGAAGAAATTCGGTCGTTTCGGAGAGGCCGTGGTGGCCTCCAACATGACCGTCATGACCGAGGGCTTTGGACGCGTGACGGAGGTGCCCCATGGACCCGTCGACGCTCCCGACCGCTCCAGCATGCGCGTCGACGCGCTGATCGCCTGCGGGACGTGTGACCTACCGACAACTCCCGCTGCCGCGCAGGAAAAACGCATCCCCGTGGCCGCCGTCTCCACGTTCGACGCCGAGTTTCGCGCTGGACTAGGCTACGACCAGCCGGCGTCCACCCTGGCATCGGTCGGGGTCATGGCCGCGGGCACCGGCTCAACGGCGAGCAAGTACGTCGCGCGCCGTGAAACGCCGCTCTGGCTCGCCGAGAACTGCACCCAGTGCATGGAGTGCATCGTGGCCTGTCCCGACACGGCCTTGCCCAACACTGCCCAGGAAATCTCCACCGTATTCCGCGCCGCGGTCCGGGGCTTTGTGGAAGAGTCCGAGGGCAAGGAACTGCTGCGCGCCGAGCTTCCGGCTGTGGAAGAGCGGGTGCGGGAACGCATGAGCTCGGGGATCAAGGAGAAGTCTCCCAAGCCCTTCAGGGATCTGGTGGAAGAAGAAATCGGCGCCCTCTCTCACGTGGAGGAAAAGACGCGCGAGTCATTCCTCGATATCTTCCGGCGCATCCCCTTCGCCTACGAGATGACGCCCGCGGTGTTCAGCTCCAAGGAGCGCAAGAATGCTGGGTCCGGCGGCCTGTTCGCCATTTTCGTCTCGGACCTGTGCAAGGGCTGCGGCGAATGCGTCGAGGAGTGCGGAGAGAAGAACGCACTGGTGATGGCCAGTGAAACCGAGAACTTGAACGCCGATCACGTCTCGGGCACGAACTTCATGGACTACCTGCCCGACACGCCCACTGAGTTCTTGGGTCGCTACGACGAGGAAGATCCGTCACAGACCCACGCACTAGCCCTCAAGAACCACTTGATGGTGCGCAGCAACTACGAGGCGCTCGTCAGCGGTGACGGCGCCTGTGCCGGCTGTGGCGAGAAGAGTGCCCTGCGTGCCCTGGCCTCCGTGACGGAGGCCTACATGCGCCCGCTCTACCACCGCAAGGCAGCGCGGCTGATGGAGAAGGCTGACCAACTGGAATCCGGTGGATTGAAGGCCCTGGCGGGCATGCAGGAGAGTGAGCGTGCCAACCTCATGCGCGTTGTGGCACAAGTTGTCATGGGACGCGGCGGCGAGGATGAGGAAGACACTGCGGCCCTGCTCTCGGGAGCCAACGAGCCCAAGCAAGAAGAGATTCTCGCAGCCCTGTGCGCGGTCATGCGCCAAGAGGCGTTTAACCACCGCGAGCTGCAGGCCGTTGACGGTTACCTACCCAACGGCATGAACGTCATGGCCATGGGTGCTCACACAGGTTGCAACACGGTGTTTGGGTCCACGCCTCCGAACAACCCCCACCCCTACCCCTGGATGAATTCTCTATTCCAGGATGGTGTGACCGTGACCTGGTTGTTCGGTGAGAGCTTCATTGCCGACCACGCGGCGCGCTCTGTCGTACCGGAACGAATCGCCGACATCATCTTGGGTGAGCCGACGACCACGAATGCTGGCTGGGTGTTCGAAATGACCCACATGACGGACCACCTGATGACCCCGCTCGAGATCCGCGAGTTGCCCAAGGCTTGGGCAGTGGGCGGCGACGGGGGCATGGGCGACATCGGCTTCCAGAACGTGTCCAAGGTCGTGCTGCAGAACCGCCCCAACGTGAAGATCATGCTGCTCGACACGCAGGTCTACTCGAATACCGGCGGTCAAAACTCCGACTCCACGCCCATGCCCGGCGGTGGCGACATGAACTCCCTGGGCGACGCATCCCAGGGCAAGTTCACCGAGAAGAAGAACGTGGCCGAAATCTTCACCAGCGGCCATGGGTCGCCCTACGTGGCCCAGGTCTCGTTGGCCAATGCCAGCAACCTGTTCAAGTCCTTGCTCGACGGTCTGGAGTACCGCGGCACCGCCTTCTTCCAGTGCTTCACAGCCTGCCAGCCTGAGCACGGGGTGGCGGACGATGTGTCCTCCGAGCAAGCCCGCATGGTTCGCGACTCGCGTTGCATGCCGGAGTTTGTCTTCAACCCCGGCCTCGGAGAGATGAGCCAAGATGCGTTCTCCCTCAAGGGCAACTCCAACCTCAAAGAGGACTGGGCCAAGGTCAAGTCCAAGGTGTTGGGGACGAAGGTCACGTTCACCATCGCCCACTGGGCGGCCACCGAGGCGCGCTTCCGCCGTCACTTCAAGCCGGCGGCCAAGGCCGAGAACACGATCCCCTTGGAAGACCTACTGCTGCGCATCACCCAGAGCGATGTGGTCGATCGCTTTGTCTTGGATCCCGGCCACTATTCTTACGTCCCCGATTTTGAGGCCGTGATTGAGGTGGACCGCGGTGGCAAGCGGGTGGCGCTCGTGTGCTCGCGCCAGATGGTCCTGTTCTGCATCGAGCGCCGCAAGGGTTGGCGTATGCTCCAGAGTCGGGCCGGCTTGGAAAACACCGACTACCAGCTTCAGCGCTCCGTGCTGTCCAAACTGGCCGCGGGCAAGCTGGATCGGGATACCTTCCTGTCGGACACACGCGCCATCTTTGAAGGGGAGGCCGCGGGCGATGATTCCGACAAGAAACCAGGCTCGAAGAAACCTCCAACCCCCAAGGCCCCCGCGTCGACCAACTGACGTATACGGAGTGGCGCTCCCTGCCGCACCATTCCGGCAGGCGAGTACGGTACACGCAGAGCGTC
>Ga0209992_10000928_pt1 | contig 34727 bp, 29 predicted proteins | sample 2SBtaG_2_FD_182564 | JGI IMG/M metagenome (GOLD analysis project Ga0209992, IMG submission 182564) | Deep subsurface microbial communities from Kolumbo volcano to uncover new lineages of life (NeLLi) - 2SBTROV12_ACTIVE470 metaG (SPAdes)... | ecosystem: Environmental > Aquatic > Marine >...
CAGTCGGAGTTCGGCTGGCCGTCTGCCGCCTGTAAGGCGGCCCAAGGGAAGGCGGTCGCCTTCCCGTCAATCCCGCTTTGAGCGGGTCACCTGGATGCCCCCGGCTTTGCCGGGGGAGGATGTCACCCGAGGACACCGGATCGTCCAGCACGAGCGCGGACTGATTCCCCGTGGTTTCGAGCTCCGCCAGAAGCCCAGCCAGCGCCACGCACGTGCGCTCGCCCTCGCTCAGTACCTCTTCCGGGGCGATCTCTGGACGCGCAACAAGCTTCATCTGGACGGGGTGCTCACCGCGATCCCCGGTGCCGAGCTTGACCTCAACCGGACTCTCACCGAAGCCCAGATCGCGAAGGTTCGACAGAAAGTTGCTGCGCAAGCGATTCGTGAGCACGGACGTAGATGCCTCCCGCCGCTTGAGCGTCACGCGTTGCGTCGTGCACTCGTCGAGCGCCTTATCGAACTGCCCGCACCTCGTAAGTCTCTCCACCTCGTCGCGGAGGGATTCAAGATGGGGAAAGAGCTTCTCACGAGCCTGGAGTTCAGCAAGTTCCCTCTGCATGGAAGCGCGTTCATCATCTTCGGCCGCGAGTCGCATTAGTGCCGCCTCATCGTCGATAGCGCTCCGGACAGGATCCAGATCTGGAGTGGGCGGAAGGACTATGTCGGCGCTGTCGAGCCCTCGATCTGCGAGGCGGAGGAGTCGCCGCCGCCGGATCCTCAATGCCACGAGGTGGCGCCGCACGAATTCGGCCTCCGGTGTGCCCTCGATCCCAGCACTTCGCAGGCTGTGACGTACGGAGGCCGGGAGCGTGAGCGCACGAAGCTGAGCGACTGCATCACCAAGGGTGGCCGCGGCCTTGTCAGCTTGTTGCTGGATGTCGTCTTTTACGAACGCCTCGAACGAATGTAAGCGGGTGCGCGCCTCCGGTGATACAGCTTGTTGGCAGAGGACGCAGACGGCCCCTTCCCTCACGACGGGGAACTGCTCGCCGATGTAGACGTGGGTGTCAGAATATTTCCGCGCCGCCTCCCACAGTGTTCGCCAAACGTCGCTTCCAACCTCGGAGAGATCGGACTCTTCGGCGAACGCCTTTCGAGCCGTCTCGGCCGCTTCGCTGGTCTTCTTTCGCTCCTCAATCAAGGTCTGGAACGCTGAGACGGGGTCATCACCGAGGAGCAGAGTTGAAGCAGCCATGATGTCTTGAAGCGCCTGGACAAGTCGCGCCCTCGCCTCCTCTGCGGCTGCGCGTTTGAGCGGATCATTTGCGAGCGCTCGGACGAGCTCTTGGATTCGCTGCTCTTCTGCTCCTCCGACCGCACACAGGACGTCGAGCTCGTTGAGGTCACTCTTCGCGGACAGCGTCGCCAGAAACTGCGCGGCCGCGGTCTCCGGATCGAGGGAAAGCACAGCAAGCGCGGGCGGGCGACTCCCCAGGGCTCGTTTCTGCGCCTGGAGGTCCGTCTCTACACGCTCGATTGCGGCTGCGAGCTCGCGAAAGACTTGAAGAATCTGCGGCGTATATGAGATCAGGTTGGCCTTCTCGACCTGGACAGCAGCGCACCGGGCATCGAACACGTTTACAGTCCGGAGTCGGGAGTCCTTCGCGGCGCCATCCTCCCACGCATGCGTTTCATCGACACCGTCGACGACGAAGTCGATCTTTGCGGCCGCTGGCTGCTTAGGGTCCGGTTTGAAGACGTTCGGAAGGACCGCGCCGCCAGGGTCCCTCGCGTGGCAGTTCTTCTTCAGAATGCGCGCAACCCCGGATTTGCCGGCCGCGTTGCCCCCGTAGATGACGGTCAGCCCAGTTGTGGGGAACAAAATGGGGCCTGCCGCGAGCGCATTGACACGCTCGATATCACGCAGCGCCCTCAGCTGGACAGATGGATGAGGCTGTTCCGCAAGCTCCCTTTCGTCGGGCGGGGGTGTTGGTGTCGGCGCGGGTGAGCTCTCGACGTGGGGAGCAAGCGCCATTGCAGCAAGCTCTGTTACGTCTTCAGACGAGAGCTCGGAGCTCTCAACGAGCCGCCGCAGTGCATCCTGCTGCCATGCCGGAAGCCGGGACTTGGCCCATTTCACCAGATCTGCATATGAGAATTCGGCCATCTTGCAGGCGCGCCTCCCCTACGCCGGTTCGAGCTTTCGAACCTTGATCCTCTGAGCTCCCTTGCGGGCCTGGGCCAGGTCGTACGCCATTTGCATCCGCAGCCACTGCTCCGCCGTACTGCCAACACCCTTCTCAAGGCGCATGGCCATCTCCGGCGAAATCCCTGCCCGCGCGTTCATGATCGCAGACAACTGCTTGCGCGAGATTCCAAGGCCCTCAGCGGCGTCGGTAATACTGATACCAAGCCCCTCGGTAATGGCCTCGCGCACGATCTCTCCGGGATGGCACGGGTTCTTCATCGTCATGTCTTACCTCCCGTGGTAGTCCTCGTAGTTCACATCTGTGACATCGCCATCGTTGAATCGCCACGTCACTCGCCAGTTGTCTGAGACCCAGATGGACCACTCGCCTTTCCGACTGCCCTTCGGCGGATCAAGCCCCTATGACGAAACCGCCGAATCATGTCTTGCTGTAACCTATTACGTTACAGGTGTCAAGCCGTTTCGGCACGCCTCGCAAGAACATGAGACCCATCTCTTTGAATCGACGGATCAGATGAGAGCGTCGTCCCCTCCCGCCGTCTCGCCTATGGGCTTGGCTACGAGGAAGCGGCCGCAGCGATCGGTGATTCACATTCTTCCCGGCACCGAATTCCTATTGACTCGGAGAACTGACCCACGCGCGCATGGGCCCACTCGGCCGTTCGCAAATTCGCAGCTCGGGCAATGGACACAATCACCGATTGGTCCTCGTACGAACGGGCAAGCGTGCAAGCGGGTGTATGTGCGATTGCGCGAATGGACGCGTTCATCGACTCGTCCACGCGTGGGTGGGTCGCTTGTCCAGTAGAGAAAGTGCGCAGCTTCGCACGTCGACACATGCACGCGTTGGCGAATAGGCGACGTTGCTTGACTCAACCAATCATTCGTGAGAGGATGAACTAACAAGGGGAGAGAGGATGCGATCTGTTTCATCGCCACCATCGGGAAAGTGCATTGTCGTCGCGATCGGGATGCAGAAAGGCGGAGTTGGAAAGACGACGAACGCGCTCCACATCGCGGCCGCTCTAGCGGAACGAGGTCGGCGGATTCTGCTCTGGGATGTTGACGAGAATTATGGTGCCACCAAGATCCTGTGTTCATCAGGGGAGAAGCGGTGGACGACGATGGAGGTGGTGACCGGTGACTGCTCGGTCAATGATGCGATCCTCGGACCAGCCGATGAGCGCGATGGACGTGTTGATTCGCTGCCAGCCAATCTAGATTTCATTCCCTCGTCTCGGACGTTGCAGGCGCTTGAGCGGTCATCGTTGCCGGGAGCCAGCGCGAGCCATTGTCTGAACGTGCATATCGACGAGGTCAGGGAGTCCGGTCGGTACGACTACATCGTTCTCGACACGGGGCCGCAGGCATCCGCAACAACTCGCAGCGCGTATCTCGTCGCTGACTACTTCATCCTCTCCCTGATTCCTGATAAGCAAGCAATGGGATCGCTCCCAGATGCGCTACGCGACGTGATGAACGCGCGAAGAGCGGACCGAAACCCTGGGCTTCATCTCCTGGGGCTCGTGCTGTCCTGCGTCGATCGTCGATGCAGCATCGACAAAGAGTACGAGAAGGCCCTTGAGGCAGGGTTCTTGGATCGAAGCGGGGACCAGGTCAAGTTCCGCACATCGATCAGTACTGCGGCTGCGATCCGGAACGCCTATAGGGCGAACTCGCTGCTGCTAGAGCTTGCTCCGGCTCACCGAGTCAGTGAGCAGTACCGGTATCTAGCTGAGGAAATCGAGCAGCGAATCGCGGCGCACCGAGGTGTGCCAAGCCGTCGGAAGAGGGAGAAGCGAGCACCAGGTGGGATGGAAGGACACGTAACTGGATGAGGAGAACGAACACAATGGGAAAAGCACCACCGAAGGGATCCGAATCAATCGACATCTTTGAAGATGAAGACGTGGCCCTCGCTCAACAGGCACTGTCTGCCGCGACGGGCAAGCCTACAGGCGGGAATATGACACGAGCCAAAGTCCCAAAGGTAGAGGCGGATAGCTCTCCGGAAGAACCGGTCGAGCGAAATGCGGCAGAGGAGGAGAACATTGCGGAGACGGCGATCGACGCGAATCTGAAGTTTCGCGTCCGACAGGGCGCACGAACCGGATTCGACACTTTCAAGGCAGAGCTGAGCGCAGCTCTTGGTGGCCCAAGGCTAATGGATTCCAATCTCGGCCGGGCCCTGATCGACTGGTTTCTCGTCGAAGCCTCGGAACGGGTTCTCTCCGCGGCGAGAGCGAGCGCCGGATTCCCGCAGAGGCCGGCGTCCGACGATCTAGCCGGTATGGCCGCGTTCGATGAAGCGCTTCGGGAGCTGATCGAGGGCGCTCTCGAAGTCTTTCAGCCAGTCCAAGAATGAAGGCAGCCGGATTGTGGCCTCGGGCCGCTCCCCCGGACTCCAAGCGACTCGGTCCCCCCGACTTTCAGAGTCAGGCGCCGATCCCCAACGAATGGGCATATCTCCGCCGACGCGTCTCCTCGAGGTTGAGGGGTCGCCCGATCGACCAGCTACGCCGGGGGTACACGCGTCTGCTCACATGCCCGTGCGCGGGAGACACTTGGTCGCCACTGTCCTTCTGGGGGGCCTGAAGCGCTCCGGGGGTAGCGAAGACCTTATGTTGCAGATTGAAGTGGGCCAAAGGTTCTCCGGTTGGCTTTTCTCGGTCCGTCAGGCCGCGTTTCGCCTTTAGAATCAGCAACATAAGATACGGTATGTGATGATCGCGGATTCGCCGGTCCACAATTCTCCGGATGCATTCGGTGCAAGGCGGTCGACCTGCGCAGCTGGAGTGAGACGGCTGCTATCTAGAAGGATTCTCAGAGCTCGCGGAGAGGGCTTGCTGCTAGTGGCTCACTGGCAGGCTAGCGACGTGGAGTGCGATTACTTCCGGGCTCCAAGCTCCGTTTCTCCTTAGACCGTTCCAAGGTCTACGGTGACGCTATTTCTCGCCTTTCGGCGTGAGCGATGCCCGTGGGCTCCGGAGAGTGACGACGCTTTCGTTCTCGCGCTGAGTGCTGCGCGAACACTAGTCCTGGGACGTATCGGACGACTCCCCCACTTCGTTCTCGGCCGCAGTATCCGCTCGCCGATACTGGGAACGAAAGCGGATCGGGTCGATACCCTCGATCGCGGTCACTTGAAGTTCTCGAGTAACGTGCAGGATCCCCGAGGCCGGATCGACGTGGTAGGTGTTTTTCCCATTCGCCTGATGTCTCTTCCAGTCGAGTATGAGCTTCATTTCCACGCGTCGCCAAGAGAACGTGGCGTCCGTTGAGGTTTCCGTGGACGACGCGGCGGTGGCTGGTTGCAGGCGAACGACCCTAGATGTCTCGCCGTTTCTGCCGCTAACGATTTGCTTCAGGTGGGCTCCGTCGCGCACGAAGACGATCCGGTCAGGTGGAGTTGTGGTTCTTTTTAGAACGGAACCGGCGGTTTTTCTGGTAAGCCAGTTCAAGCCTGAAAGCGCGTGCTCTAGCCGTTCGAGCCGGTCGGATTCAAGAGCTCTGTTTTCGGTCCGTACCCAGCGTCCCAAGAACGGATCGGAGTCAAGCTCAGTCGATTCGGCTGATGCTGTGAGTGGGTGCGCAAACGAGAGCAATGCGGCGACCATCAGGATCAATAGGCCGCGAAGTACTTCGGGCGGCGAGATCGACGGGCTTCGCCGAGTTTCGGGGGCGACGCGCTTGATCAAATCCGTAGGCCGCGACAAGTGGTCCCGCCGACCTTCTTGTCTGCCGGAGATCTGACCGTCGCGGTCGGCGAGCGCTTCCGGAAGTTGGTCGCCCGCCAGCAGAGCTACGACCGCCGCAAGAATTTTCACGGGACGGGATCGAGCCAGATCGGCGAAGACCAGGCTCTCTCCTCAACGTCGGCGAGGCAGTCATCGCCATCATCTGCTGTGACGGCACATGCCACTACGCTGGTGCAGGCACCGTCGGCGTCTTCCACACAACCAAGTCCTGCCCCATTGACCGCAGGGGTGGCCGCTTGGATTGCGCGCACGTAGTAGGCGACACTGCGGTTAAGCGTGGGGTACTCGGGGTCGCTGAACTCTATGCTGCAATCCTCTTCGCTTGCACACTCGAACGTTCGCCAGGGATCTTCGATGAGGGTCTCGAGGGGTTCATCCTCAGCAATTTGGGGCTTGATGCGGACGACTTCTATTCGAGTAATCGCCTTTCGTTCGTCGGTAGGGTTGTAACACTCACCCATGCAAAGCCGCTCGAGCCGATCCGGCCCGAGCGCGCGAGCTGGGTAGTCCGGGCATCCGGGCTTCTGTTCCAGGGCACCGACGGCTGAGACTCGGAAGTGCGGCTCTATCACGATATCGACTTCAGAACCCATCGGCGCACTCTCGGCGCGTGGTGGATTCAGGAGGTCGAACCACAGAAGAATCCGCTCACCGCTGGTCGCATAGACCTCGCGCCGGTCGAGTGCGTCGAAGATCGAATTGCGCTCCCGCGCAGCCGCGTGAACCGCGACGAGTCCACCCGTGACGTAGAGCGAAGCTTGTCGTTCTGTGTCTCTGCGTTGTTGGAGCGGCAGCGTCTCGATGTCGATACGGCGAGATTCAGGTTCCGGGTCTCCGGTTGACATGAAGGCGGAGGGGCTCAGGGTGGAATCCGCGTTCCGTCTCAGCCCGAATTCTTTGAAGCCGTTTCCCGGACGAGCGCGGTGTGTGTCGCTTGAACCAATAAAGCCGAAGCGATAGTGGGGCGGCTGGTTGGGCTCGGAGAGGTTCGCCCGCGCGAGGGCATATTGGCCCGACATCCGCGGAAGGTGATTGTTGGCGGGCAGGAAGCAGTCTCTGCACTGCCCGCAGTCAAGCCAGTCTTGGGTCGCGGCGCCGCGGACTGTCTGATGCCCCGCGGCTCCTGCAGCAAGGTAGTTCTGCTGAGCGGTAGCAACGCGTTGCTCGCATGTTGCTTCAGGGGTGCGGTCGTCACATCGCGAGCGGATGATCTCTCCCGCCTGCCAGCAACATGCGAGATAGTCGTCGGTTGGGGCGGGGCACGTGAACTCTCCCGACTCGTCAATGGTACGAGTCGTCCAAGTGCGAAACTCCTCCGCGTTGCCATGCCCGGAATAGACTTCGAATAGCTTTTGGCGGTTGGGGTCGTGCTCTCCTGGCTTAAGGCCGAGGTCAAGCGACGCTCCGCTCGGCGCAGTGAAGCCCCAGGTGGTGCCGTGGGGGATGACCAAGCTGTCGAAGCCCCACTGATCAAGTTTCGCGTAGAGTTCGGATGGCCGTTCAACGCCCTCCATGCAATCGGCGGGTAGGTCCCGGACGTCGTCCGCTGCCGGACAAGCGGGAGTGCCGGCCACCTCCTCGATCTGGCGCTCTTGGTCCCAGTACGTTTGGCGGTTGGCCGGGTCGGCGAGCGGGGCGAGCTTCGCAAGAAAGGGAAGCTTCATTCCCGTGAAGTCCGGACGGATCGCGTGGATCGGCCGTGTCGGGACGCGGCCTTCTCCGATCTCTCTCAAAACGACGTTCTTGTGCCCGTAGTGATTCGACGCAGTCGTTCCGACCTGTGTCCACTCCCAGCCGAGGAAGGCAACGACATCCGCTTCACCTGAGGCCGTCCGCGGTGCATTGCACTGACGGATCGAATCGATCGTTTCCTTCCAATGCTGAGGCGTTAGGCCTTCCGCGTGGTCGTTGATTGACCAGAAATCGAGGTCTGCGCAGAAACGAGCGAAGTCGCACGCGTCGGCTGGGGGATGGGCGCCCTCGCCACCAAGAAGCGGAAGAGACACAGCGAAAGCGTCGGCCGAGAAGGTTGTATGCACGTGCAGATCGCCGAACAGGATTTGCTTCGCATGGGCGGGGTCGACGGGCAGAGTCTGCAGTGCACGCTCTTGCCGTTGAGCGCGGGCCACGACAGCTTCCGCGGGGACGGCTGTCCCAGTCACCTCTCCTGGGCCCTGATGCTCACCGCATCCGGCCAGGAGAACCATTGCGATCGCGGCGAAGTGCTTGGTACGACGCGTGTCGTACAGGAAGTTTGTCACTGGATCGGGCCTCCCTGGGCGAGAACGTTGCCAGGCGTGTTCTCGGAGCGAGGTCTTGAGCGTTGAAACCCACGAGCGCGGACTGCCGAAATTTCCTCGGTCAGCGCCGGTTGGAATTTCACAAAGATTGGAGAGCTCCATGCCCGCGGCTCATGCGATGACAGACACTCGTCATCCGGACCTTCATTTCCCGGACAGAGACGAATGCGTTCGCAGCGCCCTGAGTCGGTTCGGTCACACCGAAGATTCTGTCCGTTGATGGCGGGAGCGGGTGCTTCGAATGCACGTGCGTAGTAGAGCGTCTCGCGGGCTGCGGATGGGAAGTCCTCATCGACGAATTCCACGTCGCATCCAGCGGGGGCGTTTGGGCAGTCAAACGTTCGCCAAGGGTCCTCGATGAGGCCAGCAATGTCCTCGTCTGGACGCGTCTGTGGCCGAATCCGGACGATCTCAATGCGATCGATGGGGCGGCGTACGTCGCTTGGGTGGTAACACTCACCCTTGCAAAGGCGCTCAACTCCGTCGGCCCCGAGTGCTTCGTGCGGACGATCAGGACAGCCAGGCTTCTGCTCAAAGGAGCCAACCGCGCGTACGCGAAGACGAGGCGCTTCGCTAAGCGCTACCTCGCTGCCCATGGGCAAGGTTCTGCGGGTTCGTGAAGGCAGAGTCGCGTCTGCGCCGGACCCACCATCTGTGGGCGGGTTCAACAGGTCGAACCAAAGCAGAATGCGAGGACCAGTTGTCCCATAGACCTCTCGTCGCTGCATCGCGTCCCAGATCGAATCTCTGTCGGACGCGGTCGCGTGGAGAGCGATGAGCCCGCCCGTGACAAGGAAGTTCGCGGCGCGCTCTGACTCGACGCGAGCGAAGCCAGACGCGGCCGCGATCGCGTCGGCGTACGGAACTGAGTAGGGGAGGGGGTCACTCGGCGGAGGCGAAATCACGGATTCGAGCGGACCGAGCCCGCCCGACCCGCGACTTATGGATTCCGTCATCCCGCTGCGCGCCACTTCTTTGTATCCGGAGCCGGCTCGCGCAAAGTGGTTGTCGCTGGATCCGATCAGTCCCATGCGAAAGCGCCGCGGGCGATCGCTTGAGTCACTGAAGTCGCCAAGTGCCAGGATGTACTGGGCCGAGCTTCCGGGGCGATGATTGAAGGTGGGTTGACGACAATCGGAGCACTGGCCCGCATCTAGCCAGTCCTCCGGCTTCGCTCCGGGGACGGTGAGATGGCCACTCGGGCCCGCGAGATAGTTCGCGCGCGCCGTCGCCGCGCGGCGGTTGCACTCTTCAGTCGACTCGCCAGCGCTGGTACAGCGCTCGAAGATGATTTCGCCGGCGCGCCAGCACGAAGGGAGGTAGTTGGCGCTGGGTTCGGGGCATTCGGGACTGCCGTCTGGACCGAACCGAACCGCGCGCCATTCGCGGAAGAGCTCGGCATCGCCATGGCCGGAGTAGGACTCGAGCAATATTTGGCGATCCGAGTCGTGCATCGCTCCTCGAAGTTGCTTATTCCAGGTTGACCCTGGAGGCGTGTAGGCGCCCCACGTGGTGCCGTGGGGAATCACGATTGACTCGTGGCCCCACTCGGTTAGCCGAGCGAAGAGCTCCTTTGGCGTTGGCACGAGCTCAACACAATCCGGTCCCAGCTCGCGAACACCCACGGTGGTGTCGCAGTAGGTGACGTCGCTGAGCTCGGTTAGGTATGCGGCCCAGTCGTGAAAGCGTCCGCCCATCGCGAGTGCGAGCGCACCCCGAGGAAGCAGATCAAGCCGGCCAACAGGTGCGCCCTTGCCAGCTGGTTTCGCAGCGCCGATCGGGCGGGTCGGAATGCGGTCGTCGTCGGTATGTCGCAGGATGACGTTCTTGTGACCGTAGTGGTTCTCGGGCGTCGTTCCGGCCTGCGTCCATTCCCATCCGAGGAATGAAACCATGTCATCGTCTACGGCGTTGCACTGCCGAATCGCGTCGACGGTGTCGCGCCAGCGGCGCGGCGTAAGGCTCGCGGCATGATCGTTGATGGACCAGAAGTCGAGGGCTGCGCAGTGTCGCGCGAAGTCGCAAGCATCTGCAGGTGGGTGGGCGCCTTCACCGCCTGTCATCGGGAGGCTGAAAGTGAATGCATCAGCCGAGAAGGTCGTGTGCGCGTGAAGGTCGCCAAAGAGGATTCGCTTCTGGGGCAGCGCTTGGACTACTGCATGGGGTCGCGGGTCTGAAGCCGCTGATTGAGGCGCTCGGGGAAGCGAGGCCACGGGCTCTCCTCCCTCGAGCTGGCCGTACCAGCCACGGCCTGCGGTCATGATGGCCAGGCCGATCAGCACGACGAGCCCGAGAAGGATAGTGACGAAACGAACGAGCCATCGACGCATCGGCTTAGTTCAGATCCGAGAAAAAGGATCGGATATCGTCGGCGAGGAGCTCCGGTTGCTCGGCGGCTGCAAAGTGACCGCCCGCCGGCATAACAGTCCACCGTTCTACGTTCGCGTACTGCCTCGCGATCCGACGGGGAACCAGGAGTACGTCTTTAGGGAAGATTGCGAAGGCCGACGGAGCAGTCACTGCGGGCTCGCGTTCGCTGCTTGGCTGCCAAGGGTTCCGCGCGTTCTCCCAGTAGAAGCGAATACTGGTTCCAATCGTGCCGGTGAACCAGTAGAGGGAAATGGTCGTGAGAAGATCGTCCTTGGAGAAGCAGCGCTCGACGTTCCCATCGCAGTCGCTCCACGCACGGCGCCTCTCAAGGATCCAAGCCGCGAGTCCAATGGGTGAGTCAGACAGCGCGTAAGCCAGTGTCTGTGGGTCGAGAGAATGCACAGCGAGGTGGCTGGCGGTCTTGGCTTCCATCGCCTTGGCATGGTCGTACCAGCCCTCTTCGGTGACTCCGAAGTCTTCGCGCTTTAGAGCGCGGTAGTCGAGGCCGAGGAAGCCGGGAAGGCTTTCGTGTACGCCGAAAAGGTGCTCCGGGTACTTGTGTCCGATGACAGCTGTCACGAGTGCCCCCCAGTCGCCGCCGTGCGCGCAATAGCGCTCGTAGCCCAGAGTTTCCGTCATGAGGCGGTGCCACAGGTCGGCCGTTCGGTGGAAGGTCACGCCCGGTGTCCGAAGCGGCGAAGAGAAGCCAAAGCCGGGAAGGGAAGGGATGATGAGGTCGAAGGACTGGCTCGGAGGAGCACCATAGGCGACTGGGTTCGTAAGCCGCCCGATGACGTCCCGAAAGTCCCAAAAGGTCCAGGGCCAACCGTGCGAGAGGATGAGCGGCTTCGGGTCCGGTCCCTCGCCTCGAATTCTCATGAAGTGAATCGGGATGTCGTCGATGCGGGTGACGAAGTGCTCGTAGCGATTCATCTCTGCTTCGTGCGCTCGCCAGTCGTAGCTCTCTGACCAGTAGCTGATGAGCTCGTGGAGGTAGGGTTCCGGGACGCCGTATCGCCAATCGTCATTGGCAAAGTCGCCGGGCCACTCGGCCCGCGTTAATCGGTCTCGAAGACTGTCAATCGCAGACTGCTCGATGCGGATTTCGTAGGGTCGCAAGGGAGGCTCTCTTCCAGTGTCGTTCAGCGGGGACCGCGGAGTCCGCTGACGGCGAATAGTGAGAGCGATTCGGCTTCGAGAGTGGGGGGCGCGGGGGCGTCTTGCCGGGAGCGCGCTGCCATGGCCCCCATGATCAGGATTCCGAAGCAGCGGCGCATCTCGGGGGAGGCCTTCGCTGGGAGCTCGCCGCGTTGCGCGGCATCATCCAGGACTTGGCCGAGAACTCGGTTGAAGTCCTGTATCAGTTCGACGAGCGCGTTGTCGCCGCGTTCGGCATTGCCATCCAGCGATTCAAGGCCAGCGACAGCACGAAAAAACTCACGATTCTCGTCGACACGCTCCAGGCAGACCTCGAAAAAGGCTGTTAGTTGTCTTTCCACCGAAGTCGCCGGGTCGATCCGCTCAACTAGATGCGCCACGAAGATCTCGCGACCAACGGCTAGGCACCCCTTCAGAAGTTCTTCCTTGGATGCGAAGTACTGGTAGACCGTGCTGCGGCTGAGTTCTGCGCGCTGGGCGATCTGGTCAACCGACGTGTTGGCGAAGCCGTTCTCATTGATGACCTGTCTGGCCGCCTCGAGAATCTGGTCGCGGCGATAGTTGCGCAGTACTTCAGCCGGTGTGCGCGCCATTCTCGGTGTCCTCCGAACGGTGTGAGTGCGTGGGAATCAGAGTGTCGCAGCGCGGGAATTGCGCCGCGAGTACCCTGCTTAGGGGGCACCGATGATCGATTGATATTCGACGTAGGGTGCGACTCCCTCTGGACCGAGTTCTCGGCCGAGCCCAGAGAGTTTGAAGCCTCCGAAGGGGCTCCGGAAGTCGAGAAGAAACGCGTGATTGAGCGTGACCGAACCGGTGCGAAGTCTTGAGGCCACAAGATGCGCACGTTCCGTGTCGGGGCTCCAGACGCCGCCGCCAAGCCCATAGCTGGAATCGTTCGCGATTCTGACGGCATCATCTTCGCTTTCGTAGGGAATCGCGACGAGAACGGGCCCGAAGACCTCCGTCTGCGCGATTTCCATCTGGTTGTCGACATCGGCGAGCAAAGTGGGCTCGACGAACCATCCGCGAGGGAGATGGCTAGGGCGTCCGCCTCCGACAACTGGACGAGCACCTGCATCCTTCGCTCGTTCCATGAGCGCTAGGGCGCGGTCGCGCTGTCGCTCAGCGACGAGGGGCCCGATTTGTGTCTCCGGGTCGAGGTTGTCACCAACCTTCATCGCGGACACCGCGGTTCCGAGCGCTTCAACGATCTCCGAATAGCGGCCACGAGGGATGAGCAAGCGTGTCTGTGCTGCACACGCCTGACCATTGTTGAACAGGCCAGCGTTGAGGAGAGTCTCGGCAGAACTGCCGATGTCGAAGTCGTCGAGAAGAACAGCCGCCGACTTCCCGCCGAGCTCCAGCGTGCATCGCTTGATCTGACTGCCGCAGATCTCCGCGATCCGAGCGCCCGTGGCAGTGCTGCCGGTGAAGCTCACCTTGTCGATGCCTGGGTGAGAGACCAGGTACTCGCTCGCCTCGCGGTCAGCTGTGACGATATTGATGACACCAGGCGGGAGGCCGGACTCCTCGATGGCGTCGCCTAGGAGGTAGGGGTCGAGGGGGGTCTCTGGCGCTGGTTTAAGGACGACAGTGCAGCCAGCGACAAGCGCTGGGCCGAGCTTCATCGCGGCGATGTAGAGCGGGACATTCCAGGGAAGCACCGCCGCACATACGCCGACGGGAAGTTGCCGGACGGTGACGTGCTGACCCAGCGCCCCGGCCCGGGTCTCCTCTAACTGAATCGAAGAACCAATGTCGGCATAGGTGTCGAGCACCATCGTCGCCGCAATCGATTGGGTGCCCTCGGCGCTCTGAATCGGCGCACCGTTTTCGCGTGCAATGGTATGAGCAATCTCGGCGCTTCTGGACTTGATCGCCTCTGACAATCGGCCCACCAGCTTCGCGCGCTCTGCCGCAGACATTGTCGAGAACGGACCGTGCTCGAAGGCTTCTCGCGCGGAAGCTACCGCTGCATCTACGTCTGCGCGGTCTGCCGCGACGACGTCGGCGAAGACCTCCTCGGTGACTGGAGAGCGAACGGAGAGGCGTTGTTTCGATGTGGATCGCCTCCAGGCTCCTGCGATGAAGCACTCGTCTCTGGTTTCCAACTCGGACTCCCTTGCGCTCTGGCGCAACCGTTGATGTGGGGCTGGTGGCGTGTCGTTCGGGACGCCTGTTCCGCTGAGATGGCCAAATGCCGGCCGGCTAGAAGCCTTTCCGTGCAGCTAGTTACGGGAATTTTCAGCTTCTAGGTCGAACACCTGTCTTTTTGGTAATACTCTTGTATGATATGTGCGACGCACGTCCGAGTCAACGCGAAATGGAGGGGGCAGATTCGATGGAAGAGATTGATCTCGTCGACCCGGATACCTACGTGGATGGGTATCCGCACGACTATTTGAAGCAGATTAGGGATGAGGACCCTGTGCACTGGAACCCTCCCGGTCGGCCCGACTGCTCAAACATCGCGCCGGTTACGAGGGGCCACTGGGCAATTACGAAGCACGCTGACGTTCTCCAGCTCTCGCGCATGCCCAAAGTGTTCTCGAGTTATGAGGGGTCGATCTTCTCCGGCGACCTCCCCGAAGAGCAGCTGGCTGCGATGCGGTTGATGATCATCAACATGGATCCGCCAATTCACACCCAGCAACGCCGGATCATGCAGCCTGCATTTACACCCAAGATGGTCTCGGAGCTGGAGCCACGAATCGACGAGTACAGTCGCCTGGCGGTTGATGCGGTGGCGACTTCGGGTTCGTGCGACTTCGTCTCCGATCTCGCAGCGGAGATGCCGCTGTTGCTCATTTGCGAGCTCATGGGGATTCCCAACGAGGATCGGCGAAAAGTCTTCGCTTGGGCGAACGAGATGATGGCGATGGACGACCCGACGATCTCGAGTCCTGAGGGCGCACAGCTCGCGAGCGCCCAGGCGTTCGGGTACGCGCTTCAGCTCGCGGCGGAACGCCGTGCAACGCCGGACGATTCCTTGATGAGCCACTTCCTCCATCGCAAGTTCGAAGGTCGGACAGTCTCTGAGGACGAAATCGCGATCTTCTTCACACTGCTATTGGTCGCAGGGACGGAGACGACACAGACGGCCACTGCTCGTTCGCTGCTTCTTCTCTCTGAACACCCGGAGCAAAAGGCGCTCTTGTTGTCGGATCTCGACAAGTACCTCGAGAGCGCGATTGAGGAGATCCTTCGCTTCGACCCGCCTGCCATCGCGATGCGCCGGACAGCACTCGAAGATTTCGAGCTGCGTGGGAAAAAGATTGCCAAGGGCGACAAGGTCATCTTCTACTACGCCGCCGCGAACCGTGATCCCGAGGTCTTTCAGAACCCGGATCGGTTCGACATTGCGCGCAATCCCAACCCGCACGTTTCCTTCGGAATCGGACAGCATCTGTGCCTTGGTGCGAACCTCGCGCGTATGCAGCTCAAGAGCATCCTCCGCGAGGTCTTCACGCGCCTACCCGACATCGACATATCGGGACCCGTGGTGCGACGTCGGACAAACCTCGTGAGCGCATTCAACTCGATGCCTGTGTCCTTCACCCCCGAGTAGGAAGTGACACCTAACATCTAGGAGTAGATACCATGACGAGCGCAGCAGAATCGACGAACAATGTCTTCGATCAGTGCAAGCCCATCGATGTAGATACCCACATCACCGAGCCTCCCGACGTGTGGACCTCTCGCGTTGCCAGCAAGTGGGGTGACCGGGTTCCGCACATCGCTCAGCAAGACGGCCGAGATCATTGGGTGATCGGGAACGAAGTGGTAGGCGGGCCTGGCTTCTACAGTGCAGCTGGGTTCAGCGGTTCGTTTCCGGACTCCCGCGAGGGCTATCACGACATCCCGAAAAGCACCTTCGAGGCCAAAGAGCGTCTGCGGTATATGGACGAAGAGGGAATCTGGGCTGCCGTGCTGTACCCGAACGTTGGCGGTTTCGGCTCCGGCGGATTCCTAAAGCTCGGTGAGCCGGAACTCATGCTGGAGTGCGTGCGCGCGTACAACGACTTTCTCGTCGAGTGGTGCAGTGAGGCTCCGGACCGGTTGCTCCCGGTCGCGGCGATGCCCTTTTGGGACGTCGAGGAGTCCGTCAAGGAGGTGCAGCGGGCTGCTGAGGCCGGGCACAAGTCGATCCTTGCATGCTCTGAGCCGCAAGCTTTCGGCCAGCCGCGACTGACGGATAGGCACTGGGAGCCGTTCTGGGCGGCGGTCCAGGAGACGGGTCTTCCCGTCAGCTTCCACATCGGTGCGGGCGACTTGTCTGAGCTTGCCGGTGGTCTCAGTCTTGGAGCCAAGGCGACCTTCTCTCGGGTTTCCTCAACTGTGTTCATGCAGAACATGAACTGTATTGCCGACCTAATTTTCGGCGGCGTCTGCCACCGCTTCCCCTCCCTCAATCTCATCTCCGTCGAGAGCGGTGTCGGCTGGGTTCCGTCGTTCCTCGAGGCGTGCGACTGGCAGTGGTCGAACGGTGAGGTGGCAAAGGATCATCCAGAGTATGACCTGTTGCCTTCGGAGTACTTCAAGCGCCAGATCTATGCGTGCTTTTGGTTTGAAACAGCTGCACTGCGTGCCTCCATTGAACAACTCGCCGACAACGTGTGTTGGGAAACCGACTTTCCGCATCCGACGTGCCAGCACCCCGACGGACCGGAGTTGGGCTACGCCCAGCGACCGCGGGACTATGTCAATAGCACCATGGGCGATCTCGATCGCAGTGTCGTCGAGAAGGTGCTGCATTCGAATGCCGCCAAGCTGTACGGACTCGAGTAGTTCACGGCGGTTCCTCTACGGGCATCGTGGGGCGGGCAGGTGTTCCGAAGTAGGGAACGCCTTGGCTGCCGGCAGCCTTACGAACAATGATGCAAGCCGTTGGCGCCCTTGCGCCGCCGCAACGCATTCTGAAGGAGCTTGATTTGCGCAGAGCGTTGCTGGTTGTCCTGGTCGTTTGCATCCTAGCCTTTGGTGGGCTGACGCTGTGGTTCGTCAGCGACCAGGGCGGTGGAAGCCTTGAGGCGAACGCCAAGCTTCGAGCTGCAGAGGTGATGGGTGCTGCAGCGAAGACGGTGATCACAGCCAGAGCAGGGGGAGTGGAAGGCACCCATGGGTCCGCAGTTGAGCTTATCAACCGCGAGATCGAGGTGCGGAGGGTTGCCGATAATGTGCATATGGCTGTTGGCGTGGGCAATGTCACCATGGTCACGACGTCGGAAGGCAACGTTGTTTTCGACTCAGGTCTAATAATCCAGGCTGCTGAGCAGCGGAAGCTCCTCCGTGAACAGGTCTCTGATGCACCCGTTACGCATCTGGTGCTCAGCCATTCTCACGCCGACCACGCGAGCGGGGCGAAAGTATGGATGGCCGACGGCGTGGAGGTGGTTGCGCATCGCGAGTTCGTCGAGGAACTGCGGTACCTGAAGGAGCTCGAGCCATTCCAACACGCTCGCAATCGCAAGTTCTTTCCGTGGATGCCTGAGACCGCTCCGGATCTTGGCTTCCTCGACTGGGGCGACGTCTCGCCGACGATTACGGTCGATGACGGGCGAGACTATGAGTTCGAACTCGGCGGCGTTCGATTCGAAGTGCTCAGCACTCCCGGTGCCGAAGGTGCGGACAATATCTGCCTATGGCTTCCGGGAGAGCGGATTCTGCTCTCGGGAGACTTCTTCGGCCCTCAGTTTCCGCAGTTTCCGAACATCGTCACGCTTCGGGGCGAGAAGATTCGAAAGCCGGTCGAGTACATCAGGTCACTCGAAAAGATCATCGCGCTCAAGCCTGCCATGGTGGTGCCGAGTCACTTCAATCCAACGGTTGGTGAGGATGCAGTGATGGCTGCTCTCATCCGGACGCGTGACGCGGTGAAGTTCGTGCACGACGAAACGGTGGCTGCGATGAATCGTGGAGATACCGTGTATGACGCGATGAGAGCGATCGCGCTGCCGCCCGAACTCGAGCTGCCGCAGAACCATGGACGGGTGTCCTGGGCTGTCAAGAGCATCTGGGAATACTACGCGAGCTGGTTTCACTGGGATACGACGACTGAGCTCTATCCGGTTCCGGCGAGGGATGTGTATGGGGACGTGGTCGATCTTGCCGGCGTGAGTGCGTTGGTCGCAAGGGCGCGCGAACACCAAGCTTCAGGAAGGCCCGTTGAGGCACTTCATCTGATCGAGATGGCGCTCGCTAGCGGTGGTGGAGACGACTTCGCGGCCCTTGAGGTGCGACGCGATGCGCTGCTGAATTTAAAGTCAGCGGCGGAAGAGGGGTTCCGAAACGACTACGAGCTTTTCTGGTTGGACTCGCGTTTGAAGGAGACCGAGGAGCGAATCGGAACCCTCAGCCCAATGGGCTAGTGCGGCAATCTAATCGTTCTGCCGCAACTCGTCGCTGACGCTCGCATCCCCGATGGACGCTGGCGTCGAGTCCCCCAGCGCCTTTTCGAGAACGGCGCGATGCAGGATCACCGCATCCGGGTCTGCTCCCCATTCGGCCTGGCCGAAGTGCACCATCCTTCGATGGATTCTGGCCATGATGCACGCATGCCGCGTGGCCGCGTACGTGTAGTACCACGTGAGGTCCGCGAGCTCGTGGCCGGACGTGGCTTTGTAGTGCTTAGCGACGTCGGATGGAGCGAGGAAGTCTGAAAGGCCGGGTTGTCCGGCCATCTCGGCGATCGACTGAAAGAAGGTGTGCATGAAGCAGAGCCAGCCGAGGTCAAGCTCACGTGGGCCGAGGGCTGCCATCTCCCAGTCGAGAAGACCCACCGCGTCGAATCCATCCTCTGCGTAGAGAACATTCCCGATGCGAGCGTCGCCCCAGCTGATCACCGGAGGACCCTCGTTCGAAGGGAACTTGGCGTCGAGCCACTCGAAGGCGCGCTCGATGAGCGGGTGCCGAATGCCGTCCGAGACGATCCACTCGTAGTAGGCTCGCTGCTGTTGTACGTGCCAACGAAGCGACGATGTTCCCGCCGGTGCTGGGCAAAGGTCCTTCGCGAGGCCGGGGGGAGGGCGCACGGCATGGACCGCTGCGATCGCATCGACCGTCGACTCAAGAAGCTCGTGACGTTCGTCGTCTGAGGCGTCGAGAATCCAGCCCGCGAACGGGTAGGGAGGCACGTCCGGCGGAACCCGCCCCTGTATCCGATCCATTACGAAGAACGGCGTACCGAGAATCGAATCATCGAGTTCTAGCCAGTGGGGTCGGGGCACGGGTGCGCTCAGCGTGTCGTTCGCCAGGATCTCTAGGAGGCGGAACTGCAGTCCGAGGTCATAGTGTTGGAAAACCGGCTGGTCTCGAGCCAGCGGAGCGAGTCGCGCAACCCATGCGCGTTCCTCGTTCTCTTCTCCCACGGAGACCGTCAAGAGGAGAGTCTCGCTCGACATCCCTGAGCCTGTGGGTTTCGAGAGGTCGAGGATCCGTACTTCCGCGCCGACTCGCTTCGACAACCAGCTTTGCAGCCGGTCGCGGAGGTCATCGGATTGAAGCGTAGAGCGATCTACTTTGTTCTCGTTCGAATCGTCCATTTCCATGCAGCTGCTCCTGGTCGCATCTTCTGCCGATGCTCTTGTCGTACGCCTCGGAAACCGCTCGTGGCCTAGCGTGAGCTCGCCCAGATCTCTCGGAGCGAATCTCCGAGTTCTGCGAGCACTCGTCGACCGGTGCTCAAGCGAGCGGCCCAAGTGAGGAAGCCATGGATCTGACCGTCAATGCGCTCGAGCCGGGTAGGCACACCCGCCGCTTCTAGTGCCCGAGCGTAGTTCTCTCCTTCCGAGCGGAGTGGGTCGAACTCTGCGGTGATCACCGTTGCAGGGGGGAGCCCCGAGAGGTCTTTCGAGCAACAAGGGGAGGCGATCGGGTCGTGACCCTGTGCGGCCTCTTCGAGGTATTGACTCCAGAACCACTTCATCGTTGCTTGCGTGAGCAGGTACCCACGCGCGTTCGCCTCCTGGGACTCGGAATCGCAAGCAGCATCGATAACGGGATAGATCAGCAGCTGATGTACGAGGGAGGGGCCACCTCGGTCTCGGCAGAGCAGAGCGGATACGGCGGCTAGGTTTCCGCCGGCGCTATCGCCAGCGACAGCGATTCGGTCAACATCGAGAGCCAGGTCCGAACTACTCTCAGCGACCCACTGCAGAACGGCGTGACAATCCTCTGCCGCCGCCGGGAAACGAAATTCCGGGGCGAGTCGGTACTCCGGGGAGACGACGACGCAACGTCCTCGGTTCGCGAGGGAACGACAGATCGCATCATGCGAATCCCGGCTTCCGGTGACGAATCCTCCGCCGTGGAGAAAAACAAGGCACGGGGCGGGGTGGCTGGTGTCCTTGGGGAGATCCTCAGGACGATAGAGGCGAACTGGAATACTGCCCCCGACCCCAGGTGCATGATGTTCCTCGACGGAGGAGACGGCTTCTTCGGCTGGCGGCGCGTTCATCGCGAAGAACCCGGCGCGGATCGTTTCAACGGGCATCGATGCATAGTCGACCGATTCGGCCGCACCGAATTCTTCGAGGAGTTTTTCCACTTCAGGCTCGAGGGCACTCATAGTTTTCCTCCCTTCTGGGTTTGGGACCGATCTGGTCTCGTGATACGGATGACTTCAATTGCTCCATCTCAGTCGCCTGCCTGGGAGGCGAGGGGCTCGTCGAGCTTCGCGAGCGCGTAGTCGTCCAGGTTCGGCTCGCGGGTCATCTCCCAGAAATCGATAAGACGAAAGGGAGAGTTCACGGTGTCGTTCCGCGACGCGTTCAGGTAGTAGCTGTTGACCTTCGGATGAGACCAAACCGTACGGGCCAAATGTGAAGCCGTCTTCTTCGAGAAGGACTCGTGGGCTTCGGGTTTGCATTCGATGGAACGCGCTCCGCTTTCGACGAGTTCGCGAATGAGAGCGAACGCGTACCGAACCTCGCATTCGGTCTGAAAGATGATGCTTCCCCCATGAGCTGGGTTGGTGTTCGGACCGTAGAGGCAGAAGAAGTTCGGGTACCCGGGAACGGCGACGCCACCCACGTGCGCGCGGGGTTCGTCGCCCCACTGCTCGCGGAGGTCCTGACCCCGTGCGGTAATCGACATCGGCACCAGGAATCGATTGGCTTGAAAACCGGTCGCGAAGACGATCGCATCTACGGTATGAAGCTGACCGTCCTGCGTGACGATGCCCTGCGGCTCGATCCGATCGATCTCGTTTGAAATAAGATGGACGTTCTCTTGGCGGAGCGTCCGAAACCATCCGCTATCGATGATGATGCGCTTGCCGAACGCGGGGTAGTCGGGCGTACACTTCTCGATGAGCTCTTCGTCGCCGGCGAGTTCCGATTGCATGTAGTTGATCATCACGTTCCGGAACATTTCGTTCTGGGCGTTCAGGGACACGTCGGGGTCGTGCCAATCGGGATCGACCTGGACGGCTGGGTAGAAACCGTCCGAAGCGAGCCACATGAAGCGGATACGGCTCCACTCGGCGTAGAACGGCAAATGTCCTAGCAACCACTGCTCACCCGTCGGGACCTTCTCGAAGTAGTTGGGGTTCGGAATGATCCAGTGCGGGGTGCGCTGGAATACATGGACCTCCGCACCGAGATCGGAGAGCGCAGGGATGAGCTGTACTCCGGTCGCGCCCGTACCAATGACCGCGATCCGTTGGCCCTCGATCGGTAGGGAGTCGTCCCACGAGGAGGTGTGGAGGATCTCGCCCTGGAAGCTCTCGATGCCGGGAAAGCTCGGGAGGGTCGGTCGATTGAAGATTCCAACGGCACTGATGACGATATTCGCCTCGATCTCCCCCTCGGCACCATTGGAGGAGCGTGTCTGCACGGTCCATCGGCCGGTTTCGTCGTCGAAGTCGGCCCCGAGGACCTCTGTCGAGAGACGAATCTTGTCCGAGATCCCGTACCTGTCAGCGCAGCGCTCGAAGTACGCGCGGAGTTCCGCTGCTTCGGAGAAGTAGCCGGACCACTCATGGTTCGGTTCGAACGAATACGCGTAGAAGCGATTGGGGACATCTACGCGACACCCGGGATAGCGATGCTGCTGCCAGGTTCCCCCGACTCCATCGTTGCGCTCGATGATCTCGAACGGTATTCCGGCTTGGCTCAGTCGAATCGCTGCGCAGATGCCAGACATTCCAGCCCCGATGATCAGGACTTTGAAGCCATCTAGCTGTTCGGGTGAGACAGGGCGGCGCCATTCGAAGTACGAGGCATCATGCGTTTCGAGACCGAGTTCCTCGAGCATGAGGGGCAGATACTCGGGCGGCACTTCCTGCCCAACACAGAAGCTCAGCATGTTGGCGACATCGTTCTCGGACGGAGGCTCGGGGAGGATTCCGCCACCGTCCCGAAACTCGCGGAGGAGCGAGAATGCACGCTCTCGGATCTCCTTTTGCTGCGCTTCGTTAAGACCGGCGGATGCATCAGAGATCGAAGGGCCGGCGGGACGCAGGTCGTCGCGCAGGAGACTGCGATCCCCGGTCAGATGGACCAGCGTCATGATGAGCGTTGGCAGATGCGCAGATTCAAGGGCGTCGCGCAGCTCTTCGTCCGTGGCGGACAGTCGCCGTTCGCGGGCAGGTGTGTGGAAGGGCAGGTCGTGCGGGTTTGAATTGGCCAAGGGTGGGTGGCTCCAAATGCTGGGGTGGGAATCAAGAGGCCTAGCTGTGCCGTGGGTTTTTTCCGCTTGCATGACCGAGTTCAAAGGGAGTGAGGGGCAAGACTCGAGTCATGTCGTCGCCGGGCGCCTCGCGCACGCGTCGAACTTTGGGGGCGGTCATCGCAAGACTCCATGGCGCTCGCTGTTGTCCATGGTTCCGAAGCATGCGCGAAGCTCGCCCACGAAGGTCTCCGGACATTCGAGCGCGGCGAAATGGCCCCCGCGCTCGAGCTCGTTCCAATACACGAGATTGGTGTATTGCCGTTCCACCCAGCGTCGAGACGGGCGAAACACCTCCTTTGGAAAGATGCTGCAGCCTGACGGAACTTTGATTTCGTCTTCTTGTACGGTGAACTCGCTCGAGCTCTCCCAGTACATTCGTGCGGAAGACGCGCCGTTTCCGTTGAGCCAGTAGAGCATCACGTTGTCGAGAAGAACATCGCGTGACGCGACGTCTTCGGGGTGCCCTTGATTGTCTGTCCACGCGAAGAATTTCTCGACGATCCACGCTGCTTGGGCTGCGGGGGAGTCGACGAGTCCGTAGCCAAGGGTCTGGGGACGCGTGCTCTGCTGCTTCATGTAGCCCGACTCTTGGTCGAAGTACTGGGCGCCGGAGGCGAGCCCGCCGATTTCTGCCTCTGTTAGGTCGCCGTCGGCTTCGGGATCGGGCGTGCCGATGACGAAGTTCAGGTGAATCCCGGCGCAATGGTCAGGATCCTGGATGCCGATGCGCGTGGTGACGAAAGAGCCCCAGTCGCCCCCCTGAGCGAAGTATCGCGGGTAGCCCAGGCGAGCCATCAGCTCGGCCCACGCATCGGCGGTCTTGCGCACGTCCCAGCCTGACGCCGCCGGCTTGTCCGAGAAGCCATAGCCAGGCAGTGATGGGCAAACTACGTGGAAAGCGTCGGCGGCGTCTCCACCATTCGAAGGCGGGTCGACGAGCGCAGGAATGACTTCTTGAAACTCGACCACGGAGCCGGGCCAACCATGTGTCAAGAGGAGGGGGCGCGCGTTCTCGTGCGGGGAACGAACGTGAATGAAGTGGATACCGAGCCCTTCGATCTCCGTGCGGAACTGGGGAAATCGGTTGAGGCGCTCTTCACGTTCGCGCCAGTTGTACTCCTCAGCCCAGTAATCACACAGCTCGCGCGTATACCGCAGAGGGATTCCCTGAGACCAATCGTTTACGGTCTCGGCTTCTGGCCAACGCGTTGCGCGAAGTCTTCGCTGAAGGTCTTCGAGTTGCTCCTCGCTCACGCTGATTCGATATTCGGCGATCTGTTCACTCACGTTAGTGCTTCCTCAGGTCCAACGATGAAGGTGGGAGTGCGGACTACGCGCTGCCCTTGCGGCTTGCCAAGAGCCCGAACTGAGCCATCTCGACAACCCTCTGGGCCATCTCCGGGACGGACAGCGAGGCTGAGGCCAACGTGCGGGCGGTCATCGCGCCGAGAATCAGCATGCCGAGCTGCTCGCGCGCAGTTGCCTGGACGTTTGCCCGGAGCTCTCCGCGGCTACCTGCCTCTGCCAATACGGCGTCGAGGGATTCCTGGAAGTCTTTTATTAGGCGCGCGAGCTCGGCGCCCCACCGGCCGGGCGGATCGGCAGTAAAGAGGTTCGAGTTCGTCACAGCGCGAAATAGATCGCGGTGCTCGTCGGTCAGCTCCAGGAGGACTTCGAGAAAGGCTTGAAGCTGAGGAGCGAATCCTTCGACGGCCGAAATTCGCTGCTGAAGTTCGTCAAGCAGCCGCTCACGGTTGAATGAGAGGCAGGCGCCGAGGACTTCCTGCTTGTTCTTGAAGTGGAGATAGATCGTGCTGCGACTTACGCCGGCACGCTGTGCGATCTCCTCAATCGTCGTGTCCTCGAAAGTCCTCTCCTCAATCACGGAGAGCGCCGCTTGAACGATCTGTTCCTGCCGAAACTCTTCCAGCACTTCCTTTGCCGACTTTTTCATCACGTTCCCCCTGGGATAGTTCACATGTCCAGTTGACACGACACGTGTTCAATGTACACTACTCACGTTCATCACACCACCCCCAGCGCTGCATCGATCGACGATGGGCAGCTGTCAGCAAGGAGGAAGAGGGCATGACGCTCGATCTGGCGATTCGTGGCGGGACAGTCATCGATGGAACCGGGATGCCCGGCTTCGTGGCCGACATTGGGATTCGGGATGGCCGCATCGTGGAGATCGGCAGGATCGCCGGCACGGCGACCAAGGAGGTGGATGCAGAGGGGCTCGTCGTGGCCCCCGGCTTCATCGATGTGCACACCCACTATGACGTGCAGCTGGACTGGGATCCGCTTGCGACACCGAGCTGCTGGCATGGAACGACCACTGTTCTCGTCGGGAACTGCGGCTTTACATTGGCACCGGCGAAGCCGGAAGACGTGGATTGGCTTGCGGGAATGCTCAGCCGCGTCGAGGGCATGTCACGAGCCGCACTGGGCGCCGGACTCAAATGGAGCGGCGGAAGTTTTTCCGAATACTGGGCGCGGTTCCAGGGACAACTCGGCGTGAACGTGGGTAGCTATGTCGGTCATTGCGCCGTGCGACGCTGGGTGATGGGCGATGAGGCTTCCGAGCGTGAAGCGACCGACGCGGAAATCGCTGAGATGAAGGACCTGGTGCGCGACGCGATGAAGCAGGGCGCGGTCGGGTTCTCGACGTCCCAGCTCGAAGTTCACGTCGGTGAGGACGGACGCGAGGTGCCGTGCAACTTCGCGACGACGCACGAGATTCTCGAGCTCTGCTCGGTCTTGGCAGAGTTCGGACGAGGCGCGGTGGAGATCATTCCTCGATCGCTGGCGAGCGGGTATGACGAGGCCGACAGACAGCTGCTGCTGGATATCTACCGAGTATCCGGACGCCCAGTGGAGCTGAATCTATTGCTCCCGAGTCTTGAGAACCCCATGGGTTGGAAGGACATGCTCGACTTCTGTCGTGACGCCTGGTCGAGAGGAATCCGCCTCCACCCGCAGACGACGACGAATGAGCTCGGTTTGCATCTCAAGCTCGCGGACACGTTCGTTTTCGACGAAATGCCGGAGTGGCGTGGTGTGCTGACGCTTTCGGAACCGGAACGATCGGACCGACTCCGCGACCCCGCTGTGCGCAAGCGGCTCCGAGAAGAGTGGGACGGCGACGGAGCACGCAGTATCAGCCTTGGCTGGGACGGCCTGGAAGTCGAGACCTCCGCTAAGCACCCGGAGCTCGTGGGCACGAGTGTCGCAGACCTCGCCGTGGCGCGAGGGTGCGAGCCGCTCGACGCCTTCCTCGATATTTCTCTTGAAGATGGACTCGAAACCAGCTGGCAAACGAGCACCAACGATGTGGCTCGAGAGTTTATCGAAGCAGTCGTTCGAGAAGGCGTCACTGACTCGATTGTCATGGCCGGAAGCAGTGACGGCGGCGCCCATCTCGGGTCGTTCGTCGGAGCCGACTACACGACACGGCTAATCACGGATTGGACACCTGATCCGCTCCCCCTCGAACGAGCCATCTGGCAACTCACCGGTATGCCTGCCACGGTGCATGGATTGATCGATCGGGGTTTTCTGCGAGAAGGGAGCTGGGCGGACGTCGTCGTCTTCGACCCGGAAAAGCTCCGCGCCGGACACGCCCGACTCACGTCCGACTTCCCGGCGGACACGGAGCGATACGTGGTCGACGCCGAGGGCTACCGGATGGTCTGCGTCAATGGCCAGATACTGCTCAAAGACGGTAAGCCCACAGGGGCCTTGCCGGGACATGTGATCAACGGTGCTTGAATCGGCCCTTTCTTCCGATCCCGACCCGGGCCAATCCTTGGTTCGAGCACACCGGAGACGCGACCATGAAAAAGCGATACGACATCCTGGCCCCGATCCACGACACGCGCGAGCGTGACTTGGCGCTGGCTGAACTCCGGCGTGAGTGCCCGGTCTACTGGGATGAGGAAAATCAGTGGTGGCTCGTCACGCGACACGCCGACGTTCGGGAGGTGTCGCGCGATCCCAAGCGCTTCTCGTCCGAGCCCAAGGGCCCGTGGCATGTCGGTGAGCTGCACTTTTCGATGCAGGCGATGGATGGAAAGCCGCATCTGCGACACCGCAACGTGGTGAGTCGTGCCTTTACCCCGCGGATGGCGTCGCAGCTCTACGAGCGAGCCCAGCGCTACACCGACGAGGCTATTGACGCACTCGAAGGCGAAAGCAGCACTGAGTTCGTTACGAACCTGGCCGTTCCGGTGCCCATGCGAGTGATCGCCGACATGCTCGGCGTAGCCGACGGCGATATGGAAATGTTTCGCGAATGGAGTGACGCGCTGATCTTGGCCGCGAGCGGTAACCAGGATGCAGAGTCGATGGAACACAGCGCACCGCTTATCGCAGAGCTAGGAGAGTACATCAGTCGCAAGGTCGACGAGCGTCGCGCACAACCAGTGGACGACATCTTGAGCCGAATCGTTCGCGCCGCCGACGACGGCATACTGGCCGATCGCCCGGGTGAAGACGTCGACGTACTGGACTCGGACGAAGCGAAGGAGATGGCACTCTTCCTTCTGATTGCCGGTAATGAGACCACTCGAAACGCCATTTCACAGGGGATGCTTGCACTGCTCCAGCACCCCGAACAATGTGAGCGTCTTCGTGCTGACCCATCACTTTGGGGTACGGCCGCGGACGAGATCCTGCGCTGGAGCACGCCGGTTCGCGCCATGCGTCGCGTCGCGATGTACGAGACGGAACTTCGTGGACAGAAAATTCGCGAGGGCGAGTCGGTTGTGATGGTCTACGCATCAGCCAATCGCGACGAATCGGTCTTCGATGATCCGCATGCGTTCCGTGTTGATCGGAAGCCGAACGAACATGTCTCATTCGGCAACGGCCCTCACTTCTGTCTAGGCGCAAACCTTGCCAGGATGGAGCTGCGCGCAGCTCTCGAGCGAATCCTCGCGCAGCTGCCGAACATGAGGTTGGCCGACGGGATCGAGCCGACCGGCATAGCGAGTCCGCTGATCGACGGCTTGGAGACCCTTCATGTCGAGTGGTAGTGGCGCCCATCCTGCGGGGTGGCGCGATGTCCTTGATCAGGTTTGTAACTCACGTCCTCAATATTCCTTCCGATGCGATGCGCCAACGGTGCGATTGATCTCGTCGGCAGCCTCGGAACACGCCCCAGTGAGGTGTGGGACGGACCCATCCAGACCACGCGTGTTCAGGAAACACTCGTCCGCCCCTCGACGTGCCCTGAGAGAATGAACTGATGCCCATCGATATTCTGCGAATCCAGCACTGCAACGTAAACGTCTCCGACCTCGAGCGCTCCCTCCACTTCTACCGCGACGTCGTAGGCCTCACTCCACTGTTTCGCACCAACCCACCGCCCCAGGACGGCTCGGGCTTTAGCTTGCCCGGCGACATACAGTGGGATGCCTGGGGGCTGCACGGGGCGAGCGGGCCAGGTGGAACAGCTCTCGACCTGCTCGAATGGAAGCTGCCGAAGCCCACCGGGATGCCTTACCAGGAGGCCAACCACCTCGGTTTCTCCCGCATCTGCTTCCGGGCCCCGGACCTCAACGCTGTCCAGACCCGCTTCCTCGAGGCAGGAGCCACGTGCCTCTCTCCGCCAGGCGAGTTGCCGCTGGATCCAGAGCGCAAGAGTTCGGTGCGCGCTCTGTTCACCCGAGACCCGGACGGCACGCTCGTCGAGTTCATCGAGCAGCCCGGCAGCGAGGGAGTCGACTGGTTCCACGTCAACATCAACTGCAGCGACCTCTCCCGCTCGCGCGAGTGGTACGAGCGCGTGCTCGGCCTCGAGGCCCGCGCCACCACGGCTCCCGGCCCGGTTCCGGGCGAACTCTTCGGCTTCGAGGCTGACTACCGGGACGAGTGCGAGTACGAAGCCGCCTTCCTGTTTCCGAACAGCGACCAGCCCGCAGGCATGGCCATCGAACTGATGGAGTGGAAACGCCCCGCGCCGATTGGCCCGCCCTATGCCGAGGCCAACCACCTCGGCATCTACCGGATGGCCCTCGTCGTCGAAGACATCCATGCCAGCTACGACTCGCTGCGCAGCGACGGCGTCGAGTGCCCCGACCCGGTCTTGCTCGATATGGGTCCAGAGATCCCGATCGAGGGCGTTTGGGCCGTGTTCCTCAAGGACCCGGACGGCACGTGTCTAGAGCTCATCCAATTCCCAACGATAGGGTGAACTCATGCCCCGCCGTGTTCGTGTCGGGCATCGCTGCGCGCAGGCCGACGGCCGTCGCGCTCGAAATCTACGGGCGAGGGTGGCACCGAACCACGCTCCGGTGGCGCGACGATCCGCTACGCCATGCGGAGCGTGAGCATGGAGAACAACCAACAACCGGATTTTCCACTAGGGGGACGAGAGATGCGCGCACAGATCCTGGAGGCGGCAGGCAAGCCGCTCACGCTGGTAGACGACATCGAGGTCAACGAGCTGCTCCCGGGCCATGTGCTCGTAAAAGTGCACCACTGCGGCATCTGCCATTCGGACATGACATCCGCCGAGATGGGCGCCGCTACCCTGCCACTCATTCTCGGGCACGAGGCTGCGGGCGTGGTCGAGGAGGTGGGCGCGGGGGTCACGAAGCTCGCCAAGGGGGACAAAGTGGTCCTCACCCCGATGGCATCCTGCGGCGGCTGCTACTACTGCGTGCGCAGCCAAGCCACGCTCTGCGTCGAAGCACAGGTCTTCATGGGCGGAACTCTCGCGGACGGCTCCGCGCCCTTCTCCCGTGGCGGGCAGGACGTCTACCGGGGCCTCGGCGTCGGCGGATTCGGCGAGTACGCGGTGGTGAGCGAGCGCGGCGCAGTGAAGGTCGACCCCGACATCCCGCTCGAGATCGCCTGCGTGATCGGCTGCGCGATACAGACTGGGGTGGGCGCCGTCCTCAACACTGCCGCGGTCGAACCGGGCGCTACGGTGCTGGTGACGGGCCTCGGCGGCATCGGTCTCTCGGTAGTGCAAGGCGCGCGCATAGCGGGCGCGGCACGCATCATCGTCTCGGACCCCGTAGCCGAGCGCCGCGACTTCGCGGCAAACTTCGGTGCGACGGACGTCCTCGACCCAACCGACGACGATGTGGTCGCGAAAGCCCGAGAGCTCACTGGCGGCATCGGCGTCGACTACGCCTTCGACGGGGCCGGGTACATCCAGCTCATCAAGGACTGCCTGGCGGCGACCCGCAACGGGGGACAGACGGTGATGGTTGGCGTATCGATGGGCGCCGAAGCCCTGCCGATCGACGTAGTGGCGATGTTCATCACCCAGGAGAAGGTGCTGCGCGGGTCGCTCCTCGGCACGTGCAATTCGCACCGCGACGTGCCCATCTTCTTGAACCTCTGGCGCCACAACCAGCTAAAGCTCGAAGAAATGATCAGCTCGCGCCGGCCGCTGGCCGACATCGAGCTCGGCTTCGATGACATGCGCGCCGGTAAGGGCATTCGTACGGTCTTGGACGTCGCCTGACCGAGCGGCTTCTCAACGTCGGCAGACGTTGCTCGCGGCTGCGAGCACGTGTGAGTTCCTCGCGTCAGGGTTTGGTTCTTGCGGCCTGCCGGTGGTCCAGATATTGTGTGTGAAAATACCTATTTTCATAAACAATATCAGTCACTTAGGGAGCCACTAGCGCCTTGCCACAGAGAGCTCCCATCCGTCGTCTGCAGCGGCTTTCGGGGCGAGCTCCGGCCATGGATTCCGACCCGTAGTCGTGCGCTACTAGCCCCTACCCTTGCGCCGGATTTCGCCGTCTTCGCCGCGCCAGGTGATGCTCCACGCAGTTCTATGTGGCTCTATGTAGTTGGAGAGCCGTAAGTCATTGTTTTTTACTTACCCCGGATCCAGGCTTTGAACCTGAGGGGCATGAGGGTCGGTGCAAGTCGGCGCCGATCAGGTCGGCGGGGAGTTCGGCTGCTTATCCACTGTGGGTTCTGTCGTTTCGATCGGCCGACGGGTCTCCCGTAGCGCAGCCACGAGCGCATGCTCAACTGCCTGACGGTTGCCCGCACCAGGGAGATCTTGATCTGCGCCGACAACGACGACAAGTGAAGACAAGGAGCGCACAGGCCACTCGCCTACATCCGAATCCGGATCCACAAGGTCGAAGACGTACGAGCGAAGGAGTTCGGGGACTGTCGTGCCGCGACTCGAAGCTGCCGCCTGCAGCAATTCACGGCTCGTCGATCCCACCCTGAAGCTCACCACCTCCGTCATCTTCTCTGACTTGAGCTCTTCCGTTGATGGCAAGAAGCCTTCGTTCGGGTAGCTCGAACCGCTGTCGACCCTCGAAACAGCGGTGGCTTCCCCGTGAGCGCCCGTCTGGTGCCGTTCAGCACCAAGGCCCTCTGTTGAATCGGTCTCATGTAGATCGCGTGATGCGTTCATCACCGAGACCGATATGACACGGAAGAACCGTATGCAACCAACTAAATCAGTTTACACCGAATACTTTCTTGCAGTTCAATCGCTACTAATGTAATCTGAGTTGCCACCTGAAGTTCTCGGGGACCCCCCCGGACGTGTACCTGGCGATCGATAGTGCGATGAAACAGCGACCAAGAAAGAAGCCAAGAGTGAAGCCGCAAACTTCGATCAGATTCGATGACCCCGACCTCTACAAGCGATCGGTGACTGCAGCACGCGACCTTGGGCTTTCCTTCAACGCGTTCGCACAGCTCGCGCTCGGGCGCGCTGTAGAAGACGTTGCGCGTGATGATGAGGACCGTGCGGCTCTGGACCGGGTTGCGGAGATCCGCACGCGCTTCGGGTTGGATCCCGAGTAAGCCCCGGCTGAACGCGAGACAACGGCAGTAGGGGTCGCGGGACAATCGCGGGACAAACGTCTACTTCGTAGACGTCTTACGTTTCGGGGGCTTAGGCTTCTTGGACGCGGGTTCGATTCCCGCCGCCTCCACCCATTTTGATTCAATTTCAATTAGTTACGACAAAAATTGCGTTCCCGTGAAAACCCGCATCCGCTCCTCCGAACGCCAATGGATTTGTGGTGTTGAGCGTGCCGTGATCGAGCGCGGGACAGGCGAGGGCATCAGGCTTCGAACCTGAGGGGGAGCGGCCGACAGGCCGCGAGTGCGAGCGAAGCGAGCTATGGGGGTTCGAATCCCTCCCGGCGTGCCAGCAAGCTGAAATTCGCTGTGGGTGCCCCTCACGTCCCGGCGTCGGAGTCGAGCCAGGGCGGTCGCTTGCCTTCGAAAGAGCCGTCAACTTCTGTGCGCCCCGAGATGTTCGAGAACGCGTCTCAGAGTTCGTCGAGGATCGGCACCGTCGGAAGCGCTTCCATCTCGCTGGGCCGATAGCTGTCGATGGTCTCCTGGATGAAGGTGCTCGTCATCAGGGAGAGAAAGAAGTCGACGCTTGGGTAGTAGTTGATCATTACGCGGTCGAACTCAACGTCGCCCTCGATTCTTACCGCCGCGCCTGTGTGGAGCGGCCCGTAGCCGCCCTCGGCCATGGCGCGCAGCATCTTGCGCGGATGGGGGCCCGAGGAACCCGCTTGCTGCTCGGGTGTCTCGTTCTTCACCAGATTCACGAAGACGACCCCGTCCGCCCCGTCTGCACGAAGGGCCTCGAGGAGCGTGCCGATGCGACTGCTTCGAGCATCGTCCACACTCACGCCCGGATCGGGAACGAGCGGGAAGATCGACGGCTTCATGGTCACGATGTCGAAGAGACGCGCCCCCAGCAGTATCTGCGGCAACACGAGGTTCGCCGCCACCGAGCGGCTGATGCCTTGCGCGTAGGAGTGCAGGAAGGGAGCGCGTACGGCTTCGAGTGACGCGGCGTCGTACGCTTCTCGCGACGGAAACTGCGCGAGAAGTACGGCATCCCAGGCAGAGGTGCCGAGCTGATTCGACTCGATCGTGCTCCCGGCGGCCCGGCCAGCGTATATCGGAGCTCCGGATGCCGCCTCGATCGCCGCAATGAAACGACGGAGTGACGGTTCGAGCGGTTGGCCCGGCGCGAGCTCGAGGAGCCAGAGGACGTGGAAGGTGTTGGCTCCATAGAAGGTCGACTGACGATCCTGCGCGTTGCCCTTGCGGAAGTCCTGATATCGGCTGTGCTGCCAAATCATGACTGGCGTCAAGACGAGGACCAGCGCGATCGGGAGCCAGCGGAGGCGCCTCAGTTTCCCGCGAGTCTGGCGCTTCTCTGTCATCTCGTTCCGCCCTATAGCTTGTCGAGCACAGGCACGGTGACCGTCGCCTGATAGTCGCCCAGTTGTCTGTCACCGATGATGTTCTGGAAGAACTCGCTCTGGAGGAGCATCGAGAAGAAGCGCACGCCGGGGTAGTACACGAGCATGATGCTCTCGAACTCGACCTCCCCTGCGACGGCGACCCCGCTGGCCTTGGAGATCGCATCGAGGGTGTTGCGACTCCGAAGCTGACGGGGCGGGCTCAGATCTTTCATGTTGGCCCCCTTAGAAATTAGAATTCTAATTCTTTTTTATGATAGGGTCCCTGTCAAGGGCTCGCACGGCATGCAGGCCCAGACAGCCGAGCGATACAGGAGATCCCGATGAACCTCATAGATCTGACGCGCCGGCTCGATGCGGCCGACATCGAACGCATTCCCGAGCAAGCGCGCCAGGCGGCGCAGGTTCTCGTTCCCGAGGTTCTCGTGCGAAATGAGCCCGCCGGTCAGGGCGCGGAGAACTGGTGCGCCGCGTTCGGGTGCACACGGGACGACCTGCCCGACGGCGAGGGAGCCGGAGATGAGATCATCAAGATCTGCACTCACCTCGGCACGCACGTGGACGCGCCGCTTCACTACTCGGTGCAGGGTCTCGAGCGTTCCTGACGGAGATCACCGATGCTCTCGAAGTCGAGCTCGCAGGGTTCGTGGGTCTGATCGGCCAGATGCTGCGGTTCGCTGGTGGTGGCGTAGATCTCGCCAACCGAGTCCCGAGTCTTCTCGACGACGCTTCGTTCGTGTAGCTCCGTAACGCGGAGCGACACGGAGATCACCGGAAGCGTTGGTCGAAGAGCAGGACGACGAAGGTGTGTTGCGCGCGCTCGTCTCCGACCGGCGCGACGTAACCTGGCGATCCGGTGTACGTTCCCGAACCCGCATGCGACTCCGCACGGCGGAATCATGGATGGATCGCAGATGCTCGAGATCGCCAGATCATCAACTCTCGAGGTGCTGCGCGCGGCGCCGATGGGGCTGATTCTCGGGGACGATGAAGACGAGGTGTTGCTGCCAACGCGCTACGTCCCGGCCGCAACCGAGCCCGGGGAGAGGCTCGACGTGTTCGTCTACATGGATTCGGAAGACCGGCCAATCGCGACCACGGACAGGCCGCTCGCCGAGGCGGACGAGTTCGCGTGCCTGCGCGTCGTATCCGTAAACAAGATCGGCGCGTTTCTCGACTGGGGTTTGCCGAAGGACCTGCTGCTGCCGTTCCGGTCGCAACTCTCGCGGGTCCGTCCTGGACAAAGCGTTGTCGTGCGCGTGCTGTGTGACCGTGCTTCGGGCCGGCCGGTTGCGACGGCCAAGGTCGAGAACTTTCTCGAGCGCCCGCCCGCGCGACTTCGCGCGGGTCAGGAAGTGCAGCTGCTGGTCTGCGAAGAGACGGAGCTGGGCTGCAAGGCGATCGTCGACGCCAGCTTTGGTGGACTGATCCACTGCGGTCCTGGCATGGCGCGTCCCGACGTCGGCTCGACGCAGAAGGGCTTCATCAGTTCCATCCGCTCAGATGGCAAGGTCGATCTGAGCCTTGGGCCGGTCGGGAGAGTGGCGGCAGACGAAGCGCGCGACACTCTGCTTTCCGCGTTGCAGCAGGCGGGAGGCCGGCTCGACCTCTGCGATGCGAGTGATCCCGAGGACATCCGCCGCGGCGTCGGACTTAGCAAGAAGGCGTTCAAGCGTGCGGTCGGCGCGCTCTATAGAGAGCGTCTTATCACGCTCGGGGACGCGCGTATCGATCTCGTGGGTGAGAAGTAGCGCGCGCTTCGTCCCCGGCATCCGTTGCGCCTACGACTGGGGTACCGCCGGGAGCGGCGTGGCTAGGCCGAGTCGCGACGGATCAGCTTCATGAGCGTGTGTAGAAGCTTGAGTTCGCCGGAATGGGGGCGCGCGCGACCGAATATGCGTCGTCCAGGAAGGGCCGTTTTCTCCCCGGAGGGACGCTAGTTGTCAGAAACGCCGATATCGGTGGTGCCGAAACGCGGCTGTCGAGTAGCCCGGGGCAGTTGCCCACCCCGGGCCCTCTCCAGATCCGGACAAGGAGATTTCCACCATCCGGCTCCTCCGTTGATACGGCTCGTGTCACGAGTCCCAGATCCGAA
>Ga0209992_10000929_pt1 | contig 34695 bp, 30 predicted proteins | sample 2SBtaG_2_FD_182564 | JGI IMG/M metagenome (GOLD analysis project Ga0209992, IMG submission 182564) | Deep subsurface microbial communities from Kolumbo volcano to uncover new lineages of life (NeLLi) - 2SBTROV12_ACTIVE470 metaG (SPAdes)... | ecosystem: Environmental > Aquatic > Marine >...
CCATGTCTCCATGGGCCGCACCGCCACCCCACGGCGCCTGATCCGCACGACCTGAGACCGGCCCCAGACAGCCCAACGCGACAGCCCAACCAAGAGTCATGCCCCAAGGCCAGAACCAATCAAAATTGCGATCCACCCCCATGATGCTAATGCTTAACAAAAGGTTCCAGACCCCAGACCCCAGTTCAGACCGACCCCAGTTCAGTTCCAGATCCCAGTTCAAAGGTTCCCGACCCCGGTTTCCGACCACCCCGGTTTCCGACCACCCGAGAACTTGTGAGACAGCGGACTGAAGTTCAGCGGCGCAACGCCATCGTCAGCCACCGGTCCAGGTGGTTCGCGAACTGCTGCTTCTCCTTGGCGCCAAAGGGCGGCGGTCCGCCGCCGGTCAGGCCGCCTGCGCGCATCTCGGCCATGAAGTCCCGGGTGCTCAGCCGCTGGCGCACGTTCTCGGCGGTCAGCATGCCGCCCCGGGGCTGGAGCACATCGCCGCCCTTCTCGACCACCTCGGCCGCCAGAGGCACGTCCTGGGTGATCACCAGATCCCCGGGCTCGGAGTGGGCCACGATGTAGTCGTCGGCCACGTCCATGCCCGCGCTGACGACCACCTGGGCGATCAGCGGGCTCTTGGGGAGCTGCTGCCACCGGTTCGCCACCAAGGTGACCCGGACCTTCCGGCGCATGGACGCCTTGAAGACGACCTCCTTGATGGCCTTGGGCGCCCCGTCTCCGTCGATCCAGACCTGCATCTCGCTCGGATCAGAGCCGCTTCTTGATGTTGCCGTCTTCGTCGCGCTCGGGGGCCAGGGGCCGCTCGGACTCGGGAACGGGGTTCGCTGCGTTCGGGGCGGCGCCGGGCTGGGCTGACGGCGCCGGCGTGGGGTCGGCCAGCTCGGCGGCGGTGGCCTGGCGCAGACGCTCCTCGGCGTCGTCGAGCTTGGGGTCTTCCTGGCCCACTCGGGCCAGCGCGTCCTTGGCCTGGGCGAGCTTCTTCTCGGCGGCGCCGACCAGATCGGCGTTTCGGGCCTGCTTGGTCTTGCTGGTCACCCAGCCCTTGCCCACGTTGCCCAGCCGATCGAAGAAGCCCATGCCCAGAGGCTAACCCAGCTCCCGGGCACAGAAACCCCAGAGTCTACCGACCGGAAGGCTTAGTCCGATTCAATGCTTGCTTTTTCAGTATTTACGATTTTATGATTATCTTGGACCTTGGGGGGGAGACCGAGGCAGACCATGATCAAGCTGACCCAGCACGGCCGAGTCCCCCAACAGCCCACGCCCGGTGAACAACACCGTCGAGGCCACGCGCGCTCCGGCGAAAGCAACGGTCCCGGTCGCGTGCCCCAGCCGTCCCGCTCCGTGGTCAGCGGAACGCTGCCCGGGATCGGTGGCCTGTTCGCCGACCCGAAGCGCCAGGGGTAGAACCGGTCAGCGCCGGGCGAGCTCCCGATCCAGGTGGGCAGCCGCCAGGCGGAGGGGCGCCCGTCGCTTCAGGCCCTGGGCCCGGGCGAAGCGGCGGACCTCCGCGAGCGCGGACCGGGCGGCTCCCAGGCGACCGCGCTCCAGGTCCAGGCGGGCCCGCCACAAGAGCGTCATGCCCCAGGCCGCCCAGTCCTTGCCCTCCAGGGCTTCGACGGCGAGGTCCAGCAGCACCCCGGCCCGCTCCAGCTCGCCCGCGCGCCGGGCTGCGTCGCCCGCGAGTCCCTGGACGCAGCCCAGGAGCCGAGGGTTCGCGCGGGTCTCGGGCCGGGTGAGCAGGTCCTCGGCCAGGGCGCGGCCTTCGTCGACGCGGCCCTCGACCAGGCAGAGCTCGGCCAGGTTGGCGTCGATCAAGGCCACCTGGCGATGCTGGCCCAGGCCCGCGGCGACCGCCCGGCCCTCCTCCATCGCGGCTCGTGCCTGCACCAGCTCGCCTCGGTGGCGCATGCACAGGCCCTGGTCGACCAGCGCGGTCGCCAGGTGGTCTCGGTTGGACAGCCGTCGCGCATAGTCGACGGCCTGGGCGTACTGGGCCTGACTGAGCTCCAGATCTCCCACCTCCAGCGAGAGCGAACCCAGGGTCTGGTGGGCGTGGGTCGCGTCGGCCAGTTGTCCTAGCCCCCGGTACAAGGCCAGGGCCTCCTCGAGCAGCGGACGGCCTGCGCTGAGCTTGCCCCGCCGGGTCTGGATGAGGGCCAGGTTGCCCAGCTGTCGCGCCAGGCCCTGGCGGTCAGGGGTGGTGCGGAGGAGGTCGACGACCGGCGTGAGCAGGGCCTCGGCCGCCCCCAGCTCGCCCAGGTCCATGCGCAGCAGGGCCCGCAGAGCATCGACCATCGTGCCGTAGTGCACGTCGGCGAGGGCCCGGCATAGCCGCTCCGCCCGGTCCAGGACCACGAGCGCCTCGCGGTGGCGCCCCTGTCGTCGCAGCAAGACGGCCTGGAGTCGCAGGGCCCGGGCCTGGAGGCCCCGGTGCTCTGACGCGGTCGCCACGGCGAGCGCTTCGTCGACCAGGGCCTTGGCGCGGTCGTAGCGGGCGGCGCCCACCTCCTGGCGGGCCAACTCGACGCTGGCCTCGGACAGGATCAGCGGTTCTTCCGACGTGCGTGCGCGGCGGATCACCGTGCGCAGCAGGTCCCGGCACACCCGGGCGTCAGGACTGTCGGCCAGGGCTCGGGCCCGCGACAGGTCCAGTCGGAGCCGGGCCGAGGCGTCGACCCCGCGGAGTGCGCTCAAGCGACGGGTCAGGGCGTCCAGGTCGTCGATGCCGTGGCCGATCACCCGCGCCTCGTGGAGGGCGCGGCCCAGCGCGGCAGCGGTCTCGGGTGCCCGGGCGTCCAGGCTGCGCACCAGGCCGATCCGCAGGTTCTCCAGCTCGTCGACCCAGCGCACCTGGAGCTCGAAGGCCCGCGGACCGCTCAGGATGGCGACAGCGGCGTCGCTGCCGAGCTGGGCATAGCGGGCCGCGTGGGCGGCATGCAGGCGGAGCTGGAGCGCGGGTTGTTCGGCCAACTGCTCGGCGGCAAAGCGCAGCAGGGGCTGATCCAGCACCAGTCGTGAGCCCGCCCGCCCGGTGCGCCGACGGAGCAGCCCCCGATTCCCCAGCACGGCGAGCCCGCTGCCCGCCTGGGGCACCTGGGCGCTGTCGAGCACGGCCACGGCGTCGGCCAGGGTGAACCCATCCCGGAAGACACTGGAGGCTGACAGGACCTGCCGCGCGCCGAGCCCAAGGCCTTGCCAGGCCAGCTTCAGGCTGGTGCGCACCCGGCCGGGCAGGTCCCCGGTGGTGTCCGAGCCCGTGCCCGTCGGCAGGCTGGCGCCAAGGGCGCCCGCCTCGAGCTCCAGGGCCAGGGGCAGGCCACCGATTCGCTGGGCCCGGGCCCGCAGGACGTCGGGCGGAAGGGTCTCCTCGCACCGCTGGGCGAGCAGGGTGGCGGCGTCGTCCAGGGACAACAGATCGACGGCGCGCACCGCCTCGTCGGGCAGGCCCAGCGGGCGCCGGGCGGTGACGAGGACCCGAAGCCCAGGCGCCAGCGAGAGCCAGTCCGGCAGCCACTCGGCCAGCCCCTCCAGGGCTTCGTCGGCATCGTCCAGGATGAGCAGGACCGGGCCCAGGTTCGCCAAGGCTTCGCCCAGGAGCCAGGCGCCGCCGGCCAGGGACCCCAGAGTGGCCCGGGGCACCCGAATGCTGTCGGCGATCTGCTGCAGCGCGGCAGAGGGGCTGCGCGCCGTGCGCAGGGGGGCCAGGCGCACGCGGCGACCGCCGGCCACCACCGCCCGGTTGGCCGTGTCCGCTGCCAGGGCGGACTTGCCCACCCCGAGGGGCCCGACCAGGGTGCGCAGCCGGGCGCTGGACCCGGCGAGCCAGGCCTGGTCCTGGGCCCGCCCCACCAGCTCCGAGGCCGGGAACAGAGGGGCGTCCAGGGTGGGTGCGCGATCGGGGCTGGGCCCAGCCACTCGTGCGGCCAGCTCCGAGGGGCCATCGATCGGTCCTCGCAGCCGGTCGAGGGCCTCCCAAAGCGCCCCGCCGTGGGGCCAGCGGTCCGCGGGCTCCAGCCTCAGGCAGCGCCCCAGCACGGCACCTGAGCCCGGCAGCACCGCTTCGACTCGGGCGAGACAGTCTCCCCGGGCCAGGCGGTCCTCGACCTTGAGCAGGGCCCCGATGACGTGGCTGGGTTTCTTGCCCGGCCAGAGCTTCCGGCCCACGAGGACCTCGTAGACCAGCGCGCCGAAGCTGAACACGTCGCTGGTGGCTTCGACCGGGTCCCCGGTGGCCTGCTCCGGGGACATGTAGGCCAGGGTGCCCCAGGCGTCGGAGTTGGAGTCGGGGTCGGCCAGGACCGCGATGCCGAAGTCCACCAGTCGCACCCGGCCGGTGCTGTCGATGATCACGTTGGCGGGCTTGAGGTCCCGGTGGACCACAGCCGCTTGCTGACGGTCCGCCAGGTGCACGTCGTGGAGGGCCGAGAGACCTGCGGCGATCTGCTGGAGCAGGTCCAGGCCGGTCGCCGGGGTCAGGGCCCCGTCCCGCAGCACCCGCTTCAGGGTCTGGCCCGAGACGCGCTCCATGGCGATCCAGGGCAGCGCCCCGACCTCGCCCAGGTCGTACACGTCCACCACGTTCGGGTGGCGGATCAGCGACGCCAGGCGTGCCTCCTGGAGGAGCATCTCCCGGGCTCGGGGGATCGTGCTGTCGCGCTTCAGGACCTTCAGCGCCACGGGCCACTCGAAGCCCTGGGGCCCGATCAGGTGGGCGTCGAAGACCCGCGCCGTGCCCCCTTCGCCCAGCACACCGGTCAGGCGGTAGGGCCCCAGGTCACGCGGGAGCGTGTCGGGGGTCCAGTGCTCGGGGCTCGTGGGGGGCATGGCGTCAGCCCTGGGGCGTGGTCTCCCAGACCGCCAGCTGCAGACCGCCCGGATCGAGGAACCAGAAGAAGCGTCCGGCCCCCGGGACCTCCTGGATCGGCACCACCACCGTGCCACCGGCGGCCTGGACCCTGGCCAGGCGTTCGTCCAGGTCGTCGACCACCAGGTACGGCACGGTCTGGGGCGCGGGCTCCTCGGGCATCTTTGGGCGCAGGCCGCCGGCCAGTGCTCCGGGGGCCCAGAAGCCGTCGTAGCCAGGCATCAGTGCGTTGAAGCGCCAGCCGAAGACGTCGGTCAGGAAGGCCTGGGTGGCCGCCGTGTCGTTGCTGCAGATCTCCAGGTGCTGGGGACCGCCCCACTCGCCGCCGCCAGACGTGTGGTGGGTGGTGTACCGACTGTCCGGCGGGCTGGCGAGCAGCGCCATGACCGGATCCATCTTGGGGTTGCCCATCAGGCTCTGGGCGTAGGCCCTGTGCGCGTCCGCGTTTGTCCACTTCTGGACCATGTAGAAGCGCTCGGGGTGGTCGTCGTCGACGACCAGGATCGCGTCGTGGCAGTCCGGCAGCGTGATGGTGTGCTGAATGGCCTGGCTGAGCAGGCCGGTCACGGCGTCGCGCTGGCCGGGCTTGGCTTCGAAATTGACGATGACGGTGGTGAACGCCACAGGTGCTCCGGGTCTGGGTGTGTCGGAGTCTTAGCGCCTCTTGCCCATCACCGGGTCAGGGGCTGGAATCCTCCGGCGATCCAGGCCGCCAGCGCCACCAAGACCGGCAACAGGACGAACATGGCGGCGCCCAGCTTGGGGGAGCGGTAGGGCAGGGCCGGCAGCGCAGCGACCACCGCCCACAGCCCGAGCTTGGGGTGGATCCAGGCGGCGAAGCCGGCCTCGCTGGAGATCGCGCCCATGGCGGTGCCGGCACCCATGCCTCCCAGCAAGATCAGGAACATGCCGACCCCGTGTGCGGCCAGCAGGAGCTTGCGCGGCCCGCCGGCGGCGGCCTTGTCGCCGCCCAGCCAGGCGTGGAAGGACACCCCGGCGATGGCCATCACGACCATTGCGATGCCGGCGAAGTGGATCATCTTGTAGAGCTTGTAGGAAGGCATGGCGGGGCTCTATCGCCGTGCCCTCGTCCGGTCCCTACCCGTCGCGCAGCCACGTGACGGCGTTCTTGAACAACACTTCGATCTCCGCCAGGCCGGCCGCATCCGAGATCGGGCAGGCGTGGGACTCGTAGACCGAGACCTCGAGGACCGCCGTCAGGTCGCTGCCGTCCTCCCAGACCCACACCGCAGGCTCACCAGAGGTGTCGGACGCCATCAAGACCTCTTCCCCGACCCCGGCCAGGGTCAGCTCGTCCAGGTCGTTGGAGTACCAGAAGTCGCCGACCACCCCGTGGTCGCCGTCCATCACGGCGTGCCCGCTGTCTTCCACGACCACGTCGTGGCCGCTGTCGCCGTTGCTCTCGTAGCTCTGGATCGCCGCGAGCTCGAAGATCGTGCGGTCGCCGTGGGTGGACTCGTTGTTGTTCGCGTGCTTGCCCAGGTCGTCGCCCATGAACAGCAGCGGCATGCCGGCGGCCCGGGCGCTGTTCAGGGTGTCCAGAATGGTGCTGCTGCCCTCCGCGCTCCAGCCGCCGTTGTGGTACAGCAACAGGCCCAGGTGGCCCACGTCCGCCCACGCGACGCCGGACGAGCTGTCGTCGTAGAAGAAGGCCGGGGTCAGCCCCAGATCGCCCAGGTGGGCCTCGAGCTCGACCAGTTCCCGCTCCAGGCTGGTCATGCCTTCGCACTCGTAGCCGCCGCCGCCGTCCTGGAAGCCCACGGTGACGAGCACGGCGACCTCCTTGCAGTCGGCCACGCCGCTGCTGTCGGTGTCGGCCAGGCCCTCGTCGACCGTGGCGTCGCAGTCCTGGTCCAGGAAGTCGCAGAGCTCTGTGGCACCGGGGTGCACGCTGCTGTCGGCGTCGTCGCAGTCCGTGTCGTCGGCCACGGTGCCCGAGGGGGCCTCGCAGCCGGTGGTGGCGGCGCTGGCGTCGCCGTGGCCGTCGCCGTCGGCGTCGTCGAACCAGACGGTGTCCGGGTTGAGGGTGGCGTCGCTGTCGTCGCAGTCCTGGTCGTCGGCGACCGTGCCGGTGGGCTGGGTGCAGGCGCTGTTCGGATCGTCGGGGTCGCCGTAGCCGTCGCCGTCGTCGTCGTCGTACCAGGTGCCGGCGTCGGTCGCGTCGCTGTCGGCGTCTCCGTCGCAGTCGTTGTCGATGCCGTCGCAGACCTCCTCGGCGTCCGGGTTCACCGTGGCGTCGCCGTCGTCGCAGTCGCTGGCGTCGGGGGACTCCCCGCTGGCGGCTTCGCACGCCGTGGCACCGGTGGCCGGGTCGCCGAAGCCGTCGCCGTCCGCGTCTGTGTAGATCGTGATCGTGTCGACGGCGTCTTCGTCGACCGTCGCGTCGCAGTCGTTGTCCGCCCCGTCGCAGGTCTCTGGGGCGCCAGGCAGCACGTCGGCACGGGTGTCGTCGCAGTCGGTGTCGTCGTCCAGGTACCCGGTGGGGGCGTCGCAGGCCGTCACGCTGAAGTCCGGGTCGCCGGTGCCGTCGCCGTCGTGGTCCAGGTACCAGGTCGTGGCGCGGGTCAGGTCCGGATCGTCGTCGTCGACCAGGCCGTCGCAGTCCTCGTCGTCGCCGTCACAGACCTCGGGGGCCCCGGGGTAGGCCGTGGCGTCGCCGTCGTCGCAGTCCGTGTCGTCGGCGACGGTGCCAGCGGGCGCCGAGCAGGCCTGGGTCGACGCGTCCGGGTCGCCGAAGCCATCGCCGTCGTCGTCGTCGTACCAGCTGGCCGAGTCGGTCACGTCGGGGTCGTCGTCGTCGTCCAGGCCGTCGCAGTCGTCGTCGATGCCGTTGCAGGCCTCGGCGGCGCCGGGGTTCACGTCGGCGTTGCCGTCGTCGCAGTCCGTCGCGTCTGCGACCGTGTTGCCGTCGCTGTCACAGGCGGCCACCGTGGAGTCGGCGTCGCCGTAGCCGTCCCCGTCGACGTCGTAGTACCAGGTGCCGGCGTCGGTGGCGTCCTCGTCGATGGCCGTGTCGCAGTCGTCGTCGCCGTCGTTGCAGGTCTCGGTCGCGCCGGGGAACACCGAGGCGTCGCTGTCGTCGCAGTCTCCGTCGGTGCCCGAGAAGCCCTCGGGGGCCTCGCAGTCCTCCTGGCTGTAGCTGTCGCCACCGATGCCGTCCCCGTCCACGTCGAGCCACCAGGTGCTGAGCCCGGTGACCGAGTCGTCGTCGGCGTCGACCCGTCCATCACAGTCGTCGTCCCACCCGTTGCAGACCTCGCCCGCGTCGGGGTTGACCGCGGCATCGTCGTCCTCGCAGTCTCCGGCCTGGGCCACCCATCCGCTGGGCGCGTCACAGGACACCGTGGTCAGCAGCTCGTCTCCGAAGCCGTCGCCGTCGCCGTCGTGGTACCAGGTGCCCGCGTCCAGCAGGTCGTCGTCGTCGTCGTCGACCAGCCCGTCACAATCGTCGTCCAGGCCGTTGCAGACCTCGTCGGCGCCGGGGTTCACGGCGTCGTCGGTGTCGTCGCAGTCCGTCGCGTCCGACACGAACCCGGTGTGTTCGTCGCAGCTCTGGACCGAGACGGCCGGGTCGCCGTAGCCGTCCTGGTCCGCATCGGCGTACCAGGTGTCCCCGACGCTGTCGTCGACCAGGCCATTGCAGTCGTCGTCCACGTCATTGCAGGACTCGGTGGCGTCGGGATGCACCGTGGCGTCGGCGTCGTCGCAGTCGTCCGCGACGCCGTGGCCGTCCCCGTCCAGGTCGTCGTCGGGGGTGCTGTCGTCGCAGTCGTCGTCCAGGCCGTTGTAGGGGGTCTCGCTGTTGCCGGGGTAGACCGCGCCGTTGCCGTCGTCGCAGTCCTCGTCGGCGGGGGAGCCGTCGCTGTCCAGGTCGACCAGCTCGCTGGTGCCCCAGGTGCCGGTGTCCGGCACCGTGTCCTTGTTTCGGCAGCCGGTCACGGCGAGCAGGGCCACGAGCCCGATCAGGTGCATGGGACCTCCTGTCCCGCTGTGGAGGCCCCAGTGTACGGCCCCTGGAAGGGGACCGTACACTCCGGGGATGACCCTGTTGTTCTTGCTGGCCTGTGGAGACGACTGCGGCGTCGACGACGACTGCAAGGTGGCGGACGGCGTGTACCGCGCCCAGGTCCCCTCGGGGGCGGCACCTGCTGCCGGCTGGCCGGTCGCCTTCCACTTCTATGGCTACCAAGGCACCCCGGAGAAGAGCATGGGGGACACCCAGGCTCTGGCCGACATGGACGGTGCGGGCGTGTTGTTCGTGGTGCCCGACCACGAGGACGGCTGGGACTTCGACGGGTCCGGCGGCCTGGGTTCCCGGGATGACCGCGCCTTCCTGGACCAGGTGTTGGACGACCTGGACACCCGCTGGGGCATCGATCGGTCGCAGCTGCTGTTGACCGGCCACTCGGTGGGCGGGTCGGCGGTGCACGATCTGGCCTGTGGCGATCCGGGGAGCTGGACGGCGGCGGCGCCCTTTGCCGGGGTGTTCTGGGAGCCCTTCCCCACGTCTTGCACCACGCCGGCGATCCCGCTGCGCCACACCCACGGCCTGGCGGACACCACCTGGCCCTGGGAGGGGCGCTCCTTCGGCGAGCACGCGACCCAGGGCGACGTGGGCGAGGCCTTGGCGTTCTGGGTGGCCGAGCGCGGCTGTGGGGCGGACTCGACCACCGAGACGGTCTCGGTCTCGACCTGTGAGACGTGGAGCGGCTGCACCGGGGACCTGCAGCTGTGCACCCACGAGGGGGGACATGCCCTGCCTGACGACTGGGCGGCCACTTCTGCTGCCTGGCTGCTGGGGCTGTGAGCGCAGGACCTACACTGGTCTCGTGGGTGGTGCTGCTCGGGGTGTTGGGCTGGCGACGGTCCCAGGTCCCGGCCGTCGTCGCTGGCCCGCCCCAGGAGGCTCCATGACCCTCGTGCTCTCGCTGTTGATCGCCTGTGGTGGCCCGTCGGCCGAAGCGCCTGCGCCTGCGGGCCCCCCGCCGGCCGCGGCGAAGAGCGATCCCCTGGCCGTGTTGCCGGTCGCGGATGCTGCGGATGGCACGGTGGACAAGGTCGTCTCTCGGTGCGCCGTTTGCGGGCTGGGCATGGACGGTGACCCGGCCCACAGCTCGCAGATCGGGGACTACACGCTCCACTCCTGCTCGGCGTCCTGCAAGGAGCACCTGGAGAGCGACTCGGAACAGGTCCTGGCACGGCTGGCGGGGATCGGGCAAGACTGAGTCCATGCCCCGGTGTCGAATGGCTTCAGGCAGCCGTCCGATTGTCGAGTTTTAAGTGTTAACAAGTGGTTCCTGACCCCTGTTTTGGTCGAGCTCTTCGAGGGCGGCGACGCGGGCCTGGAGGGCGCTGAGCTGGGTGCGCACCGGGGCGGTGTCGCCGGCGAGGGTGAGCAGGCCCAGCTGGACGCGCAGGTTGCGAATGCCTTGGAGCACGGCGTGGCACTCGGCGACGGAACGGGCTCGGGCAGCCCGGAGGGGGAGGAGCTCGGGACCGCCGTCGGCCAGGATGGTGTCGACCACGGCCAGGCGGGCGTCGATGCGCTCCAGGGACGCCTGGAGGCGGACGAGCTCCTCGTCGCAGTCCAGGGGCGCGCTCAGGGGGCTGGCCCTCAGGCTCGCCAGGGCGGCGAAGGTCTCGGTGATCGCGCTGGCCAGAGGGCCGGCCGGCACGGGTGGCTCCCGGCCGCCAAGGGGCCGCAGCAAAGGAAACAGCACGGGCCAGCCCACCAGGGCCAGCGCGGCCCAGGGCCAGGGCAGGCCCCCTCGGACGAGGGCCAGGGCGACGCCAGCGCCGACCAGGAACCAGATCAGCAACCAAGCCACGCGCAGCTCGGGTACTTCGACGCCGGTCATCGGTGGCTCCCCAGCACCAGGGGGTTGGCGCAGTCCCAGTCGGTCGGGGCCTCGCGCGTCGACAACAGGCGGACCTGGAGTCCAGAGAAGATGTCGTGGTCCACCGCACACAACAAGGGGTACCCGGTGCCGTGCATGGACATGAAGGGCCGGAGCAGCCAGCCGGTCTGGGCGAACACCAACCCCAATAGAGCCACCAGGGCGAGCTGGCTGCCCCGGGGCGATCCCGCAGGGAACATGGCCCGCACGACGGTGATCAGCCCCGGCAGGCCCACCAGGGCCAGGCTGCCGAGCATCCAGGCCAGGGCCGACTGGTGGGACAGATCGGTCCGGTAGAGCAGCCACAGGGGAGGGGTGAGGGCCACGGACAGCATCGCGGTGCGGGACATGCCGACCAGACAGGCCGTCGCCAGCCGCTGGCCCGAGAGGGCTGGCCCGTCCAGGGCGACCAGTGCCCGGGCAGCGGGCAGCACGATCATCGGCGGGATGAGCAGCAGGAGCGGCATCTTGACGGCCGCGTAGAGCACCTGCGGCCCGCCGCGGTACATGCCGGTCACCGCCCCGAAGACGCCGCCGCCTACCAGGGCGAGCAAGACCAGCCGGGGCAGCACCTGGGGCAGCAGGGCGGGCTGTTCAGCCACGCGCTCGACCACCTCCAGGGGGCGACGCAGCACGTCGGCGGCTAGCGAGAGCAGAGTCGGTTCCATGGGGCCTCCTCAGCCGACCAGGTCCAGGCCGATGCGCAGTCCGACCAGGGTGGTGAACAGCAGCCAGCCACGGATGAGCCAGCGGAACCCGGCGTGGTCCGACTGGGGCTCGGCCCTGCGGAGCTGGCGAGCGGTTGCGGGCAGCCCGCAGGCCGCCACGGCCCCCATCAAGAGGCAAGCGATCGCCATGCGCGAGTCCGATGTGGCTGCCATGAACAGCATCACCGGCGCCAGGCTGGCTGCCAGCTGGCCGGTCCGCACGAAGCCCTGCCCCAGCGCAGCCGCGATGTCCTCTGGGCGGGCGTCCAGGTCAAGGAACTGGTGGACCACCAGCACCGACAGGCCGGTCACGACCCAAGCCCCCAGGGGCACGATCAAGGCTGTGAGGGCCAGGGATGGCACCCGATAGGGCGCGCCGGCGCCCAGGCCGGCGCAGACGCCCAGCAGGGCGAAGCCCCCAGCGGCCTCCAGGGCGGCGCGGGCGGGCGCACCGACCACAGGGGCCGGCGCTGAGACAGTGATCGCGGACATGGGACCTCCGAGGACGGTCCACGAGGGTCGGTCAGCGCCGTCGCACGGCTGCGCAGGCGATGCCACGGACTGGTGCCTTCTCGGTGCAGCTGTTGTGCAGGCGCCGGAGCGGGCAGCTTCTTGACGAAGGGGCCGCCTTGCAGAGACACACTCCTCCCCAACGAGAGGAGATGCGATGTGGAGCTTGAGCCTGGTGCTCGCCTGTGGCGGTGGGGAAGAGGATGGGCCCCGGGACCCGTCGGTGCCCACGATCACTCTGCCCGAGGGGGCCCCCCAGGCCTGTGCCCACGGCCCCGAGGTGATCGTGGACACGCCCGCGGCCTATGAGCGCTACATCGACGAGGGTCTGACCCGGTACACCGAGGTCGTGGCGCCCAACGGCCATGCCATCGCGATCTTCGCCGCCGACGGCCTGTCCGATGCCCAGATCCTGCGGGCCCGGAACCTGCTGCGCTTCTACCTGGAAGACGTGCCGGACAGCCGCTACGGTGCGGACAAGACGGCGGTCGCCGACGCGATGGCGGACAATGGGGCGGCCCTGGCGATGCCCAATGGCGCCCACCGAGAAGGCAACGAGCCTCGGGTCAACGCCCAGCCCCTGTACGACGCCGAGACGCCGGTGGCCGGCTCGGACTGGTTCATGGACAACGACTTCGAGCACCGGGACGCGGCCTTCGAAGAGATCTTCCACCTGGTCCACGACGCCGGCATTGGGACGTACCTGCCCGGGGCCCTGCCCGACTACCAGGCCGAGCTCCTGGCCGAGGCCGAGGCCGCGATCGCCGACGGGCGCTGGGGCATCCCGGTGGACCCGGGGGTCGAGGACTGGCTGGCGGACCTGGAACGCGAAGGCAGCCTGGCCCAGGAGTACATCGCGTCGGTCATCGACTCCTACTACGGCCTGTGGGGCCCGTGGACCGAAGACGATGGCGGCATGTGGGGCATCTACATCGCCAAGACCCGCGACGAGGTCTTGGCCCTGGACCCCGTTGGCCATGGGCTGGTCGAAGCCTTCCTGGCGCCGAACCTGACGATCGAGGAGCCCGTCGACCCGGACTTCGACAGCACGCTCTCGCTGGTCTTCAATGCCTCCGAGCCCTACACCCACAAGACCCGGTACTTCCAGGCCGTGCGCCTGACGGGTAGCGGGCACGTCGGCATCGTGGGCAACGCGCTGGACAATCTGTTCGTGTCTAACGCCGGCGACAACGCCCTGAGCGGGGGGGAGGGGGACGACACGGTGGTCTGGTGCGCCGATCGCGAGGACTTCGAGATCACGCTCGAAGGCGACACTGTGGTCGTCGAGAGCGACACCACGGGGCGTGACCTGCTCGACGGGATCGAGGTCCTGCACTTCCTGGATGGGGCGGTGGCGGTCAGCGAGCTGGAGTAGGAGGGGCGCTGCTCAGAACGCCCAGGTCAGCTGGAGGGTGGGGTAGGGCAGCACGTCGGGCAGGTCGACGGGGTCGTCCCACCGCTGGTCGACCCAGGCCTGGGTCTCGCTGCTGTCCCGCAGCTCCAGCCCCACGGCGAAGCGCACGTCGTGCCAGGTGCCCTCCCAGGGTGCGCGGGTCCGCTGGACGCCGACGCTGCCGTCGAGGGAGCCCTTCTCCCAGCTCCCCAGCGGGTCGACCTGGGCGTAGACCTCCCACGTCACGTCGGGTTGGGTGACCAGGTGGCCGCTGAGCGCGAGGTGTGTCTCGACGGTGCGCGCCGGCTCCTGGCCCCAGACGCCGACCCGCTCGGTGTAGACCGCCGCGGTGGCGGTCAGGTGGGACGCTGACCCCCCGACGGTCAGGGTGGCGCCGGCCCCGGCCATGGTGGTCCAGTCCTTGAACGTCGGCAGGAACCCGGCTTCGCCGTAGACGGTGAGGGACGTGGCACCTTGGCTCACCACGGTCGCCGAAGCGTGCATTGCCACGGTGCCGTGAGACGTGGCCAGCCGCACCTGGGTCCGGCGGTCGGGCCCCGGGGTGCAGTGGGTGACACAGGCGGCCGGGGACTCGTCGTCTCCCGGCTCGTGCCGGCGGAAGCCGTCGAGGGCCTGCTCGGCGGCGTGGGCGGCGGACAGGGTCAACAGGGTCAGCAGAGGGGTCATCGGGTCACCGGGGCACGGGGTTCCGACGAGAGGGCGCCGAGGTCATTCAGGGTGCCCGCCGTGCAGTCAGGCGGGTCGAACGCCGCCATGGCTGCAGACAGAGGGGTCGAGTGTCGGGATCTGCGCCCAGACGACGCCGGAATCGGCCCTCACCGCCGCTCGCGACCCCATCTGACTGGTCCTGGGCTTCCTCGGGCCCACCTATAGCGGCACTCGACCCGTCTGACTGCGGCAGGTGCGGCGTTGGGACCCTCTGTCAGGTGCCGACGGGATCGACGCGATAGCCCGACGCCGTGTCCACTCGGATCGTCCGCGCCCTGATGTTGGCCCTGCTGTGGTGGGGCGCGTGGTGGCTGGTGTGCCAGCTGGGCCCCGGAGATCCGACCCACCACTTCTACTACAACCGGCTGGCGGCCAGGTTGACGGTCCCGGGCACGCTGGCAATCGCTGGGCTCGCTGCTCTGGCGGGGCTCTGGCCTCGCCCGATTCCTTGGTGGGCCGTCGTGCTGCTCGGCTTTGCCCCCTATGCCTGGGTTCCCCAGGGCATGCCCGACTCGGCGCTGTACGCGGAGTACGCCCTGTGGGGGGCAGACCTGGGCCCCTGGGACATGCTCCAGGTCTGGGGAGAGCGGGTCTGGGCCGCCCCCGATGCCCTGCGCCACACCCACCTGCCCGGGGTGCCGTGGGTCGCTGCCCAGGTCATGTCCCTGGGCCTGCCCTGGCGGCTGACCCTTGCGCTCTGGGCGGTCGTCCTGGTCCTTGCGACCCGAGCCCTGGGGGGCCCCTGGAGCGCTCTGCTGCTGCTGTCCGTGCCCGTGCTGTGGGCCGGCTCCGGCTGGCTGTTGGTGGACCTGCCGACCGCAGCGGTGGTGACCGTGGGCCTGGTGGGCCTCATGCACGGTCGGCTGTGGCCCTGTCTGCTGGCGATCCCCATGAAGATCAGCGCCGGTCTCTTCCTGCTGGGCCCCGTGATCGTGTGCCTGCTGCGGCCCTGGCAGTCCCGGCGCCGGGCACTGGTCGTGGTCGTGCTCGGTCTGGTCTGCCTGGGGGTCCTGTTCGGCGCAGTGGGCCACCGCTTCCGTCCCCTGGACACCTATGGCGCCGCCCTCCGGTCCCTGGTCCTCCAGGGCACCCCTTGGTTGTGGGTCGGTGCCGTCCTGGGGCTCCTGCGCTCGGGCGACACCCGTCGTCGATGGATCCTGGCCGCTTCGGCAGCGGGGCTGTTGGCGGTCCTTCGGTACAGCCCGGCGGACCACGTGGTGCGGTATGCGCTGCCCGCCATCCCGGTGCTCGCGGCCTGTGCCAGCCGGGTGATGGCCGGACCGGCGGCCATGACCGCCGCATTGTTCGGCCTGGGGCTGGGACTGGTCGCCTATCGGCCGCTGGTCGTGCACCACACGTCGGCCAACCTGGCCCAGGCGCTCCAGGCCCTGCCTGCCGAGACCCGGGTGGTCGACGTGTGGGTCGACTATGGCGCCGCCGCTGTGCCGCCTCAGTTCCTGGTCCCGCTGGTGGCCCTCGAGACCCGGGCCCGGGTGCAGTACCGAGGCGACGTGCCCGACTCCGGCAAGCCATCGCCCCGCCAGGGCCGGCGGTGGTGGGATCATCCCCTGGCATCCCGCTTTGATCCGCACGAGTCCGCGGATCACGTGCTCGTGATGTCCCGAGGGTTGCCCGCGAAACCCCCTGGGGTGGGCACTCTGGTCGGGGTCTTCGATCACTACAGTGGGTCCAGCTTCGCGTACCCCACATCGGTGGCCCTGTATGAGGGGGTTGCCCCCGGAGGATCCGAGCGGTAGAACGCGTCAGGGAGGAGTTGACATGTCTACACGTTGGATGCTTGCGCTCGGCGCACTGGTGGTCACCGGATGCCAGGGACTGGCCGGGACCTGGTTGTTCATGATCGAGCCCACGGCCGACATCTCGGGCGACTGTGCCGACGGCGGCACCGACAGTGGCTTCGACAGTGACTACGAATACACCTACTCGGGCGACGAGGCGGTCCTGATCGACATCTACGAGCTGAACGACGGCACGTGGGCTGTCGAGACGAACCCCGTCATGATCGGCACACTGGACGGCGGCACGCTCTCCGCTGAACACTCCGAGACCTTCAGCCTGGTCTACACCGACGGCAGCGAGGAATACTCCGAGACCGAGACCGACTGGATTCAGGGCGACTACAGCAGCGGCAGCATGACCGGTTCCTTCGGGAGCGACTACAGCCGCTACGACCGGCAAGACGACGACGAAGACACCTACAGCTGCAAGACCAAGGTGGCTTTTTCCGCCGAACAGGTCACGTCGAATGGCGAAGCCTACGTGGGAGCCGAGTGATGGCCCGCATCCTGTCCTTGGCCGTGGTTGCCTCGCTGGGGCTGTCCGGGTGTACGTGGTTCAGCGCCGCCCACCCAGAGGGCCGCTGGCTCTGGCTGCTGACCGAGATCGGCTACTTCTGCGACAGCGACGACCCCGACGATCAGCCCACCTACACCTACTCGAGCAGCGGCTTCCAGACCTGGGGCGAGACCTACCTCACCTCCCAGGACACCTTTGTCGTCAACATGAACGAGTACGGTCTGATCATGACCGGTACGTCGGACAAGAGCGGCTTCGCCGTCAGCCAGGGCTACGAGGTCGCCATCCAGTCCGATGACTGTCCCCTGCAGACCTCGGGCTACGAGCTCACCGTCGAGGGCACCTGGGGCGACGACCTGTTCATGGATGCCCTGTTGGAGATCGGGTACTACGACACCTACGACGACGACTGCCCGAACGCCGACCGCGAGGACCGCTGTGTCGCCCAGTACGACATGGAAGGCACGCTCATGACGGGCAGTGACAAGGACTTTGCCGGCCACGGCAACGCCCCGTCGAACCTGATCCCGAGCCCCTACTGAGCGGTGCTCGGCGCTGCGGTCCTGGGCTTGCTCGGGGGCTGCAGCGCCTCTGGGCTCCTCGTGGTGCCCACGACCGTCACCCTCGCTGAAGAACAGAGCTGGTCCCTGGCGCCCTGGGTGTCAGGGGCCGACGTGCGTCTGGCGGTGACAGGCCTGCCCCCCGGGGCCTCCTGGGACGAGTCGGCGGGTCGGCTGGCCTTCACACCGGACGCGACCCAGGGGGGCCAGGAGTGGTCTGTGGTGTTCCGGGCGTGGAGCGAGGACGGTGTCGCAGAGCACACCGTGGAGGTCGAGGTCCAGGACACCATCGCGCCCCCGGCACCCTCGGTCACAGCATCGACGGACCAGGGCGACCACGTGCTCTACCAGGTGTCCCAGCGCGTCGACAGCTGGCTCGACGCGCCGGGCTGGGTCGATCGGAACGTCCGGGCCCTGGTGGCCGTGCCGACGGGGGAACACTCGCCCGGCTCACTGCCAGTGGTCCTGGACCTACACGGGCTCGGCGGCGAGCTGCACAACGCAGGCAGCCCGGACCGGATCCGGGTGACCCCCTACGACCCGCAGGACAGCGGCTGGTGGGGCTACACCGAGGGGCTGCCCGAGCGCGAATCTGCCGGGGACAGCGTGCCCTACACCCGGCGCCGGGTACTGCACCTGTTGGCATGGGTCCTGGACACGTGGCCCCAGGCCGATCCGGAGCGGGTCTATCTGCGGGGGGGCTCCATGGGAGGCACGGGGGCCTTGGGGCTGGGGCTGGAGCACGCCCGGCACTTCGCGGGGGTCCAGGCCCAGCGCGCCCAGACCGTGCCGGGCTTTCACGCGCCCAGTCGACTGGCGGGACTGGAGCGGCTCTGGGGATCGCCCGAAGCCGGTCACATGGCCCCGGACGGCAGCAGCCCCTGGGAGTCCCAGGACCTGGGCCGGGCGCTGATCGAGCAGGCCGGGGCCCAGGACCAGTGGTTGTTCCTGCGCCATGGCCACGACGACGACATCATCCACTACGCCGCCCTGACCGGGCAGAGCCCGCTCACGGGCCGGTCCTTCCAGGATCTGCTTCAGGCGTACGCGGTCGGCCACTACCTGGTCTGGGACGAGGCCGGTCACGCCGAGCCCGACCCGGTCCTGGGGGAGGACTGGTGGGACGACGGCTGGGACCCGTTGGCGTTGTTGGCTCGGGACAGGTCCTTTCCCGCGTTCTCCCGGTCCAGCCTCGACGAGGAACCGGGCGATGGCACGGCCAATGGGCGCCGGGACTGGGACGCGGACCGGGGCTACGCGGGAAACCCACTGGTGGCCGGCGACACGGGCTGGAGCGGCGCGGTGGCCGGGGCCCAGAACCGCTTCCTGCGGTGGGATCCAGAGTCGTTGGAAGACAGCTGGGAGACCTGGCGGATCGCTCTGTGTGCGGTGTCCGGGCCCGGTAGCGAGGCCCCGGCGGCGGGCTACCCGAGCGTGGGAAACCGGCGTGACAGCACCCAGCCGGTCACTGTCGACGTCACACCCAGGCGGGTCCAGCACTTCCGGCTGCTGCCGGGCGAGGCTGTGGCCTGGACGGCAGGGGATCAGGGGGGACAGGCCGTGGCAGATGACCGGGGGGTGGTCACCGTGCCCGGGGTGCGGGTCGGCGCCCACTGGACGGAGTTGGAGCTGGTGCGGAAGTAGCGGCCGATCAGTTCCAGCAGTTGGCGGACTGATCGTTGATCTCCGTCCAGTAGCGGTCCGTGCCCGAGACGCTGCTGTAGGCATGGAAGCCCCAGCCGCCGCCACCGTCGTGGAACTCCGCGAACTCCCAGCCGGCCCCGAGCTCGGCCTCGCACAGGGCATCGGCGGCGCTGGAGCTGGTCAGGTTGCAGCCGACGGTGGGGCTGGTGATGTCCACGTCTGCGCCGGTCCAGCCCGAGTAGTAGTCCGTGGTCAGGCCAGGGTTGCTGTACCCGGCCTTGTAGATGCACAACAGCGGCAGGCTGTCGTTGCAGTCCTGGTCGCCGGTGTAGGGGTCGCAGCCGTCGCAGTCGAAGAACGTCGTGCCGGTGCTGCTGTCGGTGCTGGTCTGGGACCAGGTCATGCCGGTGGTGGAGCAGGTCGCCGGCACGCAGTCCAGGGTGCCGTCGCCGTCCAGGTCGAGCTCGTCGGTCGGGATGACGCCGTCGCAGTCGTCGTCCAGCCCATTGCACTGCTCGGTGGCCGACGGGAACACGGCGCTGTCGCTGTCGTCGCAGTCGGAGTCGTCGGACACGTACCCGCTGGGCCGATCACAGGCCGCCGTCGTGGTGCTGGCGTCGCCGTAGCCGTCGCCGTCGCCGTCGCGGTACCAGGTGATCGCACAGCTCTCGACGGTCACGGTGATGGCCGTGCTCGCGGTCAGTCCGTCGGTGTCGGTGGCGCTCAGGGTGATGGTGTGGTCGCCCGCGGTCAGCGCATCGGTGCTGAATGCGGTGCGGCCGGTGCTGTCCGGCGCGATGTCCCACAGCACGCCGTCCAGATCGCTGGTCCACTCGGCGGTCAGAGCCGTCGAGACGTCCTGGTCGTCAAAGGCCCAGCCCTCGAATGCGATGGTGTCCCGCTCCTGGTAGACGCTCAGGTCGTAGGGCGAGCGCAGCTCCACGTCTGGGGCCGATCCCACCGCGTAGAGCACCAGGTCGGTGCAGGTGCCGCCGTGGTCGTCGGTCGCCGTCAGGGTCAGGGTGTGGGTCGCCTCGCTCAGATCGCTGAGCACGGTGACCACGGCGCCGGAGCTGCTGGGGGTGCTGGCGGCCAGGTCCCCGTCCTTGTCGCTGGACCAGGTCACCTGGAGCAGGTCGGCCGGGGTCTCGGCGTCGGAGACCTGGGCCTCCAGAGTCACGCTGGCCCCGACCTCGCCGGAGCTGCCCGTGGCCGGCGAGGTGATGGCGCAGGACGGCAGGGCGTTGGGGCCCCGCACGCTGACCAGGACAGAGTCGGTGCCGGTCAGGCCTTCGGCGTCGGTCGCCGACAGGGTGAGCACCTGGTCCCCTTCTTCGAGCCAGCCCGTGCCCAGCACCGACCCGCTCGACGTGACCGTCAGGTCTAGGGCGAGGTCGCCGGACAGGCTCGACGTCCACGACAGGGCCAGCACCTCGGGGGCGTCCAGGTCGTCGGCCACCGTCGCTTCGAAGACCACCGTGTCCAGCAGGTCCAGGTCGTCGCCGCTGCTGGGCTGCAGGATGTCGACCAAGGGGGCACCCGGGTCCACCAGGGTCAACGCCACGCTGTCCTCGTCGGTCGCGCCGTCGGGGTCCCACACGCCCAGCACCACGTCGGCCTCCTGGTCCGGGGCCACGGTCTCGCACAGGGTGGTCCCGTCGGAGAACGGCGCGGCGGGACCGCAGATCAGGGCGCTGCCCACGCTCCAGGTCACCTGGAGCTCGCTGGGGGCGTTGTCCGGGTCCGTGGCGGTGCCGCGCAGGACCAGGGCCTGGCCCGGGCGCACGGTGTCGCCGTCGGCGTGGCTCGTGATGTCCGCCACTGGCATGGCGGGCAAGGTGGAGACGTACTCGGTGGAGCAGGCGAGGAGGAGCAGGGAGAGCATGGTTCGACCTGGGAAGGAGGTGGACTCAGGGCGTGGGGATCAGGGCATCGAAGCCGTAGAAGACGGTCCAGCCGCTCGGGTAGCCGTTGCAGCCGTCCTGGCGGCCGGGGTCCAGCAGGGTGAGCTGGCCGCTCTCGTGCTCCTGGATCCAGACGGGCTCCAGGCCGCGGCAGTTGCCCCAGTAGTCGACGGCGTCCAGGCTCAGGAGCTGGCCTGGGCTGGCGGTGAAGGTGATGGGGGACTCGCAGCCGGCGGTGTCGTTGGGGCTGGTGAACAGCAAGGCGCCGTCCAGGAAGACCTCGATGAGGTCGTCGACACAAGGGCCCGAGGTCATGGCCTCGTCGGCGTAGAGGGTCCAGGTGCAAGTCCCGGTGTCGGCACAGGTGGGCTGGTGCCCGCTGCCGCTGGCGACCACCGTCGCGATCGGGTCCCGGGGCGCATCGGACGAGACGGTCAGGGTGCCGTCGTCGGGCGCGGTGTCGGTGGGCGCGTAGACCAAGGAGGCTTCGAGCACGGCCCCGGGCGGGACTTGCCAGGGCAGGGGACCGTGCAGGTCGAGCTGGGCGTCCAGGGTGAGCTCGGTCGACGACGCGGACCAGGCCAGCTCTTCGAGGGTCAGCGTGTCCGTGCCGGTGTTCTCGATCCAGACCGTGGCCGAGGCCTGGTCGCCCACGTCGACGGTGCCGAAGTCCCACACCGGTGGCGTCACCGACAGGGCCGGGTCCAGGTGGGTGGCCTGGAGAGGCACCACCGCCAGCAGCTGTGCCGGGTCGTTGGTCTCCAGCTCGACGGCGCCCGTGGCGTCTGCGCCGCCCAGGCTGGTCACGGTGAAGGTGGTCCAGGCCCCGGGCTCCAGCTCCTGGGCGCCCAGTGCGGTCAGCTCGAAGGCGCCCTCGCTGTCCAGTCCCATGCGGTAGAGCAGGAGCAGGCCGTCGCCTGCATTGTCGACCCGGACGGACCGGGCCTCGGGGTCCCCGCCGAAGTCCAGGGCGGTGGGGGACAGGGCCAGGATCGGCGTGCCCTCCAGGGTGTTCGGCGTGGGCGCCGCTTCGGTGGTGACGCCGTAGTCCATGCAGCCGGGGGCGAGGGCGAGGAGCAGCAGGGGTGTCACGAGACCTCCGAGGGGCTGTGCCGGACAAGAGCAAGCTGCGTGCCACGGGCCGCGGCGATCGGTCGCAGGCCGATCCAGGGCTCCGGAGGGGGCTCCTGGCGTGTGGCATGCCCCGTGGCATGCCCCACTGCCCCACCGGGACGTGAGACCCTGGTGGCGATGGCTGGCCCCCCCGACGAGACGCTCACCCAGGTCGGCCTGGCTGCGGGTGCTGCGTCCCCAGAGACCTGGGGGCTGAGAGTGCTGTGTAGCCCCGACCCCGGCGTGGAAGGACTCACCCTGCCGGTCGGGGACCGGCTCACCCTGGGCCGGGTCCAGGGCGACCTGGTGGTGGCGGACCCCAAGCTGTCCCGGCGCCACGTCTCGATCGTGCGCCAGGGCCGGCTGCCCGTGTTCACCCTCCAGGACCACGGGAGCAAGAACGGCACCCTGTTGGAGGGCCGCCGGGTCCAGAGCGGGCCCCTCGGCAGCGGCGCGATCATCCGGCTGGGCGACACGTTGGTGGCCTTCGGACCCCTGGCGGCCGGAGACGCCCTGGCTCAGGGCGCCTGGGTGGGCTCCAGCCCGGCGTCGCGCAGGGTGCTGGGCGAGCTGGACCGCGTGGCTCCGACCGCCGTGTCCGTCCTGGTGTTGGGCGAGACGGGCAGCGGCAAGGAGCTGGCGGCTCGTCGGCTGCACGCCCAGAGCGGACGCTCCGGGGCCTTCGTGGCGGTGAATTGCGGTGCGATCCCGGGCACCCTCGCCGAGTCCACCTTCTTCGGCCACACCCGAGGAGCCTTCACCGGGGCGACCCACGCGGCCACGGGCCGCTTCGAGGCCGCCCGAGGCGGCACCCTCTTCCTGGACGAGGTGGGCGAGCTGCCCCTGTCGCTCCAGCCCAAGCTCTTGCGGGCCCTGGAGACCGGCGAGGTGGTCCCGGTGGGCGGGCAGCAGCCGCGGCCGACCGACGCGCGGGTGGTGGCGGCGACCAACGCCCAGCTCGACGCCGCGATGGCCGAGGGCCGCTTCCGGCCCGATCTCTACGCCCGGCTGGCCGGCTACGTGGTGCGGCTGCCTGCGCTGCGGGAGCGGCGCGAGGACATCCCCGAGCTGGCCCGCCACCTGCTGGCCCAGGCCACCGAGGGCCCCGCACCCCGGCTGTCTGCCGATCTGCTCGAGCGCCTGCTGCTGCACCCCTGGCCCATGAACGTGCGAGAGCTGCGCACGGTGATGCAGCGGCTGGCGCTGCTCAGCGCTGGCCGGTCGTCCCTCGACGCGGACGTCCTGCCCTCGGAGCTGTTGTGCCCGCCGCCCCAGCCCACGCTCTCAGACCCGCTGCTGAGCGCTCGCTCGGGCCGGCAGCAGGCGCCGGACGCGGCCACCCTCAGCGGGTTGCTCACCCGGCATCGGGGGGCCATCAGCCGGGTGGCCCAGGCCCTGGGCACCAACCGGAAGCAGGTCTACCGGTGGATGGCGAAGCACGGGCTGGACGCCGACGCGTTCCGGGACTGATCCGACGTGCGGCTCGGACCCTTCCTGTTGGAGCAGCCCGCCGGCGAGGGCGGCATGGGGGTCGTGTGGTCGGCCCGTCACCCCGCCGACGACGTGCCCGTCGCCATCAAGGTCCTGCGGGGTCCTCGGGCCCAGGACCCGACCTTCACGGCGCTCTTTCGCCGGGAGATCCGGGCTGTGGCCGCGCTGGACCACCGGCACGTGGTCGCTGTGCACGACCACGGGGTGGTCGACGACGCCTGCGCTGACGCGTCGGGGGGGCGGCTCGTGGCCGGATCCCCCTGGCTGGCGATGGCCTGGGTGCCGGGTGGGTCACTCCAGCCGTGGTGTGGCCGCCTGCCGTGGTCCGGGGTGCGGGAGGTGCTGGAGCGGCTGCTGAGCGCTCTGGCCCACGCCCACGCCCGGGGGGTGCTCCACCGGGACCTGAAGCCCTCGAACGTGCTGGGCGGCGGCGACCCCCGGGCGCTCTGCATCACGGACTTCGGGCTGGCGGCGGCCGACGAGGTGGTGCGGGGCACGCCGGCCTACATGGCGCCGGAGCAGGTCCGGGGCGACTGGCGGGACCAGGGGCCCTGGACCGACCTGTATGGGCTGGGGTGCCTGGGGTGGGCCCTGGTGACCGGCGCGCCGCCCTTTGCCGATCCGGACCTGCTGCGGCTCCTGGGGCACCAGGTGGCGAGTCCTCCGCCGCGGCTGGCTCCGGCCATGGCGGTGCCAGAGGGGCTCGAGGGCTGGCTGGTGCGGCTGCTGGCCAAGGATCCGGGCGCCCGCTTCGACCGGGCTGCAGACGCGGCCTGGGCGCTGGCGCGGCTGGGCCAGGTCGGCGCGGCCCCTGTGGCCACCAGCACCCCGGCCCCGGAGCCCGATGCGACGCTCACGGCCGTGGCCCTGCCGGCGTTCTCGCCCCAGGCCCTGCCCTTGGTGGCCCCGGCACCCGTGGTGCGCCCCGAGGTGCCGGCGGACTGGCGGGGGGTCGAGGGTCGCCGAGCGCCGGAGCTCCGCCACGCGGGGCTGGGCCTGGTGGGGCTGCGCACCGTGCGGCTGGTGGGGCGCGAGGCCGCCCGGGATCGGCTGTGGCGACTGATGGCCGAGCCGGGGACCGCGCGGGTCCTGGTCCTGGAGGGGCCGGCCGGCTGCGGCAAGAGCAGGCTGTGCACGTGGCTCGCCCGCCGCGTGCACGAGACCGGTGCAGGCCGGGTGCTCGCGGGCACCCCGGCCCAGGGCCTGCCCGGCCTCGTGAGGGACGCCTTGGGGCTGGCGGGTCTGGGCTACGCCGACGCCCGGGACCGGGTCGTCCGACTGCTGGCTGAGCGGGTGCCGGAGGCCGTCGCCGAGTCCCTCGCCGCCTGGGCCTGCCCACCGACCGACGACCAGGTGCTGGCCGGGGCGCCGCGCCTGGGCTGGGTGCGGCCGGCGGAGCGGCACCACCTGGTGGCCCAGCTGGTGGGGGCGCTGGGTCAGGAGCGACCGGTGCTCCTGTGGCTCGACGACGTGCATGCCTGGGTCGAGGGAGCGGCGCTGCTGGCCTGGCTCCAGGACCGGGATCTACCGGTGGTGGCGGTGGCCACCGCACGGGCCGAGGCACTGGCCGAGCAGGACCTGGCCCGGGCGACCCTCGGCTCGCTGCCCCGACTGACCCTGGGACCCCTGCCGGCCGATGAGCACCGAGCGCTGGTGCGCGGCCTGTTGGGGCTCGAGGGGCCCCTGGTCGCCCGGGTGGCCGAGCGGACCGCGGGCAACCCGCTATTTGCCGTGCACCTGATCGGGGACTGGGTCGATCGGGGGTTGTTGGTGCCGGCGTCCGGGGGCTTTGCCCTGGCGCCCGACGCCACCGTGGCGCTGCCCGACGTGCTCAACCGGGTCTGGGTCGACCGCATCACCCGGGTGCTGGGCGACTGGCCGGTGCACGCCCGGGACGCCCTCGAAGTCGGCGCCGCCCTGGGCCGGGAGGTACGGCGCGAGGAGTGGTCGGCGGTGTGCGCGGACCTGGCGCTGCCGCTGCCCGAGGCGCTCCTGGAGCGGCTCTTCGAGCTGGCCCTGGTCACCGGCGACCCGACCGGGGACTGGGCCTTTGTACACGGCATGCTCCAGGAGGCCGTGGCCGGCATGGCCGAGTCCGCAGGACGGGCGGTGGCCTGGCACCGGGCCTGCGCCGGGCACCTCGCCGACCGGTCGGGCCAGGGCATCGCCGAGCGGCGGGGCCACCACCTGGTCGCTGCCGGAGACCCGCTGGCGGCGCTGGCGCCCCTGTTCTACGGAGCCCACGACCGCATCACGGCCGGGGAATTCGATGCCGTGGACGCCGTCGTCGCCGAGCGGACCCGGCTGCTCGAAGGGCTTGGCATTCCACCGAGCGACCCCCGCTGGGGACTCCAGGAGCACCTGACCGTGCGGGCCGAGATCGGCCGTGGCCACTTCGACGGCGCCCATGTCCTGGCTCTGGCCAGCCTGGCCCGCTCTGAGGGGCCAGGCTGGGAGGAGGTGCGGGTCAACGCCCGGCTGGACCTGGGCCGCATCGCCCGGCAGCGCGGCCTGCAGCTCAAGGCCTGGCGCCACCTGCGACGGGGGGAGCAGCTCGCCGAGCGGGAGGGCCTGGGCCGGCTGGTGGCGCGCTGTCGCGAGGTCCAGGGCTGGGTGCTCTTCGACCGCGGCAAGCTGGCCCGTGCGCGGGAGCGTTTCCAGAGCAGCCTCGAGGTCTTCGCCGGGCTGGACTACCGGCTGGGCCATGCGGTCTGCCTGTTGGCGGTGTCGGCGGTGGACGTGCGGGTGGGCCGGCCCGAGGCCTCCCGGGCGGGCATCCTCCAGGCGCGGGAGCTCTACGCGCTCGAGGGCGACCGCTGGGGGCTGGCCAGCTGTGCCACTCAGCTGGGCGAGGTGCTCCGGGGCCTGGGGGACCTGGCAGGCGCCGAAGAGGCCTACGCCGAGTCCCTCGCTCGCTACCAAGCCATCGGGTCGGCGATGGAGGTCATCCCGCGGATCAACCTGGGGCTGGTGCGGTTCCACCGCGACGATCTGGTGGGTGCGCGGGCGGCCTTCGAAGCCTGCCGAGAGCTGTTGCAGGCCCAGGGTCGTCGGTCCTTCCTCGCCGCCGTCGAGGTGTCCCTGGTGGCGGTCTCGGCGGGGGAGGGCGACTGGGCAGCCTGGGACCGACACTGGGCAGCGGCCCAGGAGCACCTGGCCGCGACCGGCTTCGTGGACCCGGATCTGGCCGGGCTGGCCGAGCGCGCGGCGGCGCTGGCGCTGGTGGCCGGTCAGGCGGAGCGAGCGGCGGCGGCGGCGGCGCTGGCGGCGGGCCAGCGGGCGGCGCTCACCGGCTCCTGACCTTCAGTCCATCCAGGTCCGCTCGCTCATCGTCAGTATCTGCGCGTCCAGCACGTCCTCCAGGCGGTCGCAGGCCTCCTGGGCATCGGCGGTCAGGGGTTCCTCGAGCAGGGAAGGCCCCTCGTTGACCTGGTCCGGCTCGAAGGCGTAGAGCTCGGTGGGCGCGTCGTGGTGGGTGATGAGCTTCCAGTGCGCGTCGCGGATCATGTGGTGGTAGCGCTGGGGGGTGGGGTCGCCGTTCTCCGCGAAGGACTCGGCGTAGACCGTCTCTCGGGCCGAGGGCGCATCCGGGTCCTGGAGCCACGGGGCCAGGCTCAGGCCGTCGAGGGTGATCGGCGGGTTGGCGCCGTCGTCCTGGCCGGTGACCTGGGCCACGTCCAGGCCGAACCACTCCACGATGGTGGGGAACAGATCGACCGTCTGGACCCATGCGTCGCTCCGGGAGCCGGGCTGCGAGACGGCCGGACCCCGCACGATCACAGGCACCCGGACCCCGCCCTCGAACAGCGTGAGCTTGGCGTGGTCCCGGTCATAGGGCGCTGCGATGGCGTCCTTGGGGGTGCCGTTGTCCCCCAGGAACAGGACGTTCGTGCGGTCCTTGCGCTCGTCGCCCAGCGCATCGATCAGCCGGCCCAGCTCCGTGTCCATCGACTCGACGGCCGCGTCGTAGAAGTCCCTGACCGAGCTGTCCTCGGTCAGCTCAACGCTGTGGAACTCGTCGGGGTGCGCCATGTGGGGCTCGTGGGGCGCGTTGTAGGCCACGTACAGCAGCCAGGGCTCGGGCATGTGCTCCAGCCGGGCGATGGCGTCGTTGGTGGTGTCGGTGGTGGCATAGGTCCGCGTCCACGAGAGCACGCCGTTGTCGTTCTTTTCCCAGTGGTAGTAGTCGCCCTCCCCCTGGACCGGGTCCACGACGTTGCGGAAGTTCGCCAGGCTGCCGGCCGCCCAGTCGAAGCCCTGGGCCAAGGGGTGTTCTGCGCCCGCTGGCCCCTCCATGCTGCCCAGGTGCCACTTCCCAGCGGCGCTCGTGCTGTAGACCGGGTCGTCTGCGCACTTCGCCGCTTCGGCGATGGTGAGCTCGCCCAGTGGGAGCACGAACGCGTCGTCCTCCATCACGGTTCGACCGATGCCCGTGCGCCAGCCGTGCCGACCGGTCATGAGCGTCGCCCGTGTGGGGGAGCAGGCCGGGTTGGCATAGGCGCGGTCGAAGAACATGCCCTCCGCGGCCAGGGCGTCCAGGGTCGGGGTCGGCGGCGGGTCGGCGCCCACGCCCATGAAGCCGAGCTTGTCGACGCCCATGTCGTCGGCCACCACGATCAGGACGTTGGTGGGTTCGTCGATGCGCTCGCAGACCAGGGGAGCGCCATAGCCCTGGCAGCCGCTCAGCAGGACCAGGCCTGTCAGCCAGTGCCGCGGTCGCGCCATGGCCGGACTATACCCGCGCAGGGCCCGAGGCCGACCGTGGGAAGATGCCCTGTCGTCGCCGGACTGGGCATTGGCAAGGTGGCCGAACCGGCGAGCGCTGGAGCCGTCCCTTGTTCATTCGCCGCCTCATGGGCTTCCTCAATGGACTGGGCGCGGTGCAGCTGTGGCTCCTGATGATGGGGGTCGCCCAGGGCGTGACCTTTGTCGTCATGACGCCTCTGGCCATCGCCTTTCACGGGTACATGCCCCGGGACTACGTGGTCACCGGCTTCCTGGCCTGTCTGTTCTCCGCCGCGGTGGTGAACACCCTCACCGTGATGGCCCGCGGCGCTTTTTCTCGGCTGCTGGGCGAGCGCCAGGAGCTCCAGGAGGCTCTGGCCGTGGCCCGTCGACAGGAGGCCATCGCTGACCTGGCGCGGGCGATCGCCCACGACTTCAACAACCTGATGCAGGCGGTGCTGGCGAACTCCAGCTACCTCTCGTCCTGCATCCAGGACGGCGACACCCCGACCGACGACGAGCTGCTCAAGAGCCTTGGCGACATGGAGCTCGCAGCCACCACGGCGGCGGGCCTGGTCTTGGAGCTCCAGTCCTTGGCCAGAGAAGGGGCGAGCAGCGGGGGCCCGGTGACGCTCTCCACTGCGCCACCGGCTGCGGCCAGCACGATCGCGTTGCCGGCCAGGCTCGGCCAGGTCCGGGTGCTTGTGGTCGAGGACGAGGCCCTCAATCGCCAAGCCGCCTCGAAACTGCTGACCCAGCTCGGCTGTGAGCATGCGGTGGTGGCCGATGGCAGCGGTGCCCTGAGCGAGTACGCACGCTTCCAGCCAGACCTCGTGCTGCTGGACCTGTGGATGCCCGGCATGGACGGCCAGGAGACCCTGGCCAGGCTCAGGGAACGCTTTGGTCCAGGGGTCCGGGTGTTGTTCAACTCGGGCCACGCCGACGCCGCCCTGCGGGACCAGCTCATCGCCGGCGGAGACGCGTTCTTGGCGAAGCCCTTTGACCTGGTCGCGCTCTCGGAGGCGATCGAGGCCACCCTGGCGCCGGGCCCCGTGCCTGGGGTCGAGCGGGGCTCAGCGCCCTGAGACGCCCACCCCGTGGTCCTCGTTGCCCCAGCAGACCACTTCGTCACCGGTCGTGATGCCACAGGTGAAGCCGTTGCCGGCGCTCAGGTTCGAGAAGCTGTGCTCGGTCGGCGGGTCGCTCTCGCCGTGACTGTTGTCGCCCCAGCAGGCCACCCCGCCGTCTTCCAGGAGCCCGCAGCTGTGGAAGGCGCCGGTGGTCACGTCGGTGAACGCCAGGTCCGGCGCGTCGGTCTGACCCAGGCTGTCGTCGCCCCAGCAGGCCACCTCGCCGTCGTGCCAGCGGGCGCAGTAGTGGGCCGCCCCACCGTCGAAGCTGCGGGGCCGGATCATGGCCTCTGGCGGCTCGCCGTGCACTTCGCCCCAGCAGGCGAACTCGCCGCTCTCCCGGGCGCCGCAGGCCCCGTCATCGGTGACGGCCAGGTCGACGAACACGCTTCCGGCCTCGTCGCAATTGTCTCCCTCGCAGCCCCAGCAGGAGGCACGGGTGAACTCGTCGAGGGCACAGAGCATGTCCGTGCCCGCGGCCACCAGGGACACCTGGGCCGACGTGATGCCGGTCGGGATCAGGTCCTGCTCGCCCCAGCAGTCCAGGGTGCCGTCGCTGCTGTGTCCACAGGCCCAGCCCGCGCCGACCGCCACGTCATCGAACAGCGCCGCAGGGCTCTCGGTCACCGCGCTCTCGCCCCAACAGGCCAGCCCGCCGTCCAGGTCCAGGGCACAGGTCGCCATCTCGCCAGCGTCCAGGCCGGTCCAGGGACCCGCCGTGTCGTGCTCGTCGGTGGGGCCAGCGACCGAGTCAGACGGCTGGGCGACGTTGTCGGGGACACCGTCGACCAGGCAGGCGCTGAGCAGTGCGAGGAGCATGGGTGGGCCTCCTGTTCCACTCATCGGCGCCCAGGATGCCATGAATGATTGAAATTTGCACCTTTTGTGTTTTTAGGCCGAAGGCAGGACGCCGCTCGGGCGGCTCAGCCACCCAGCGGCGTGTGACCCCCCCCGGGGTCGTCCCCTACATCTGCGGGCTCGACAGGCTGGCGACGCCTTCGAGGTAGGGCACGAAGAACGACAGCAGGACCACCAGGACCACGATGCCCATCACCCCGGTCAAGACCGGCTCGATGATGGCGGTGACGCGCCGGGCGGTGCGTCCCAGGTCCTTGCGCAGGGAGATCTCGAGCGCCGGCAGGAGCTCGTCCATGCGGCCGGTGTCCTCGGCCAGGGACATCATCTCCACGAAGACGGGGGGCAGGCCCTTGGTCTCCCGCAGGGCCATGCCCATGGTCTTGCCCTGCTCGATCTGCTCGTGCATGACCGTGATGGCCCGCTGGAGCACCGCGTTGTCCACGGCGCCCTTGGCCAGGTCCAGGCTCTGCAGGATGCCCACGCCGCTGGTGGTCATCATGTAGAACATGCGGGTGAAGCGGGCCAGGGACGCCTTCATCATCACGGTGCCGATCAGCGGCACCCGCCCGAGGGCACGGTGGAAGCCCATGGGGTCCTTGGCCTTCCACTTGCGCACGCCGAAGAACGCTGCGATGGGCGCCACGGCCATGGCGACGGCCACCACAGGGTGCCGCATGAAGTCGCTGAGGGCGAACACCGCCGCCGACAGGCCTTCGGCCTCTCCGCCCACCTCGGCGATGAAGCCCTGGAAGGTCGGCGCGACGAACCACAGGATGCCCAGGATGAGGGCGCTGGCGCCCCCGACCACCAGGGTCGGGTAGGTCAGGATCTGCACGGCCTGTTCCCGCACCTCCATCTCGGTGTCGATGGTCTCGGCCATGAACTCCAGGCCCGAGGCCAGCGTGCCGCCTTCCTCGGCGGCCTTGATGACCGAGATGGAGACGGTGTCGAAGTACCAGGGCGTGCGGGCCATGGCGCGGGACAGCGGGATGCCGTTCTCGACCTGGACCGCCACGCGACGCAGGGACTGCGAGAAGTCCGCGTTGGTGATGGTGTTGGCCATCAGCGTCAGGGCCTTGCCCAGGGGGTAGTCGGCCTTGACCAGCACCGAGAACGAGCGGTAGAAGTTGGCGATCTCGGGCTGCGTGGCGCGACTGAAGTAGCCCGCCCGGGCCTGGGAGGCGTTCTCGGGCGGCGCCTCGGAGTCGCCCATGCTGGCGCTGAGTTGGTCCTTGAGCTGAGCCTTCAGTTGTTCGGATGCGGACATGTCTTCTCCTTGCGGGGTTCGAGATCAGAAGTGGGGGGTCAGCTCGAGCACGCGCTTGAGCTCGTCGATGGTGGTCTGGCCGTCGGCGACCTTCTGCAGGCCGTCCTCTTGCAGGGTGGTCATGCCGCGGTCCTTGGCGTACCGGCGCACGGTCCCGGCACCCTTGCCGGCCAGCACCATCTCGCGGATCTCGCCGTCGATGGCCAGCACCTCGTACACGCCAAGCCGGCCGTGGAAGCCGCTTCCCAGGCACGACGGGCAGCCCTTGGGTCGGTAGACCCGGGACTTGGGGTCCAGGCCCCAGCTCTTGAACAGCGTCGCCTCGTCGGCGGTGGGCCGGGCGCTCCGGCGGCAATTTCCGCACAGGCGGCGCACCAGACGCTGACCGATGACGCCCTGCAGGCTGCTGGCCAGCAGGTGGGGAGACAGGTTGAAGTTGCGCAGCGCCGTGATCGCCCCCACGGCGTCGTTGGTGTGCAGGGTGCTGAAGACGCGCAGACCGGTCATCGAGGCCCGGATGCTGATCCGCGCGGTCTCCTCGTCGCGGATCTCGCCGACCAGGATGGTGTCCGGGTCCTGGCGGAGCATGGCCCGCAGGCCCGAGACAAAGGAGAAGCCCAGGGCGTAGTTCACCTCGAGCTGGGTGACCCCTTCGATGTCCACCTCGACCGGGTCTTCGATGCTCATGACGTTGGACTGGGTCCGGTCGGTCTCGAGCAGACAGGAGTACAGGGTGGTGGTCTTGCCGCTGCCGACCGGGCCGGTGGCCAGCACCATGCCGTAGGGCCGGGAGATGAGCTCCCGGAGCTCGTCCAGGTGCCCGGCGGAGTAGCCCAGGGTGTCCAGATCGGCGGTGATGCGGGCGGAGTCCGCCAGGCGGATGGCGACCTTTTCGCCCCCCTTTGCAGGCACCGTGGAGATGCGCATGTCGAAGTCCGTCTGGTCGATCGTGATGCCGAAGTGCCCGTCCTGGGGGCGGCGGCGCTCGGTCACGTCCAGGTCGGAGAGGATCTTGATGCGGCCCACGACCTCGCCGTACAGGCCCACACCCATGGTCAGGGCGTCCTGGCAGATGCCGTCGATCCGGTACCGGACGCGGCCGCCGCTCGACGTCGGCTCCAGGTGGATGTCCGTGGCCCGGGACTGGTGGGCGGCCTCGATCAGGCGCTGCACGACCACCACGGCCGAGCCGCCAGCGTCGACCCGCAGGCCGTCCAGTGTGGCCTGCAGCGGCACGGCCGCGGCAGAGGGCGCCACCGGCTCGCCGAATTGCTCGGACCATCGGTCCAGGAACGCGGCTCTCCACGACTCGATCTCCGCCCGGGTGGCCAGGCCCAGCTCAAGGGGGCCTTGGGCCACGGCGAAGAGCCGCTCGGTCAGGCCAGGGCCGGGCACGCCGACGCAGGCCACGTGGGTGACGCCCTTGGAGCGCCGCAGCGGCACCAGGTCGAAGCGCTGGACCCAGGCGACCGGCAGGGCCTCGAGCACGGGGCGCGAGAATCGGCTGGGGCCCGCAGAGCGGGGCCGTCCGCTGAGCTGCGCCAGGGCGTCGACGAAGACGGCCTCGTCCAGCAGGCCGGACTCCACCACCTCGCGCCAGAACGGCATGTGGGCGGCCCTGGCCGCCTGCTCCAGGCGTCGCACGTCGCGGATGCGCAGTGCGCCGGAGTCGCAGAAGTGGTCCAGCAGGGTCGTGGCGTCGTCGGCCTCGACGGGGAACCAGGGCTCGGCGCGCACGAGCTCGGCGAGCTCGAGGGGGTCGACGCCCTGTTGGAGCAGCGAGCGGTACCACCGGGAGCCCTCTCCCAGGTCGTCTGCGGTGGGGGTCTCGCGGCTCCAGCCCGTGAGCTGGAGCTTCTGCAGCAGGACCGGGAGGCGTCGCGCGACCCAGGCCAGGAAGTCGTCGAGCGCGACCCCGGTCAGCGGGGCCAGGGCGTCGCGGAAGGCGCGATTGGCGTGCTGCCAGTCTCGACCGCTGTTGGGCGATCCAGAGACCAGGGACAAGGACGCCGACGGTGTCTCGTCCTTGGGTGCTGGGCCTGGCTTCACCGCACCCAGATCGAACCCCAGCTCCGCCAGGATGTCCTCGACCGGCCTGCCGCGGAGCTCTGCCTCGCGGGCTGCGGCCTCCAGGATCTCCTCCACCGTGTGGTCCAGTCCCTGGCCTGGGCTGCCAGCGGCTCCTGGCCTGGGGCCCGTGAGCCTGATCTCCTTGGTCATGAGCCCACGCAGTCGGGCGAAGGAATCCACGGCAGTGCCTCCAGAGGGATGGGGAAGGGGGGGTGTCCCCCCCATCGGCGCTGCGGTCCTCGGGTTGAGGACCTTGTCCAGAGACTTCTCCCCGTTACCATCGGCATCCTGGGCCAGACCCGCCCTCTCAGACCAAGGACCCCCGATGAGCCTCCGTCACGTCGTAGCGATCGCCCTCTCCGTCCTGCTCGGTGGCATCGCTGCCACAGCCCTCGAGGCGAGCGCAGCCGGGCCGGGCGCTACTGTGTTCAAGGAGTGCGCCTTTGTCGAGGCCGGCTGGCACCCGGAGTACGCGCCGAGCGCTGTGAACCGGAAGTACCACCGCATCACCGCGGTGCCCGAGGGCTGGACGCCGGTGAACGGGGACATGGGCGGTGTGGCTGCGATCCTGGTCTGTCGGTAGGGCCGTGCACTACGACTTGCCGCTGTTCCGGCCGCCGAGCGAGGCGCGGTCGAAGGTGAAGTCGTCCAGGAAGAGGCCGATGGTGGCCCCGCCGACGAACACCGGCGGGGGAGAGAGCCATGCGAGGTCGGTTGCTGCGCCGGCCAGGATGTGTTCGATGTCGCTCATTCATGCAGGCCCAGCAGGACCGCGAGGGCGTTCTCGGCGGCCTGACGCTCTCGCACCCGGCCCATGCGCAGCACCTCGATCAGGGACATGGCCTCATAGAAGGCCGGGTCTTCAAGGGCCACGAGCGGGACGACCTTGTGAAGCGCTTCCAGCGAGGTGCCCGCAGCCGTGCCTTGCTCGCACGGCCAGACCAGCGCCGGTCCCTTCGCCAAGTCATCTGGCACCCCTGGCCCCGAGTGTGCTGTCAGGACGCCCCTGGCGGGCGCCCCGAACACGGGTGGGAAGACATAGGGCACCCCGTGGACCAGGAGGTTCAACAGGGCGCTGGTGCGGGGCTCCCGTACACGCCAGAGGCTCGAGCGCTCGAGGCGCTTCAGCGCTCGGTGGATGGTCGCCTGGGAGAGATGAAGGCGCTGGGCGAGCTGGACCTGGGTCTCGTCGTCGGCGTGCCCCGGAACGATGAGGGCGACCAGGACCACGATGTCGAGGGGTTTCAGCATGGGAAGGGGTGTGATTCAGATTTTGAAATGTGAATGAAGAATACCCTTGCTGTTGTTAGAGATCAAGGACCCTGGACTACTGGGGCACAGTGCCAGCGTCAGGGCAGTGCGCTTCAGTTGGGCTCGGAATTTCTAAGTGCTTTATATTCCACCACTTTTCAGACCACCCAGTGAAGCCCGGTCGTTCATCCTGCAGAGCACGCTGGGCTGCTCATGGAACAACTGCACCT
>Ga0209992_10000931_pt1 | contig 34665 bp, 31 predicted proteins | sample 2SBtaG_2_FD_182564 | JGI IMG/M metagenome (GOLD analysis project Ga0209992, IMG submission 182564) | Deep subsurface microbial communities from Kolumbo volcano to uncover new lineages of life (NeLLi) - 2SBTROV12_ACTIVE470 metaG (SPAdes)... | ecosystem: Environmental > Aquatic > Marine >...
TGGTCGTGGGGACCAACAACCCCGAGTCCAACGGCGAGTCCAAGGCCGTGCTGCTGTTCGGCCGCACCGAGGCCGAGGGCTCGCTCTCGCCCGAGGACGAACCGACGATTCTGGCGGAGGATCCTGCCTTCGACAACTTCACCACTCTCACGAACCCAGGCGACCTGGATGGGGATGGTCTGGATGAGTTGATCATCACGCAGATTACTGGGCCTAGCAGTTTCTATCTCGTACGTGGCGAAGACATGTCGGAGCTGGCAACGGAGTCGGTGGCCGACCTTGCATCTCAGACGTGGGAAAATGGTCCCTCGATGGACTGCGTGGGTCCGCTGGGCGACGCCGACGGGGACGGAACCGATGATTGGTACTTCGGCAACCGGGGCTATCCGTGGGACTACAGTCTGTACGGCGTCATATTTCTGGTGACTGAGACTCCTGGTGGTACCGCGGAGTCCCCAGAGGTCATCGTTGAACCAGAGACCGCCGTGGAGCACTATGTCACTGGTCGGCACGAGGACCAGGAACTGGGGTACGACTGTGTCGCTCTCGACTTCGATGGGGACGGAGTCCAAGACATCCACACACGGTCCCGCCCTACCGATGGAAGCTATGAGTACGCTGTCCTGCCCGGACACGCGCTGCTCAAGGGGCCTGCTGCGCCGGCGCCCGCTGGTCTTCAGCTCACCCATCGCAGCTACCTCAACGCAGGCGACTACGACGGCGACGGCGACGACGACCTCCTCGTCCAGTACTGGGACGAGGAGCTTTATCCAGCAGGCTTCAGCGGCGTCGGCATCCTCCCCGGTTGGGACGTGCCGTGGGATGATCCAGACTTCTGGTAGGAGCCAGCGACCTGCCTTCCGGAAGCTGCGATGCTGTTGATGGTGACCACCAGTGCGTCGGCGAGGCGCTCGTCCGGGCTCTCCCGGTGTCGTCGCGGCAGCTCGGCCTGGATCAGGTTCAGGGGGTCCACGTAGGGATTGCGCAGGTGCAAGGTGCGCTGGAGCACCCAGTTGCCCTGGAGCAGGTCAGGGCAGAGGGTAGAGCCGCTCGGGCCCGACACAGGGCGTGTCCAGGACCAGCGCCATCGACACGCTGAACGTCGGCCAGGGGGAGACCACCGCCACGCCTGCGGGTTCGTCGTCGACCCCGGGGGCGCAGTGGATGCCGTCGCCGTCCAGGTCCTGCCAGCCGTACAGCACCAGGCCCTCGTCCTGTTCCGGGACCTCGACCTCGGTGGACAGCCGGCCCTCGAAGACCAGGGTGTCGACCAGGAGCAGGGGGTGGCGCAGGGCGCCCTCGCCGGCCCAGGCCTGGTGGAGCTCCAGGGTGATGGGACCGTCGGTCTCGACCACCGGATCCACCTCGAGGGACACGACCCGCAGGGTCTCGACCTGGGACGCACAGCCGATCAGGAGCCAGACCACGTCGCCCCCACGTGCAAGCCGGGCAGGGCGACCCCCGGCAGGTCCACCCAGCGCTGGTCCACGCCGACGTCGAGACCCCATGCCCGCGCCAGGTCCACCCGAAGGCCCACGGTGAAGCCCACGGTCCACTCGGGCGACGCGGTCCACGAGGTCTCGCTGCCGGAGGCGGTCAGGCGCACGGTCTTCAGCGGCAGGGCGTGTCCCCCGCCCACCACCAGGCCGTAGGGCTGCCAGCGACCGGTGGTCCGCCCAAAGCGCAGGCGGGCTTCCGCCCCGGGACCCCAGCGTGCCAGAGCCCCCCCTTGCTGGAGCCAGCTCAGGGTTGCGTCGCCCCGAAGGGTCCAGCTCCGCGCGATCAGCGGCCAAGACACACCCGCCAGGACCCGGTGACGGACCAGTAGCGTGCTCTCCACCTCGGCGACCACAGGGCCGGCCTGGACGCGGAACGCCGACGTGGGAAGCCCCAGGGTCAACCCCAGCACGAGGGGACTCATCGCTCGTAGACCTGGGAGAAGGTGCCCCCGAGGGCGGCGGCGATCTCGTCGTCGGACCAGCCCTCCATCGCCGCCAGGGTGCGGGACAGGTAGTCGGCCACGAACCCGGGACTCTGGGGCCCGTCGGAGCCGTAGATCACCCGGTCCGCCAGTCCCGCCTCCCGGACCCGCAGGAAGACCTCGCTCAGGATGGTGCCGTCTGGGTCCCCGTGGCGAGAGCCCAGGGCCGATGGCTCCAGGAAGACATTGTCGTAGCGGGACGCCAGGTCCAGGGCAGCGTCGAAGCCCTGGTCCAGGTGGCGGTCGAGGAAGTCGTAGCCCACGTGGCCCAGCACGAAGGCGATCTGGGGATAGGCCGCCACCGCCGACTCCAGGTACGCCGGGTCCGTGTACGGGGGCTCAGTGCGGGTCCCCGGGAAGGGCGAGGGCCCGGTGTGGTGGTAGACCGGCACCCCGTGTGCGACCGCCACGTCGTAGATGTCGAAGTACGCCGGGTCGTCCAGCCGGAAGTGCTGGTGTGCGCCGGCGAGCTTGATGCCCACCATGCCGGGCTCGGCGAGCGCGGCATCCAGGGCCTGCAGCTGGGCCTGGGCCTGGTGGGTCCAGTCGTCGGTCGACAGCGACGCCATGCCCATCAGACGGCTGGGGTCCGCCGCCAGCGCTTCGAGCACGCGCTCGTTCGACGCCACGCCGACGGTCCGAGGGGCATAGACCGACAGCAGCACCCCCCGGGAGACGCCGGCGTCGTCCAGCTCGCCCAGGATCGCATCTCCGCTGAGCACCGCGTTCGCCAGCACTTCGGGCTGCAGGCCGAAGGGGTAGGGGAAGCGGCTGGCCAGGAAGGACTGGGTGCTGTCCGGGATGTCGTGCCAGTCCCCGGGGTGCAGGTGCAGGTCCACCACGTCCCAGCTGTCGCCTGGTGCGGAGGACGTCGCGGAGCAAGCCAGCAGGAAGAGGAACATTATCAACCGATCGGTAGGTAACCTGATCCCACGGATCGGGCGAGTCACGTGGAGGCCTCCCCCCTCCCTGTCCGATCTTTCTTCGTAGGATGCGGCGTGCTCCTGTTCCTGGTCGCCTGCACTGCCGAGCCGCCGGCCCACATCGTCGATCTGTTCGGGCGGCTCGAGCGCCGGCGCCAGCTCTCCGCCGACGACCTGGACTGGCTCGAGACCTGGCTCGACACCTACCACCGCCAGACCACCCTGCACTGCGACGGGACCTGGCGGGTGTCGAGCCGGGACGGCCTGCGCTTTCCTGGACCCGCCGAGCAGGTCCTGGGGGCCAGCAGCGTGGCGGACCTGGCGATCCTGCCCGACGGGCGCCAGGCCCTGGTCTACAACGACACGACCCCAGGTCGATTGCTCGAGGCCGCCCGAGAGGACCCGGCCCGGCTCTGGCGGCAGGGCCTGGTCGGCTACGGTGGTCTTGGCCTGGCCGTCGACAGCGGCCGCGGCTTCCAGGAGGTCCCGCTGGACCTGCACCTGGACGCCCTCCAGGAGGCGGTCGATCCGGACCTGGGCGTGCGCCCCGACGGCTCGCTGCGGCTGACGTGGTTCGGCGTGCCGGTCGGTGCCATGAACCCCGCCGCCCACGGTCCTCTCGCGAGTCACAAGCCCCACCGGATCTACCGGGCCACCAGCACGACCCTGGGCGAGTTCCCGACCCCGGCCGTCGCCATCGCCAGCACCGCGGGCAGCACCGGCGGCACCGACCCGACGGTCCAGGACCTGCCCGACGGCGGAGAGCTCCTGTGGATGGGCCCCCTCGATCACACGGCCGTCGCGTGGCGGTCCGACGACGGTGTCTCCTGGCCCACCGACGCTGCGCCGTCGGTGGACTCCCGGCTGCCAGCGGCGACCCCCGACGTCGTGACCGACCCCGCCGGCGGCTACCGCATGTACTTCATGCAGAACGGCCAACCGGGCCTGTTCAAGGTCGCCTTCAGCACCGACGGCCTGTCCTGGACCGGGGTGCGCGAGGTCTACCGAGACCCGGACGCCTTCAACGTGTCCGCCGCCGTCGACGCCCAGGGCACGTGGTGGCTGGTGTTCAATCGCTCGGACCCGGCCTGCCTCGCGCACTGGGGCGTGCGCCGGATCCGACCCGGCGAGGCCGGCGCTGGGGCCCCGCCAGCTCCCCCCCTGGGTGCGCCTGCCGGCCCCCGCGGTGTCCAACGAGGGGAGCCTCCAAGGCCTCCGCTACACTCCACCCCACCCCAGGAGGGTCGGTGAGTTCCCTGTTGTCGCTGCTGTTGCTGTCCGCCCCTGCCCAGGCCGCCGGGCAATTCGGGGGCGTCTCGGTCTCCTTCACCGCCGAGGTCGACTCCACCGGCTTCGACCCCCTGCTCGACGTGACGGCCCGCCCGCTGATCACGGACAACGGGCGGTTCGAGACCCACTGGGTGCCCTTCTCCCTGTCCTGGTCCTTCCTGGGGGGCTCGGCCAAGATCTTCGATCGGGTCGACCTGGCCATCCTGGAGACAGAGCGCTCCCTGGAGCAGGGCCGGGCAGCGGTGACGGCCAGGCTGCCAGGCATCGTCTACGACTACGACATGCGGGTCGCAGACCTGGACATCCTGGGCGGCGGGGTGTCGGTCAAGCTGGTCGGTGACCAGGTCAAGATGCGGGTCGGCATGGACGTGCGCACCCGCTTCGCGATGACGTCCTGGGTCCCGTCCAACGCCACCCTGGCCCTGGGCATCCCCCTCGGGGTCGTGGTCCGCAGCCCGGCCGATCGGCCCTACTACCTGCTCGGGACCCTCGACGTGCGGCCCGGCATCGCCATGGTCGGCGACGCCGGCTTCCTGTTCGACGCCCAGTTCAAGGGCCGCGGGGCCTACATCATCATCCAGGGCCAGGACATCGACATGCGGGTCTTTGCCGACCTGGACTTCCGGTTCGACAACGCGGCCTACACGACCACCGGCCTCTCCGATACGGTCTCGCGGGTGGCCTTCTGGGAGCTCTCGGGCTCCGGGGGCCTCCTCCTGCGTTTCTGATCCCTTGAACCCCTGAACCGGAGCGCGTGTGCGCGCCCTCTACGTCATGGATCCGCCAGCGTCGCTCGACGTCGCCGGCGACTCCACCTACGCGCTGATGGTCGAGGCGGCGCGGCGCGGCCACAGCACGGCCTGGTGCCACCCGAGCGATCTGCGGGTCGTCGGCAACCAGCCTGCAGCAAGGGTCCAGGAGGCCCGGGCCCTGACAGCGGCACCGTGGTTCGAGCTCGGCGACGTGGCCCAGGTCCCGCTGGGGTCCTTTGACGCCATCTGGATGCGCAAGGACCCGCCCTTCGACATGGACTACGTGTTCAGCACCTACATCCTGGACCTGGCCGAGCGCGCCGGGGCCAAGGTCTTCAACGACCCGGTCTCGCTCAAGGCCGCCAACGAGAAGATGTACGCCCTCCAGTGGCCCGAGCTGTCCCCGCCCACCTGGGTGACGAACTCGGTCGAGGAGGTGGTGGCGCTGGCCCGGGAGCACGGCCGGGTGGTGATCAAGCCCTGGGACGGCAACGGCGGCCGAGGCGTGCTCGTCACCCACGGCCAGGACCGGAACCTGCGCTCGATGGCCGAGCTGCTCACCGGCGAGGGCCGGGTCTCGATCCTGGTGCAGCCCTTTCTCGAGGCGATCCGCGACGGGGACAAGCGCATCATCCTGGTCGACGGCGAGCCCCGGGGCTGGTTCCTGCGCGTGCCCGGCCCCCAGGACCACCGGGGCAACATGCACGTGGGGGCCACGGTGCAGGGCTGCGACCTCGACGAGCGGGATCGGGCGATCTGTGGGGCACTGGAAGGGCGACTCAGAGCCGAGGGTCTGCTCTTCGTGGGCATCGACGTCATCGGCGGGCTGCTCACCGAGATCAACGTCACCAGCCCCACGGGCCTCCGGGAGATCCAGACCCTCATGGGACGCGACCTCGCCGCCGAGCTCCAGGACGCGGCGGCCAAGAAACTGGCGGCACGCTAGCGCCGCCCGGTGAGGCTGCTCGCGCTGGTGTGGGTCGCTGCTGTCGTCCTGGCCCAGGACGACCAGGCGCCGGATCCGCCCGAGGTCCAGGAGGAGTCGGTCACCGGCCAGACCCCCCGGAAGCCTCTGGAAGAGGTCCCGGTGGACGCGGCGCCAGAGCCGCCGGTGGTCCACGACGTGGTGGCCCAGGCCGCCGAGGCCTTAGGCATGGACGCGGCCACGGTCCAGCAGCTCTACGACGGCATCGATCGGCTGTATCTACGGGACTACGCGGGGGCCCGGGACACCTGGGCCGCCCTGGAGGCCGCCGATCCGCGCACGCCCATCGTCGACGTGGGCCAGGTGCTGATCTACCAGGCCTTGATGATGGAGAACTTCGACTTCGCCTACGACGCCCAGTACCAGCACCACGCCCAGCTGGCCGAGGACAAGCTGCTCAAGGCGCTCCAGGTGCCGGGCCACGACGCCTTCGAGACCTTCCTCCTGGCCGGGGTCACCGGCATCGAAGGCATCCACGTGATGCGCAAGGGCGAGTTCGTCGGGGCATTTGCCCGTGGGGTCGAGGCCCTGCGGGTGGTCGAGGACTGCAAGGCGCTGGCGCCGGACTTCGTCGACCCGATCCTGGCCGACGGCATCTACAACTATTGGCGCACCGCGGTGGCCCAGTCGACGCGGCTGATCCCCTCCTTTGGGGACAAGCGGGCCCTGGGCATCTCCCAGATGCAGGAGGCAGCCAGGGGTGCTCTGTGGGTGGGGCCTTCGGCGAACCTGGCCATCGCCTATGCCTACATCGAGGAGCGGGACTTCGCCCAGGCCTTGATCTACCTGGAGCGCAACCGCCAGCTCTACCCGGACAACGTGATCAACCTGCTGCTTCAGGCCCGGGTGTACCTGGGGCTGAAGGATCCGGAGAGTGCCCAGACCCTCGTGGACACCGTGGCCCGGGTGTCGCCGGAGAACCAGCGGCGCCACTACTTCCAGGCGACGATCTTCCTGGCCCAGGACAAGCTCGACGAGGGACTGGTGAGCATCGACACCTTCCTGGGCCTGCCGCTCGAGGACGACATCCGAGCGGCGGGGCTCAGCCGCAAGGGGGACATCCTGCTGCGGGTCGAGGACTACGCGGCGGCGGAAGCCGCCTATGAAGAGGCGGTGAGGCTCACCGGGTTCAAGCCCGCCAAGAAGCAGCTCAAGCGCATGGACCGGTGGCGCAAGGAAGGCCGGATCGAGTGACAGCGGTGAGATCCTCCGGGGCCAGCGCCCGCCCCGGCGTTCCCGATTGAATCGGTTGGCAATCACAGCCGGTGAGCAGGGCGTGGTACCAGGGGCCCCGTGACACTCCCCTCCTGGTGGCCCCTGGTCGCGATCCCGCTCATCAATGGTGGGATCGGTTGGATGACCAATGCCCTGGCCATCCGGATGCTCTTCGCCCCGCTGGAGCGGATCGGCGTCGGGCCGGTGGGGTGGCAGGGGGTCATCCCCGCCCACGCTGCGCGCATGGCCGGGATCTGCGTGGATCTGATGACCCGCAGCCTGCTCGACGTCGAGGCCGTGTTCGCCCGCATCCAGCCGTGGAAGGTCGCAGAGCAGGTGGGACCGACCCTGGAGCGGCGGGCCGAACGCATCGCCGAGCAGGTCATCGCCACGCGGTACCCCAAGCTCTGGGAGACCGTGCCCCGGCGGGTGCGCGACGCGACCCTGGCGCGGCTGAAGAGTGAGATCCCCCGGGCGGTCGAGCAGGTGATGTCCGGGGTCCAGGAGGACATCACCCGCTACCTGGACCTCAAGGCCCTGATCGTGCACGCCTTTGTGCACAACAAGGCCCTGCTCATCGATCTCTTCCAGCGCTGCGGCGGGCGGGAGTTTCGCTTCATCTCTCGCAGCGGGCTGGGCTTCGGTCTGCTGTTCGGCGGGATCCAGGCCCTGGTCTGGCGCTTCTTCTCCCCCTGGTGGCTCTTGCCCGTCGGGGGTCTCTTCGTGGGCTGGGCGACCAATTGGCTGGCGCTGAAGATGGTCTTCCGGCCCCTGGAGCCCCGGGGTGTGGGTCCCCTGCGGTGGCAGGGCCTGTTCCTCAAGCGCCAGGACGAGGTCTCGGCCGAGTACGCGGCCTTCTTCGCCCGGGAGATCCTGACCGCCGAGCGCCTGGTCGACGCCATCCTGCGGGGACCGGCGAGCGACGAACTCTTCGCCCTGATCCACCGGGCCGTCACCGCCGCGATCGACGACGCAGCGGGCCGCGCCCGTCCGGTGGTCCAGCTGGCCATGGGCACCGAGGACTGGGTGCACATGAAGCGCCAGGTCTGTGACCGGCTGGTCGCCGAGGTCCCCCGCGCCGTCGCTCGCGCCCACGGCTACGCCGACGAGGCCCTGGACCTGGACAACGAGCTCCGCCAGAACCTCCAGGCGCTACCACCGGCGGAATTCGAGCAGGTCCTGCGCCCCATCTTCCAGGAAGACGAGACCCTGCTCATCGCCATCGGCGCCGCCCTGGGTCTGGGGGCCGGGTGTCTGCAGCTGTTCCTGTTCGGCTGAGGCGGGCTGGCTCAGGCCAAGACCAAGAGGAGGCCGGGCCATCACTGGTCCCGGCCTCCATTCTTGCCTCGACGGACCCTGGCACGGTGGTTCCGTCGGGGGGAGGGGAGCATCACGCCGTCTCCGCACCTCCCGATGTAGTGTTCAATCCATGGGAATCCGGAGCTCCATGCCGATCTGGAGCGCCTCGGAGCCGTGCAGGACGGCTTCGTTGGCGGCCAGCAGCTCGGGCCAGCGGGCGCTGGCGCCGTAGTAGCGGCGGGCGACCTTGCCGAGGGTGTCACCGGACTTGACCAGGTAGGTCTGGAAGCGAGGGGTCGACGACCGGGGCTCGGGGGCCACCAGGATCGACGGGGGGGAAGCGGTGTCGGTCTGAAGCGGGGCCGTGACCTGGTGCAGGACCGGGGTCTCGGCGGGTGTCGCTGCTGTGCCGGGGGAAGACTGGGCCACGATGGCCGGGGTCTCGGGCCCGGCCTCGGCGGTGCCGCCGGTGCCGCCCCAGAGCAGCGCTGCGCCAGCGAGCACGGTCATCAGCGTCGCCACTCCGGTCCAGGTCCAGGCCTTGCGCTGTTCGGTCCGGGCCCAGCGGCCCAGGCGGGTGTTCTCGGTCCGCAGCCGGCGGGCCTCGTCACGCAAGGCACGCAGCTCGCCGTCCTGGCGGGCCTTGACCTGTTCCGTGCGGTCCTCGGCACGGGCCAGCTCCTGGACCCGGGCCTGCTCGAGCAGGTCCCGCAGCCCCTTGGAGATCTTCAGACCGCAGGCCGCGGCCGTGTCCAGCTCGCCCAGGGCCTCGGCCCACTTCTTCTGGGCGGCGAAGACCTTGGCCAGCAACAGGTGGGCCCGCGCGTCGTCGGGATCCAGGCAGAGCAGCATGCGCAGGCGGTCCCGGGCACGGCCCAGGTGACCGTCACGGGCCAGGACGAGCGCTTCGTCGAACAGAGCCGAAGGGGCGTCGACGCCTTGTGCCTGCAGAGTGCGGGCGATGTGCTGGACCGCTTGGGCGGGTCCCTGGCCGCGGGGACGCTCGTCGAAGGCGATCGAGTCGAGGGCGTGCATTCGGGGAATGTCGGGGAGGGAGAGTGTCAGACCGCAGGGAGCGGATCCGGAGGGGACGGCGACCGAGTCGGGGATTTGAGATCACGGACGGGTCGTCTGCAGGATCTGAACACGGTCCTATTGCTGTGTCAAGACTTTTTGCTGGATCCCTCCAGATCCCACGGACCTCGGCGGATCGGTCATCGAGGTCGATGCGGTGGAGCGTTACGCTGTGCATGTTGGAGGTCGCGGTGAAGCGAGAGGTCACGCCCAGGGCGTGGAACAACCGGGGCGAGGCCGTCGACTTCACCCAGCGCCCCACGGTCGCGGTCTGGCAGGGCATTCCCGGCGAGCGGGCCAACGTGCGGGTCGTGCACCGGGGCCACAACCGGGTCATGACCAAGTGGCTGAGCAGCCAGCAGCCGGACGACTCCCGCGTGAAGCCGCCCTGCGAGCGCTACGACCTGTGCGGCGGTTGTCCGCTCATGCACCTGGACGCCGAGGGTCAGGCAGACGCGCGGTGGGAGATCGTGCGCGGTCAGCTGGACCTGGCGGGTCTCCAGGACGTACCGGTCGAGGGCCTGGTGCCGTCCCCAGACGGGCTCGCGGAGTACCGCACCTCTCTGCGACTCCTCATCGGCCGCAGCGACCGGGGCGCCGTGCGCGTCGGCGCTCCCGGCCGCGGCACGCGCCAGCCCGTGCCGATCCCGCACTGCCTGGTCGTGAGCGAGGAGCTCCGTCGGCTCATGCGCACCCTGGCTGGCCGCATCATCGACCTGGACATCCGGCCGTACGACGAGGGGCACGGGCTGCTGCGCTACGCGGTGGCGCGCCAGTCCCGCGCGTCCGGAGAGATCCTGTTGACCCTGGTGGCCGGCCGCAAGGACCGCATCCTGAACCAGCTGGCCGACGAGCTCACCCAGCGCCTGGACAAGCTGGTCGGCGTGCACCTGCACCTGAACAACGACGAGGGCAACAGCTTCTTCGATCGCGACGATCACGGCGAGGTGCGCACCCGCAACCTGCTGGGCCAGGACTTCATCACGGACCGCCTGGCCGACGTGGCGTTCCGCATCGGGCCGGGAGACTTCTTCCAGACCAACCCGGCCATGGCGGACCGGCTGGTCCGAGACGTGGTCGCCTTGACCGATCCCGCCCCGGGTGTGCCGGTCATCGATGCCTACAGCGGCGTCGGGGGCTTCGCTCTGGCGGTGGCCGACCACACCGGCTGGGCTCTGGGCATCGAGGGGCTCGGAGGTGCCGTGCGGCGGGCTCGGGAGAGCGCGTCGGCCCAGCGCATCCCGGCAGAATTCGTGCACGACGACGTCAAGCTGGCGCTGTTGGATCTGCCCAGGCGGCTCGCAGGGCGGCGACCGGTCTTCATCGTCGACCCGGCCCGACGCGGCCTCGAGGAGGGTGTGGTCGATGGCATCCACGCCCTGAACCCCGAGCGGATCATCATGGTCAGCTGCAACCCGGCGGCCATGGCCAGGGACCTGGCGCGGTTCCGCGATCTGGGCTGGACCATCGAACGCGTGCGGCCCTACGACATGTTCCCGAACACGCCGCACGTGGAGCTCGTGACCCGCCTCCGGCCACCGGACGGTGGGGCCCGGGATCCGGGCGCGAGGGGCCCCCGCAGGCGGCGGGTCCGAGGGTGATACCTTCCCGCGCGATGGTCCCAGTCCTGCTGCTCTCCCTGCTCCTGTCCCCCGTCGCGTGGGCCCAGGACACCGGCATCGACGAAGAGATCCCGCCCGAGGAGCCCCGCCTGGACGAGGACTTCTCCGAAGAGGACGACTACGAGTTCGAAGCCGAGGAAGAGGGGGAAGAAGACGCGGAACCAGAGCTCGCAGACGAGCCGGAGGAGCCGCTCTACGACGGTCCAGTCACCCAGGTGCTGGTGTCCGAGTTTCAGCCGGACAATCCGGACGCCGCTGGCTTCGCGGCGCTGCTGCGCCTGTTCCTCAACGACGAGCTCGACCGCCGCCCCGAGCTGCGGGCCGTGCCGGTCGAGGACGTGCCCGCCTTTGGCGAGCACAGCGCACTGGTGTACCTGGAGAGCTGTCCGCCGGGCGACCAGGTGGGCTGCGCCTGGGTCGTGGCCAAGCGTGTCCAGGTCGCCTATGCCCTCACCGGCGAGGTCGAGGCCCGCTACGACGGCAGCACCCGGGTCTCGGTGACGGTGATCGACGTCGCGGGAGCCCGCGAGGTCCTGAGCTTCGACGTCGAGCTGGCCATCGGCGACGACCAGGCCCTCGCTGACGCCGTCACCGAGCTGGTCGTGGCTGTCGCGCTAGGCGAGGTCGGCCAGGAACAGGACATCCGCGAAGCCGGCGAGATCGACGCCCCTCGGTCCAAGGCCGAGAACCAGATGATCGCCCAGGAACTCAGCCAGCTGACAGGCGAGCTGGGCGACGTGAGCGTCACCACCCGCGCCGACGCCATCGAGCGGCCCGAGTACACCGTCGACGACCTGGCCGACGACATGGCCAGCGACGCCATCCCCCCCTGGGAACAGCTCGGCATCCCCCCCGGTGAGTACCTGCGCTACAAGAACTCGGGGCTGACCCTGGTGCAGTGGCGGGCCGGGGCCTTGGGACGCAAGCGCCAGCTGACGGTGCGCCTCGAGGGCGGCCTGATGTACGGCGCCGTCGACACCCTCTATGAAGGCCGGTACGCCCTCGAGGTGAGCGGCACCGAGTTCGTCGTGGTCGAGGAATACGCCTGGCAGACCGTGCAGAACGCCACTGGCGGACATGGCGGCCTGTGGCTCGGCTTCGGCCTGCTGTCGATCGTCGAGGTCCAGGTGGGCGCCGGTCTGGTCACGGGGACCTACACCCTGCGGGTCGGCGGCGAACAGGCGGGAGACGATCCCCGGGAGCCCCAGGAACAGTCCACCCCTCAGGTGACCCCCTGGGCCGGAGCGCGGGTCCTCGCGGTGCCCCTGCCCTGGAGCCGCGTGCGGCCGATCCTGGGAGGTGGTGTACGGGTCCAGCGCGGCTACGGCTATGACCGCTTCTGGGACCAGGAGTCCCTCCAGGTCGATCCTCTCCCAGCACCCTGGTTGCTCGAAGTCCAGGCCATCCCCGGAGTCGAGGTCGGGCTGGCCCGCGGCCAGATCAGGCGCCGGGACAGCGGCTATGTGGTCCCCCCTGGGGTCGACATCTCGATCACGGTCCCTGTGGGTGTGATCGTGGGCGGTCGGCTGACCGACCGCTACCAGACGGACCAACAAGTGCTCAGCCCCGAGTCCTACACCGAGCCGCCGGGGTTCAGCCTGTTCTCGGCCGGCATCGAGATCGGGGCCACCGTGCGGCTGGGGGGCGCGCCCTTCCAGGCCGCGCGCAGCGTCGAAGACATCGACGAGCTCGGCGACGAAGAGGACTTCTAGCGATCACCCGCGCCCGATCCGCTCAGTTCGTCATCGGGAACAGGCGGGGAAACAGCTCGGAGAGCAACAGGTCCGGGACCTCTGTGAAGGCTTGATCCAGGACCTGGTCCAGGCTGCCGTCCACGTACATGGCTCGGAGCTCCTCGACATATGTGGAGCGTGCCTTGGGCTCGTCCGGAGCCTTCTGCATCGCCTTGGTCCTGGTCATCGCACCCTCTCGCTGGAGCGGCTCGTACCGCGTGGCAGGGGTCCATCCTGGTCCGCCCGTCTGCCCATGGTGTCGGACCTTTTGCAGCCCGGCTTGAGGGGTCAGCGACCCTCTCTGCAGCCCAAAGGACGACGCGGCGCCGACGGTCTGACCGCCGGCACCGCGCCGCACTTCCTGCCGGGAAGAGGTCTCAGCGCTCCTCGGCCCGCAGTCGGAACTTCAGGCGCTTCACACCTTGGGCACGGAGCTGGCACGCACGGCTCTCGGTCACACCGAGCACCTTGCCGATCTCCTTCAGGGTCAGGTTGTTGAGGTAGTACAGCGCGACGGCGGTGCGCTCCTTCTTGGGGAGGTTCTGCACGGCCCGGACCACGGCGCCGCGGAGCTCGGCCTTGCACCACAGCTCGGTCAGATCCTCGGAGTCGTCGGACAGCCGCTCGGACAGCGGGGTCAGGTTGTGATCGTCCACCGGGTTGTCCAGCGAGACCAGCTTGCGGACCTGGGCATCCCCGGCCAGGGCGTCGAACTGCTTCATGGTCAGCTCGAGGGCGTGGGCCAGCTCGCTGCGGCTGGGCTCCCGGCCGAGCTCGCGGTGCAGGGTGATCCGGGCGTCTTCGATCCGGTTGTACTTGCGACGGACACTGCGGGGGACCCAGTCGGCCTCGCGGAGGGCGTCGACGATGGCACCGCGGATGCGAATCTCGGCGTAGGCCTTGAAGGGGACTTCGCGGGAGGGGTCGAAGCGGTCGACGGCGTCGATCAGGCCCAGGGCGCCCACGTTGATGAGCTCGTCCACGTCGACACAAGACGGGAACCGCCGGACCATGCGGCAGGCAATCGTGCGGACCAGGGGGTAGTGGTCCAGGATGAGCTGTTCCCGGCTGTCCTGCTGCTTCTGGGGACTGAGTGCCGTTGCGACCATGAGATTCCTCCGCCTGGGGGATGCTGACTGACCTCCTGCATTGCAGGGGGTGTGCCAGGATCGGCAGAGCCTGATCTCAGGTAGTTACGGCGAGGATCCGACGAATCGTCTCGTCTCTGATACGGGTTGAAGATCACTCCCGTATCCAAAGACACCCCGTCCTCTGGGGCACTTCTTAAGGATCGGATCAGGGAGAACCGGCCTTCAGTCCTTGTTTGCTCGAAGTGTGTGTGTGGCGCTGCGGGCATCCTTCAACGTCGACAGACCCGCTGCGATAGAGTGCGGCCCTCTCGATGCAAGACCCCGGACAGAGCGCGAGCCCCCAGACCGTCTTCGGACGGGTCGCGTACACCGTCATGCACCGCCGCAAGCCGACCATCCTGGCGCTGGTGGTGAGCCTGCTGATCGCGTTCGCCTGTGCCTCCCAGCTGCGGGTCGACACCAACCTGCTCAGCCTGATGCCGGCCGAGGAGCCCTTCATCCAGGCCCTGCACCAGCTGGAGCGGTCCGGGTCGGGCATGAACCTGCTCACGATCAACGTGAGGGGACCCGACGACGACGTGAAGTCCTTCCTGGGCGAGCTGGCCGACGAGCTCGAGGCGAGCGACAACGTCGAGCACGCCATCTTCGATCTCGACCCCGAGCTGTGCTGGCGCATCGGCATGCTCCAGCTCCCGCCCGACGAGCTCAAGACGATCCGCGACCGGGTCCAGGGCGCTCTGGCGCTGGGGCCGGCGAGTGCCAATCCCCTCATCGCCGGACGGCTCTTCGACCTGGGACCGCTCACGGAGAAGCTCACGCGCGCGGACTGCGCGGCGATGCTGAAGACCGAGTCCGGACTGACCCGGATGGTCATCAAGCCGGTCACGCCGCCCCAGGACGTGCAGTTCGCCCGAGTCATCGTGGCCGAGGTCGACGAGACCCTGGCCCGGCTCGACCCGGCCAGCCGCAACGTCGACGTGGTCTGGATCGGTGGCCCCTATCGCCACAATGTCGAGGACTACGAGGCCGTCGTGGCCGACATGAAGTGGACCGGCATCGCGGCGTTCACCCTGGTGTTCGGGCTGTTGAGCCTGGCCTTCCGGGACGTCAAGGTGCTGGGCCTGATCTTTGCGCCCTTGCTGTGCGGGGCGGCGTGGACCTTTGGCTTCGCCGGTGTCACGATCGGCTATCTCAACATGTTCACGTCGTTCTTCGGCGCGATCCTGGTGGGCCTGGGCATCGACTTCACGGTGCACCTCTATGCCCGCTATCGGGAGGAAAAGGAGAACCTCGGCAACGTCGAAGCGGCGGTGATCAAGGCCTGGGACGCTGTCGGACCGCCCTGTGGCGCGGCGGCCATCACGACCATGGGCGGCTTCCTGGCGTTGCTGTTCGCCCACTTCGAGGGCTTCTCCCAGTTCGGCCTGCTGCTAGGCGCAGGGGTCATGTTCTGCCTGGCCGGTGTGGTGATCGTGCTTCCGCTGCTGATCCAGTGGCGGGAGAAGAGCCCGAACACCTGGACCCGCACGGTGCCGGCGGGACAGCAGGGAGAGATGCCCACCTACCGTGGGGCGCCGCTGACCTTGCTGCTCCTGGTGCTGGTCACCGTCGTGGCGGCCTTCCTGGTGCCGCGGAACACCTTCGAGTACGACGTCTCCGAGCTGCGGCCCCAGGGCCAGTCCTTCAGCGACCTGAACGACGACCAAAAGGACCTGGTCATGCAGTCGTTCACGCCCCTTGTGGCGACCTACCCCGACATGGAGGCCCTGCGCACCGGGCAGACCCGGCTCGAGGGCCTGATCGGCAAGGGTGCATTCCAGGAGGTCTCATCGGTCTTCAGCCTGGCGTCGCTGCTTCCGGCGGACATGGACGAGCGCCTGGGCGTGGTCGGCGAGATCTCGGCCTACGTGGACGAGCCGAATTTCCAGTACCTGCCAGCCCAGGTCCAGGCCAACCTGGCCCAGCTGGGGGGCGCGGAGCTCTCGCCGCTGACCCGGGACCAACTCCCCGCCGGCCTGTTGCACCTGCTGGGCGCGGCCGAGGGCGGCAATCGCCTGCTGCTGATCCCCACCGGCAACATGTGGGACCTTCGGGACTGCGCCCGGCTGGTCGAGGTCGTGCCTGGGAAGATCCCGGACGCGCCGGTGGCGTCCCAGTATCTGGGCATGGGTCGACTGTTCGAGGTGGTCAAGGTCGACGCGCCCCGGGTCACCATCCTGGCCTTCGTGTTGGTGCTGCTCGGGGCTCTGCTGGACCTGAGGCGGATCCGGGACGCCTTTGCGTCGGTCGCCGTGCTGATGAGCGGGATGTTGTGGGCCGGGGCGGCGCTGGCCATCCTGAACATCAAGATCTCCATCGTGAACTTCATCGGCATCCCGATCCTGCTGGGCATCGGGGTCGACGTGGTCATCCACCTCCAACATCGGCTGCGCGAGGAGGGCCCTGGCGGCGTGCTGCGGGTCCTGGCCACCACCGGCTGGGCGGCGGGGGTGAGTGTGACCACCACGGCGCTGTCCTTTGCCTCGCTGGCCTTTGCGAGCAGCCAGGGCATCAAGTCCCTGGGGCTGCTGGTGCTCGTGGGGCTCGCGGCGGTGACCTTCTGCGCCTTTGCGATGCTGCCCATCGGCTGGATGGCGGCGTGGAAGGACGAGGCCGACAAGGAGCGTCGCGAGGGCTCCGGGCGCCACACGCCGGTCACGTAGTCAGGGCGTCAGGGCAGCAGGATCTTGCGCACGAGGGTGGCGGTGAGATCGTGCCCGTCCAGGAAGGCCAGCCGCACGTCGCTGGCGGCGTCGCTCACCTGGATCCGGGCCACGTCCGGGTGGTCGAAGCCGTCGCACACCAGTCGGGTCGGCCGGCGGGCCGGGAACAGGCTCTCGACGGTCACCGTGGCTTCGTGGGGCAGGTTCAGCGGGGCCATCTTGGGCGCGTGAGGGCAGATGGCCGTCAGCTGCATCAGGCGCAGGCGCGGGTGGCAGGCCGCGTTGCCAGCGCTGAAGGCGTAGGCGGTCGAGCCCAGGGCTGTGGAGATGATCAGCCCGTCGCACACGACACGCTCGACCACCTGCACGCCGTCGACCTGGACCCGCAGCTGGGCCGTCTGGCCGGTGGAGCGCTCCAGGTAGACGTCGTTGAGCGCCACGTCGGTGAGCGGATTCCCGTCCACGGTCTGGGCCTGGACCTGGAGCCGTGGCACGCGGAGCTCACTCCAGGCCGACGTGGCCAGGCGCTCGACCAGGCCCTCCAGCTCGGCCGGGGGCACGTCGTTGAGCATGAAGCCCACCCGGCCGGCGTTGAGACCCATGTACAGGGGCTCCGGCCCGCCGGCGCGGATCGACGCCAGCAGGAAGCCGTCGCCGCCCAGGACCAGCTGCAGGTCCGGGGGCAGCGCTACCCCGGTCAGCAGAGGCGTCAGGCGCTCTGCCAGGGCCTGGGCGCGGTCGTTGCGGGGGTCCGCTCTCAGCACTCCTGGAGCTTAGCGCGGGTGGGCTGTGGCATCCTCCGCGTTCATGCGGCTCCAGCGGTACCACGGCCTCGGCAACGACTACCTGGTGCTCCAGGAACCCGATGGACTGGAGGCTCTGGACCCGGGCCTGGTCAAGGCCCTGTGCGATCGCCACACCGGGGTCGGGGGCGATGGGGTCCTGCTGCCGACTGCGGGCGGGGGCGTGCGCATCTACAACCCAGACGGCTCCCAAGCGGAGAAGTCCGGCAATGGCCTGCGCATCTTCGCCCAGTACCGGGTGGACCACTGCGGGGCCCCGAGGAGCTTGGAGCTGGGCCTGCCCCTGTTGGGCACGACGGTGCGGGCCCGGGTGGACGAGGACGGGGTGACGGTCGCGATGGGCATCGCCCGCTTTCCGGGCCCGGTCTCGCTGGACGCCGCCGGTGACACCCTGGCGGCGATCCGGGTCGACGTGGGCAACCCCCACTGCGTGATCTTCCAGGACGCGGAGCTGGACGCGCTGCCCTGGCGCACCTGGGGCCGGCTCCTCGAGGTCCACCCCCACTTTCCCGACCGCACCAACGTCCAGGTCGCGCGGGTCCTGGGGCCCGATCGGGTCGCTGCCCGGATCTGGGAGCGGGGAGCGGGCGAGACGGCCAGCAGCGGCTCCAGCAGCAGTGCGGTGGCCGCCGCGGCGGTCCACACCGGGCGGCTCGCGCGCGGTCGGATCGCCGTCGTCATGCCCGGCGGCACGCTGCACGTCGACGTCGGGGCGGACTGGGAACTGTCTCTGCGCGGCCCGGTGGCACACGTCGCGACGATCGAGGTGTCGTCGAGCTGGCTCGCCGCCCAGGGTGTTCGCAAGCATTGACGCTGGCCCCTCTGACCCGCATCATGTCTACAGTCCGGCCGAACTCGACGAGGAGTCCCCAGTGCGCGTGATGTTGATGCGCGCTCCCGCCAAGCACACGGTGGAGAGCGAGGTCCCCGAGGCCGTCGAGGCGGAGAACCTCTCCTACCCGCCCTTGGCGCTGCTCTCGATCGCTCAGTTCCTGCTGACCCACACGGATCACCAGGTCACGATCCTGGACGCTCAGCTCCACAACTACAGCTACGAAGAGGTCGAGGAGAAGATCCGCGAGTACGCCCCCGACGTGGTCGGCGTCACGGTCTACACGGTCGGCCTGGTCGACACCCTGCGCACGGTCAAGACGGCCCGGGCCTGTCCTTCGGTCAAGCACGTCGTGCTGGGTGGCCCGCACATCAGCGACTTCCCGAGGGAAGCGGCGGAGCTGCCTGGGGTGGACGCGGTGGTCAAGGGCGAGGGCCAGGAGCCCATGCGGCTCTTGTGCGACGCCTGGGCCCGCGGCGAGGAACCGCGGGGCATCCCCGGGGTGGTCGCCCACCCCGACGACCCCATCCCGCAGAACGACACCTACTACTCCAACGACCTCGACGACTACCCGATCCTGGACCGCACCCTCATCGAGTACGACCGGTACTACGACGTCATGGGCCAGGGCGGCATCTTCAGCACGATGATCACCAGCCGGGGCTGCCCCTACCGGTGCACGTTCTGCAACACCCCGCGGCACCGCTACCGGGTCATGAGCCCATCGAGGGCTTGTGACGAGATCCAGGCCTGCCTGGACCTGGGCATCAAGGAGATCTACTTCGTCGACGACACCTTCAACATCACGAACAAGCGCGTGCACGCGCTGTGCGACGAGATCCTGGCTCGCGGGCTGGAGTTCTCGTGGACCGTGCGCTTCCGCGTCAAGGGGGTCGACCGCGAGCTGCTGGAGAAGATGAAGGCCGCGGGCTGCGGTCGGATCCAGTTCGGCGTGGAGCAGGGCACCGAAGAGGGCCTGCTGCGGCTCAAGAAGGACGTGACGGCGAGGGAGATCCAGTACGCCTTCCGGCTCTGCCGCGAGGTCGGCATCAACACGGTCGCCTACTTCATGATCGGCACGCCGACCGAGCGCAGCCGCCAGGACGTGCTGGACACCATCGACTACTCGATCCGGCTCAAGCCGGACTTCGTCATGTACAACATCCTCACCCCCTTCCCCGGCACCACGCTGTGGGACGAAGGCGAGCGGGACGGCGTCTTGGACCCCAAGCCCTGGTTCCGGTTCATGGTCGACCCCAACGAGGAGTTCAAGGCCCAGGTCTGGGACGAACACTTCACCCGCGAAGAGCTCCGCGATCTGCTGAACTACGCCTACAAGCGGTTCTACTGGCGCCCGAGCTTCGTGGCGCGCAACCTGTTCCAGATCCGGAACGTGAGCGATCTGCGGCGCAAGGCGACGGCTGGGCTGCGGCTGCTGACGGAGTAGGCCCCGCCAGGTGTCGACGGATCGACACCCCCTGACGGACGACGGACGATCCTGCTGCGCCGGAACGGGCTGCCTCAAGGATCCACGGGCGGGAACAGTCCTTGCTCGACAGGCGGACTCCAACCCAGGAGTCCGCTGTGATCCTCGCTCTGCTCATCTCGTGCACCCCCATCCTCTCGGACACCGGGTCCCCCGACAGCCTCCTAGACATCGGGGGCCCGGATGCGGGCGGTGTGGGCAGGGACCCTCGCTTGCTCCCCCGTCGGAGCTGGCCCGTCGGCGACACCGCCCATGGCTTCGACTCCGGCGAAGACCTGCTGTCCTGGTACGCCGACGACGACGGCGACGGCTGGGGCACGGGGGAGCCGGTCTGGCAGGCCGCGGCCCCGGTCGGCCACGTGGCTGCCGACGGAGACTGCGACGACCGGGACGCCCGGGCCTGGCCGGGACAGGAGCAGTTCTTCGTGCGCAGTCGGTCGGACGGAGGCTGGGACTTCGACTGCGACGGCGACGTGACCCCGAGCACGAGCGCGCTCGGCGCCTGCGACGCGACCTGCACGCTGGAGACCGAAGGCTGGTCGACCGCCGCCGCCCCGGCCTGCGGGGAGCTCGGGTCCTGGATCTCGGGGTGCTCCGACGAGTTCGTGGAGAGCTGCGAGGCGATCAGCGAGGTCGCGCGGCTCCAGGGCTGTCGCTGACCCGCCCGAAGTAACAATGGCCCCCGCGGGGGCCATGGTAGGTCGCGGTGCCAGTCACACGGCCCGCTTGTTCTGTCTCTGCTCTTATACGATCGGATCATGGGGTTGTCCACTTGACCGATGTCACGGAGGGTCTGCGGTGAGGCTGCTGCAGCACCCGGTCGTCGCGCTGCCGGATCCGTTTCCCGGCGCCGACGCGAGCGAGCGGGAGCTCTCCAGCTGCCTGGCCGAGCTGGGACCCGCGGGGCAGTGGACGCCCCTGGGATTCTGGCTGAATCGGCGCCTGGTGGCCGGGGGCGCCCGGGACGACCACCCGGCCGGTGCCCCCGAGCTGGCCTGGTTTCTCGGCGCACCGTCACGGGACCTGTGGGTCGTCTGGAGCCAGGACGCAGCCAAGCAGTTCCGAGTGGTCTACGCACGGGGTCATGGACAAGCGCCCAAGGCCGGGCGAACCCTCAAGGTCCAGGGCGCTGCCGGGGACATTCGCGTCCGTGTCCGAGCCGTGCTCAAGGGCGGACGCAGCCCCGACGACCTCCTGAGGCGGCTGGCCTGGCAGGCCAACCACGTGTCCGACGACGACTCGGTGCTGCGTCAGTGGCGGGTCGTCGAGCTTCGGGCCGCGGTCGAGGTCCTGGGCGACCAGTGGGTGTCCTGGGCCGTCTGCTCTGGACGACTGCAGCACGAAGACGTGTGCACCCGGTTGCTGGCGGCGGGCACTTCGTCGGGCGCCCTGTTCTCGAGGCTGCTGCGGGGCGTGGCCGCTGCGCCCGTGGGCTCGGTGATGCACGCCCGTGACGGTCACTATGACCGCTCCCTCACCAACAGCTTGCAGGCCCTCTGGAGCAAGCGCCCCAAGCGCAAGGGCGCCAGGCCGGCCCTCGCGCACCTGGGCATGCTCGATGGGCAGTACTGGTGGTTCCGGCCGGAGAGCTGGGCAGCCTTGCGGGCCCTGGCTCAGCACGATGACGAACGGCTCCGCATGTACGCGACGATGCAGTACGCAAAGGCTGCGTCACTGTCCGAGGTCTGTGTCGCTGCCCGAGACGACCGGGCCAGGGCACGGTTCACGTTGTTGTCACCCGGCCGGCAGGGCAAGGCCCCTCGGGCCGTGAGACAGGCCATCGGGTGGGACATGGGGCACCTGATGCGGTCCGTGGTCCAGGCGGACATCGACCAGCCGGAGCGAGGCCCCAGACAGCTCGATGCCTATGCCCAGGCGCTCCGCATGTGGCTTCGAAAGGGCAGCTTCCTCAATCGCCCGCGCTCCGGCGACCTGAGCGATGGCTACCTGCGGCTGGTCGCGTCGGCGATCGCGGCCACGGTGGCGCCCGAGGTGGACTGGCCGGGCCACTGGCCGGACTATGGCGAGCTGCTGGCGCGGCTCTGGCAAGGGGGTCCCCTCGCCCTCGGCGAGGGGGAGTGCAGCGACGCGCTGGCCTACCTGATCGGGCGCATGGCGGTCTGCGACGGGCGCGTCCAGGGGTTGGCGTCCGACCTGGTCTTCGGGACCCCCCCGCCGGACATCGATCTCCGGCGGCCCCGGCTGCGGCGTCTCTACGGCGCCGTGACGTCCGGGGCGGCGCGCACGATCTCCGAGGGGCTGGCAGCCCGCGTGGACCATCGCTGGTGGTGGGCCTGGTATCGACGGGCGGTGGCCTGGAACACCCGGTTCAGCGACCCGGACGGGCGCCTGGCCAACCCGGTGGTGCACATGGCGTCCGGGCACGCGAGTCAGGGGTGCGAGCACTGTGTGACGTGGTTGAAGGAAGCTGCGAACGAGATGGCCGACGGCCGCGTCGGACGGCGGGGGGTGCTGGCCAGTCAGCTGGTCGAGGCTCTGCTGCAGGTCGAAGGGGGCCGTGACCTGGCCACCGCCGTGCTGGCCTCTGGGCGTTGCCACCAGGTCCAGCGCCTGCTGCCGCGCTGGGAAGCCGGCGTGGAGGACGCCGTGGACCGCGGACGCCTGGAGAGCCACCAGGAGGTCCTGGGTGCGCTCGTCGAGCACGGCAACCTGTACACGTCGGGCTCCAAGCGTGGCCTCAGCCCGGCGGCCCTGGCGATCGCGTGGCACTACCCACGGACCAGCGATGCGCTCTTGGAGGTCATCCGATCCAGTGCCACCCCACGCTCCGAGACCAACGCGGCTCTGCTGGCGCTCCGGCGTGCCTTCTCGGGAGACCTCGCGGTGGCGGCGGACCGGTGGCGCGAATTCCCTGCGGGCAAGCGCCACCCGATCGCTTCCTCTGGGCCTCTGGGGGCCCCCCAGGCCGACGACAAGGTCTTCGGGCGCTTGCTCGACGCCATGGACGACGCCACCCACACCGACGAGCTGGCATGGGCCCTGCGAGGGCTCACCAGTCACTGGCTGCTGCTGGGGTACGGGGCCAGGCCTGCGCAGATCGAGCGGGCCCTGGACCGGTCGATCGCATTGCTGGCGCTCGGAGTCCGTTTCGTCCGGCGTTGGTCCGCAGGGCTGCTGGCCCGAGAGGAGCAGGTCGTCGGTGGGCTGCTGGGGCTGGTGCGGCTGTGCGGGTACTGCCTGGCGGACCTGGGCTTCTCGGACCGGGTGGCGGAGATTCGGACCGAGATGGTCCGTTTCCTCGAGGACCTGTGGGTCCTGTTCCCAGAGGTCTGGGCCCAGTCGCCCCCGGCGGCCGATGCGCCCCCCCACCGCCCCTGGGCCCGAGACTGGCGCGAGGCACTGGCGCCGTGGGTCGACGAGGCCGCGCCCTTGCCCCCTTCTCCGACCCCCTGGCAACGCCTGCTGGCGAGCGTGGGCGCCGGCGAGTCCGAGCGAGGGGCCCGCATGCTCAAGGACGCGGCCCGTTCGCTGAAGGACTGCACCCAGCAGCTGGACCTGGCGTCCAAGGCGCTCTGGACCCAGGCGGATCGGCTCCTGCTCGAGGTGCTGAACCAGGAGGAGGAGGCCACTGGCGAAGGCGACACCGACACGCAGATCGTCTGGGCCACCGTCCGCTCCATGCACCACCTGATCGAGGTGAGGAAGTGGGAAGGTGCGGCGGCCGAGGACTACCGCGCGGTGGTGGCGCGGGTCGCCCAGGCTCTGGCGGACCTGGCGGGCCTGTTGGCCTTTCGTCGCTCGGGCCTGGCCTACAGGGTCTCCACGGTCCTGGCCAAGGTGCCGGCTTCGCCATCGGGGCGCTCCAGCTATCGACAGGCGCCAGGTGCGGTGGATGACGTCGTGGAGAAGCCGGTGCTCCAGCTGCGGGTGCTCGTGTTCCTGCTGGCCGAGATCATGCACAACGCCGAGCTGCACGCCCAGCTGGACGATGGATTCCTGGTGCTGGAGCTCGACGCGGAATTCGACGATCGCGGCCGACCCTGGCGGCTCACCATCGACGAGCCCGACGTGTCGGCCGCGCGAGTCCGGGCGATCCAGGCGGCGCTGGCCGGCGAACCCACTGCACGCGCCTCTGGTGGCGGTCGGGGGCTGGGGCTGATCCAGGCCATGTGCCGGGCCTGCGGTCTTCCCGAAGCCACCGGCGGTACCGGTCTGCACGCGGCGTCCAATGAGCGGGGGGGACTGCGGTGGTACCTTCCGCTCCGCAGCCCCAAGTCGGAGTCCACCCGTTGATCTGTGCTGTCTTCTCCCAGCGAGCCGAGAGCCGCGTGGTGCCCGCTGCCTACCGCCGGATCGGCTTTCAGGTGGACTGGGGCTCCCCTGTCCCCGCCGTCGCCGCGGTGCCGATCGGCCGGGCAACCGTCTTGAACCAGGGCCAGGCGGTCGAGAGCCCTGGCGACCGGCTCTGGCCAGCCGCCCACCTGGTCTTGGTGGAGCCCGCTCCGGACCAGGCCGAGCGCGCTGCAGGGTCGGCCGGCCAGGTCGCTGCCGCACTCCGGGCCTGGTGTGAGACCGCTTACCCGTCTGACCGCATCGCCTGCGTGCTGGTCGACGAGCCCTGGACCGGCGACCTGGAGGCGATCACACGGGGCCTGGGGCTGGGCCCTGGAGACCTGCTGATCTTGTCCGAAGACTGCGTCGAGGCCCTGCCACGAGGACCCCAGGTCGCCCGAGTCGTGCTGCCGGACTCTCCGTCCTTGCCCGACTGGGGCGCCTTGTTCACCGAGCAGCTGGCCGGGGTGCCCAAGCTCTTGTGCTTCGACGATGACCCTGGGCCCGTCCTGCACTTCAACCAGGAGGCGGCAGCGGTCCGAGAACGCTGTCCGGATCGACTCTGCCTGGGGGTCCAGATCCACCGGCTCAAGAAGAAACGCAAGCGGCTGGCCGCCTTGATTCATCCCGACGACATCGTCCTGCTGGACCGCCTCGTCGACAACGAGCCCAGACACACGGAGAACCAGGAATTCGCCCGTGACATCCTGGTGATCCTGCGGGGCGGGCGGGGCCTGCTGTACCCCTTCACCTCGGCCAAGGGCGAGCGGTCGTGGATCGTCTGGGAGGCGGGTCTGCCGGACTCCTTGCGCGCCCACCTCTTCCCGGTCCAGCGCACCCGCCACAAGCCGGTCACCCGACCGGAATTGGTCCGGTGGATCGGAGATGAGCTCCCGGAGATCCTGGGATCACTGCCGAGCCCGGATCCGAACGCGGTGCAAGCTGAGCGGCTCCGCTCCTTGTCCAAGTTCGCGCGCAGTCGGGCCATGGGTGAGGATCTGGCCGGTGCCTTGTATGGACAGCCCCAGCTGGTGCCGGCGGCGTTGACCCTGGGGCACTACCTCGCCAGCGGGGACTGGGGCGTGGCTCAGCGGGCCACGGTGGACGTCGTGGAGCTCCTGCGCCCGGACTTCTGGCGCGTCGCGCGCTGGAACAAGGTGCGCATGCAGACGGTCTGGGACACCGGAGCGGCGCTGGGGGCTTGGTTCCGCGCCGACAAGGTCCTGACCTTCACGGCCCCGGTGTGGGCCCCTTCCAACAAGCCGCTGGTGGACCTGTGGGCCTGGGAGGGCAAGGTAGGCGGAGCCACTGTCAGGGACCGGCTCTCCCTCATCCATGCTCTCTCCAACGCTGGAGACATCCGCTTCGGACTGGGCAACATGACTGCCCGGCTCCGAAAGAAGACCTGGACCGGCCCGGCGGCTCGGGGTGTCGCGGTGGCCACAGCCGTGACCGGCTTGATGTACCCACCTGGGGCCGACCGCCTGGGCCATGGACTGAACCTGGTCATGCTGCACGCCGACCTGGTTCGGATGCGCAAGAACCACCTCAAGGACGACGTGCACGCCGACGGCACGGTGGTGCCGGGCTTCGAGTCGGCCGTCACAGCGGGCACGCCGTCGTATCAGGCCCTCGAGCGCCTGTGGCAGGCCCTCGCAGAGCCCGGCTGGGCGACCTGGCGCCAGGTCGCCGACTGGCACACGGGCCGTACCCAGTGGACGGCAGCCGAGCCCTCTCCCGCCGACGTCCTGCTCACCGCAATCCTGAGCGCCCTGGGATCGCGATAGGCGCTCCTCAGGAGGTCCGATGCTCTGGCTCATCTGCTCCGGGCTCGCCTTGGCCGAAGACACCGAGCTCGACCTGGCCCGCCAGGAGCTGAGTGCGCTGATGGCGCGGACCGAGGACCCGACGGTGCTTGCGGCGCTGACGTCGATCGAGGCCCACCTGGCCGCGGCGGCTGGCGATGGCGCCGAGCCGTCGGACGCCGACACCGACGAGCCCGAGCCCGAGCCCGAGCCCGAGCCCGAGCCCACCGTGCCGGCGTGCACCGTCGAGGAGTACGACGACCTGCGGGAGACGGTCGAGGCCCAGGCCTTCAGCCGAGACAAGATCGCCGTCGTCGAGCGGGCGAGTCGCCGGCTGCACTTCGACGTGGAGCAGGTCGTGGGTCTGTTGGGCGTGCTCGACTTTGGCGCCGACAAGGTCCAGGCCGCGGCGATCCTGCACCCCCGTGTGGTCGACCTCCACGACTTCGAGCGGGTCTATGAAGCGCTGGTCTTCGACACGGACCGGGACGCGCTGCGGGCGTTGGTGGAGGAGCCCGACCCTGGACCGTGAACGCTACAGGTCTTGTCCCTTGCGCCACATGGCGACGCGTCCGTCCCGGTAGACCTTGGCAATGAAGGGTCCCGAGGTACGAAACGCGAGGGCTTCCATGTTCGGAAGTGCGCGGACAAAGGCCTCGGCCATCTGGGCGCCGCGGAGGTTGCCGCCCACGAGTGCGAAGACCTGAGCGCCAGTCCGACGAATGGCTGCGGTGTAGAGCGGCGTATAGGCGATGCGTTGGTCCTTGGTGAGCTGGAGCCAGCCCTGTTGGGCGGCGGCCACCAACCAGACCGCATCATCCACCCCCGGTGGGTAGACATCTCGATGGGCGACTACGGTTGCGTCGTTCGCTCGCAGCGCTTCGACCACCCCGTGACCCAGAGACTCGTCGACGAACCACGTGGGGGGCAATGTCTCAGGCGGCGAGCTGCTGGTGACACCGGATGGCCTCTTCGACCTTTACGGCATCACAGTCGTAGTCCTGGGCGAGAGCGGAGAGGTCGTCTCCGGCCTGAAAGCGCTCGAAGAGCACGCGGGTCGGTACGCCGGTTCCGGCCAGGACGGGCCGGCCAAAAGAGACCCGGGGATCGATGACCACTGCTCTGGGTGAGTCGAATTCGTCGCTTGACCGGGTGAATGGGAACAGACGTGCGGCCAACCCCTGTGGGTCACGCTCGATGCGACGCAGGTGAAGCACGAGGATTTCTCTCATGGCCACTTGACCGTGGCCGGAGGCCGAGACGAGGTGGCCGAGCTCGTCGACAAAGAGATCGATGCCGTCTGTCATGAACTGGACCGTGGCCAAGGGATGGCTCGCCTGGAGTGTGCGCTCGACGTGATCGAGTGCACGCCGAATCCGGTCCATGGACACCCGCCGGCGACGGAGTGCCCGCAGCACGTGCAGCTCGACCAGGTTGGTGAACGACAGGTCTCCACCGGGCTTGGGGGTGATGACCAATGGGTCGGAGCTGCCCTGCCCGTCGGCAAGCGGGTAGGTACGTCCGCGTACCCACTGGCGCACGGTCGTCGCTGGGAGCTTTAGGTACCTGGCCGCGTCCGCCAAGGTGTAGGCGGGCAGGTCTCGCGGATCGAGTCCTCCGTAGAGGTCGGCGCCAGCGACGGCCGGCTCGGTGGACTGCGGCACCATGGGGACTCACCTCAGGCTACAAGGTCGCACGGCATGGATCTCTTGACAACCCAAGGGCTTGAACGCCCGGATGGCGAGCGCTTCCAAGTCTCCAGGCCTCTAGGCGACATCACCTCTGGGCTGGTAGACTGACCCTCGCCAGGACGGCACTTCCTCCCGAGGACATCGCATGCAGGCTGTCGCCGCGTCGAGCCCCCGACCATTCCACATCGCACTCATGACCATCTACAGCGTGGAGAACGCGGGCATCCGCTACCTCTCCGCGGCGCTGCAGCGGGCGGGGTTCGAGACCACGATCATCTTCCTGCGGGACTGGCGACACAACCGCCTGGTCCTGCCGCCCGACGAAGAGATCGAGATGGCCCTGGAGATCATCCGGGACAAGGGGGCCGACATGGTCGGCCTGGGCTTCATGTCCAGCTTGTTCTCGATGGCCAACGAGGTCACCCAGCGCATCAAGCAGCGCTTCCCGGATCTGCCCGTGGTCTGGGGCGGCATCCACGCCACGAGCGTGCCCGAGGAGTGCATCCCCCACGTGGACTACCTGTGCGTGGGCGAAGGCGAGATGGCGATCGTGGACCTGGCCAACGCACTCCACCAGGGCGGCGACGACACCGAGATCCCGAACATCTGGGCCAACAAGAACGGCCAGATCTTTCGGAACAAGCCCCGGCCGTTGATCAACGACCTGGACTGGCTGCCCTACCCCGACGTCGAAGACGACAACAAGTTCTTCATCGACGACGGCAAGCTCCGCAACGAGGAGCCCTGGAAGCGCACGGCCGAGTACCGGATCTACTTCTCCCGGGGCTGCCCCTACAATTGCTCGTACTGCTACGTCTCGATCCTGCGGGACGTCTACGACGAGAAGGGCAAGAAGTTCTACCGGGCCCGCAGCGTCGAGCACATCCTGGGCGAGCTCGAATACATCAAGCACCACTTCCCCAAGGTGGCCCGGGTCAAGATCGACGACGACACGTCGTTCGCCTTCGGTCCCCAGTGGATGGAGGAGTTCATCGACAAGTACCCGAAGCGGATCGGCATCCCCTTCGAGTGCCTGCTCATCCCGCCCATGATGCGGCCCGACATGCTCAAGCGGCTCATGAGCGTGGGCCTGGTGCGGGTCCAGACCGGCATCGAGAGCGGCTCCACCAAGGAGTCCAAGGAGATCCACAACCGCTCGCCGGGCAACAACGCCATCTTCAAGTTCGCCGAGGCCAACAAGGAGCTCGGACTCGACGTGGTCTACGACGTGATCGTCGACAACCCCTTCGCCACCGAGGAGATGAAGCTCGAGACCGCCGAGATGCTGCTCGAGCTGCCGCTCCCTTACTCCATCTACTTCTACAGCCTGAACTTCTTCCCGGGCACCGCGCTCACCAACCAGATGCTCGCCGACGGCGTCATCGGGCCCGACGAGGTCGAGGGACGCGCCCACAAGTCCTGGGAACAATTCCGGGTCTCGATGGACTACCCGCGCTCCAACGAGGAGAAGTTCTACCTGGCGATCTACTGCCTGGCGTCCAAGTCCTTCGTGCCCCGCAGCTTCATCCGCAAGCTGCTCGACGAGCGGGATCACTGGAAGGAGAACGTCGAGCCGATCTTCTACCTGGCGTGGGCCGCCAACTACGCCCGCATGTTCACCGTCGCCATGCGCTACTTCCGCCGCGGCGAGCTGACGTGGTTCAAGGTCAAGCAGTACGGCTCGCTGCGCAAGCTGATCAGCCAGTAGTCATGCCGATCCGCCGCATCGCCAAGAAGCTGCTCAAGGGCGCCCGCGCGCTCAACGAAGAAGCGAAGCACCCGGGCCAGCCGCCGCCCCACAAGGCGAGCGAGAACCCGTTCCACAAGCAACCAAACGCCAAGGCCCCGCCGGCCCAGCCGCCGCCAAAGGGTGACGACGACGACGGCGAGACCCCTTGGTACCTGGACGGGACCGCGCCGACCGACGGGTGGGAGAACACGAACGCCCAGGACGAGGACTGAGGCTACATGCAATCTGCATGAGACTATGCTGAGTGCATGTCCAAGAACCTGCAGATCCGGAATGTGCCCGAGGACGTTCACCGGCGGCTCAAGGTCAGAGCCGCCCAGGAGGGAGTCTCGCTGTCCGAGCTGTTGCTGCGTGAAGCGATCCGGCTGAGCGCGATGCCCACGCCCGAGGAGATGGCGCAACGCCTGAGCGCACTCGGCCCAGTCAGTGGCGACGTCGACTCGGTGGCGCTGATTCGCGACCTGCGTGGACCGATGGGCAGCGACGGGTGATCGTCCTCGATGCGTCGGTCGTGGTGGACTTCTTGCTGGATCTGGATGGCCGCGGGGTGACGGCGGCGCGGCGCGTGCTGCGCAGCTGGAAGGACCTGGCAGCACCGCACCTGCTCGATGCCGAGGTGTTGCATGCCCTGCGAGGTCTGAACCGAGCGGGGCACCTGTCGTCGGCCCAGCTGGCGCAGGCTGTGGACGCGTTCAAGCTGCTGCCGTTCAGGCGCTTCCCCCACACGCCCCTGTTGTCCCGAGCCCTGGAATTCCGGCACAACGCCACGGCCTACGACGCGCTGTATCTGGCCCTGGCCGAGGCCTTGGAGGGCACGCTGGTCACTCGGGACCGCCGCCTCGCGGGGGTGCCTGGCGTGCATGCGACGGTGGAAGTGCTGCCCTGAACCGATCGCATCCAGCCTGCCCTCGTTGATCTCGCCGGCTCTTTTCTGGTCGGCGAGGACACATGAGCGGCTCGAACTCGCCGCTGTCCTCGTCGTAGATGCGGTCCTCCCGGACGATCGTGGTGCCGTCGTCCGACGGGCTCGTCACGGCGACCTGGTAGCGGAGCTCGTAGTCCGGGTCGTCGTCCCGCCACAGGCGGTAGCTGCCCCAGTCCCCCAGGTCGTGGGGACCAAAGTACCTGGGACAGACCTGGTCCCAGGGCGTGTCCGAGCTTTGCGAGTCTCGAGGCCTCTACCTGGAAGGATGTAGGCGGGGTTGGCGATCACACCATCTTCTTCCCAGGTGCAGGTGGAACAACCGAGCACCATCTCCGCCTTGCCGTCGCCGTCCAGGTCGCCGGCGAATCCGCTGCCCGTGAAGCCAGCGTCGGTCCAGTCGAGGTTCGCGGTCCACGAGGTGTTCCACATGGCCACGACGTCCTGGGACTTGCCGCAGACCCCAGGCTCCAGGGCCTCGCCGTTGCAGTCGTGGTCCACAGGGTCGCACCACTCGGGGGCGCCCCCGAACACATAGGGGTGAGCATCGTCACAGTCGGTGCCTCCAGCACCGTCCCAGTCATCGCCGTCGGCATCGGCGTCGTGGTCTGACGCGCCGTCGCAGTCGCTGTCAATGCCGTCGTACCAGGTGTCCTCGGCCCCCGGGTACACGGAGGGGTCGTTGTCGTCACAGTCCTCGGATGCATCGAAGCCGTCCGCGTCCTCGTCGGGCTCGGGCACCTGCGCGAGCGGCCCGGGGGATTGGCTCAGGTCGGTGGCCAGCGTCTGCGTGCGTAGGGACCCTGATCCGAAGTCAGCCGGGCCAGGCGCCGAGGCGTCAGCTCCGGTCGGCCCGGTCTCGGTGAGGTTGGCGCCTTGGCAGGCCATGAGGAAGAGCGTGAGCATCGAACTACCAGCCCGTGGCCCCCATCAGCACTGGCCCGCCGAGTCCCATGACCCGTCGACTGGATGGTGGCACGGTCTGCGAATGGCTCGCAACGGTCCATCGAGTGAGCTGGCGCTGCCGGGCGGACGTTGTGTAGATTGTAAGTCGTACTTACAATCAGCACATCATGATCACCCGCCGCATCCAGCCTGCCCTCGTTGATCTCGCCGGCTCCTTCCCGGTTGTCACGGTCACGGGCCCGCGCCAGTCCGGCAAGACCACGCTCTGTCGCATGGCCTTCCCCGACAAGCCCTATGTCTCGCTGGAAGACCCCGATCAGCGCCGCTACGCACTCGACGACCCCCGCGGCTTCCTGGGCGAGTTGGATCGGGGCGCTGTGCTCGACGAGGTTCAGCGGGCGCCGGAATTGCCCAGCTACCTGCAGAGCATGGTGGACGAGGATCCCACCCCTGGCCGCTTCATCCTCACCGGCTCGCAGGACCTGGGCCTACGGTCCCAGGTCACGCAGTCGCTGGCGGGCCGCACTGGCCTGCTCACCCTGCTACCGCTCGATCTCGACGAGCGCACCGCGTTGTCCCCGGCCGAAGACCTCTGGCAGGTCGTGTGGGAGGGCGGCTACCCCGCCATCCACCACCGCGGGGTACCCGTCCCCCGCTGGATCGGGGCCTACGTGGACACGTACGTGGAGCGGGACGTGCGCCAGCTCCTCTCGGTGGGGGACTTGATGGCCTTCCGGTCCTTCGTCGAGCTCGCCGCGACCCAGACGGGCAATCTGGTCAACCTGTCCGGGCTGGGCGGCGGAGTGGGTGTGTCGCACAACACGGCCCGGTCCTGGTTGTCCGTGCTCGAGGCTGGATACTTGATTCATCGGTTGACCCCGCTGCACCGGAACCTCGGCAAGCGCATCGTCAAGTCGCCCAAGCTGCACGTGGTCGACACCGGCCTGGGCTGCTGGCTGCTGGGCATCCGCTCGCCCGACGAGCTTCGGCGGCATCCGCTGAGAGGTGCCCTGGTGGAATCATGGGTGGTCTCCGAGGTGCGCAAGGCGCTGCTGAGTCGGGGACTTGCTCCGCGTCTGCACCACTGGCGCAATCACCGCGGCCAGGAGGTCGATCTCGTGGTGGACCGCGGCGTGGACCTCCTGGCTGTCGAGGTGAAGTCTGGCGCCACCCTTCACCGTTCATTCTTCACGGACCTCGACCGCTTCGCGGCGGTCGCCCGTGAGGCCGTGCCCCCACCGGTCGGCGGCATCGGCAGAGTGCTGGTCTACGGGGGCGACCAGGCTCAGCGGCGTACGGCCCATGATGTGGTGCCCTGGCGTCAGCTCCAGGGCTACGACTGGTCCGGCGAGGACGCATGAGCGCTACGGCGCCGAGACGATGAAGTCGATCAGCATCTCGCCGAGCTCACCCCCGTCCGAGCCGATGCTGGTCGACTCGATGAGGCCCAGGCTCGGGTCCCGATAGGCGGTCGTGCTGGGCGCATCGCCGTCCCAATAGTCATCCTCGAAGCGCCAGTACTCGACCTTGGCAGCCTGGAACTCCCCGGCCTCGACGGTCCGGGTCTCGGTGGCACCGAGCCGGTAGAGGGCCTGGTAGAGGGACCCGACAGCGTCGCGGTCCTCGGGTGCGTAGAGCCACGCCAGGTCGCGGATGAACGTGTCGCCCTCTGCCAGACCCGCAGGCCAGTACAGCACGCCGCCAGGTTCGGACTCCCAGTGGTATTCGAACGAGTCCAGCAGCGAGATCCACTCGTGGAACCAGGCGCCGTCGTCATCACAGGAGTAGCGCAGGGTCTGGACCGGCTCGAACTCGCCGCTGTCCTCGTCGTAGATGCGGTCCTCCCGGACGATCGTGGTGCCGTCGTCCGACGCGCTCGTCACGGCGACCTGGTAGCCGAGCTCGTAGTCGGGGTCGTCGTCCTGCCACATGCGGTAGCTGCGCCAGTCCCCCAGCACGTGGGGGCCGAAGTACCTGGGACAGACCTGGTCCCAGGGCGTGTCCGAGCTGTCCGGGACGTCGGGGTCGGTCGCTGTGAAGGCAGGCTCGCCTTCGCAGGCTGTCAGCAGGACGATGAGAAGCATCTCCGGTCTCCCTCTGAATGCAAGGTGCGGGGACTCGGGCGTTCCGATCAACAATTCTCAGCGGAAGTCGGTGGGCTATGTGGCGCTGCTTTGCGAGTCTCGAGGCCTCTACCTACCAATAGGTCGGGTCGTCCCACGGGATCTCCCAGCCGTTCATCAGCACGAAGCCCCCCGGGTGGCCGGGGACATCCTGGCCGTAGCCGGTGAAGAGGAGTTCATCGGTGCCGTCGCCAGTGAAGTCTTGACCGTCGAGGTGGGGTACATCAACCCAGGTTTCCGAACGTCGGTACAGGAGCCCGTTGGGCAGCGGCTCGGCGGGCTCCGGGATGTGGTCCAAGCGTAGGATGTTCATGACCCAGTCAACCTCGAAGATGTCTCCTGGGTTTGCGTCGAAGCCGGTGACCAACTCCCCGGTGCCATCGCCGTCAAAGTCGGCACTCTTGCAGAAGTCCAGCTCACTGTCGGTCTCCACGCCGGTCCAGTAGCCGGCTGAGACCTCTGATGGATGCAGGCCCCACCTCGATCGATCCAGGCCGGACAGAAAGTAGAGGGCGCCGCTGTCCTCACCGTTGTGATCGGCTTCTGGATCCCCGATCAGCCAGTCGCCATAGCCGTCTCCGTCCAGGTCCCCGAGGGGACACGGGGTGCGAAGATTGGGGAGAGTCCAGTGTTCGAAGGCCACTTCCGGAGCCGTGCTTCCGGCGCTGTCGATGAGGTCCTGGCCGCGAATGATGAAGAGATCATCGGTTGCGGCTGTGCTTCCCCATTGGCCGATGGCAACCTCGTCGATCCCGTCGCCGTCGAGGTCGCCCAGGATCTCCAATACGGTGCCCAAGTAGCGCCCGTCGGCGTTTGGGTCGCCTTCCACGCGGCTCTCGGCGATCGGAGAGAGCTCGGCGTCGGCGTGAAGTCGCCCGGGAAGCCCATAGACGATGCCAGCGTCGTCGGCCGCCGCGGGTGCTGCGATCAGGAGATCGGCCAGCGCGTCCTCGTCCAGGTGACCAGAGACAATTCCATACAGTCCGAAGTAGTCCTCTGATAGGGCCAGCCACGAGACGTTCATGGCCTCCCGGATCCATGTCTGGGGCGGGTGGTCCATGACAGGTCCATAAATCATGTACGCAGCATCGATGTAGCCGCTGCTCGCCGATTCGGTGAGGGCCAGATCAGGGATGCCGTCGCCATTCCAGTCTCCGGTCTTCATGGAGCCATTTCGGCCGCCTTCGAGGTGCGAGTCTGACCCGTAGAACCAAGTCACTTCAGATGAGTCCAAGACCCGGTCACGCCCCTCGCTGCCTCCAGGAAGGATGTAGGCGGGGTTGGCGATCACACCATCTTCTTCCCAGGTGCAGGTGGAACAACCGAGCACCATCTCCGCCTTGCCGTCGCCGTCCAGGTCGCCGGCGAATCCGCTGCCCGTGAAGCC
>Ga0209992_10000932_pt1 | contig 34651 bp, 52 predicted proteins | sample 2SBtaG_2_FD_182564 | JGI IMG/M metagenome (GOLD analysis project Ga0209992, IMG submission 182564) | Deep subsurface microbial communities from Kolumbo volcano to uncover new lineages of life (NeLLi) - 2SBTROV12_ACTIVE470 metaG (SPAdes)... | ecosystem: Environmental > Aquatic > Marine >...
CAAACTCTTTTGTGAAGAACAAAAAATCATCAAATATGGGAAAAACCATATTCATCAAAGAAATCATCACTACAATAAAAGAACCAAAATTATGTCCAACATGTCAAAAAGAAGATAGATTAGAAAAAGAATTAGTAAGAGAAGAAAGGTCAGGGGGGAAAACCATACTTTGTAGTCGTTGTGAAGCACTAGTGGTAATTACAAATCACAATCTAAAACAAGTAGAATTATCTGCAATCAAAGATGATTCAATCATGCTAAAAGAACCTCATTTAATTAGAAAACTAGGATACTAGTCAATTAGAGAGAATGAATTTTCATGATTATGTAAAATAATCAAGTAAGGTTAAGAGGTTATTGAAATTTTTTGATCTATGGTGTATTGTTCACATAAACATTGATTACAATTATCTATTGAAAAAGTAAAGTTCTTTGTGTATTTCATTTTATGTTCTTTTTCAGAATGTCCACAATCACAAATAATAGATCCAGTAGTCATGCTACACCCCTAATTTTTTTAATTCTTTTTTCAATTCTTCCATAATAGATTCATCAAGGGAATTCATTACTTGACTAAATAATTCATGCATAACATATTTAGAAATAATTTGCTCTTAAGAGGTAGTTTGATCAGATAATACAAATTTACTTGAAATCAAATGCTAGTTATCCGATTTATCAAGTAATTCTTTAATCACAATACTTCTGACATTTGAAATCTCCCATTCTCTAAGATTTGCATCCCTACATTCTTCTTTAATAATTAGACCAGCCAATCCCTTACTCCAAATATGACGTTTTGTATCATAAACTTCGAGTATTTTTCCATGTTTTGTGATTTTGATTGCTCCATGACATCTAGCAATTATCTGTAGAGCTACTCTAGCATAGACTTTCTCAAAATTTACCATGAGGTGTTCTTGAAAATATGCATCAAAAATGTTTTGATTTGAAATACTATAACAATATACCATAGAGATAACAGTAATTTTTTGCTGATGATTAATCAAAAAACTAAGCTATAACTGAATGTTGATGAGTTTGCCGAATTATGAAGCATGTATTTTAAACCAAAGATTAGATAATTTTGGAAAATATGAGTTTTAATGTACCATACAAACAATAAATTTTATGGGTAAATTACCTGAAAAATTTCCAGAATATTCAATCATGTATAAAACAATTTCAAAACAAATTAAATTATTGGAAAAAAATAATGTTAATTCTACAGATAGTGAAGAAATCACTTTAAAGATTAAAAAATATCAAAAAGAATTAAACAAAATCAAAGAGAAATTTCCAGATAACTATTTTGATGAATTTGATTCGTTATGATCATGATCACAATCACATTGGTGATCATGATTATTTAACGACATTAATTTCACTACCATCTCATCACGGATTTTAAGTAAATCTTCAACTTGTTTTTTCAATGAGTCTGAATTCCAATTTTCTTTATGTAAATCTCTAACTGCATCAATTATTTCAAGATCCAAATTAAGTAGATTATCCATTAGTTGTTCTTGTTCGGACATAATTTTTTACAGACATACTAAGAAAAAAATCATTCTAATGAATAGAATATTATGCTTCCATACTTTCTTTTAGTAAATTTTTTCTTACAAGGATAGGGATGTTATAATATGCAGCAAGAGCCATAGCATCAGATGCACGGTAATTTCTCAACACAAGATCTTTTTTACCTGTAAAGTATAGATTTGCCCTCAAAACATCTCCACTTTCATAGATTTTTACTTTGACTAGAATCAATTCGTTTTCCTCACAAATATCTTCAATCATTTTGTAAATGGATGGAGCAGGTTCACCTTCGGTATCACCAAAACTAGAGATATGTTTTGCAACCTCTCCCGAAAATGCCCTCATGTGAAATTCTTTTCCATTATCAGCCTTGAGAACAACCATTCCTTCAACAGCATAGGGATCAACAAATCCAACATAGTCAATTTTAACTGAGTCATAATCAGGCTCTTGTGCTTGATCAATATTCATAGTATTACGCATAAACTTCGTGCTCAGTGTTTATAAATATAGCAAAATTTTGAGATCAAAAACACAAGATCTACAAGGTGAATTTTTGTTAGACGTTCAACAATGTAATGAAACCCCAAATTATTTAAAATCCCCAATTATGGATAGCTTGATGTCAACTAATCCAGAACGTGCAGTTTCCTATGTTCTAAGTAAGTACGTTACAGAATACATGGACAAAGATGTACTAATCCTAAGTGAACATACACAAACAAGAGAAGCTGCAAGGATGTTGCGTCACTACGAAACAGATGACATTATAGTTACAGACGGAAAAAAAATGCCTGTAGGAATTGTCACAGATGAAGATATCCTAAATAAAGTAAGTGATGCATCAGTTTACGCAGAAGCTACACAACTAAAAGATATCATGAGTGCTCCATTAGTTACAATTAATGAAAAATCAACTTTGCAAGATGCATTACACAAAATGAGAGATAATAACATTAGAAAACTTCCAGTAATTTCAAAGAAAAATCAAATTATGGGAATGATTTTTCAATCAACGATTGCAAATGTAATTAGAAATGCAACATCAACTGCACCTCGTTTGCTAAGTCCTCCAGTAAAAGCAGTTTTGGGAAATCTAGGTTTCGTGTTACAATTTGCAGGAGTGTTATTACTAGTTCCTGCAGTAGTTGCAACAATTTTTGAAGACACTACAACGGCTACAGGAATTTATCTTACCACAGTGTTATTACTTGTTACAGGATTTTTCTTAAACTCTTATGGTGAAAAATCAAGTCTAAATTTGCAACAAGCATCAATTTTGGTGTTTTCTAGTCTAATTTTGTTATCATTATTTGGAACAGTTCCATATCTGTACGTATTTCCTAGCGATGAAACAAGTGTTGAAGTATTTGGAAACGCATTTTTTTCTAGTGCTGCAGGATTTACAACTGGAGGAATTTCTCTATTTGATGAGCCAGAGAATTTAACCCAGAGTTTCACATTTTATCGTAGTTACACACAGCTTGTAGGTGGAATGAGTTTCATTTACCTAGTAATTACTGCATTTTACCCTGAATCAAAATTACAATCCATGCGTGGTTTTATTTCAGGAAGAACACTCCACATGAAGGAACTATTCTTAACTATTACAGTTATTTTTGCAGTGTATATTGTAATTGTTGCAGTTTTACTATATCTATTTGGTTCAAGAAATCCTATTGATGAATTTTCAGCATCTCACCTGATTGATAATTTTTCACTGGCAATGAGTACTCTGTCAACTGGAGGATTCACACCAACATCTACAATACTTGATGATTTACTTTGGCAAGAACACATTATCCTAATGGGTGCAATGATACTAGGGGCATTACCATTTACTTTCCACTATGCATTTGTTAGAAAAAAATTCCTCGCACCAAAATTAGGAAAGGAGGTGTTAACATATTTTGCAATTCTAGGTAGTGCAACAATTCTGTTTATACTAGTTAGTGGATTAGAACCATTACAAAGTGCATTTATTTCTGTATCTGCCAGCACCACTGCCGGACTACAACAAGAAAGTCTTGCAGGATTAAATGGAGTGGCACACACCATATTGATAATTTTGATGTTCATTGGAGGATGTGGATTTTCAACTGCAGGAGGTTTGAAAATATTCAGATTGTTCCATTTGAGAGATTGTAAATCATTTTTCAATAAAATTAAACGACAAAAATTATCAGAACAATCAAAAAAAGAATTAATGTCAACATTAATAATTTTAGCATTATTTCCAACAATTTCTGCAATCACAGGTGCTCATTTAGCAGCAATTGAAGAGGTTCCTTTTCAAGATGCATTTTTTGAGGCAGCAGGGGTAATTACCACAGGGGGTTTATCAGCAGGAGTAATTGATTTTGATACAGATCCAGCAACAAAAATCGTTTTAGGGTTTTTGATGATTTTTGGAAGACTTGAAATTATTGCAATAATCTACATCTTTATTCCAAAACTTAGTTAAGATAGAATTTAATGTAAATATAGAAAAATCATAATAATGAATGAGCAATCAAATGATATTAACAAAGGTAAAAGGATTATCGTAATAGGATTTGTAATTATTGGGATTTTGTTTTTAGTTTATGGTAGATATCAAGATCCAGAAGTATTCACTCCAAGTGCCCTTGAACCAATACAAAGAATTGCTTTAGGATTTTATATCACATTAATTGCAGCATTTGGTGCTATTGCACTTGGAATGTATAGATATCATAAAGGTAAGGTACAAAATAATGGAAAAGATCTATCAACTATAATTGCAATAGTTACATGGAATTCAAAATCAAGGAAAATTTTTGTTACAGTGTTTATTGTTTATGGAATTTTCTTTTCGTTAATTTCAGGAACTCTGATATATCAACCAGAAGTAAATTTTGTCACTCATTATGGTGCAACAATACCATCTGGATTTATTGCTCCATGCTGTGATGATCCAGGATACATGCCAAAAATTATTGTATACCTAACTGAACATATAGGATTACAAATAATTCCAATAAATTTGGTTTTACAAATAATGGTATCATATCTAGTGGGATTAAATGCATCAATTGCAATTAGTGCATATAAAATTTCAAAGAAAGGTAGAGGAGCAAGCACAATTGGGGCAGCAGCAGGATTATTCATTGCATGTCCAACTTGTGCGGGTACATTTTTGTCCATATTCATCGGAACAGCAAGTGGAATAGCATTATCAATTGTATTATCTCAAATGCAAACATTATTCATCGCAGTATCCATTCCTGTTTTAATAATTACACCGTATGTGATGGCTAAAAAATTAAGAAATAGTGATGGTAGTTGTAAAATAGATGGAGGATCAAAATAATGGGCATTCAATCATCCACAGAATATGTAAATTTTTTCATAAATTTGAATATGGGCAATGATGTTAATTTATTAAATTTTCTAAACAATGAAAAAAGAATTCTCAAATTAAAACTAGCAAATAAGAATATAGAAAAAGAACCATTAAAAAATGGAATTAAAATTTTAGAAGAATTAGTAAAAGAAGTTAACGATAATGGAGAAGAGACGATATTAAAAAAATATCAAAAATAAACAAAAGTGTAAAACATGGATAAAAATTCAGAAATAATTAGAACCGAAATACTTAGGATTCTAAATGAAAGTGGTAAGTTAAGAGGAAATGAACTTGCAAAAAGAGTAATTAAAAAAGTAGGTAACGAAAAAATAGTTTATAGAGAAATTAGTTCACTAGTAGAAGATGGTGAAATTGATAAAAAAGTTCACAGTAGATCACATATTGAATATGAATTGATTAATTTAGATAAATCAGTAAATGATCAACTCAAAAATTTACACAAAGAAATTGAAGTAATTTATGATGAGATTAAAAAATTCAACATAACTACTGAACAAGAAAAATTCACTTATCAAGAAAGATTACGTTCAGTAATTCATCTTATACATATTGTACAATCAACTGACGGAATCATGAAATTATTATCATACTATCCATCATTTAAAAAAGACAAAATGTTTTCACAAATTAATAGAAAAATAAATGATTGCTGGCAAACAATTATGGAAATAATTGCACATCAAGAAGATGAAAATTTTCTAAATGAAATATTATCAAATTTAAGAGTATTACAATTTGATGCAAAAAATGTTAATTAAGAATTTTCTAATTTATCTACAACTATTTTGAAAATTTCATTATTATCTAATAAGATGAAAGGCAAATTATTTTCCTCACAGGCTTGGCCACTCTCAGTATCACGAGTAACTAACAACATGTCATTTTCTTTAGCATAATTAATCACAGAATAATCTGTTCGAAGTTTATGTCCAGCAATGCGTAATTTTTTGACACTATAGGCATCATATCCTAATTCTTTGAGTTTTTCATCCCATCCATCATCCATTTCATCAATTAGAATTTTCATATCAAATGTTAAATTGATTTCAAATATTAGTGTAAACTAAAACTAGAGTCAACTACTTATTTTCAATAACATAAACTAATACAATGGATGTAAAAGATGAAGACAAATCAGAAGAATCAATGAAAAATCATATCATTTACTATAGATCATTAAATAATACAATTTCAGAAATAAAAAAAGAAATGAGTCTAGAAAAAGAAGATGCAATTAAAGAGCATTTAAGAAAAAGAATCGAGGCTATGGAAATTGATCAAAAAAGAATTCGTGAAATGTTTCCTAATTTATCAAAGGAGAATTGGGATGACTACACCAACTGAAAAAAATCATAATAAACATCTGGATTTACTTCAAGACTACAAATTACACCTTGTAAAATACATTGAAGAATTACAAAAAATAGATAAACAATCAGAATTTGCAAAACAATGGAATGAAAATACAATAAAAGAGAGAAAACAAGAACTTCAAGTAATTGATAAAATTATAAAAAACTTAATTCGATTTTAATTATGATGTCTTTGTGTTAAATCATAAAGACTTTCACAAAAATTATCTACATGTTCAACAGATACACCATCAAACCATGAAGTCTCTTTGTCAATATTAAAATCATTAAATTTTTTTGAAGATAACTGTACAAATTCAATTTCAGTTTGAATTAATTTATTTATCTCATCTTGTTCAATTTGTGATAAATTGTAATCACAAGTAATCAAATCAAGTAACACGTAAAAATTTCCATGGCTTGGATTAATTTTTGATTTGATAAACGGTTTGTTTAATTGCTGACATTCACGATAATGTTTATCATATTCAAACATCTTGGAATCACCCAAATATTTGTGAAACGTCATAAATTAAGAATAATTGATATCTAATTAAGTTCTAAAGTTCAGATGTGATTTTCTTTATTCGTGTAATCAATCGAATTTTTGTACTAATTGGCATCTCAGGTTCCATTGTGAAATAAATGATATTTCGTTTTGTATAGATTACCATTTGAGAGACTTTTTCGCGTTCAACATGAACATATCTTACCTTGCCAAGAGATCTATCAAATTCTTTTCTCATAGCTCTTCTTTGAGCAACTTGCTTACAGAAATGCTCTTCTTCTTTTTGAGATTTCATACTGGTTTTTCCAGTTTTCATTATTGCCTCTCTAATGTTTCCCTTTGGATCAATTATAGCTCCAAATCTCATTTTTGAATCTAAGTTGATAATTTTTCGAACAATATCTAATAGATCAATTTTTTTCTTTGCAACCATATTGATTTAGAAAAATTTTATGCTAAATATAATCTATTAATTAGATTACAAAAAATAGAATATTTAAAAAAAGATCGATATGATATGAGAATAATTAGAATAGATGTATTCAAAAATTATATAATTTACAAAAAAAAAATTTGTTAATTTAAAAAATCTATTTTTTAATTTTTGGGGATTTTTTTGTGGCTGATTTTTTTTTCACTGATTTTAATTTTTTTGCCTTCTCAGCAATTTGTTTTTTTAATTTCTGTTGTTTTTCTTTCATTTTTTGATTTTTACTCTTAATTTGTTTCTCTATTTTTTCATGTTTCTTTTTAAGAGATTCAAATAATTTTTCTTCTTTTTTTAGTTGTTTTATCATTTCTGATTGAGATCGAATTTTTTTGTTTTCTTCTTGTGTTTTTTCAAAAATAGATTCTTTTTCCTTTGAAATTTCATTAATTAGTTCAAGTCGAGCTTCTTTTGCACTAATTAGTTCTTGTTCTTGAAGTTTAATTGATTTTTTTAGTTTTGTTGATTCTAAAAATTTTGATTTTTCTTCATGTATTTGAGATACGATTTCATCATAATCATGTTTAGTTTTTTCTAAATCCATTTGTTTTGATTTAATTTCATTTGCAATTTTTGCCTGACTAGCTAATCGTAATTTTTGTTCATCAGTCATTTTTGCCAATAGATTTTGTTCGTTTTGTATCTGTTTTTCAATTTTTTCTTGTTCTAATTGAGTTTGAGTAAGTAATCTTTTTTGTTTAGATAATTCTTTAGAAATTTTGGATTTTTCAGAATCTATTTTTTTGATCACATTCACACGTTCATTTTTTACTTTTGATAATTCTTCTTTTTGAGAAATAATTTCTTTAGATATTCTTGTCTGAGTTTCTATTCTTAATCTTTCATCTTTAATTTGGGATTCAAGTGAAGATTTTTCTTGGATTACCTTTTGTTCATATTCTTTCCTATGTAAAATCAATTGAGATAATTTTTCACGATTAGAATCAATTTCATCTGAAATCCTTTTTTGTTTAGTTATGCTATCTTCTTCTTGATTAATGGTTTCTGAAAGATTAGTTAATTCATCATCATCTTGAGAAGACCATCCTTTTGGCATACTTCCTTGAATTTTTGATTCTATTTTTACAACTTTAGGATTTGGAGAGGGAGGAAAATATTCTCGTACTATTATACTAGGTTCTAATTTTGGAATAACAGATACATTAGGAGATAGTTTTGATTCTAAGTATGCTATATCTGAATGATATAGCGGTTTATCATTTTCTAGCATATCATAGATATGTTGTAAACGACCAGGATCACCTTTTCCAGAATCAATTAATTCTTTGATTTTTCCAAGTGAGTCATTTTCTTCTTTTACTTTTTCCTCATTAACAGTAAATGAGGAATTTAATTTATTTTCAAGATAAATTTGATCTGAAGAATACAGCGGTTTGTTATTTTTTAGAAATTCCAAAATATGATATAATCTACCAGCATCCCCATTACCAGTTTCAATCATATTGTTCACTTTTTCAATTGTTTGGGTTAATGACAGAGGTTCTAATTCAGACATTATTTTCATTATTTTTATTTAATGATACTAAAATAACTTATTGAAAAAAATCAATCATAATGTCATATTTTTGATCAGCCTCAAAATCTAAATTTTGGAATATTTTATAGGTAAAATTAACATTATTTCAACAAATTTCATGCATAATAATCTCAAAATTCTCGGTCTATGTTTAATTATCGACATTAAAATACAAACATCATGAAGACAGGAGTACCCATAATCATAATTGGAATTATCATGTTTGCAATGGGTTTAGTGTTGTTTTATGCCATAGAATTAGGTCAAACAGATCCAACTTTGAGATTTATTAAAAACATGGGGACATTTATCGGTCTTGCAGGAATGGGTGTTACACTTGCTGGAATTTTATTATATCTAATTAATAGAAATGAATCACCAATACAGGAAAATTATGAAAATTGAATTTTAATTCATTTCAAATCTAACTATGCAGATTTTTAAAAAGTAACTAAATTATATCAATAAAAATATCTATCATCAATAAATGTCTGAAAAAATTTGGATGGGTGGAATTTATCTTAAAGAAGAAGGAGGATATGAAATTATTTTAAAATCACTAAAACATTATAAAAAAAGACTAAGAAGTATAGAAGATAGTCCAGAATTAAAAGAGGCTGCAGCAATGTTTGGTCCATTGTTAACTCAACAAGCAATGAAAACATATCCCATAGTCATAGAAATGATACAAAAAATTCAAAAAAATATTTCAAATATTAAATCAATAGATAATCTAAAAGAGGATATACCATTTTTAGAAAAAGCACTGAAATGCTATGAATCAGATATTCATAAAGCGCAAAAAACAGATCATGAATATTTTATTAAATTAATTGATAATTTAGAAGAATCAAAAAATGATTTAGATAAAATCAAAACTGCACTAGAGAAAATAAAGGAATTTTCAAAATAATTTACAACCCTTGCAAATACCATTCAAAATATGGGATTAATGCAAGGCACTGGTTCTTTTTTTCAGATTCATCATTTACATTTTTAATTTTTTGGATTTTTTCATGAAGATAATCCAAAGTCAATTCACTTCTAAAATGAGGTAAAATTTGATCAATAATCTCAAGAATTTTCTCAGAAGATGTATGCTCAAGATCATTCATTACTTGGTTAATTTGATCTTCCAAAGTCATATTGAATGTAAAATTATACCCATTATTATTTTATAGAATTAAAGAACGTCATCTTCATTCCAAGTAAGACGAAATTTTCCAGTTACTCGAAACATGTTTAATTTTCCACCTTTCTTAAACGATAATTTAGAAGATTTTTGAGATGTATCATTAATTTCTAAAGTTACATCATCTTTTATAGTCTGAAAAACTATGGGGTTATTTGAGATTTGTTTCCAATCTTGATCATCAAAATCTACATAAAATTTTGTGTATAGTAATCCCATAATTTGTTGATAAAACACACTTGAATAAATAACTAGACCAGTTCTAAGAATTCAATGAATTTTTTGGCATAATAATACCAAGATAACTTACAATAGTTGGATAAATAATCTCAAAATCACGATCATTTCTAATAATATCTATTACTTTATGAATTAATTGTTGAATCATTAAATGTTCATCTCGATATAATGTTTTTTTGGGGTTTTTTGCAGAATCAAGTATTGTGAAACCATTATCAGTTTGAAGTAAATTTCTTAAAAGAAAATGGGAGAGTTTTATTTTTTCATCAATGTCCTTGTGAGGATAATCAGTATCAAGTCTCTTTATTTTTGATTTTAAATCATGAAAGAAATTAGTGGTGGTTCGTTCAATATGTTGATATGATTTGTGTTCATAATTTTCAGTTGCATGATAAAACTTCATGTTGCCTTTAGTAATTACTGAAATAATCTCCTTTTCTAAAAGTGAATTTCTGGTTTTCTCAAATGTTGTTTTTGCCATAAATTGTGGCACGATTAATTTTAACAAAGCATTATGATGGAAATCAGGATTATTTTTTACATGTTCTAAAACAATTCTTTCACGTTCATGTTGTTCAGAGTGGGGCTCAAAGTGACTCATCATATCTAGGTCGACCTATATTATACAGGTCATCTATTAAACAATTTCCATAGTAAGATTTGAAATGATTTACAAAAAATAATTAAAAATTTAATTATTTGAAGTGAAAAATCAATTAACGCCTTTTCTACGGGTCATTTTTTCTGTAGAAAGGGATGCAGTACTTTTTTCAAATTCCTCAAGTTTTGTTTTCATGTCATCTTTTTCAGATTTTGTTAATTCTCTAATTATTACATCATCAGGATCAACAAAGTTTTCACATGTTTCACAAAGCCATAACGTTACTTTTTCAGTAGTTTGATAAACTGGCAATCTTCTTCCATTGCATTGTTTACAAAATAACGGCATAGTATCTTACTTGTATCTCTAGTATGTCTTTTTATTCTTTGTCGATAAATTCGCTAATACCAGGAGGATCTGGTGCAAGTCCCTTTCTTTTTCTAATATCAGCTACTGCTGTTGCTAACATTGATTTAGGAACTTCAGTCCATGCCTTAAATGATGTATTCCAAGTTGCACGTCCTGCAGTTTGACCTCTCATTGCTTCAGATAAAGTAAAAGTTTCAGAAGCTGGAATTTCACCAATCACAATACTTGATGCACCTTTTTGTGACATGTCAAGTACTTTACCACGTTTACCAGAAAGAATGGTTGCAACATTTCCAACCAAGTCAGTTGGAACACGAACCTCAATTGCTAATGTTGGTTCTAAAACAGCAGTACCAGCTGTAAGTAATGAACCCATACATGCACGACGAGAAGCAGGTCCTAATTGAGACAAACCTCTGTGAGCAGTATCCTCGTGAGGAACAAAGTGAGTGAATATGAATTTACAATCTCTCATCTGTTCTTTACATAAAGGACCTTCTTTCATTACTTCTTCAAATCCAGAATTTATAGAGTCAGTAGATTCTTGTACAAATTGAACACCTTTAGTTCCATTAATCAAAACATTTCCACGAGAATCAAGTTTCATAATTCTCTTAATTGTATCAGTGTCCCATCCAGCACCTTTTAGAAGATCTTTAACAACAGCTTTGTCTTTTACATCACTAATTTCACCAGTTCTGAGCATATGAGCAATTTCAGGCTCTAATGGTTCTACTTTCATGAAAATTTTGTTATGTCTATTTGGAGATTTTGCCATAATTGGCTCACATCCACCTTTTACAGTTTCTCTATAGTTAATCAAAGGTTCAGAAGTAATTATTTCAATTTTTGAATCTTGGATACGATGGGTTGCAACATCAAGATGTAATACTCCCATTCCAGCAACTATTGTCTCTCCACTTTCTTCATCAATTTTTACCACAAGGTTTGGATCCTCAATAGTTAATTGTTTTAGAATGTCTACAAGTTTAGGTAAATCTTTAGGATGTTTTGGTTCAATTGCAATTTGAACAACAGGTTCTGAAACATATTTGACACCTTCAAACATTGGAATATCTTTAACAGTAGACAAAGTATTTCCTGCCCTACATTCAGTTAATCCTAATAATGCAGGAATATTTCCTGCACCAAGTTCTCCTACTTGTTCTCTTTGATTTCCCATAAAGAAATTAACAGACTGAACACGTCCCTCTCTTTTTTCATCAATAATATTGATAGTTTGTCCATCTTTAATAGTACCAGAAAATAATCTTCCAATTGCAACAGGACCTGCTGCAGGATCTAAAACCATATTGACTACCATCATGATTGTTGGTCCTTGATCATCACATGCAAGTAATGCTTTTCCAACATCAGAATCTAAATCACCTTTCCAAATTTGTGGAATTCTATACTTTACTGCTTCATGTGGGGCAGGATGATGTTTTACAACCATTCCAAGTATAGCTTCTGCAAGTGGTGCTTTTTCTACAAGATCTGTAACTTTTTCATCATTGTATGCATCAATTACGTCTTTGAAAGTAAGTCCTTTATCTTTCATTAAATCTACATTAATTGCCCATCTGTCTTTTGCAGAACCAAAAGTAACACTAGAATCTTGAATAGATACTTTCCATTTTTCTTTGTATTCAGGTTCTGCATATGTGTCAATTAATTGATTAAAATTTGAAACGACTTCTGCTAGTTGTGCTTGCATTTTTTCAGGGGTCAATCGAAGTTCTTTGATGAGTCTATCTACTTTGTTGATAAACAAAACGGGTTTTACTCGCTCCTCCAAAGCCATTCTAGTCACAGTCTCAGTTTGAGTCATGATTCCTTCTACGGCATCACATACTACAACTGCACCATCAATTGCTCTAAGACTACGAATTACCCTTCCACTAAAATCTACGTGGCCAGGAGTATCGATCATATTGATGACATATTCTTTGTCATTTTTGGTATAGTGTAAAGTAACATTTGCTTGATAAATTGTAATTCCTCTTTCTTGTTCTTCTTTATCAAAGTCCATTGCCAAAGCTTTTCCTGCAGCAGATGGAGCAATAATTCCAGAGTATGCTAGAAGACTATCACTCATGGTAGTTTTTCCATGGTCAACGTGAGCAATTACACCAAAATTACGGATTTGATCCTTGTTTTTGATAATTTTCAGAACTTCACCTGTTGACTTGTATTTTACCATATCCGCAAACCTAAGTATTCAGCTATTAAATCTTAGCCTTGAAAAAAGATCAGTAGATCATTTGATTACTTACATTTCGAATCTTTTTTGCCATTACAAAATGACATTCTTTTTTGTGTCTTCTTTTAGCCTCATAGAGAGAAAGAAATTGAGAGAAGAAAATGCAATAAAGAATTTGAGAGATTTTTTCAGATGGTATATCAGGATGGATCACATTCATGCCAATTTTTTTTAATAGAGTTACAAGTTGTTGTGAATGAAAATTTTTGTCATCAAAAATTATCACAGTATCTCCTTTATTTACTGAAAACAACTCCATGTGAGAGAATTGTTCAATTTTTGAATAATGCACATCATAACCTAATAATTCATAAAATTTTGCAGCACAATAAATTGTCAAAGGGTATGTGTACAAATTTCCTAAAACATAGATTTTTTTTGTCACATTGAAGTTCTTTGCATTATTTTTTGCTTTTAAAAATAATTTTAAATGCTTGGAGGGAGAAATTTTTCTTATCAGGGAAATACACGTCAAGGCACTTTCTAAAAATGATATACTTCCAGCAGTAAAGATACCGTTATTTGGAGCACACAATAAAATAGTGTCATCAGAAGCTTTTGCTAGCCTGCTTTGTAGTTTAGATGTAATTGCAGTGGATTTTTTTGCATTTTTTGCAACTTTGATATTTGTAATTGTATTTCCAGATATTGATACAAAAAAGACGTGTTTGGATTTAACTAGGATTTTATTTTTGTACAAATCCAAAGGATCAATTGCATGAACTAGACCATTTGAAAAAGATTCAGCAAGCATTGCAGAAACCAAAGAATCTCCACTTCCCGTAAAGAGTATATTTTTTTGTTGATTTTGAGACAAGGTTTTTGGAGGTTTAAATGATCTTAAAAATTTGGATTGTAATTCAATATCATTTTCAAATGCCTCTATGGTCTTCATATGATAAAGTTTAGAGGATGTTAGAAAAATGATTCGGAAATAGGTTTTGGTTTTTATTACGATTGTATGAGGAAAAAATTATGGAAATTTCAGTTGGCCATACTCCTGATTCAGATGATGCATTCATGTTTTATGGGATGTTTACCAAAAAAATAGAATCACCGGGGTTTACAGTTAATCATGTTATTGAAGATATTGAAAAATTAAACCGTAAAGCAACCGATCCAGAACTAGATGTTACTGCAGTTTCAGTTCATGCATGTGCATTCATTCCAGGGTATACAATCTTGAGAAGTGGTGGAAGTTTTGGAATAAATTATGGTCCAATAGTTACTGCAAGAAAACAAATGTCAATAGATGAAATTAAAAAATGCAAGATTGCAATTCCTGGAAAAATGACTTCAGCCTTTTTGTTACTACAATTAATGATTGGGAAATTTGATTATGTTGAAATGAATTTCAGCGATATTCCAGAAGCTGTAAAATCAGGAAAAGTGGATGTAGGGCTAGTCATTCATGAAACACAGTTATCCTATGAACAAGAAGGAAATGTCAAAATTTTAGATGTTGGTGAATGGTGGGATAAAACAACAAATGGTTTACCAGTACCTCTTGGAATCAACGTAATGAAAACAGACCTAGGCATGGAAACAATAGTGAAATTTGATAAATATCTTCAAAAATCAATTGAATTTGGTATAGAACATTTTGATGATGCAATAGAATATGCAATGCAGTATGCCAGAGGAAAAGAACGTAGTTTAATTGAAAAATTTGTAAAAATGTATGTAAACAAAGTTACAGTAAACATGGGAGACCCAGGAGAAGAATCAATTCGAAGACTCTTTGAAATGGCAAAAGAAAAAGATCTAGTTCCTAATTTTGAAATTAGTATTGCCACCAAGTAATTATAGAACAAAAAAATTTAAAAATTAATGGGAGATGGAATTGGAGGTCCAGTGATGGGCATTCTAACAAACAATGCTTTTGAATTACTTGTAAGTCATTTCAGAAAAGACAATAAAGAAGAATATGGTAAAACTGAAAAAATAATCATAGCAAAAATTGATAATCCAGAAGAACCACAATATTCAGAAACAACACAAGATGATTTAGAACGAGCACTAAAAGGAAAATTTGTAACATGTAATGTTCAATACAGAGATACAAAAACTGATGCACTGGTGTGTAATGTTTTTGTTCAAAAACCACCAGAAGAATTTAACTAGAATTAGACATCAGGAATAAAAATTAGAATATACATAATATAGGATAAAATCTAAAGATTATCACAAATGATTCTTGTTGATAAAAAAATTCTGTCTGGAGGGCTTGTAATGATCATAGTAGGAATTATAATCATTTTGGCATTTTCAGACCAACCAATAGGACAACCAGGGATGACTGAAGAGGAAATTATTGATTTAATGATATCAGAGGATCAGAATCAAGCTTATCAAATGTTATCAGGGATTTTAATTGGAGTTGGATTTTTACTGGTTCTCATTAGTTTTGGAGCAAGAAGGAAAAAAGACAGTGCCACAAGAAAAGAAAAGAAACCTGTAGAATAAACAATAAGATTTAACCCAATATTCCAAAACGGTATAGATTAAGGACATATTTTTCCATCCTAGGTATAAGAATAACAGAGCATACTCTAGTATGAATAAAACATCAATTCACATGGGTAACTGTCTAGGAAACGAAATTAAAAACACCACATCATATTGGGATGTGTTAAACCACTATGGGATTTCTAAAGATGATCTAAAAAAATTAGACATGTCTTATGAAGAACTATACAAAGTGTATAAGACCATCCAGAAACACGAGCAAGTTCGAGATTTCCTTAAAAATTTTAAGGAAAAAGTGGCCAATCTAAATGAAAAATAAAATAATTAATTTAAAAACGGAGTAGTACAATGACTGTAATTGAAAAAAGTACCGTCATCACACTGGAACTTGTCTATATCACATTAAAATAAAATATCATAAAAGAAATTGTTTGTGACATTTTACAAACATTGACAAATCAAATTAAATCATTCATGAGTATTCTAATTGATTTAATTACTATGAATCATTAATTTCAAAAATGATACAAGCAGAAATTAGCATATATCCAATAGCCACAAGAACTACTAGTGCAAGTTTTTACATTGCAAAAGCAATAGAGTCAATTCAAAATATTAAAAATTTAAGATATGAAATTAACTCAATGGGGACAATTTTAGAATCAGATAATATGGATGTGATAAATAATGCAACAAAAAAAATGATGGAGACAGTTCACAATCTAGGAATAGACAGAGTTGAGATAATAATTAAGATAGATTCAAGACGAGACAAACATCTCAAAATGGAAGAAAAGTTAGATTCAATAAAAAAGCAAATGAGTTAAAATTTTTTCAGAATTTCAAAATGAGTATTTCTTTGAGCAGGAGCACGACCAATCTCATTTACCATTGTTGCTAATTCCTCAACTGAAGAAGAAGTTGATTTTCCTGCAGCTTTGTAAATTTCCTCAGAGAAGGCAGTTCCAACTAGATCACTACCCCCATTAGATAATGCAACTTGTGCAAGTTTCTTTCCATATGCCACCCAATAAACCGAGATATTATTTAGAACATTTGCAAGCATTAATCTAGACAATGCAATTATTCTCAAATCATAGACTGATGAGCATTCATTGTTTACCAAATTATTTTGTTCTAATTCAGTATTATCTAAACTGAATTTTAAAGGAATCAGAGTTAAGAGTCCATTTGTTTTCTTTTGTAACTCACGGATTTTTATCAAATGATCAACAATGTGTTCAGGTTTTTCTATATGTCCATAAAGCATGGTAACATTACTTTTGATATTCATATTATGTGCCTCTTCAATGACATCAAGCCATTGTTGTCCAGTACATTTTCCTCTAACGATTTTTCCTCTAATGTCAGGATGAAATAATTCTGCACCTCCACCAGGCATTGAATCAAGTCCTGCATCTTTGAGACGAGATAAAATTTCCTTGGTGGAATTTTTGGTTAATTTTGATAAATAGTAAATCTCTGCAGCAGTTAATGCTTTAATGTTTAATTCAGGATGACTTTTTTTGATGGTCCGCATCATGTTCTCATAATATTCTAGTGGAAGTTTTGGATGAAATCCTCCAACAATATGAACTTCAGTAGCACCAAGTTGTTTTGCAATTCCTACTCTTTGTTCAATTTCTTGAGGAGTTAGGGTATATGCATCATCTGCACCATCTTTTCGATAAAATGCACACATTTGGCAACTAGCTGCACAGACATTAGTGTAATTCATGTAATATGAAGCAGCAAAAGTTACGGTATTTCCAACTAGTTTTTTTCTAGCGACATCTGCAACTGCACCCAATAAATGGAGATTATCATAATTCATGAGTTCAATACCATCATTATAGGATAATTCTTCTCCTGCAAGGGCTCGATCTAATGCTTGAGAATCACCAACTAATTGTTCTAGCATAGTTTAGTTTTTGATTATCAGGATATATTCCTTATAGTCTCAAGAAATAAGTAGTCATTATAGGTATAATTTGCATGGTACTTCCTTTAGTAGACGAACATAAACCAAAATGTTACTTGTGCCATGAAGGGTTTGAAAATATAGAAAAACTCAAAGAACATCATAATTTGGCACACAAAGAATTCTTTGAAACCAATGAAAAACAAGACACAAAAGAACCAGCACCTGGCGATGTTACTGTGTTTTAGATTTTTGTTTTTTAATAGACTTTAACAAATCTTGAGCAAGTTCTTTTGAGACTTTTGCTAAATCATAATATTTGTCAATAGATAATGCTTTTTTGAAATGTTTTATTGCATCTTCCAGATGACCAAGTTCTCCTAATGAAAGACCTTTGTACGCTAGGGCCAATGTAGATTTTTTATCAATAAGTAAAACTTTATCATAACACATTATTGCATCAAGATATTGTTCATCAGAATGTAATGCTGCCCCCTTGTTTAGTAACGCATCAAAATTTTCAGGGGAAATAGATAATGCTTTGTTGAATGAATGTATGGCAAGTTTAATTTTTCCCATATTTTGTAAAGTGACTCCTTTATCAACGAGTGCACGAATGTTTGAAGGGTCTTTTTTGAGAACCGAATCATAAAGTTTCAAAGCAGTAGAAATATCACCATCCTCTACACATTCAAATGCTTGTTCTAACATTTCATCAATTTTATTCCTCACAATAACTGATAATTTTTTCTTGATAATAAATGGATTTTTTGTCAATGATTTGTCTATCACTGGCAATAAGATTTGTGAACTCATTTCTTAAAGTTAGAAAAATTAGATATTAAATCGGCGATCATTATACAATAACCTAAATTCAGCCTAGAAAATCAGTTGAAAATTATAAAATATATCATATTCAGAATTATGATGAAAATTTGTCTCTGGGATCAATTTCTAATGATTTATTGAAACATTCCATAGCTTCCTCATATCGTCCCAAACTCCTAAGTACGACGCCTTTGAAATTCCAGAGGTCAGGATCATTTTGATTCAACAAAAGGGCTTGTTCAAAAAAGCCCAATGCATTTTCAAACTGAGATTCCTCCAAAAATGATTTACCCTTTTTTACAAGATCTTGAATGTCATCCACAATTTAGAAAAGAACACATTTCTATTAAATTTGAAACAACAATACCACCAGATAGGCATTAAAATTAAACAAATTTACAAAAAATCTTTCAAAATTTAAATAATTTTTTAACATTACATATTATGAATATGGATAAAACAGATGAAAAGATTCTCAAAAATTTAATGATGGATGGACGGTTATCTGCAAGACAACTGGCATTAAAACTTGGAATGTCAACTGTGACAATACTTACCAGAATTAAAAAAATGGAGAAAGAGAAAATTATTCGTGGGTATACTGCATTAATAGATCATGAAAAAATTGGATATTCACTAACTGCAATTATTGAAATTATTGCAAAAAATGATAAAATCATGAGTATTGAGGATGAAATTGCAAAATTTGAAAATGTGTGTGGAGTTTATGATATTACAGGTTCAACAGATACAATAGTTGTTGCAAAATTCAAGGAACGAAATGAATTAAGTACATTTGTAAAGAACCTAGCATGTATTTCAAATGTGGAAAATACCATCACTCACGTAGTTCTAAACACTACAAAAGAAGATTTCAGATTAGCATAGGCAAAATAAAATGAATTTATTAAAAATTAGTATAATTACAATTTTGGTTTTCGGAGTAGTCCAAACAGCATATGCACAAACTGAAAAGTTAGACATGGATTTTGAAATAACGGATGAAGAAAGAATAATTCTATTTGCAAGTTTTGCTTTAGCGGTATTAGGAATTAGTTTATTTTTAACAAGAGATATTATTCTTCGAAGAAAAACATCATATGACAAAAATGAATTTGAGTCAAAAAAAGAAAGAACAAATGAAAAATATAATTCAGATTGGGGAGATGATTATGAAGAACTCGGACAAAGGAAAAATACCAAGGAAGACAAAGAATTCAGAGAGGCAGTATCAAATGATAATTTAACTAATTATTACGAGGTATTAGGAGTGGCAAACGATGCAACACAAGAAGAAATTAAAAATAGATTCAGAGAGCTTGCAAAAAAAACACATCCAGATAGAACAAAAGTAGATTCAGAAGAAGAAATGGCAGAATTAAACAAAGCCTATGAAGTATTATCAGATAAAGAACGAAGGGAAAGTTATGACAAATATCTCAAAGTAAGTTAGATTGATTCAAGTTTTACAATAATCATACTAAGTTCAACGGAGTCAGGAGTCTGAACACTATTTGTAAGATTAGTGAATATTTCAATATGTAGAGGTGTTTGATTTTCATGAATAATAGTAGTGATTTTGAGTTCTCCGAATTCAGTATTTGGTCCCAACATCTTTTTTGTCAGTAATGGAATCACAGAAAGATCTTTAATCACACCAGTCATTTTAAAAGCAAATTTGTCTGAAAAATATACTCCACCACGAGTGGTTGGTTCATTAACAGGGGTTGGCGAATTAGTCATAGAAACATCATTTAGCTGAAACGAGGAATTGTTAAGATGTAAAGTATATTCTGAAGGATTGGATTCAAGTGACTTTGTAAGAATTTCAAGTAAATCCGGATTCACAGACATTGAAAATTATCCAAGAGACAATTCTATTGAGTGTTGTGAAATAATATTTCATAGTCATATTTGGAAAAATGTTCATGCCCATGTAGATCATATTTAAAAACATCAATCTTGATCGAGGAATATTGCAACAATTTGCAAATCCTCATCCAATGAGAGAGAAAATTCTCAATTTGATGACACAAAATGGGTTAGGTGATGATGATTATGTTGAAATGTTAGATTTCACAATTGATTTGTTTGAGAGTCAAGGTTTAGGAAGTGATTATTATGGATATCACAATATCAATCATGAATTAGAAGTAACATATGTTTCACTTTTAGCTGCAAAACAAGAGATTGTAGAATTATCAGAATTGGATATAAGATATCTATACGTAGCTGCATTGTTTCATGATTTTGATCCTCAAAAAAGCGTAGACAAACCTCATGAAGAAAGTGTGTTAAAATTTATTGGATCAGATAAAAAATTGTCACAGTTAATAAAAAATGTTAATGTAGATTTAGAAATAATCAAAGTGTTAATCCTAAGAACAACATATCCATGGACAGGAGAACTCAAAAAAAATGCAGAACTGCAAATCAAAGAATGTTTTCAAAATTCTGAACAAACTAGAAATGATATTCAACGACAACAGCACATTATGAAAATTGGAGAATATCTATCAGTAGTAGATAGATTAAGTGGTTATGTGTTAGGGGATTTTTCAAAAGCGATGGAAATGGCAAAGATGAATGCACACGCACTAGCCTGGAGACCATCATTAATTGTAAGGAGTTCAGTTGCATATTTTGAAGAATTATTAAATAAAGAAACAGTCATGGTAAAAGGAATTCTCAAAATACTTACAAATGAAATGCGAAAGAATTTTTTTAATACAGTTTTATCATTTATGAGGATTCGTCAACAAGAAATCACAATTCAAGCAGATCATGCATATGAAAATCTAAAACTTGTGCCAACAATAGAATGTATGGCAAAAAGGAATGAAGATGATTTTATCAAGGAGTTATATGACATATTTTTAGAGCTTCCAAGACCACTTCAATTCTCAAAAGAAAAATTTGCTGAATCAGTAAAAGATCCTAATGTAATTATCAATACACTTAGAATAAATGGTAAAGATGGAGAAATTGTAGGATTTGCAAAGGGAGGGGCACTTGAAAATTATAATTTACGTGAAGAGATCAAAGATGAAAATTATGGTCTAGGAAATACAGTTTTCCTTGAACCAATTGCCGTAAAAATGGGATATTGGGGATTAAAAGGAGGTAGTGAAATGAGACATTTGTTTGTGATGCAGTCCCACTCTATGAAATACAAACATCTCACGAGTTTTGCATTACGAGGAGTAATTCAAGCAAGAATAGACAAAGAGCGAGCAGAATTTGTTCAGCAATTTGATCCTGAAAGATGGGATTATTACAGAATTAAAGTATAGATTTTTCATATGAAAAATCCAATTCTAAAAAAATTACAGTCAACCATTCAAGGTACAGTATTTTACAAAAAAGAATTCATAAATTATTATTCAGTAGATGCTAGCTCATACCAAATACATCCAAAAATAATTGTTATTGCCAAAAATGAAAAAGATGTAATTAATACAATCAAAATTGCAAAAAAGTTCAAGACATCAGTTACAGTTAGAGGAGCAGGCACAGGTCTCGTTGGAAGTGCATTAAACAAAGGAATCATACTAGATTTGAAAAATTTTGATTCAATTAGATTAAACAAGAATCATGTAACTGTAGGCCCAGGCATAATGAAAGGACAATTAGATAGTATTTTAAAAAAATCAAAAAAATTTTTCCCTCCAAATCCATCAATTGGTTCATTTTGTTCAATCGGAGGAATGTTAGGAAATAATTCAAGTGGAAGTAGAAGTCTAAAGTATGGAAGTGTGATTGACAATGTATCAGAGATAACATTTGTTGATGGAAACGGAATCAAAAACACTTTACCAAAAAATAAAAAAACTGGAAAAAAGATTATCAATATTACAAATAAATTAAATATAAAAAAAATTCCAAATGTTACAAAAAATTCATCAGGATATAGAATTGATAAAATCAAATCAATTAAAGATTCTCATAATATTATAATTGGTTCTGAAGGAACACTAGGTATAATAATTTCAGCTAAATTAAAAATCAAAAATATTCCAAAGAAAAAAATTCTGTTTGTAATTGAATATTATAAAATACAAGATGCATTAAATGACGCAATTAAAATTAATGAAACAAAACCATCAGCAATGGAATTTGTAGATAAAATAACACTACAACAAATTAAATTTAAATTTGGTAAACAAACAAAATGTTTACTATTTGTAGAGTATGATGAAAAAATAATTAATAGTGAAAAAAAAATTAAATCATTAATTTTTGGAAAGATTGTAAAAAGATTAACCAAAGATTCAGAAATTTTTCAATGGTGGAAATTTAGAGATTCATCATTGCATTATAGTTTAAAATCTATTAAAAAAGAAAATAGAATTCCACATACAATTGAAGATTCAGCAGTTCCCATAGAAAACCTTCCAAAATTATTTGCAGTATTAGAAAAAATAAATAAAAAATTCAAAACAAAAGCTATTTCATATGGACATGTAGGAAATGGAAATATTCATATCCGTTTAATTTCAAAAAGAAAAAGAAAAGAAATGGTTAAAAAAATTGCCATTCAGTTTTTTGATGAGGTATTCAAATTAGAGGGGACAATTACGGCTGAGCACGGAGATGGTCTTGCACGCTCAGAATTTATCAAAAAACAATATGGTGAAAAAAATTATCAAATATTCAAAGAAATAAAAAAATTATTTGATCCAAATAATATACTGAATCCAGGTAAAATTATTTCAAAGAAAAGTTCAATTATAGAAAATTTAGAAAATTTCTAAATGTTTTGTAAATTTTAAAAAAATATTCAGAAACCCTTTATTAACAAAAAATTATGCAAAAAATTGTGTCTATAAGGATTTTCTCAATATTTTTAATTTTAATAATTACTGCAAGTTTTTTCCCAGCATTTGCATTAACTGAATTAGAAAGAGCATCAATTGCAGATCCAAAATTAGTAAATACATTTGGAGTTTCTTTAGGAAATAACATAAATGTAGATCAACAAATTCAAATTTCAGCTGACATTACAAATAATCAAGAAAAATCTCAGACGTTTTATATGATTGTGCAGATAAAAAATGAAGAAGGTTATGTTGTATCAGTTGGATGGATAAGTGGGCAATTAACGCCATATCAAAAATTTAATCCTTCCTTATCATGGACTCCAACTCAATCAGGAGAATTTACTGCAGAGATTTTTGTTTGGGATGCATTAATTGAAAACAATAATGCATTATCAGAATATACAATGTTACAAATTAGTGTCAGTTAAAATTTTTTAAAATATTTTTGAAAACAAAGTATTTTTCAAATGTGATAATTTTATTCATTTTTTTAAACAAAACCAAATCCGATACGAAAAATTTAGTCATAAAACATGATAATTAAGATCGGAGATTTGCCAATTTGTAAAAAAAGTTCAACAAGTTCTCGCTAATAGGACCTTGAGCCTAAGGCAGGTATGACAATAGGATATTGTGTAAAATGTCGTGACAAACGAGAAATCGGAAGTCCTGCACCATACACCATGAAAAATGGTAAACCTGCAATCAAAGGTACATGCCCAACATGCAGTACTGCCATTTTTAGAATCGGTAGAGGATAAAATTCTTACAAAGAATTTTACTCCCATTCATCAAAGGGGCCATTCCACATTAGGAATGGAACTTTTTCTATTTCACCTACAGTATTGTGTTTTAAAAAAAATAAAATAGATTATTTTAGTCGTCTATAGATCTCTTTGAACTCAACTGAAATGTTGTATGACATGTTTAGTAAGTGTGCAAGTTGATTCATAGATGTCTTATCACGTCCTAATTGTCTTAAGATGGTCAAGGCCTTTTGTGGGGAATTTACAGATAACGAACTTTGGCCAGACCACATGTGGAAGGCATCATCAACATCCAAACTGAAATTTAAAACAAATTCTTTCCAGTTAGGCATTGAATTTAATGCTTTTTCACTAAGAAGTACTAGAGACAATTCACGAAATTCATTTTTTCTGTCAATGTATAACATATCTAGGGCATGACGAATTTTTTCTTCAGCATACTGTTCTGAATTCAGCATATACATTCCTGTAGTACTCATAATATTATATTCTCATTATCAAAGATAAACCCAACATACGATTATCTAAAAATTTGTAAAAAAAAATCAAATAAAATTAACACATGTAAAATAAAAAAATGAAAAATGGAGTTAGATTTTATTGGAATGGGTCAATAAATGGACAGTTAACAATATGATCACTATCCATTGGACGTGCAATACCAATGTCAATCAAACCAGCTTTCTTGTATGCGTTCATATCACCAATGGTTTCTAACACTTGTGCATTTTCAGGGGTATCCCAACCAATCATAAAGATTCTCCACATTGGGGAATAGTTAGCATCACCAGGAGAACCTGCTGCAATTCCTGGTTGGAATCCTAACGGACCAGTACCGGTTAAACCATTTTTGAACTGATACAAATCTACTGCTGCTGAATTTGCAATCAAACTTGCAGATGTTGGGGAACTAACAACACCCATCATTCCGGCAGGACCACTAGGAGTAGCATCTGTTACAATGTAATAGATTGTTCTACCATCTGGACCCCATCCACGATGAGCTATGAAAGTTACATTCATCTCTTCTGTATTGATATCAAGAACTTGTCCACCACCATAAGGTGTAGTATCAGTTAATGTCACATCTTTAATCATCATCTGACCATCAGGCCAAATAATTTGTGGCATATTCAAAACCACATTAACTTCAGTTAATGTAATTTCATTATTCTCAACAGCTTCCATAATCATTGCTTCTGAATCAAGTACTCTTGGTGTTGCACTTTCATTCCACATTACATGAACATGGGAAGTCAAAGCACTATACACTTCTGCTTGTGCAGGAGTACTAGTAAAGACTTGATCTTGGTATCCATGAATACCATTGCCTTCAAGGCCATTGGTAAACAAGTATACTTTTGAAAGTGCTTCTTCAGGAGCATTCTTTAACAAAGGAGCAAGTTCTACTTGCCATCCTTGTTTTTCAGTGATTATTTCTGCATGTTTTGGCTCACTAGAATCAGTGATAATATAGTAAACATCTTCACCATTATAGAAACCGTGATGCATAGGAATTGTTGCTGGAACATTTGTTCTTGATAATCTAAGTACAGATCCCAAGTCAGCTTCAGTTATTTCGTCCATGGTTTCTTCCGTCATAGAATCATCTTCTTTCATAGTTTCATCCATGTGTTCTTCTTCAACTGGAGCTACAGGTGCAACACCTTCTCCTGCATTCCATGCAGTTTTACCGCCTGGAATTTCAGAACAAAGTTGTAATCCACAGATATCAGTGCTAGAACCATATTTTGAAGTTCCAACACCTTTGCTTTTAACGGCATCAGCATCTGTGAAGTAATCAGTAGTCATACCTGCTGTAAACAAGGGGAGTATTGCAAGAAGTGCAATGTATCTTAGACTCTTGTTCATATGAGAAGAAATAAAATTTTTGTTTAAAAGAATTTGTCCAAATCAGATCAGTTATGCCGAAAGTTCTGAAAATCTATTTCCAACATAATCCCAGTTAACAACATTCCACCAAGATTGTACATAATCAGGTCGCTTGTTTTGATGTTTTAGATAATAAGCATGTTCCCAGACATCTAATCCTAGTAAAGGTATTTTCTGTATAGTCCAAGGACTAGTTTGATTCTGAGTGGTAATAATTTCAATTTTTTGATATGTGGAATTAAAAACTAACCAACACCATCCACTTCCTTGAATAGAAATAGCTTTTTCAGAAAAAACTTTTTTAAAATTATCAAAATTATTAAAATATACATCAATTGCATCCTCAATCTTACCACCAGGATTTTTATCACCATTAGGAGTCATAGTTTCCCAAAACAACCTATGATTTTCAAAACCTCCACCAAAAAAATCGATATTTTGTCTTCCAGAGTCAGGAATTTGTTTTAGATCAGACAAAATAGATGAAATGTATGAAGGATGTGATGCACTGCCAATTTCTTGAAGGGATTTGTTTAAACCATCAACATATGATTGGTGATGTTTTTGGTGATGAATTTTCATTGTTTCAGTATCAATAAATGGTTCTAAATCATCATACTCATAAGGTAATCTTGGAAGTTCGTATTGAACCATAAATCAATTTGTTAGAATCCACATATATTCTTCAAGAGTAATTGAAAATTAGATGAGAAAACTAGGTACAATTGATTTAGAAATTTTAGATTTAGCAATAAAAGAAAATGGAACTTTTAATGAAAACAATTTGGAAAAGTCAGAATTAAAGAGATTGGGAGTAGGTAAAATTTTAGATACACTTGCATCACTAAAAGATAGGAAATTTTTATCATTGAATAATGATGGTTCATTTTCCATTACAGATGTTGCAAAAGAAATTCTATGGAGTAACAATATTCCAACATGGGCAAAAATTTTACGATTATTACAAATAAAATCATCAAGTTCAGAACAAATATCAGATATTTTACGAATTACAAAGGATCAATATTTTGAAGATTTAGAAAAATTAAGAAAAAATGGATTTGTGTTAATGTCACCACAAAGAATAGATGAAAAAATTATCAAAATTTATGAAATACAACCTGAAGGAATAGAAAAAATAGATAAAACAGACAAAGAAGGTTTTAAAACATTTACAGAGGCAGAATCAAAACCAGAAATAGAGATTCTTAGTAAAATTGATGAAATAGTTAAAGAAGTAAAAGATTCAGAAATAGAGCAGGCAAAAAAGGATAGTATAATTTACAAATTATCACAATTAAAAAATAAATTAGAAATCTAAAATAGGGTTTTTGGCAAATTAAGGATTAAGATTTTTTAATTCTAAACATTTTGAATCGAATTCATTCAAGTATTGTCTTCCATTAATTTGGGAATCTTTAATGTATATTTCACAGGTTTCAGGATCTATCAACATATTAGAATTTGAATTATTAGTTACAAATTGCAACACAAGAACTCCAACAAGTACAATTATCAAAATAATTGGTAATCTTTTTTGGGAAATATCCACAAATCAGTCTAAATAATTTTGATCATAATAATATTGATAATTAAAAATCATAAATTATTTTATAATTTTTTTATTAATTTCAACTAACTAAATAGAATTTTACCATAATTTACCTTGTTTTTGTAATATCAATTTTGTAGATTCTGAAACAGTATCTAGAGTATACAAATCATAATTTGCACCAGTAAAATCAGTTGAATCAAAAATTGCACCATCAAAATTCGTGTGTCGAAGATTTACACCACTCAAATTAGAGCCACTCAGGTCAGCGTTTCTTAAATCTGCATAAAATAGATCAGCACCATTAATGTCTGCACCACGTAAATCCACTCCATACAATTCAGCATCCCATAATTTAGCATTTGAAATATCAGAATCCCTCATATCTGCACCTCGTAATTTAACATTAAACAAAATTGCCCTGCTCAAATCTGCTCCAGTTAAATCAGAACCACTAAAATCAGCATTATGAATATCTCTGTTTTGTAAATTGACTCCCTTCATGTTAGTATCAGATAAATTTCGTCCAATTAGATCCTCATATTCAAAATTAACATTAGAAAAATTTCGTTTTCGAAAAACATCAGAAGGATTCATCACAAATACAAATTTGAAGAATTATTTTGAACGAATTTTATCTTGAATTTGAGCTAAAATCAATTTTGCCTTGTCCTTATTTTCATAATTATCAACAGTGTCATCCATAATTGCATCAATTTCATAACTCTTATCGACTAAAATATTTGCAACATGATCATCTAAAGTTCCATTTCCAATTAAATAATATGCAAAGACAGTATTTTTTTGTCCAATTCTGTGAAGTCTATCTTCTGCTTGTCTATGAATTGCAGGACTCCAATCAAGTTCTGCAAAAATTACATATTTTGCTCGAGTTAAATTAATACCAACATTTCCTGCACGGATACCTGCAATCATTAATTTAGATTCACCTTTTTGGAATTTGTCAATTTGGGTCTGTCTAAATGAATCAGTTTGTCCTCCAATAATAGATACAGGTGAAAATTCTTGAAGACTTTCATGAAGTAGTTTATGAATTACTTTATGATGACAAAAGACTACTACACTTTCTTCAATCTCCATAATATTTTTGACAAAATTAATAACATGTGGAAGCTTTGCAACACCTGCAATCTGACGTTCACTTTGAATTGCCCTATGATAAGATGCAGATTTTGAAAATTCTGTCTCAGCTACTTTTTGTTCTTCTTCTAATTTTTTCCAAATTTTATCTAATTCTTCAAGATAATAATCAGTATCAGATGCAATTACTTCTTTGTAACGAACTTTATCTTTGAGTTCCTTTAGAACATCAGATTTTTTCCGTCTAAGCATTACGTGTTTTTGTAGTTCATTTCTCAGAGAAGCTCGTTTATTTTCTAAAACAATGGCCTTCCCTTTGTCATTCACATAACAAAAGTATTCACAAAATTCTTTAAAACTACCCAATAATCCAGGTTTTAAAATATCAATAATAGGCCAAATTTCAGAACCACGATTGTAAATAGGAGTTCCAGAAAGACCAATTCGGTAACATATCGAAGGGAGTGCAGCAAGTTTTTTGACAGATTTGTATTTCTGAGTGGTTTTAGACCTTAAATTATGGACCTCATCACATACGATAGTTTTGATTCCAAGTTTTGATAAATCAGGATATCTTTTGAAAAGTAATTCATAATTAATTACATAGATATCAGTTTTTGGTAATTCTTTGCATTTACCAGTTCTAATTAGTGTTACACTAGGAGATGAAGAATCATTAATTCTACCATTTCTACTCTTTTTCTTTAGAAACTTTTCAATTTCACGTTCCCAATTATTTAGAGTAACCAAAGGAGCAATTACAAGAACTGGAAATGTTTGTTTTTCTGTTGCTACATAAGATAATGTTTGAACAGTTTTTCCAAGTCCCATCTCATCAGCAAGTAAAGCATTTCCAGAAGATTTTAACAAAAAGTCCAAACCTTCTTTTTGAAAATTCAAAAGTTTGCCACGGAATTGTTCTCCGGATTTTGCACGTTTTAATTTATGTTTGATTGGAGGTAAGACGGGTTTTGGATCATAAGTCTTTACAATTTTTCTTTGCCAAACAGATTTTGATAAAATTTCCAAAGGATATCTTTCTAAAATTAATTTAATTTGTTTTACACTCTCAGTACTATCAGGAATTATTACTTCGTTAATATTTTCACCATACCACGCCTCAGGAACAAGCCTAGAAATCATATTTACGGCTCTATCACCAGTAATTTTCCAGCTCCAGATTTTTGAATATTTATCTAGAACATATTCTAATGTACCAATATTTTCCATGGATGTTTCCATAATTTGTCGTTAGAAAGTTTTTTTGACTTATGAATCTTCACGTTTGTATCGATCATTAAAAAAGAAAATAAAATCCTGCAAGAGTTAAAATAAGATAAGGTATTTTTATTTTAGAAAAAAAAATAGTGTCGATTTTCAGGCTCAATATTTGGAAAAATTGAAAATAAAAATGATGAAATAGCGTAAAAACTGCTCAAAAATATGGCAGAAGACGGTTTTATGTGGATTTATCTGATATTTTTCCTGATCCCTCTAGCAAGAATAATTCCAAGAATGGTTAGAAAATGGCAAAATAAGGGTAATTTTATGGGTGAAAATCAATTTAATCCAAATTTCCAAAAAACAGAAAAAATGCCAGAATCATTTGAAACATCACAATCATTTGAAAAATCAGAATCTGTTGAAAAACCACTTGATTTGGATATGCAAGTATTAAGAGAGATTAACAACGGAGTAAAAGATTTTAATCAAATTCAAAAAATTACAGGAATTGAAAATCAAAAATTAGAAAATATTTTATCAGATTTAGAAGATAAAAAACTAATGAAAGTAGTAAAGAAAAGTGGTTTAACTGGAAATAAAATTGAAATTCATCCAACTGAAAAAGGTTTTAAAAAATTCTATACATAAAAAATAATTTACTAAAATAGCATATATTTAAAATTCATAAAGTTTTAGAAAAAATATGAAATTTGTTCAAGACATAGAACCAGAAATTAAAAAGCCAATCATCATTGCAGCGATGCAAGATATGGGGAATGTAGGCAGTATTGTAATTGATTTTGTCAATGAATCATTAAAAACAAAAACATTTCGTATTTCAAAAATATCTAATCCAACATATGTTGTAGATAAAGGAGGCTATATTGAAATACCAAATGAAAGTTGGGAATACAAGTATACTGATGACTTGATAATATTTGGCGGAGGAAAAGGGCAACCTCAAAACAAGGATGAATTAAATGATTTATGTCAAGATGTAATAAATATTGCAAAAAAATATTCTGCAAAATTCATCTATACATTAGGAGGATTTCATACAAATAGAATTTTTAATAATTATCCAAAAACTTACATCACTACAACATCTATAGAATTAACAAAACAGATGCAGAGACTAAACGTAGATACTACACCACAAAAATCAATCATAACAGGATTTAATGGGTTAATTCTTGGATTTGCAAAAATGAATTCAATTCAAGGAATTGGAATGTATGGAGAATTAAATGAGCCTGAAATTCCGCAATACAGGGCAGCAATCAGCATTATCAAAACGCTTGAAAAACTAACATATAGGAAATTTGGGGATACAAGTTCTTTAGAAATTACAGCTCAAGAGATGGAAAGGAAATTTAGAAATTAAATTTAATGACTATTTCCAACTGGATGGGGTTCAGTATTTTCATCATGGCAGTCACAAGAACAAAGGTGTGATTCATGATTATTCATACAGTCAATACACTCAAAATGCTTTCTTGTCTCACATGCAGCACAAATCATCTTACTAGTCATAAATAACAGATGAATTTGAATTTTTTCGTAGTCACAAAGAGTGATGTCAATTAATCAATTAAAATTAAAAAAGAGTGAATTTTTCTTAATACTTTGTCATAACAACCCAAATCATTAGAAAATCAAGTGTACAAAAATAAGGTAATAGCAATAGGGTTATTTTCATTTTTAATGATATTTTCAACTATTCAAACATCTGAAGCAGAATTATGGGAATTAATTATCGATATGAGTGTAGAAAACGGAATAGTACAATCTGGTGAAACAGTAGTAGTTACAGGTACAGTGGTAAACCATGCATACAAACCAATCAGAGGTGCAGAAGTGTTCATCAGAGCAGGTACAGAAACTACTAAAGTCTTCACTGATCCATGGGGAGTCTTCAAAGGAGAGTTCAATGATTTCCAGAGAATTCCAGGAACATATACTGTAAATGTAATTTCTTCATGGTATGGAATGACGGGATTATCTTCTACTCAATTTCAAGTAAAAGGTGATGTATCTCCAGTTTCAGCATTACAAGAAAAATTATCAACTGAGGAGGCAAGAAAATATCTTGGTTCTCAAGAAAGTGATTTTGAAAAAAATCCAATAGGTCAAACTTTATTCAAATATTATCATGGATTATTAGATGAATTAACTTTAGAACAAAAAGAAGCAAGTAAACCACTAGCAGAGCAATTATTCATTGAACAACAAAAAAAGATTGCAAATGATCTACGAGATAAAGCCATTGAAGAATTAAAACCAGGTTATGGAACATATGGAGGATATCAATACGAGAATTACATTAGTGGACTTAATCCAGAAATTAAAGACACCATAATCAATCAACTAAACTTTACAAAAAATATTTTTGTAGAGGCTCAAAAAATTAGAAATGAGATTATTGCAAATGGCGGAACAATAGAAGAAGCAAGACAAGCATATTTAGATATGATTACAATGCCCAAAGAAATTCTTGAAGAATTTAATCAAGAAGAAACAGGTAATGAATTAGAAGAAAATAATGAAAAACAAACTACTGAAGAAACTTCAGAAGAACAATAAACATAGACAAATTATTCATGGTCTTTATATTTAATTATACATCATAATAATTTATGAAAATAGATATTCCCTTACCATGCCCAAAATGTACTGGAAAAATGTATTCGGTTAGTTATGAATCAACAATTTCAATTCTAAATAAAAGAAGTTGGCAAGTATGCAAAGAATGTGATTTTGAAAGAACCACAGAAGATTTCAAAAAATCAATATGTTGTGCCTAATAGTACATAGATTTTTTCTAAACAATTTTTAATCCACATTATTATTAAAAATCAACTTGAAAGTGTTTCATAAATCAACTTGTATCACATGTAAAAAAATGATAAACGAAGTTGAGAGAATGAATGTAGACATTGAAACACGTGATTTTTTTAAAGATCCATTTTCAGAATCAGAATTAAAAAAAATCATTAAAATGACTGACAAAAAACCATTTGAACTTTTAAGAAAAAGAGACAAAATGTACAAAGAATTGAATTTAGAAAATAATAAAAAAACAGATGCTCAAATAATCAAATTAATGATAAAGTATCCAGGATTAATTTTACGCCCAATTATAATTACAAAAAATAAGGCAACAGTGGGAAAAATAAATGTAAAAGATCTAAAATGAATTAAGCATTATTTTCTTGATTAAAAATTCTAATAGCTTCTAAATGAGAGCAATTAGCCTTTAGCCCCTTACCATGATGAAATTTGTAAAAATTTTTGAATCCAGGACATTCACATGTATCCGAAGTTACAAAATAGGACTTTTCGGGGTCAGATGATGACTTTATTTGAAACAAATCATCCTCAATTTTTGAAACACCTCCACTTTCCACAAGTTTTTTGGCTTTTCGGATTGTGTTGGCACTCATGATTTAACAAAAAAATACTCATTTTTTATTCTTTGATTTCTATAAAGATCCAAAAATAGCGATGAAAAAAATACAAATCAGGTACTAATTGATATAAACTAACTAAATCATTTTTGGTTATTGGGTATGAAGAGGTATGTTGCCACAAGAATGGCAACAATGTTTGGAGTTTTAATGATTACACTTCTAATCACAATTTCTCTTGTAGGATCAAATATGGATGTGATATTAAAACAAGGAATAGTTTTTCAAGTAAGATCAGAAATAACAGAAAACCCTGCAATAGCTGATAGTTTTTCATCAGTTGAGGAATTTGAGGAATTCATTCAAAATCAAATTGAACAACGGAATGAAATTTTAGGGTTAGATGAACCGTGGTATTCTCCACAAAGAATAGGGTTTACAATGTATAAAATACTCTTACTTGATTTTGGACATGCAACATTTCTGACAAGTGATTCAGGATCATCAGATGTAAAAGATATTATCTTTGAAAAACTTCCAAGAACAATTCTATTATTTACAACAGCTACAATAATTATTTCAATTATTGGAATATTTTTAGGAGCACTGTCTGCAAGTAAAATTGGTTCGATTGTAGATAGAATCACATCAAGCTTTGCAATAATTAGTTCCAGTTTCCCGGTTTGGTGGATAGGAATGTTAATGATATTTTTATTTTCATTCACATATCAAATATTTCCTGCCAGAGCAACTCCAGACATTCCATCATCAGACCCAGGCTATATTGCATCATTGTTGTATCATATGACATTACCATTAATCACAATAGTAATGATTGGTTTTGGATCATGGGCATATTTGGTAAGAAATTTCATGGTAGGAATCATGCAAGAAGATTTTATCATGGCAAAAAAAACAATAGGAGTAAATCAAAAAAAGATAATTTATTCACATGCATTAAAAAATGCAGCGCCACCAATTGTTACTATACTTGCACTTAGCTTATCAGGATCTCTAGGAGGAGCAATAATTACAGAAGCAGTATTTGATTGGCCAGGAATGGGTAGATTATATTTTGAGGCAATTACAGTTATGGATTTGCCTGTAATTATTGGAGCCACATACATCCTCACGGTATTTTTCCTAGTAGCGATATTCATTGCAGATTTACTTTATGGGTATTTTGATCC
>Ga0209992_10000933_pt1 | contig 34608 bp, 28 predicted proteins | sample 2SBtaG_2_FD_182564 | JGI IMG/M metagenome (GOLD analysis project Ga0209992, IMG submission 182564) | Deep subsurface microbial communities from Kolumbo volcano to uncover new lineages of life (NeLLi) - 2SBTROV12_ACTIVE470 metaG (SPAdes)... | ecosystem: Environmental > Aquatic > Marine >...
ACCGGCTCTTCAGGTGCAGGTACGACTACCGTTAAACGCGCCTTTGAGAATATTTTCCGCCGTCAAAAGATCACTTCTGCCGTCATCGAAGGGGATAGCCTGCATAGTTTGGATCGTATGGCATTCCGTGCTGCCGCTGCCGAGGCAGCGAAGGCAGGGAACAATACTTTCAGCCATTTCGGCCCTGAGGCCAACCACTTCGACAAGATCGAGGAGATGTTCAAAACCTATGGCGATACCGGCATGTGTAAGCGCCGTTACTATGTGCATAGTGATGCGGAAGCGGTTGAACACAACCAACACTTCGGTTCGACCGATCTGACCCCCGGTGTATTCACGCCTTGGGAAGATATCGAAAAAGATTCAGATCTGCTTTTCTACGAAGGTTTGCATGGTTTGGCAAAGGATGAAGCGCAAAATATTGATGCGCGTAAATATGTCGATCTGGCAATTGGCGTAGTACCTGTCGTCAATCTGGAATGGATCCAGAAGATTCATCGAGATGGTGCAGAGCGTGGTTATTCAGCTGAGGCAACTGTCGATACCATCATGCGTCGCATGCCGGATTACATTAAATACATCACACCTCAGTTTACTTACACCGATATCAACTTCCAGCGTGTTGCGACGGTAGATACATCCAATCCGTTTATCGCTCGCGATATTCCAACTCCAGACGAAAGCTTTGTGGTGATTCGCTTCCGCAATCCAAAAGGTGTAGATTTCCCTTATTTCCTGAATATGATCCCGGATTCATTCATGTCACGTGCTAATACTATGGTGGTTCCCGGCGGCAAGATGAGTCATGCGATGGAAGTTATCCTGTCTCCGATCATGCACGACATGATTGAGAACAAGAAGAAATAATAGATTGTTCATCTGCATAGCGGGGAATCAGGTAATGCCTGATTCCCCGTTTCTTTTTGAATAGAAGTTTATGACATGAATCTGCTGCAAGGCCTCAATCCCGAACAACGTGCTGCCGTTGAGCTTCCCGCGCAATCCGCACTGATACTTGCTGGTGCGGGTAGTGGTAAGACACGGGTGCTGACTACGCGTATCGCTTATCTGATCAGTACCGGAGCGGTAAGCCCGCTATCAGTGTTGGCGGTGACATTTACCAACAAGGCGGCGAAGGAAATGGTGACACGCCTGACTGCAATGTTGCCGATAAACACTCGCGGTATGTGGATAGGTACTTTCCATGGGCTGTGCAACCGTATGTTGCGTGCCCATCATCGCGAGGCGAACCTGCCGCAAACCTTTCAGATACTCGATAGTGGCGACCAACTTTCGGCCATCAAGCGATTGATGAAAGCGATGAATATAGATGATGAGAAATATCCGCCACGCGAAATGCAATGGTTCATCAGTGGCAACAAAGAGCAAGGTCTACGTGCCTCGGAAGTTGAAGCGTACGATACATACACCCAGCGCAAGGTGGAAGTGTTTGCCGAATACGATGCGCAATGCCAGCGAGAAGGGGTGGCGGATTTCGCCGAGTTGATGCTGCGCTGTTATGAACTGTTGTCCCGTAATCAGCAATTGCGTGAACATTATCAGGAACGCTTCAAACACATACTGGTGGATGAGTTTCAGGACACCAACCCGTTGCAATATCGCTGGCTGAAATTGTTGGCGGGTAACAGCAATGTGCTGTTTGCGGTGGGAGATGATGACCAGTCAATCTACGCTTTCCGAGGCGCGAACGTCGGCAACATGCAGGAGCTACTACGGGATTTTCATGTCGAGAGCGTGATCAAGTTGGAGCAGAATTATCGCTCACACGGCAACATTCTGGAGGCGGCGAATGCACTGATCCAGAACAATCAAAGTCGTCTCGGTAAAAACCTGTGGACTGCAGAAAATAGTGGCGAACAATTACGTATTTACGAGGCCGCAACAGATGTGGATGAGGCGGGGTTCATCGTCGAGGAGATACAGCAGCTCAAACGTGATGGCATCAAGCTGACGGAAATCGCATTGTTGTATCGCTCCAATGCACAGTCACGGGTATTGGAACATTCGCTGGTGTCGGCAGGACTATCGTACCGCGTATATGGCGGGCTACGGTTTTTTGAACGTCAGGAAATCAAGCATGCGTTGGCGTATTTGCGCCTGATGCAAAACACGGACGATGATAACGCACTGCTGCGTATCATCAACTTCCCGACTCGCGGTATCGGAGCGCGTAGCATAGAGCAACTGCAGCAAGCAGCAAAGATGAACTCGACCACGCTTTGGGATGCAGCAGCGCGTGCAGGCGGAAAGGTCACGGCATTCGTCGCATTGATTGAATCGTTTCGTCGTGACACGAGTGAATTGCCGCTACCGGAAATCATCGAGCATGTGCTGCAACATAGCGGGCTGTTCGCCAAGTATGAAGGCGATAAGAGTTCACCAGCCAAAAAGCGCGAAGCCGAAGAGCGCATGGAGAATCTTAACGAACTAATTAATGCGGCGACATTGTTCGTCCATGAGAATGAAGATGACAGCCTGACAGCTTTTTTAGCTCATGCCTCACTGGAAGCCGGTGAACATCAGGCAGGTGATAGTGAGGATGCATTGCACCTGATGACGGTACATGCAGCGAAAGGATTGGAATTTCATACGGTATTCATCACCGGGCTGGAGCAGGGATTATTCCCGCACCAGAACAGTGTTGACAGCGATGGCGGTCTCGATGAAGAGCGTCGCCTGATGTACGTCGCGATCACTCGTGCACGGCGCAGGCTGTACCTGAGCTTTGCGCAAAGCCGAATGCTGCACGGTCAGGTGAACTACGGTATGGCATCTAATTTTTTAAAGGAACTTCCGGAAGAGGTGTTGCACTGGATCACGCCGCGATTTAGCGCACGCAAAACTTTTGATTCAGGTAATTTTGAGACGCAAAGCTATAGCAAAGCGTTTGCAACTTCACCGATGGAGAAGGCGCTGCCCGCTCCTAATGCGATATGGAAAATCGGGCAGCGCGTGTTCCATCAGAAGTTCGGAGAGGGCACGATAACGGGCTCTAAAGGCAGCGGCGCCGACGCGAGCGTGCAGGTTAACTTTAAGCATGCCGGCAGCAAGTGGCTGGCACTGGAATATGCCAAGCTTACCGCCGCCTGATGCGGGCCTTGATAGTCGCTTGCAACTATTGGTGGAAAGCTATTTCCGTCTGACGCGCAAGGAATTGATTGCAGGTAAGCCGCAAGGTATTACCGCCTTGCGGCAGGCATTGTGGGTTGCACCCCGTGCCATCGTTGCGCACGGCACAGAGGCCGATCCGATCTTCTTTTACGGTAATAAACTGGCTTTGCAATTGTTCGAGATGGATTTCATGCGATTCACCCACTTGCCATCTCGTCTGTCCGCAGAGACTGTGGCGCAGGAATCACGCGCAAAATTGATGGCGCAAGTGTCGAAGTCAGGTTTTGTAGAGGGCTATTCCGGTATGCGCATCGCCAGTAGCGGCAGGCGCTTCATGATTACGGATACGACCATATGGAATATCCGGGACGAAGCTGGCGAGCTGTATGGGCAGGCGGCTGTATTTATTTCAGAGGATGGCAGTTCAGCCAAGCCGTTGTAATCTTAGAACGTACCGTCGTCGGAGTCTGACACACTGTTTTCTACCGGTATGCTGCTGACCTCTTGAGCTACGGGAAAAATATTGCGGAAGCTGGCATATAAAGAAGTGAACACCAGCGGCAATAACACTAACCATCCTAGAAACGCCGGCATGCTGGCAAGAAACGCCAGAATAATAAAAGTCGTGAAATAGACTAGCATCGGGCCGATATTATGAGTGAAGGCGCGGAGGCTGAGCTTCATCGCTTGCACCGGCGCGGTATCGTTGAAGAAAACCAGCAAAGGTGCATACTGCATCGCCATCATCAGCATGCAGAATAAAACGGTGCCGACCATTAAGGCCAAACCGGCTCCTGTGATGGCTTCCATTACCAGCTCAGGGTCCGGGTCAGGTTGTCCGCTCATCATTAAGCTGACCAAATCGGCACCGCCTAATAACATCATCACACCGAATATCAAGAACTGGCTGACTAGTGAGATACCGCCTAGGGTGACAAGATGTGTCGTGTGACGATGGAATCCACTGAACAGGTGCACTAGTTCAAGTTCTTCATCTTGTTCCAGAGAGCGGCAGCCTGTCATCAAGCCGACCAAAATCACTGGCATGAGCAGACTGACTAACGGTTCGCCCACTACCGGTATGCTGGAAAAGCCGATTGTTGCGAATAAACCGATCATTAGTAGCACAATCCATAGTAGTGGTGCTTTCATGAATAACGCAAAACCCTGTTTGATCCATTCCCATCCCTGAATACCGTTCAACCGTTGCGGTTCCATTGTGTTCTCCCTTTTACAGCCATACAGCTTGTGCTGTAGCGATGTGATTTTTCAGAATTCGCTCGAAGTGTTGCGGGTCATGTGCGTTGACCATCTCTCCGTCGCGAGGCAAATATTTATCGAATAGACGCGATATCCAGAAGCGTAGTGCAGCAAGTCGTAACATTGTTGTCCAAGCCCGTTGCTCGTTATCTTGTAATGGACGTACGCTTTGATAGGCGTGCAAAAATACCTGTGTGCGTTCTGCGTCGAGGGTGCAGTCACTTCCCATACACCAGTCGTTCACAGTGATCGCCATGTCATAAAGCAACGCATCGCTGCAAGCGAAATAAAAGTCTATCAAACCGCCTACATTGTTGTCTTCGAGCAATACATTGTCACGAAACAGGTCGGCGTGGATCACACCTTGCGGCAACTGCGAAATATCATTTTGAGTATGAAAAGCGACCTCGCTGTCTAGTAATGCCGCCTGATTGGCATCCAGAAATGGACGCACTTTCGGGGCTGTCAATTCACGCCATGCGTTGCCACGAGGGTTGGGCATCACCTGCGAAAAACTGTGTCCTGCAACATGCATCTGACCGAGCATCGCACCGATGGCAGCACATTGTTTGGCGTTTGGGCTGGTGGTTGATTTGCCACTCAGGCGACTGACGATGCAGGCGGGCTTGCTATTGAGCGAACCCAAAAATTGATTATGACGATTCGCCACCGGGCTGGGACAGGGAATGCCGTGTCGTGCCAGATGTGCCATCAGATTCAGGTAGAAAGGCAACTCATCCGCACGCAGTATTTCAAACAGGGTGAGTACAAAGCGACCATTACTGGTGGTGACGAAGTAATTGGTGTTCTCTATACCAGAAGAGATGCCTTGCATCTCCAGCAATTTTCCAAGAGAGTAATCGGCTAGCCAAGTAGTGAGTTCAGATTCGGATACGGTGGTGAATACTGCCATACGTCAGAATTTTTTGAAGATCCAGCGTGGCGGACCCAGCCCGGAATCCAGACTCTCCTGACGCGAAAATTTACCGTCTCCCTGATCGTCGACCAGATAATAGGGCGGCCCGACTTTGGGCGTTACCTTGATCATGTAGAGCCTTCCGCTTACGCGATATTCCTCTATGGTTTGTTCGGTCTGACGGGTGATGGATATTTCCGGTGCATCAACACCGGAATCAGATGCGGCATTGAGCACCGGGGGCGGCAATGGCTCAAGGTTGACCGGTGGTTGTGTTTCGGCGGATACAGCAAGTGGAAGGCCGATCAGAAGTAATAGTGGTAAGACTCGCATCTATGTGACGATCACGAAAATGTAATCTGTACATTTTAGCCGATGCAGATAGAGTTTGCCTGCAGAAGTCCCTGTAAATTGAATCATTTTTTATGTGGGGGAAGGATGTAATGCTTCCTTAATTTGAGGAACGGAGACTCAATGAAGCGAAAACTCAGATAGCCGAAAGGTACCATCATCAGAAAGCCGATCAATGCCCAAATACATGCCAGATAAAAATTAGAAATATCCATGATCCAGAAATGTACTACTTTGGGCGCAGTGAACACGACAAAGAAATGCAGCAGATAGATAGAATATGAATATGCGCCGATGCGCCCTACGAACTTTGAAACACCGGTGTTCGAGTGAGAGAACGAGCTTTCATACCAGACGATAAGAGTGGCGTATGCTAATCCTTCGATAGTCGGAAACACGATCCAGAGCATACTGGGTGATGGGTAGGTGGGGTTCTGGAAAAATCCTCCATTAGTATTGAAATACCAGAAAAATGCACCGAAAGCACCGATTACCGCCAAGGCCAGAAGATGTCGGTGAGCAATGACGGAGCGAAATTGAAACATGAGCATCCCTAACGCGAACTGGTCGATTCGGCCAATGATGGTCCAGTAAGCATATGTTTGCACTTCACCGTATTGATGATGAATTCCCATACGTATCGCAATTGCAGCTAAAAGGATAGAAAAAGGTAGATATTTGGATTTTCGGAGCATCCAGAGAAATATAGGGAGAACCAGGTAGTAATGGAATTCCGCTGTGATGGACCATCCGCCATTAGGAAGAGTCGGTAGTATTGCGCCTTTAGCAATCGTCAGAGCATAGGCTTCAAGGTCTACGCCAGCTCTGTAACGCAGCAATCCCACTACTAGAATAACGATGGTCAGCAAGGGGAGTAATCGTAGCGCACGATTCCAGAGGAATGCCATATAGTTGATCGACTTTCCGTCGAGTAACTTTGCAAACAAATAACCGCTGAGGGTCATGAAAAGCGCTACGCCAGTATGCCCCTCGTCTAGGAGAGAGAATAGGAAAAAATCAGGGACATAATTTAATGGGATCGGATTGTTACCTCCTCCATGTATGAAGTGCCATGTGAACACCATGAAGGCAGCTAATGCCCTGATATGGTCGAGAGCGATATAGTGTGCACCTGAAGAAGATCTCATGTGGTTCCCGAAATAGTTGCGTCGCGATGCTCAGGGTGTCAGCGGTTCGCCAAAACAAGGTGCTAGATTACAGATACAGTTGTTTTTCACGATCGGCTTCGGATGGCTCAAACCCGCGAGTCTCATAGTATTTGAATATTGCACTAACGACTTCATTCGGGTCGTCGATAAGCTGAATCAGATCCATATCTTCGGGACTAATGACTTTTTCATCCAGCAGCGCGCTGTTGAACCACTCCAGCAGTCCACCCCAGAATTTACTGCCCACCAGAATGATCGGCATCTTGCGTGTCTTTCCGGTTTGAACCAGAGTCAGGGATTCCATCAATTCATCCAGCGTACCGAAACCACCGGGCATGACGACATAGGCACTGGCGAACTTGACGAACATCACCTTGCGGGCAAAAAAGTGCTGAAAAGTTTGGCTGATGTTTTGGTAGTCATTGCCGTGTTGCTCATGGGGCAACTGGATGTTCAGGCCGACGCTGGGGGATTTGCCATAGAACGCACCTTTGTTGGCAGCTTCCATAATACCAGGCCCACCACCGGAAATGACCGAAAATCCGGCATCGGAAAGCAATCTGGCGATCTCTTCAGTAAGCTTGTAATAGGGCTGTCCGGGTAGAGTACGCGCACTGCCGAAGATACTGACAGCCGGATGGATGCGGTTAAGCCGTTCGGTGGCAGAGACGAACTCTGACATAATACCGAATACACGCCATGCTTCCTTTGAGTTCCATGATTCCGGTAGCGCGGAAGTGGGCAATTTGGACGATGTACTCATGTGATTTCCTTTAGGCTGAGAATGACTACGAACAAAACAGTATCCGAAAAAACTTTACTCCTGGTAGACGGTTCATCCTTTTTGTACCGCGCTTTTCACGCCATGTCTCAATCAGACTTGCGTAGCCCGCAAGGTGAGCCGACTGGTGCAATCTACGGCGTCCTCAATATGCTGCGTAAGCTGCGCCAAGATTATGCATCTGATTATAGCTTGTGCGTATTTGACGCAAAAGGAAAAACATTTCGTGATGATTGGTATCCGGAATACAAAGCAACCCGGCCTTCGATGCCGGATGATTTGCGCTTGCAGGTCGAGCCGCTCAATCAGGCGATTCTGGCCTCAGGCTGGAACATTCTCGCACAGGAGGGTGTCGAGGCAGACGACGTAATCGGTACGTTAGCGCAACAGGCGACAGACGATGGCGTGCGCTGCATCGTTGCAACCGGCGACAAAGATCTCGCGCAATTGGTCAACCAGCATGTCACGCTGGTCAACACTATGAATAACGAGGTGTTGGATATCGAAGGTGTGAAAGCCAAATTCGGCGTGCCGCCTGAGCGTATCGTGGATTACCTCACATTGGTTGGTGACACCGTGGACAACGTGCCGGGAGTCGCTAAATGTGGGCCCAAGACAGCGGTGAAATGGCTGGCGCAATACGGCACGCTGGATAATCTAATCGCACACGCAGCAGAAATCAAAGGTGTGGTCGGCAATAATCTGCGTGAGGCGCTAGATTGGTTGCCGCAGGGCCGTAGGCTCGTAACTGTTAAATGTGATGTCGAGATGGAAAAAGCTTACGACGCATTGATCGCCCCATCACCTGATAAAGAAAAGCAGCGTGAGTTATTTAAGCATCTCGGATTTAGGACATGGCTGCGTGAGCTGGACGGAGAAGCGCCCGTACAAAAACTGAGTAAGACAACAACCCAAGCGCAGCAAACCGCGCCCCGGCAATTCGAGTCAACAGCTATTGCAACGAGCACTAACGATACCTCCCAATATCAAGCCATTCTTACGGAACATCAGCTCGACACATGGCTAGACAAGCTGATGCAAGCCGATCTTGTCAGCATTGATACAGAGACTACCAGCCTCAATCCGATGGAAGCGCAGCTTGTCGGTATTTCTCTGGCAATTGTTCCGCATGAAGCGGTCTATCTTCCGTTGGCGCATATCTATCCCGGCGCACCCGACCAGTTGAATCGCGAGCAAACTTTGCAAAAACTCAAGTCCTGGCTGGAAAGTGAGTCGCACAAAAAACTGGGGCAGAATCTTAAATACGACCAGCATATTTTTGCCAATCAGGGGATTGCCCTGCGTGGTATTGCTGAAGACACGCTGCTGCAATCTTATGTGATTGAAAGTCATAAGCCGCATGATCTGGAAAGTCTCGGGCTGCGCCATCTGGGTATGAAGACCATTCCCTATACCGAGTTAGTGGGTAAAGGTGCCAAACAAATCGGTTTTGATCAAGTTGATCTGGAAAGTGCCACACGTTATGCGGCTGAGGACGCGGATATTACCTTGCAGATTCACCAGCACTTTGCTCCGCAACTCAACGACAAATTGGCTGATGTCTATCGCGACATTGAAATGGAGGTGCGCGAAGTCTTGTTCAAGATGGAGCGCAACGGTGTGATGCTGGATTCGAATCTGCTCAACGTGCAAAGCCGCGAGTTGGGCGAAAAACTCCTCGCGATAGAAAAACAGGCGTTCGAGGCGGCAGATCAACCGTTCAACCTTAATTCGCCCAAGCAGATACAGGAAATCCTGTTCGAAAAGTTACAATTGCCGGTGAAGAAAAAAACACCGAGCGGTGCGCCGTCAACAAATGAAGAAGTGTTGCAAGAGCTCGCGCTTGATTACCCGTTACCCAAGCTGCTGTTGGAATATCGTGGCATGGCAAAGTTGAAATCTACCTACACCGATAAATTACCGCTCTCAGTCAATCGCGAAACTGGGCGTGTACATACCAGCTATTCTCAGGCGGTTGCAGTGACGGGACGCTTGTCCTCCAATGATCCCAACCTGCAAAACATTCCGATTCGTAGCCCGGAAGGTCGCCGCATCCGCGAAGCATTCATTGCGCCTGCCGGATCGCGCATCGTCTCGGCAGACTATTCACAGATCGAATTACGCATCATGGCGCATCTATCCGGTGACGAAGGTTTGCTACGCGCATTTGCCAATGGCGAAGATATCCATCGCGCCACCGCCGCCGAAGTGTTCGGTGTCGAGGCAGATTCCGTAAGTGCCGAGCAACGCCGCTTTGCCAAAGTCATCAACTTCGGCTTGATCTACGGCATGTCTGCATACGGATTGGCAACCCAGCTCAACATTGAGAACAGCGCCGCCAAACAGTACATCGACCTCTACTTTGCGCGCTATCCCGGCGTGAAGAACTACATGGACGACACCCGCCTGCAAGCAAAAGAGCAAGGCTATGTCGAGACGGTATTTGGCCGCAGGCTGTGGCTACCGGAAATCAATAGTTCAAATGGTATGCGCCGACAAGCTGCCGAACGTGCCGCGATCAACGCACCGATGCAAGGTACGGCAGCCGACTTGATTAAACTCGCTATGATTGCGGTGCAGGATTGGTTGGAACAAGATCAACTGAAGACCAAGCTCATCATGCAAGTCCATGATGAACTGATATTGGAAGTGCCAGAAGATGAATTGGCTAATGTAAAAGAAAAGCTGCAAGAATTAATGTGCAATGTTACCCAATTGAAAGTTCCGCTGGAAGTAGGGTTGGGCGAAGGTGACAATTGGGATGAGGCGCATTAATAATGTTGGAAATTATTAATACATAATAGAGGCGAAAGATGGGCGGACAGTGGAAATCAAAACATAAAGAAGTTGCTGCAAATGCCAAGGGCAAAATATTCAGCAAACTTGCCAAAGAGGTAATGGTCGCAGCAAGGGGTGGTGCCGACCCGAGTTTGAACGCACGATTGCGGCTTGTCGTCGAGCAAGCCAAAAAAGCTTCCATGCCCAAGGAAACACTTGAGCGCGCCATCAAAAAAGGTGCAGGTCTGCTGGATGGACCGGTGAATCTGGAGCGCTTGACCTACGAAGGTTTTACACCACATCAAGTGCCCATCATTGTGGAGTGCCTCACCGATAATGTGCACCGTACCTACCCGAATATTCGCGTGCTGTTTCGCAAAGGACAGCTCGGCGCGTCAGGTTCCGTGTCATGGGACTTTGATTATCAGGGGCTGATTGAGGCCGTGCCGGATACGCCTGATACCGATGCAGAGCTTGCCGCGATTGAAGCTGGTGCGCAGGACTTTGAGCCTGCTGAAGAGGGTGCGACGCTGTTCATCACCGATTCAACAGATTTGGATATCGTGTGTAAGGCGCTCCCGGCACAAGGGTTTACTGTTCAATCCGCTGAGTTGGGGTATCGCCCGAAAAATCCCGTTACATTAAGCGATGAACAGCGGAAAGAAGTTGAAGCCTTTCTGGAAGAGGTCGATGCGGACGAAGATGTGCAGAATGTGTACGTGGGGTTAACAGGGTAGTTGGGCTAACTGTGATGCGGAATTTTTAGCTATTCACAGAATTATTTACAGGCTAGAATTTGACCGTTTCTGTTTTGCCACGTATATTTCCTTCCCATGAAAACGCAACAAATCATCTCTACCCAATCAATCCTCGCTAAGCGACTATGGCTACTAAAACTAGCCCACTGCCGCAGCGCGTTCCTGTTCTAAATCAATCTTTTTAACCAGGCAACTGCGGGTTCTCCGCATTGCCTGTGTCACATACCTGCAACCTGAGCCCGCATAGCCATTCACTGAGGGCTTTCAGCATGACAGCACACACACGAAGTATTGCCACTAATCGAGATGTTTTACTCGGTGTCGTTTTTGCGCTACTGGCGGCGGTTGGTTTTTCGGCTAAGGCGATTCTGGTGAAGCTGGCATATCTTGATGAAGTGGATGCGATCACGCTGTTGGCGATACGTATGGTGTTTTCGGTGCCGTTCTTCATAGGCATTGCCATTTGGGTGCGGTATAAACATGCGCAGCCATTGAGCAACCATGACCGCTTGCTGGTGTTGGGTCTGGGCTTGGTCGGCTATTACCTTTCCAGCTTGCTCGATTTTCTCGGCTTGCAATATATTTCTGCTGGGTTGGAGCGTCTGATCCTGTTCCTTTATCCAACGATGACGGTGGTTCTTTCGGCATTAATCTACAAGCGTGCGATCGGCAAGCGGACGTTGTTTGCGATGGCGTTGTGCTATGCGGGAATTGCGTTGGTGTTCCTGCATGATGTCGGGATGACGCAAGGTGGTGCTGTTGTATTGGGCGCGTCGCTGGTGTTTGCCAGCACCTTGTCTTATTCGATCTATCTGGTGGGGGCAGGTCATGCGATTGAGCGTATCGGTGCGATGCGTTTCACTGCCTATGCGATGGTGGTGGCGAGTATCGCCAGCCTGTTGCAGTTTTTTGCGATGCGCCCGATGAGTGCGCTTGATCTGCCATTACGCGTGTATGAATTAACCGCCGCGATGGCGATCTTTTCTACGGTGTTACCGGTGTTTTTGTTGTCCTACGCGATACACCGCGTCGGCTCGGGAAGTGCTTCGCTGATCGGTTCTATCGGTCCGGTGAGTACGATCTACCTGGCCTATGTGTTTCTGGGCGAGGATATTTCGTTGATGCAGATCACCGGCTCGATGCTGGTGTTGGGCGGGGTGCTAATCATTAGCATGAATAGCAGAAAGGAATAAGGCGGGAGGGAATGCAGATAGAGTACACAGCAGCGTATACAATGTGCTTTTATCTGCTTTTTACATGACTATTCCGGCACAACAAACATTGCGTGACGTATTCGGCTATACGGAATTTCGTGGTGCGCAGCAAGCCATCGTCGAGCATGTCGTCGCGGGTGGTGATGCACTGGTGTTGATGCCGACCGGCGGCGGTAAATCGTTGTGCTATCAGATACCAGCCTTACTTCGTGATGGTGTGGGTATCGTGGTCTCCCCGCTGATTGCACTGATGCAGGATCAAGTGGATGCGCTCAAGCAACTGGGTGTGTCGGCAGCGTTTCTGAATTCCAGTCTGGATGCCGATGCTGCGCGTGAGGTATTGCGGCAAATGTCGAGCGGGGAATTGAAGTTGTTGTATGTCGCCCCTGAACGATTGATGACGGATGGTTTTTTGAATCATATTGAAAAGCTACGGCAGCATGACGGCATCGCACTGTTCGCCATCGACGAAGCCCACTGTGTTTCACAATGGGGTCACGATTTCCGCCCCGAATATCGGGCGTTGAGCGTATTGCACGAGCGCTTCCCCGGTGTGCCGCGTATGGCACTGACCGCCACGGCGGATGCGCCGACACGTCGAGAGATCGTCGAGCAACTGGCGCTGGAAGATGCTCAACAATTCGTTTCCAGTTTTGACCGTCCCAATATTCGTTACCGTGTCACGCTGAAGAATAATGCGCGTCAGCAGTTACAAGAATTTCTTGAAAGCGAACATCCGCAAGATGCGGGAATCGTGTATTGCTTATCACGTAAAAAAGTAGAGGAAACTGCCGCGAGGCTTAAAGAGCAGGGCTGGGATGCCCTGCCCTATCACGCCGGGTTGGATGCCGCCACGCGCAACAAAAACCAAAGCCGGTTTCTGCGCGAGGAGGGTGTGATCATGGTCGCTACGATAGCTTTTGGTATGGGTATCGATAAACCCAATGTGCGATTTGTCGCACACCTCGACTTGCCCAAAAGCGTGGAAAGTTACTATCAGGAGACGGGACGTGCCGGGCGTGATGGCTTGCCCGCCAATGCGTGGATGGCCTATGGTCTGGGCGATGTGGTGTCGATGCGCCAGATGCTGCTATCCGGTGATGCGCCAGATGATCGTAAGCGCGTTGAATTGCAAAAGCTCGATGCACTGCTCGGTTTTTGCGAATCGACCGAGTGTCGTCACCAGACTGTGTTGCGTTATTTCGGTGAAGCGCATTCAGGCAACTGCAATGAATGTGATAACTGTCTGACACCCGTCGATACATGGGATGCGACGCAGGCCGCACAGATGGCGCTGTCGTGCGTCTACCGCACGGGTCAGCGCTTCGGGGTCGCTCACTTGATCGACGTGTTGCTCGGTAAAGAGACTGCCAAGGTCGAACAATTCGGGCATCGTCAGCTGAGTACTTTTGGTATCGGAACAGAATTGGTACAGCAGCAATGGAATAGTGTTTATCGCCAGTTGACTGCTGCGGGTTATATCAATGTCGATATTGAAGCTTACGGTGGTCTGAAGCTGACCGAGACAGCACGTCCGGTGTTGCGAGGTGAGCAGCCAGTATGGCTGCGCCGTGATGTCGATCCGGTCAAGCGTAAAGCCAAACGCGGCGAGCGCAGCAAGAAGGCGCGTTCGCCCTTTGCGGGTGCTAACGAGGATCCGTTATGGCTTGCGCTCAAGGCCAAGCGATTGGAGCTGGCAAGAGAGCAGGGTGTGCCGCCCTATGTGATCTTTCACGACAGTACCTTGCTGGATATCCATAGCCGACGACCGACGTCATTAACCGATATGGCGCACGTCAGCGGAGTCGGACAAGCCAAGCTGGATAAATACGGCGATGTGTTTTTGCAGGTGGTAAAAGAGAATGAGAATTAAGCTTCGCCAAACGCGTTAGTTGTTGTCGGGCAGCGTGAGCGTACGACTTTTGATTGCTGACTGGATGAAATATTCAGCACCATCGGTGGTCATATGCGTGTCATCCCAAGCCAGAGGAATGAATTTTTCCAGTGAGGTGGAAATCAAACATCCCGAGTCATCACATAGGGTTTCTATCGGCGAAAGAAATTCGACATCATTACTGTTTGCTATGTCACGCACCCAACGATCCATCGCGATGGACTTGATGACATAGGCAAAAAATGTCCGGTTTTTTTCACCAGCGATAAAGTGATCGGCACCCACTTTTATCTGAGTTAGATGGAAAGCAGGTAGTTGTCCGATCACAACGATATTTTTGATCCCTATTGATTTCAGGATGGATATCGTATTGACCAGCCTTTCCTTGGGCATGTAATTCCAAGGCATTCCCTTCTTAAATGAATGCTTGCCGTCATACAACAACCAATAGCCACTCAATACAACCGTATCGGGTTTTGTGGTCTTAATCTTTTCGAGAACATAGTTATTGAGCCATTTGCATTCTGGACGATTATCCATTTCAAACTCTATGGCTGGCGGGCAGCCTGAAGTCGTGTATTGGGCGAGATTAAAATTCAGTCTATGGCTTTGTTGTAAAAAGCCACGGTAGAGTGAGGCAGCATGCGAGTCACCCCATAAGACAACGGTTGGTTTATCAGTAATGTCACCGTCGCATATATCAGAGAATCGGTCGCCCGCTATACCATCCAGAAAACATTGTCCGCGCCTGTAGGCAACATCCTGATCATATGGCTCGGGATTAAAGTCATTCCCTAGTATCTGACGGCCGGGGAAGCCGTTATTTGCAAAACTGATGACACCGGCTGAACCGATGACGATGATGATACCCAATAGGATGGCGGCTTTTTTGCCGGGACTGCCGCCTGATCGCCAGGGCTTTTCAATGTACGCATAGGTCAACCAAGAGAGCAGAACCGCGATGCACAGTGCGCTCGCTATTTTGAACTGAGTAGGGCTATGGTCAACGATACGCAGGAATGACAAAAGCGGCCAATGCCATAGGTAAAGGGGATAGCTGATCAAGCCTATCCAAACCATCAGTTTGTTGGCCAGAAGCTTTTCGTTGAGCCAAGCATTAGGTCCGGCAGAAATGATCAGAAAAGCACCCAGCGTCGGAAAAAGAGCCCACCATCCCGGAAAATAACGCTCCGTGTTCAGGATGATGAACCCGATCAGGAGCAATGTGAAACCGAGTAATGATTGGGCGTTATGCTGTCTGTCGAGCAGTGTCGGGCGATGCAAAGTTGCATAGGCCAATACGCCACCCACCATCAGTTCCCAAAAACGTGAAACGGGTGAGTAAAAAGCAGCAGTTAAATTGCTGTTTGTCAGGTAGAGGTTGACCAAAAACGAAATGACGGCAATCGCAATCGTGATGCGTAAAAAGCTCCAATGCCGTTTCCAGATGAAAGCTAACAACATAGGCCAGAAGATATAGAACTGCTCCTCGATCGCCAGACTCCATAGGTGGAGCAAGGGCTTGGTGTCTGCGCTGTTGTCGAAATATCCAATCTCATCCCATAGAATGAAATTTTGGATGAATCCTGCTCCTGCAGCGACGTGTTTGCTCAGTTGGCGATATTCATCCGCGATGAGGACAAACCATCCGGCCAGCAGGCAAGAGAACAGGACGACGATCAGGGCGGGGAATATGCGTCGAATGCGCCGAATATAAAACTCGACCAGACTGAAACGGTCACGCTCCAGGCTAGAAAAAATGATCGTCGAGATCAGGTATCCCGAAATCACGAAAAATATATCAACCCCGGTGAACCCGCCCGGGATGATGTCGGGAAAGGCGTGAAATAAAACGACAGGGAGGATCGCGATAGCACGCAGGCCATCTATGTCAGGGCGATATTTGGGGTGCGTAAGATGTGGATGCTTGTTATGCGGCACGAAAAGTATTTACCCCATCATTCACTGGTATGTCACTCTACCGTGACTGACTTTGCCAGATTTCTTGGCTTATCTACATCAGTACCTTTGAGCAATGCGGCGTGGTAAGCCAGTAACTGAACAGGGATGGAGTGCAGTATCGGTGAAAGCAGGCCGACATGGCGCGGGGTGCGAATGACATGCACGCCTTCACTTTCACCGAAGTGGCTATCCAGATCAGCAAACACATATACCTGCCCGCCCCGGGCGCGCACCTCCTGCATATTGGACTTCACTTTTTCCAGCAGGCTATCGTTGGGCGCGATCACCACGACTGGCATGTCCTGATCGACTAATGCCAGTGGGCCATGCTTTAGTTCACCTGCGGGATAGGCTTCGGCATGGATATAAGAGATTTCCTTGAGCTTTAATGCACCTTCCAGTGCGATCGGGTAGTGGATGCCACGCCCGAGAAATAGCGCGTGCTGTTTGTCGGCAAAGGATTTTGCCCATTCGCGAATCTGCGGCTCTAGGTTAAGCGCATGCTGCACGCTGCCGGGAATCTGGCGCAGTGCTTCCAACATAGTGTGCTCTTGCGTCGAATCGAGCAGGTCGCGTTGTTTGGCGATGGTAGCGGCTAGAATGAAAAGGGCGACGAGTTGGGTTGTGAATGCTTTGGTCGAGGCGACACCGATCTCAGCACCTGCACGAGTGTAGAACACTAACTTTGAAGCACGCGGTATTGCGCTTTCTTGCACATTGCAGATAGACAATGTCTGCATCTGCCCCAAAGATTTGGCATGCTTCAATGCCTCCATCGTATCCAGCGTTTCGCCGGATTGAGAGATCGTCACGATCAGTTGATTTGGGTTGGGTACCGAACTGCGGTAGCGGTATTCACTAGCGATTTCAACCGAGGTTGGCAACTTGGCGATACTTTCCAGCCAATATTTTGCAGTTAATCCGGCGTAGTAGCTTGTGCCTGCAGCCAGAATCAGGATCGAATCGATTTCGCGGAAAACTTGCTCTGCCTCTTCGCCGAACAAGGCGATTTCAAAGCTGTTGCTATCGATCACGGCTTCGATGCTGTCAGTGAGCGCGCGTGGCTGCTCGTTGATCTCTTTTTGCATGAAGTGGTTGTACGGGCCCAACTCCAGTGAGGCGAGTGATACGTCACTCACATGTATCGGGCGTTCGATAGCTTCGCCATTGCGATCGAGCAGAGTGATGTCGTCACAAGTGAGTGATGCGGTATCTCCGTCTTCCAGATAGATGACGCGGCGGGTGGCGGACAGCAGCGCAGACACATCGGAGGCGATGAAGTTTTCGCCTTCACCCACGCCAATCAGCAATGGGCAGCCCATACGCGCGCAGACCATCAGGTCAGGCTTGAGGCGTGATACCACTGCGATGGCAAAAGCACCGGTCAAATCTGCCGTGGCTAGCATGGTTGCTGCAAACAGGTCGTTGTCTGTCTGAAAATAATAATGGATCAGGTGCGCAATCACTTCGGTATCGGTTTGCGAGTCGAAGGCATAGCCCAGTTGTTTGAGACGTTCCCGTTGCGCTTCGTGATTTTCGATGATGCCGTTATGGACGACTGCAATGTCGTCGCTGGAAACATGCGGATGGGCGTTGAATTCGGTGACGCCACCATGAGTCGCCCAACGGGTATGCCCGATGCCGGTGGTGCCAGTCAGATTTTCATTGTCAGCACGCTCTTGCATTTCAGATACGCGACCGATTGCACGCACCCGGCGAATGGCGTCGTCGTCGAGTACCGCGATACCTGCTGAGTCATAGCCGCGATATTCCAATCGGCTCAATCCTTCAACCAATAACGGCACTACGTTACGATGTGCTACTGCGCCTACGATTCCGCACATATGATTATTTCTCTTCTATTATTCTTCGGCATTATTTTGCAGTATTATTTCTGGGTCTTTTGCGGACGTTGCCACCCTTTGACTGACAGCTGCTTGCTACGAGAAAGCGTCAATACATCTTCCGGTGTATCTTTGGTGATGGTCGACCCCGCACCTATCGTCGCGCCGCGTTTTACTGTAACCGGTGCGACCAGCTGTGTGTCGGAGCCCACGAACACATCATCTTCGATTGTCGTGCGATATTTGTTTGCGCCGTCGTAGTTGCATGTGATCGTACCTGCGCCAATATTCACCCGGCTACCCATAGTGGTATCACCAATATAACTGAGGTGGTTGGCTTTGCTGTTGGCAGCGATCTCGCTGTTTTTGATTTCGACAAAATTTCCAACGTGCACTTCATTTTGTAATTTAGTGCCGGGTCGCAGGCGCGCATAGGGGCCAATGTGGCAGTCAGCACCGACTTCGCAACAGTCGATATGGCTGTAAGGTTTGATCTCAGTGCTTGCGCCGATGCTGGAATCACTGATGATGCTGTAAGCGCCCACTCTCACGTTGTCGCCCAGTGTAACGTCACCTTCGAAGATGCAGCCGACATCGATCTCGACATCGCGCCCGCAGCTTAGTTTGCCGCGCACGTCGATGCGCGAATGGTCGGCGAGTGTCACACCCTGAACCAGCAACCGTGATGCTTCAACCAGTTGCCAGGTGCGCTCCAGAAATACCAGCTGAGACTTGCTGTTGATGCCATGTATTTCCCACTCCTGTGCAGGTTGTACCGTACGAACCTGGATGTCTTGCTGCACTGCCATTGCAACGATGTCGGTGAGGTAGTACTCACCTTGTGAATTATTGTTCTGCAAATTTGCCAGCCATGTCCGCAGTTGTTGTGTCGGCGCGAGCATGATGCCGGTATTCACTTCACATATTTCACGCTGTTCGGCGCTAGCATCCTTTTCTTCGACAATGCTGAGCACTTCTCCCTGACCGTCACGGACGATGCGACCGTAACCGCTGGGGTTGGCAAGGTTGACTGTCAGCAGCACCAAGCCGTCGCCAGCCTGTTGCATCTGGTGCAGCGTGCTTTGCTGGGTCAAAGGTACGTCGCCATAAAGTACGAGCGTTTGACTGTCGTCCTGGAGATGCGGCATTGCTTGCTGAACCGCATGTCCGGTGCCGAGCTGTGGCTCCTGCAATACGAACTTTGCCGGATAGTTTTCCATTGCCTGCGGCACTGCTTCACCGCCATGACCGTACACGACGCAAACTTGTTGCGGTTGGAGCAAGGATGCGCAATCCAGCACATGCTGAACCAGCGGCTTGCCTGCCAGTGTGTGTAACACCTTGGGCTTTTTGGAATGCATACGCGTGCCTTTACCGGCAGCTAGGATGATGATGTTTAACGGACTCATATTCAACTTTCAGAAGAGTACGGAGTATAAACAAATGCGCTGCAATGATGTGAGCTTGGATATGGCATATTTTGAATGTTATGGCCTGTTTTGGATGGCAGCACAAGCTTCGCCGATCAATGCCGGGCCACGATAGATCATGCCGCTGTAGAACTGTACCAACGATGCACCTGCATTGATTTTCTCCGCAGCGTCCGCACCGTTCAGAATGCCGCCCGCACCGATGATGGGCAATGCGCCTTGCAGTTCGACGGAAAGCTGACGGATAACCTCAGTTGATTTCTCGCGCACTGGCGCACCACTTAATCCGCCGGCTTCCTCGCCATGAGGCATACCCTCGACGCCTACACGCGATACGGTGGTGTTGGTCGCGATCACTGCATCGATCTGATGTTGCATCAATAATGCGGCGATTTGTTTGAGCTGGTCGCTTTCCATATCAGGCGCGATTTTCAATGCAATAGGTACATATTTGCCGTGTGCATCGGCGAGTTTTTGCTGTTCACCTTTAAGCGCAGAGAGCAGCCTGGTCAAAGCTTCTTCATCCTGCAATTGGCGCAAGTTCTTGGTATTTGGGGAGGAAATGTTGACGGTGATATAGCTGGCATAGGGATACACTTTGCGCAGACAGGTCAGGTAATCGTCTGCCGCATTTTCAATCGGTGTGACGGCGTTCTTGCCGATATTAATGCCGAGGATGCCTTGGTATTTGGCACGCTTAACGTTCGCTATCAGCTTGTCTACGCCGTCGTTGTTGAAGCCCATACGATTGATGATCGCGTTTGCTTCGGGCAGGCGGAACAGTCTTGGTTTCGGGTTGCCGGATTGTGGTAGGGGGGTGATCGTGCCAATCTCAATGAAGCCGAAGCCGAGTGCCGCTAAACCATCGATACAATCGCCGTTCTTGTCGAGTCCGGCAGCTAGACCAACTGGGTTGGAGAAGGTCAGACCCATCACATCGCGTGGGTCGTCAGCAGGGCGAGATGCAATAAGGCAACTCATTCCTAACCTGTTGGCCGTTCTCAGGCTGTCTAAGGTAAGGTGGTGTGCGGATTCAGGGTCAAGATGAAACAGGGCGGGGCGGAACAGGTTATACACTTTTAGAGGCACCCTTCAATTCTTTTCGCGAGGCGCAGTCTTGACGATGATCGGGATCGGGAATTTCTTTTTCGGAAATAGCTCATGGCGTTGCTTGCCACGCCAGTTCTCCGCGATAAGATCGCTGAGTTGCAAGCAGGTCAAGCCGTAAAAGATAAATCCCAGCTGTGCCAAGGACGCAGGGGATACCAATATATTCACATCGCCACCGTTGTACTGGAACGCAAAGACGACAAAGTTTCCGACAATAAGCCCTGCGAGTGCTACAGAGATTATGCGTCCCCAATTGCCTGAGGTCAGTGCGTTAAAGATTGTGTTTTCGTTCCACAGCAGTTGTAGTGCGGCTAATAACAGCAGCGGAGATATCCATTGCAACCAGAATAATTGTGCAGGCCATACGGTGCTGCCGACCAAGCCGATTGATGCGATCGGTGCAAGTATGAAAAATGCAGATTCACCCCTGAGGGCGGGCAAGGATGGCATTTTTGACAGTACTTTTATCAAGCCACCGGAGGTGCCAAGTAGATTGCGTGTGATAAGGACTGCAGGTGCCAACATGGCAAACAAGGGAGAATAGAGCAGAAGCTGCATGATTATGTTTTCAGATGACATAGACCAATAAGCGACATAGATATTCATATAGACAAACAGCCAGGTCAATATCAGGCTGGCGGCACTCATCCACAGAAAAAAGTCCCGCTGCGTATTTATAGGACTGTTGCCAGTCAGAATGTTGACCATTTGATTGATGAGCAGGATATATCCGGCAAACAAAAGTGTAGTGAGTAACACAGCAGGAATATTTGCCACTTGGCCGGTGTTGAGTACATTCAAATCGTCCCACTCAATTCCTGCCAGCCAGATTCCTGCCGCTGGCAAGAGTATCAATGCTGCTACAAAAATACCTAGACGGGTTTTCATGCTGTTTCCTTATCTAATGTTTTCCATACACCATTAATTAACCCTTGAGCAGGGCGATATCCAGTCTTGTATGCCATCTTGGGGCTTTCCTTGATCCAGTAACCAAGATAGAGAAAATCTAATTCTAGCTTCTTGCATAACTCGATCTGCCACAGAATGTTGTATACCCCCAAGCGCCCTTGCGGGAGATCGGGATCATAAAAGGTATAGACTGCAGATAGTCCGTCATTAAGTATGTCTATCACGCTGACCATTCGTAACACGCCCTGTTCACGGAATTCCACAAGAAAAGAATCGATATGACTTTGCAGTAAAAAATTCTTATATGACTCCCTGTCATCATTGTCCATACCACCGTTTGGGTGGCGTGATTTTTGGTAGCGCTGATAGAGCTCAAAATACTCGGTACTGTCATGCAATGAGTGAGGAGTTGCAGATAAGTCTTCATGCTTTTTCCAAGCGCGTCGTTGTGTCCGGCTGGGTGTGAATTCATTGACGGGAATCCGGAATGGTACACAGGCATTACAATCATTGCAGCTTGGACGATAGGTGTAAGTTCCGCTACGCCGAAAGCCATGCTGAACAAGTTCGGAATAAACGGTGGAGCTAATCATGAACGAAGGGGTGGCAACTTGGGAACGTGCAAGCGTTTCAGGTAGATAGCTGCAAGGATAAGGTGCTGTCAGGTAAAAGTGCAGCGCTGAGAGTGGAATGTCGTTGAGTTGGCTCATTTAAATAGGTCTGTGTCGATATGCCAGTGAGTAATTTGGGGGTAGTGTATCAAGTCTTGAAGTTTGGCGATAAATTCTGCGCGAGGGATTTCTCTCGCACCGAGTGAAAAAAGGTGTGGTGTGCTCATTTGACAGTCAATCATACCGAACTGCCAGCGTTCAAGTTGTCTAACGAGGTGAGTCAGAGAAATTTTAGACGCGTTGCTGACAAGGCTGAACATTGATTCACCAAAGAACATTCTGCCTATGCACACTCCGTATAGCCCGCCGACCAGTTTGCCCTCTTGCCAGGTTTCTACCGAATGCGCATGTCCGGAACGATGCAAAGCCGTATATGCAGCAACCATGTCATGGTTAATCCAAGTGCCATCCTGATCTTTTCGGGGTGCAGCACAGGCAAGCATCACCTTTTCGAAAGCGGTGTTGCAGCGAACTTCATATCTGGTGTTGCGCAGTATTTTAGCTAATGATCGGGAGATTTTGATTTGATTTGGAATCAACACCATCCGCGGATCGGGACTCCACCAGAGTATTGGGTCCCCGGGATTGAACCAAGGGAATATGCCGCGCCTGTATGCCTGCAACAGCCTCTGTGCAGATAAATCTCCGCCGGCGGCGAGCAGTCCATCAGGGTAACGTAGTGAGCGCTCAACGTCCGGAAAAGCAAGGTCATCAGTTAACCAGGGAATCAAGATAGTCCTTATAGCACCTGTTCATCAGTATGATTTTGTGGTTAGATTGGAATAGATGCAACACATTAGTGCTAGGGGTACGTAAATGTTATCAGCGATTTTTGGCAAGAAGTCCGACCATCCACTTGCAACCATGAAATCCGCTCAGGCGATGCTGGATGATTTACCGACGGGTGATGCATACGGGTCACTTGCGGAGATCGCCGATATGGTTGAGTTGCTGATGAAAAGCAATGAATTTAAGTTGGATCATCAGCTGGAAATGTTGCGTTTTCTTGATGACGCTGCTGGTTCGTATGTGCGAAAAATGTCACGTGAATATTTTACGCCGTATGAGCTCAATAAATTTCAGGGCAATCGCCTGTGGCTGGGGTTGAGTAGTTGGTCGAACCAGATTGCCAGCGCATATTTAGAAGTGTTTGCTGGTTTTTGCAAGATTGAGAAGCCTAACAACACGGTTAAGGCACAAATTCCGCAAATCGCAGTGCGCACTGCACACGCACTGATGTGGAAGCTGAAATATATCTGTTCGCACTATGGGCACGTTGATAACGCGCTTTGGATTAGCTTGTTGCAGATATATAAACATGCCGAACAGAATCAGTATCTGGATACATCTGAGAATATTTTTAGATCAGCCGCTGAAATCTCGTCTGTGCAGGCTGAATTGAGCCATACGATGATATGGCATGATGCTGGCCTGAGCGTGTTAAGTCCGAAATATATCCATTTAACCGAGCGCATCCTTGCACACTTTTGCAATGCGATCGAGTTCCAAACAAAACCAGCCCAAAATAGTCGTTTATTTTTCGACTTAGATAAGCCAGGTGAGCCTGTCCGCGTCAATGCTGATTCTACTTCCATGTCTTCGATCAGATTTGTCGGTATTGCCGGTATGCAATCCAAGCTGGAAGATTTGATCAAGGTGCTTAACAAGGAGATCATTCCGAATGACCTTAATCTAGGTGGGAGTTATGAAGCGGATGTGGTCAAGGAGGCTGCGCAATACCTGCTAAATTATGTCATAGCACCTCCGGTCAGGCGTAATGCGCGTCGCGAGGTGAATGTCACCATGAACGTTGTGAACGGCTTTGAACAAGTCATCGTGAAAGCGGAAGCTTGGATCGGGTTTGATGAAGAAGACAGCATGGAATGGATGACCGAAGAGATCAGTGCATCTGGATTTAGTTGTGTCATACCTGTCAGTGGCGCCGAGAGTGTTGGCATAGGTAGCTTGCTGGGCATTCAGCCCGATGGTGTCTCTCATTGGGGGGCTGCAGTCGTTCGGCGTTTAGTCCGTGATGATGAGAAGCACGAACTGCGTATCGGGGCTGAGATTCTTTCAAACCAGATTGCCAGTGTCATGGTGAATGAAAAAGATGCTGTTGCAGACAGTGGGCAACGTGCACTATGGCTGTATGCAAGGCAAGACGATAAAAACGGTGAGGCGCAGATGCTGATGCAAGCGGATACGTTCTCATCCAGCCAAAGCATGCAAATCATGCTGGCCGGAAAAAATTATTTGCTGATGCCCAACGTCCTTGAGGAAAAAGGCTTGGATTACGATTTGGCGAAATTCCGATTTGTCGTCAGAGAATTGGATGCTTCAGAGGAAGCCTGATTCGATTTGTCAGGTGGGTCGTTTGTGAAGCTTGTCTCATCATCCTGCTTTATTCAGTAACCATCCTTCAATATCTTTTAATTCAACATGGCATACTGAATGCTGCATTTCGTATTCATGCCAATCAATATCGTATCCCGTGGCCGTCAGCTTGACTCTGGAAGATGCTCCCATTTCGTAAGGGACGACCGGGTCTTGCTGACCATGCGCCATAAAGATGGGAGTGGTTCGGGTGATGTTATTCAATTCGCTATCTATTTTGCTTGCTAGCGGGAGGTAGGTGGACAGTGCCAGCACACCACCCAGCGGAAAATTTAGCCGTATCGCAGTATGCAGTGCTATTGCTCCACCTTGTGAGAAGCCGGCAAGAATAATATTTTCAGGCTTGATACCTAGTGCAATTTCCTGCGTGATGAGCGATTCGACGATGCCTTGAGATTCACGTATTCCAGCAGCATCCTGATGTGCGTCAGAACCACGCAATAGCACGGCATTGATTGATGGCTGCGTAATGTCATACCAAGCACGCATCACATATCCATTATTGATGGTAACAGCGCGCATGGGTGCATGCGGGAATATGAACCGAACCGGGTAAGACAACTTGATCTCATCAACGACGGGTACGAAATCGTTTCCGTCAGCACCAAGACCGTGTAGCCATATTATGCTGTGTTGAGGGTGCTCACCGGTTTGCAAGGTGATGGGTGGAGGGTTGCTCTGCGTATTCATAACTAAAATTATTCAGGTTCCGGGATGATTTCTTTTAGGGCTTGATAGAGACTACGGAAGTTTTTGGGTGGTTTGCCCAAAGTAATTTCTTTATGCGCATTCCGTATCAGTGAGCGCAAATGTTGTGCGTCGGCACCGGGGTATTCTGCAAGCAGTTGGGTTAAGGCGCTGTCACTTTCCATCAGGCGGTCACGCCAACGTTCCAGTTGGTGGGCATGGGCTACATGTTCTATCGACCTGCCTTTCCATACATCCAGCTTGGCGATGATGGGAGCTGGTTCCACTCCTCGCATCAGCTTGCCGATGTATTGTATCTGGCGACGTTGCGCACCGAATTTTTTGATGCTTTTCATTTCGAGAATGGCGTCGCGAAGATTATCTGGTATGTCGAGTTGCGCTAACTGATCCTTGCTGAGTTCAGTCAATTCCTTGCCCAAGTCACGCAGATCATGCATCTGCTTTTTAATTTGAGTTTTGCTGGGTGGAAGATCTTCATCTGCATCAGGTGGGTCAATCTGATGGTTTATCGTCTGGCTGGCCTTCTGTCTGTGACCTTGAGGCCGAATAACCTCTACTTCGTCGTCATCGTGTACATCAGTGTCATGTTCTGCGCTGTCATGCACTTCAGAGTCATCTCCCTGATGGGTATGTGGAGGCTTACTATCGCCTTGTTCATTATGGTGAGAATTCATATCGGTTAAGCTGTCCTGTTGATGCTGATATGATACCGCCTTTCATCAATAATCCAATTTGCTTATGAAAGCGCTAGTTCCAACCGACCCCCAGCTACTTGAAAAGTCCCGAACAAGATTTTCACTCACAACTGACAACTTGTGCGCTATCGCCCAGGATATGCTGTCCTATGCCAAGCAGCGCGGCGCAACGGCTGCAGCGGCTGAGCTCTCGGAAGGATTCGGTCAGGGCGTCACCGTACGCAACGGTGAAGTGGAGACCATCGAATACAACCGGGATAAAGGTTTGGGCGTCACCGTGTATCTGGGGCAGCAGCGTGGCAATGCCAGCACCTCTGATTTTTCACCTAAAGCCGTGCGTGATACCGTGGATGCCGCGATTTCAATCGCGCGATACACGGCTAAGGACGATTGTTCAGGGTTGCCCGATGCAGAGATGTTGGAGACAAAGTTTGTTGATCTGGACTTGTATTACCCTTGGGATTTGCCTGTCGAGCATGCGATAGGATTGGCCAGTGAGTGTGAGCAGGCGGCACTGGCAACGGATAAGCGTATCAATAATTCAGAAGGTGCGACGGTGAACGTGCATGAGGCACAGTTCATCCATGCCAACAGTCATGGCTTTGTCGGTGGATACCCGACTTCCCGACATAGCGTCAGTTGCGCGGTGATTGCGGAGCACCAAGCTGCAATGGAGCGAGACTACTGGTACAGCGTAGCACGGGAGGCGTCAGATATTGTCGAGGTTCGTCAGTTGGGCCGTATTGCTGCAGAACGTACCGTACGCCGTTTGAATGCGCGTCAGATCAACACCATGAAAGTGCCGGTATTATTTGAGGCGCCTGTTGCTTCCAGCTTGCTAGGGCATCTAGTGGGTGCGGTGAGTGGCAGCAGCTTGTATCGCAAATCTTCTTTTATACTCGACCAAATGGATCAGCCCGTTTTTGCACCGCATATTGATATTCGGGACATTCCTGATATTCCCAAAGCGCTGGCATCCAGCCCGTTTGATGGCGAGGGTGTAAAGGTGAAGAGCCGCTCTATTATCGAGGCAGGCATATTGCGGGGTTACTTGCTTGGCAGTTACTCGGCGCGTAAGCTTGGGCTGCGTAGTACCGGTAATGCTGGTGGGAATCACAATGTGATCATGACCTCTTCAGCCAGTGCCGGCTTTGATGCGCTATTGAAGAAAATGGGGAAGGGACTGCTGGTAACCGAGCTTCTCGGTCAAGGTGTTAATCAGGTTACGGGTGACTATTCCCGAGGCGCGGCAGGATTTTGGGTGGAGCATGGCGAGATTCAATACCCAGTGCATGAGATTACGATCGCCGGAAACCTCAAAGAGATGTTCCGCAACATCGTTGCGATTGGTGATGATGTTTTAGTGCAGGGCTCCAGACAATGTGGATCTGTATTGATTGAAAATATGACTGTTGCGGGACGTTAATATACGATTGCGGTATTTCGTCCCTGACCACGCTGCGGCTATTTCATGTTAGGATTCCACGGCTTTGTAAGGCTATATTATTTGAGTTGTCTGGCTGGTGAGCTGCCTGGCACCAAGCCTTCATCGATTTTAGTTGCACGTTTCAACATGGTTGCCGGGAAAGTTTTCGGTGTGGATCGTGCGCAGGTTTAATTTATTTCTACGAGGTGGGTCTGGTGAATACGTTTGAGTTATTTGTCATTTGTTTGTTCTTAGTCGCTGCTAACTGGGCTGCTGGATTATCGAACCTGACCAGAAAGCGCGTCAAGGTGTTGATGGCTGGTGTTACGACAATGTTTGTCTTGTCGGCATGTAGCCCGGAAGCACCACCACCCGCCGAACCAGTAAAACAAGAGCCTGTCGCCGAGATTTCTCCTGAGCATGAAAAAATGATCAATGATTTGGCCGCGCGTCTGGAACAGAACCCTGAGGATGGAAGAGGCTGGTCGATGCTGGCGCGGACTTACGCGGTGTCCAAACACTATGCCGAGGCTGTAAAAGCATATGAGAAGGCAGCGAATCTAATTCAGGACGATGCAGTGATGCTGGTCGATTATGCAGATATCCTGGCAATGATGAACGGCAAAACTTTCAAAGGTAAGCCCCTAGAATTGGTCGAGAGAGCACTCAAAATCGACCCTAGTAATGTAAAAGGACTTGCATTGATGGGAAGTGCAGCCTTTGAAATGGGTGATTACTCCGGTGCTGCGGAGCATTGGAGCAAGTTATTGCCTATGTTGCCTCCTGATTCTCCTTTATTTGCACAGACTAAGAGTGGAATCGAGAACGCACATACGATGGCTGCAAGAGGTCAAGCACAACCGATTAATACCGGCGCTCGCATATCCGGTATCGTTGAGCTTAGCCCGAAACTTGCCGGGCAAGTGGAACCTACCGATACACTCTATGTGTTTGCGAAGGCCATTTCAGGCCCTCCCATGCCGATTGCTGTGATACGCACAGTAGCCAAAGACTTCCCGCTTAAGTTTGCGCTTGATGACTCTATGGCAATGATGCCGTCGATGAAACTCTCTGACCAGCAGCAAGTGACAATCAGCGCCAAAATTTCTAAGTCAGGTAGCGCAACGCCGAAAAGTGGTGACTTGAAGGGAGAGGTTTCGCCAGTGAACCTAGGGGCTGAAAATGTTCGCGTTGTTATCGACAGCATAGTGCCTTGATGTCAGTCGGGAGGCGAGTCCCCCGGGTATTCCAAGCCTGTGTGCAAGCACTGGAACTCTATAGGAAACAGGTTGTCGGAAGCAGTTCTTCTGTGAGGGTTATGTTTCGCCCTCGAACGTGTATTTCCTTCGCCAACCTGACTGAATGCTATGCCTGAAATAAGCTCTCAATCTGAGGTAAAACGATCCGATCAAGATTCGGGTCAGGATTTTGACCAAACCGCTGGCGCTCAAACGTTGCCTGATGTTGTAGCACCTGAGGCCGATGCACCTGAAATAGATGCAACCGTGGCCGAAGTTTCACTCAGGGTAAAGGGATTTCTGGCATTTATCGCAGTTGCGATATATGCAGTTTTACTTACTGCTTTTACATTCGAGAAAAAAGCGGAGCTTGTCGGCGAGTTTGAAAAGCTGAAAAGTCTCTACAAGGTTGAAGAGCAGCTCAGGCAGGTTGATGCAACAGCATTCCATGTTGTCATGGCTGTATTCCTAAATTCGAATACCGACGACCATGATGCAGTTGTGCAAAGATTCCAGGCGAATCTGGATCTGCTCAAGAAAAAAAATGAAGAGCTAATCGCGCATTATCCTTCCGCAGGTGTAAATCTGATGCGAGTGGAAGAGGCGGTGAATCGTGCGGCTGAATTTCCTGCCGAAAATGATATCGCTGTCATGAACTCAGAACTGCTTAAGGTCAAGATCGAGATCACACAGCATATAGACGAATCCAGACGGGAGCAGGAAGCGACAGCGGAACATTTCCATATGTTGTGGGATTCGGCAGCCTTAGCTTCACTGCTATTTGGGTTGATCGGCTTGTTCTTGCTTGGAGCGATCATCGGATTGTTCTTTACCAGATTGACTAATGATCTGCATATTCTGAAAGCGCGGGCGCTAAGCATCATCAGAGGGGAGCGCGAAGGGCCGATGCCAGTTACCCGTAATGATGAGGTGGGTGAATTGATGCAATCGGTGAACCAGATGGCGAAAGCATTGGATGAGCGCGAAAAAGAGTTGGTGATCGCACGCCAGAAATACTTTCATCAGGAGAAAATGGCTGCAGTCGGTGGATTGGCTGCTGGTGTAGCACATGAAATCGGCAACCCTATCGCAGCCATGTCAGGAGTACTTCAGGAAATGATACATGAGCATTCGCCTGAGAAAGAAGGTTCTGGTGGAAGTGAAAAGCTTAAGGTTTTGCAAACTCAGATTCAGCGACTTTCATCAATCACACGCGAAATATCTGAATTCGCGTCACCCCAACCATTGGATCGCCAGTTGTTGGGGTTGAATGCGTTGGTCAGGACAACCGCAGGCTTGATGAGTTACGACAAGCGACTAAGGAAGGCTAATCTGAAACTCGATCTGGATAGTCAGTTGCCAGCGATTAACGGGGTGGCCGATCAATTGACTCAAGTCATCATGAATCTTTTGATCAATGCCGCAGACGCGTTGGATTCGATAGAAAGGCGTGATAAGGGGATTACGGTTAACACGAAGGCTCTAGACGGGAACGTATCTTTAACGGTGGAAGACAACGGGAGCGGTATGGATCAGGAAACGCTAGACCGTGTTTTCGAAGCTTTTTTTACCACCAAACGCAAAGGTAACGGACTGGGTATGTCATTGTGTTATTCGATTATTGAAGGCCACGGTGGCACGATAGAAATAAATTCAATTCTCGGTGAGGGAACTCAAGTGCAAGTGATATTGCCTATCCCTGACGATGAAGAAGGAGAAATATAATGGCAGCACTTCAATTGCTGGTGATAGATGATGAACCAGCTATTCGACAGGTCGTTGCGTCTCAGTTACGCAAAGCAGGACATACAGTAGAGCAGGCTGGTGATGCCGAAACCGCGTTTGAAAGGCTTTCTAAGGGCGATGTTGATATAGCCCTGTCCGATATCAAGCTACCGAACATGAGCGGCATAGAGTTGCTGCGTCAGGCACGGACAGCAAACATAGACACCGCATTCATCATGATGACGGCATTTGCTTCAGTGGATACTGCAATCGAGGCGATCAAGGCAGGTGCTGCCGATTATATGATCAAGCCGCTCAACCATGACGAGTTGATGCACCGCTTGAACAAGGTAGGTGATTTGCGCGGCTTGCGAGCAGAGAACAGAGTGCTGCGCAGGCTGGTGTTGGGCGCTAATCAAGAGGTATTCGGATTCAATTCTCCTGCCATGCGTGAGATGGAACACATGGCTGCCAAAGTGGCACGTACCAACAGCACGGTGTTGGTGACTGGCGAGAGCGGTACCGGTAAAGGCGTCGTCGCACGCTTGATACATCAGCAAAGCCCACGTGCTGAAAGTAACTTCATCCCGGTCAACTGTGGTGCGATTCCAGAAAATTTGGTGGAAAGTGAATTTTTCGGTCATACCAAGGGTGCTTTTACCGGTGCTGATAAGGTCAGAAAGGGATTGTTTCAGGAGGCCGATGGCGGAACGATTTTTCTGGATGAAATCGGTGAATTACCCTTGTCATTGCAAGTCAAACTGCTACACGTGATTGAAGAAAAAGCCGTGCGTCCGGTGGGCAGTGAGCAACCGCGTCCAGTTGATGTGCGGATTCTTGCAGCAACCAACCGTGATCTGAAAGAAATGGTAGATGCAGGCACGTTCCGCGAAGATTTATATTTCCGGCTGACTGTTTTTCATATCAACGTGCCACCATTGCGTGATCGTCGGCAGGACCTTGCCGCGCTGGTTAAATTTGTCATGCAGCGCAACACAAAGCGTATGGGCAGCGATGGAGAAGAGGCAACGCTCGCACCGGGTGTAGAAGAAGCATTGGTCAACTATGATTGGCCCGGCAATGTCAGAGAGCTTGAAAATGTTCTGGACAGGGCGATGATCATGGCTGAAGACGGATTCATCACGATGGAGGATCTGCCTGCGTCTATCAATAAATCCGCTTCCCATTTATCCAGTGCAGATATTGACCTGCACCTATCCGGGACATTGCGGGAACAAGTGAGACAGTTCGAGATCGCGCTCATCAAGCGAACCATCGAGGAATCGGGAGGCGACCGAAAGGCCGCTGCCCAAAAGCTTCGCATAGGATTATCCAGCCTCTATAGAAAGCTTGAAGAGTGCGATGATCCAAAAGCTGAAGCAAATGAAAAATGCGGGTAAATATCCGGCTAACGCAGCCTAATCAACATCATAGACGATAGAGGCAATACACATGGTTACTTCAGAAAGCATTCAACAAAATATCGCGCAAGGCATGGCGACTGAGCACCTTCTTGTTGAAGGTGACGATGGCACACACTTTAATGCAGTGATCGTTAGTGAAGCGTTTGAGGGCAAGAGCCGCGTACAGCGACACCAGATGGTTTACCAGACGCTGGGCGACCGGATGCGCGAAGAGATTCATGCTCTGTCGATGAAAACCCTCACACCAAAAGAATGGCAAGCGCAGAAATAACATCATGCAAAAACTAGCAATACAAGGCGGTAATCAACTCAACGGTGAAGTTCGTATCTCAGGTGCAAAAAATGCAGCGCTGCCCATCCTTTGCGCCAGCCTGTTGAGCAGTGAAGCATTGCGCTTGAGCAACGTGCCAGACATGCACGATGTCGCCACCATGTGTCATCTGCTGAAACAAATGGGGGTATCGATAGAAACCAATGGGGGAGAAGTCACGCTGTCTGCCGCCAACATCGACAAGCTCGAAGCACCTTACGACATGGTGAAAACCATGCGCGCCGCAATATTGGTGTTGGGGCCACTGGTGGCGCGCTTCGGAGACGCGCGTGTGTCATTGCCTGGCGGCTGTGCCATCGGTTCCCGTCCCGTCGATCTGCACATCAAAGGCCTGCAAGCAATGGGTGCCGAGATACATATCGAACACGGCTATATTCACGCCACCGCAAAAAAACTCAAAGGCGCACACATCTTTTTCGACCTAGTCAGCGTCACCGGCACCGAAAATCTGATGATGGCTGCGGCACTGGCAGATGGTGTGACCGTGCTGGAAAACGCCGCGCGCGAGCCAGAAGTCGTGGACCTTGCGCAATGTCTGATCGCGATGGGTGCCAAGATAGAAGGTGCAGGCAGCGACACCATCACTATCACCGGTATTGAAAAATTAAATGGCGCAGATTATCGCGTGATGCCAGATCGTATCGAGAGCGGCACATTTCTGGTCGCGGCAGCAGCAACAGGCGGCAACATCACCCTGACCGAAGCGCGTGCCGACATCATGGAAAACGTGCTGGAAAAATTGCAAGAAGCCGGTGCGCAGATCAAGGTGTCAGGCGACACCATCAACCTGCAAATGAACCAACGACCCAAGGCTGTAAATGTGCGCACCGCGCCCTATCCCGCCTTCCCCACCGACATGCAGGCGCAATTCATGGCACTCAACTGCATCGCCAAAGGCAGCGCGATGGTGGTCGAGACCATCTTTGAAAATCGCTTCATGCACGTACAAGAGTTGCGCCGCTTAGGTGCGTCAATAGATATTGAGGGGAATACCTCAATGGTCAAAGGCTGCGAACAGCTGGAAGGGGCGACCATCATGGCGACTGACCTGCGTGCCTCAGCTTGCTTGGTGATAGCCGGGTTGGTCGCACAGGGGGAGACCGTGATCGACCGAATCTATCACCTTGATAGAGGCTATGAGCATATCGAGGCCAAGCTTTCGCAGTTGGGGGCGAATATTCGGCGGATGAAGTGACCGTCATTCCCGAGGCGGTTTTGATCGGGAATCCAGCCTTTGGCTGACAGAAATTCTGGATCCCCGATAAGAACACTCGGGTTGACAGCTTGTAGGATGGCTAGTAGTTCCATCAGTCCTCGCCGAAATCCCCTGACTGTTTTCCGCTATTGGCTACGACGTAACCCAAAGCAGACCTTGAAGCAGCGCAGCTTAATCTTTATTAGATATGCCAGAAAGGTAGATAATGGTGACTGACTTTTCAAAACTAAAAAGAAAACATCATTTAATGCCGGCTTTTGTAACAAAGGCTTTGGAAGAGAGTCATCAATTGGAAGCTTACAAAGCTCGTCCTGCATATCAACAGAATGATTACGTTGGATGGATTAATGATGCCAAAATGGAAGTGACAAAGATGAAACGACTGGCACAGATGCTTGAAGAACTAAAAAAGGGTGGTGTTTATATGAAAATGTCTCACCCTGCATCTGAAAAAAAATAAACTCTTCTCATTGTATGAGCCTTCCCCAGTCTAACTGGATACAACAAATAGGAGAAAATACCGCCTGAGGAGCAAGTGTAGATACCGTTTTCCCAACTCGTGTAAGGCGAGTTAAATATAGGGTGACAATAAGCGTAGCGCATTGCGCCGAATGAAAATCACATACGGCGCAATGCCCGTTGGTTATTGCGCTGCCCCAGAGGTTGTTGAAAAAGAGACGGGGTTAAAGCGTCATGTGCACGCACAGATCAGGTGCGTGCAAGACGTTTCAAAAAATCCTTCGCCGATCCAGCATTGATCCAGCCAGTGGCAATCGTTTTACTGAGCGAGTGATTCACTCTGCTGCGATGAACATGAGATGGGGAGGCGGGGAAAATCACCAGCTTGCCACGTTTCGCAGCTTCATGGTGCTGCTGCCAGTGGAACTCCGTACCTGCCTCGGGCACAGAATCACAGTAGAGAATCCACGCAAGCACGCGATGCATGGGTTCGGTCGCCTCATCGCTTATCGTCCAATCGCAATGCCATTGCTTGAAACCTTCGCCGGGTGCATACCGTTGCAAGTTGAACACTGGCATCACAAACAACTCCTGCGTGGGGCAAACCTGCTGAAACATCGGCCGCTCTTTCAGGTATTGCGCCAGCGCAGCAGAGACGCCACGCACAATCAGCTCTCCAAAAGCATAAGCCTCAGCATCGGGGTCATTCGGATTGATTGCCACGAGACTGATGTCTGTAGAAACCTTGGCGGGCTCCGCATTGCTGCCACCAGCGCCAAAGGCAACGCCTGAGCGCTGCAAGTCTTGGCGACG
>Ga0209992_10000937_pt1 | contig 34559 bp, 31 predicted proteins | sample 2SBtaG_2_FD_182564 | JGI IMG/M metagenome (GOLD analysis project Ga0209992, IMG submission 182564) | Deep subsurface microbial communities from Kolumbo volcano to uncover new lineages of life (NeLLi) - 2SBTROV12_ACTIVE470 metaG (SPAdes)... | ecosystem: Environmental > Aquatic > Marine >...
GGGGTCGCACGGCGTCGGCGTTGGCGGGGGCGTCGGTGCCCTGATGTTCCCTCGGGCAGGGGGGCGTCGGCGGCTGGGCCGGCAGGGCGCCGATCGGCGAGGGCGGTACTGGGACGCACACCCGGGATTCTGCAACAGGGAGGAACATGGGGGGCGTCGCGGCTGGGCGGACGATCACCGGGAACCGGGGGGCGTCGGGGCGGTTGGGGGCGCTTGGGGTCGCACGGCGTCGGCGTTGGCGGGGGCGTCGGTGCCCTGATGTTCCCTCGGGCAGGGGGGCGTCGGCGGCTGGGCCGGCAGGGCGCCGATCGGCAAGGGCGGTCCGGTGGCAATTGGGGCCAGCAACCGGGGCCCAGGAACAGAGGTACAGGGGTCAGGAACCTTTTGTTAAGCATTAGCCGTCGGCGATGGAACAGCGATATTTCAGGGTCTTGAAGGAGGGCATGTCACCCGCTCTGGGGCGTCGGTCAGAGCGCCAGGACGCCGTCCACGACCTGCCAGCACATCCAGAGCAGGCACAGGTGCTGGAGGACGAAGAACGCAAAGCGCACGTTGACCGCCATGGACCGCCCGCTCGAGACGTGGGCCAGGGTCTGGAGCACGCGGGCGCCGAGCCAGATCCAGGTGAGCAGGGCGAAGGGGGCGGGGGCGCCGAGGGTGGCGCCGGCCAGGGCCACCAGGCCGAAGAGCGGCACGTTCTCGACGCAGTTCATGTGGGCCCGGTTGAGCCGCTGGTACCAGTCCGGACCGTGGGGTTGCCCGCTGGGGAAGCCGTTTGCCCTCTCGCTGCCGCGGAGCACGCGCACCGCGCGCCAGCCGGCGATGACGAACACGAGCGACAGGGTCCAGAGCACCGCCCCGACCAAGGGCAGGACCGGGTTCATCAGGGATCCAGGCAACACCGGAACCCCGTGCTGTAGTCGTGGTAGCTGCGACTGTGGGCCGTGGTGACGTAGGTGCAGCCGTTGCCGTTGTAGCTGGCGTCGGCGTAGAAGCCGCCACGGAACACACCGCTCGACTCGTCGACCCACTCGTGCAGGTTGCCGTGCAGGTCGTGCACGCCCCAGTGGCTGCGACAGTCGGCGAAGGCACCGCCGGCCGCCACGGTGCCAGGCTGCTGGTTGATGCCCGGGTCGTTCATCGACGCGCTGTCCCAGATGCCCTGGTCGGTGCCGAAGTAGTCGATGACGGGATGGCTGCCCTGGTAGTCGTCGTTGCAGGCCCCGTCGACGTAGGTGTCACCGTAGGGCCAGGTGGTCTGGGTCGGACCGACGCAGGAGGTGTTCCACTCGCTGTCCAGGCACAGGCGCTTGCCCGCGGCTTCGCAAGCGGCAGCGGCCTGGTCGCCGCTCAGGTAGGCCTGGGGGATCTGGCCCACCCGGGAGACCGCGCGCACGGTCCGGCCCGAGACGGTCTCGTAGGGGCTGGCAGCCACCCACTCCCCGTCGACGAGCTCCTCGAGCGCCGCCTCGTAGCGATCCATGCAGAAGGTGTTGGCCACGTGAGCCATGCCTGCCGGGCAGGGGCCCGACGTGTCGCTGCCGGTGTCGACGGCGCTGTCTTGGGAACCGGTGGTGGGGTCGCTGTCGCCCGTGCCGGTCGAGCCGGTCGAGCCGGTGGGTCCCGTGTCCACGACCACCGGGTTGGGGTCAAAGGTCAGCCCGTCGCCGTCGCCCAACCCACATGCCAGCAGCAGCAGCAGGCTCATTCCTTCACCAGGAGCCGGGTGTGGATGCCGCACTCGGTGTGGCCCTTGGCGAAGAGCCGGCCATCGCGCTCGGACTCTCCGGGTCGCAGCTTGCGCGTGCAAGGCTCGCAGCCCACCGAGCCGAAGCCCTGGGACAGCAGCGGGTGCTTGGGCACCCCGTGCTGGGCCAGGTAGGCGTCGACCCAGGCCCGGTCGACATAGGCCAGGGGGTTGATCTTGACGAAGCCGACCGCGTCGCGCTCGATGGCGGCGATGCCCGAGCGGGCACCGCCCTGGTCGCCGCGCCGAGCGTTCACCCAGGCCTGCTTGCCGGCCAGCGCCTGGGCCAGCGGCGCGACCTTGCGGTGGTCGCAGCAGGCCAGGCGGTCCTCTCGCCACGTGGGCCCGAAGGGCTTGGGCCGGATGGCCAGGATCTCCACGTCGAGCAGGTCCTGGATGTCCTCGAGGTAGTCCAGCGTCTCGGGAAAGTGAAAGCTCGTGTCCAGGAAGGCACAGCTGACGTCTGCCCACTTCTGCCGAGCCATGTGGAGCAGCGCGATGCCGCCAGGACCCAGCCCGGTGGTGAAGGCGAGCTTGTCGCCAAAGCTGTCCATCGCCCAGCCCAGCAGGCCCTGGGGGGTGAGGAGCTCCGGGGTCAGCGCGATAGCGGCCACGACCCTGCTCCTAACCCCGTTAGATTCCCGCCGTGGCCATCTCTTTCTTCGACCTGGACAAGACCCTCATCGCCCGGAACTCCGGCAACCTGTGGATCCGCTCCGAGGTCCGCCAGGGCTACATCTCCAAGCTCCAATTCCTTCGCGCCACAGGCTGGTTCGTGAAGTACCGGATGGGCATGGCCGACATGGAGCAGGCCCTGCGCCTGGCCATCTCGACCCTGGCCGGGGACCAGGAGAGCGTGGTGCGCCAGCGCACGCTGGAGTTCTACGCCCGGGAGTGCCGGGAGCTGGTTCGGCCCGGGGCCCACGCGGCCCTGGCCCAGCACCGCGCCGCGGGCGACGCCCTGGTCATGCTCACCAGCACGAGCAACTACCTGTCCGGCGAATTCGCCCGGGACCTGGGCTTCGACGAGGTCCTCAGCAACCGCTTCGAGGTCGATGAGCAGGGCATCTTCACCGGGCGTCCCGTCGAGCCGGTCTGCTACGGCGAGGGCAAGCTGGTCCTCGCCCGGCGCTGTGCAGACGAGCGGGGCGTAGACCTCCGAGACTGCGCCTTCTACACCGACAGCCTGGCCGACGTGTCCGTGCTCGAAGCGGTCGGCCGGCCCGTGGTGGTCGACCCGGACCCTCGCTTGCGCCGCCGGGCCAGGGCCAACGGCTGGCCCATCGTGGACTGGGACGCGGACCCGGGTGCCGCCCAGGTGGCCTGAGCCGGGTCTAGATCGCCATCCCGTAGATCCCGTAGAGCAAGTTCCGCGGCGAGATCGTGCGCAGCGTGAGCAGCTGCTTCTTGATCTGGCGCGGCCGCAGGTAGAACTTGCGCATCGCCACCTGCTGCATCTTGACCAGTTCGGCCGGGTCGTAGCCGTGGGGGTGGTAGATGAGCGCGTCCGGGTCGGGGTTGAAGGTCGTGTAGTTGTCCCAGTCGTCTCGGTACAGGTCCTTCTGCCAGCGGTCATCGAAGAGCTTGGACCCGGGAAATGGCACCGTGATGGCGTACTTGGCGAAGTCCAGGTCCAGGTCGATGGAGAACTGGATGGTCTCCCGGGTCAGCTCTGGGGTCTCGCCCGGCAGGCCGATCATGAACAGCCCGACGGACTGCAGGCCCGCCGCATGCGCGTTGGCGACGCCCTCGCGCACCTTGGCGGTGGTGAGGGTCTTGTTGACGTTGCCGAGCAGCATGTCCACGCCGGACTCGATGCCCATCAGCACCCGCCGGCAGCCCCCGTCGTACATGAGCTGACAGGTCTCGGGATCCAGTCGGTCCGCCCGGGTCTCGGACAGCCAGGCGCACTTCTCGTCCAGACCGCGCCGAGCGATCTCCTCGCAGAAGGGCCGCAGGTCCTTCTTGACCAGCGGAAAGATGGGGTCGATGAACCCGATCTGCTTGACCCCGTAGCGCTCGACCAGGAACTGGTACTCGTCGACCAGCTTGATGGGGTCGCGCTTGCGGTAGGTCTTGCCACCGGTGTGGATCAGGCTGCAGTAGTCGCAGCGGTAGGGACAGCCCCGGGACCCCGCCATGGTCAGCACGGGCTTGGCGAAGTCCGCAAAGGGCAGGAGCCCGTAGCGGTGGATCGGGAACAGGTTCCACGCTGGGTAGGGCAGCGCGTCCAGGTCCTTGTTGAGGGCCCGCGGCGTGTTGGTGACCACGTCGCCGTCGACCGTGCGCCAGGTCAGCCCGGGGATCGCGGTGAAGTCGTCGTCGCCGGCGTCCAGGGTGTCCAGCAGCTCCTGGCTGGTCAACTCGCCGTCGCCGTGCACGCAGAAGTCGACCCCGACGTCGCGACAGATCTCGGTCGCGAAGACCTCGGCGTGGATGCCACCCCAGACGTGTCGGGCGTGGGGCACCGCCTTGCGGATGCCGCGAACCAGGTGTTCGCAGACCGGCGCGGACGGGGTGAGCACGGTCATGCCCACCAGGTCGGGTTGGAAGCGCCGGGCCCGCTCGACCACCTCTTCGCCGGACAGCTTCTCGGCGAACATGTCGACCACGCGCACGTGGGCGCCATGAGCATCCATGGCGCCGGCGATGTAGGCCAGTCCGGTGGGCGGCATGGGCTCGAGCAGGTTCGCGAACCGCCCCAGCTTGCGCATGTTCATGGCCGGGTTGATCAGCAGGACCCGCACCGGGCCTCCTTGGCACGCGTGACATCGGCACCCTATCCGTGGGGACTCGGACACCACAAGCACCCATCAGGACGTCGGCCACGCCCGTGCTGTGACGCCGTGAAAAAGTCGAGGCCCTCGAGGGCTTCCCGGGAGGCACACCCAAGGAGCTCCCATGCCCACCCTTCTCCTCCTCGCCATCACAGCCTGCTGGGTCGACGGCAAGGACGCCACACTCGACACCGCCATCGACAGCGGCCTGGACACGGGCAGCGGCCAGGACACGGCGGCCGACACCGCCACCGACACCGGACAGGACAGCGGTGACCCCACCAAGCCGCAGAGCGGGTCGGGCACCCAGGACGATCCGTACAAGAGCAAGGCCCTGAGCGGGTACCTGCTCGGTTGCGTCGACGTCACGGTCTCGGAGGAACCGGACGAGAACCACTTCCCCCTGAGCAACTACGGCGAGGACGACCCCGACGAGTGCGTGTGCACGTTCTGGTTCGACGCCGACGGCACGCTGCTGACAGTCGCTGAGGCCGAGGTCGAGGGCAGTGGGGGAAGCAGCGCCCCAGAGCGCGCCTTTGTCGGGGCCCCGGGGTCGCTCCGGCTCGACTTCGACCCGAACCGCATGAGCGGCGGCGCCGGCTCCTGGTCCGGGCGGCTGGAGCCAGTCTGGACCTGGACTACCGCGCCGACGGGCCCGTGCGTCTCACGGCGGAGCTGTCCTGCCCCGAGGACCGCTCTGATGGCGCCGAGGGCCAGCCCACCGGCTACCGCCTGAGCGGGTCCCAGCTCGAGACGGCCTTGTTCGGCGGCGCTGTCGCGACCGCTGACCCCACCCTCGTGCTCCGCATCCTCCACGACGACGCTGGCGCCCGCCTCAAGATCAACCTCGAGGGCACGACCCGGCTGCTCGACGTGCCGCTCACCCCTCTGGGCGGTGAGCGCTACAGCGCGGTCTTCGCGCGGGAGGACGCCCGGCTCATCGGCGAGCTGTCCGTGATCGAAGGTGCACTCCACGTCCGCTTGGACGAGGGCTGTGTGGCCCTGCCCGGCGCGTCCGAAGAGGTCTGCGGTGACGGCTGGCTCCCTCTGGTCCAGGAGGAGCCGCTGACCCTGGAGCTGCCTGCCCTCTGACGTCAGGCAGACCGTCCTGGCGGGGGTCCCCACCCCCCGCCTCCGGGGGTCAGCACACGCACCCGGTCGCCCACCCCCAGCGACCGGGTGTCGCCGTTCCAGGGCTCCTCGCACCCGTCGCGCAGGATCAGGTCACGACCCGGCTGACCCGCCCCGCCGCCCGCCAGGCCCGGTCCCCCCGCGTCTCGGCGGCCCGCCATGAGAGACGCCTGACACGGGGCCAGCACCTCCAGCTCCCGCACGAGCCCGTCCCCCCCGCGGTGGGCGCCAGTCCCCCCCGACCCGCGCCGGATGGCCAGCCGCCTCACCCGCAGGGGCAGTCGGGCTTCGAGGACCTCGGGGTCCGTGCCCCGGGTGTTGGTCATGTGCACCTGGCGTGCCGAGGGTCCGGGCCCATGAGCCGTGGCACCGCCCCCGCCGCCCAGCGTCTCGTAGAAGGACCAGTCCTGGGCCCCCAGGCTCAGGTTGTTCATGGTGCCCTGGGACCCGGCACGGCTGCCCGCCGCCAACAGGAGCAGATCCACGAGCCGCTGGCTGGTCTCCACATTGCCACCCACCACCGCAGCGCCGGGCGGCGGGTCGACCAGCGAGCCCGGGGGGATGCGCAGGGTGACCGGGCGCAGTGCGCCCTCGTTCAGGGGGATGTCCCGGCGGAGCAGCGAGCGCAGGACATAGAGGACCGCGGCCCGCACCACCGCCCGCGGCGCGTTGAGGTTGCCATCGTGGGGCCCACCGGTTCCCGTCAGGTCGACGAGCAGCCCCGCATCGGACGGCAGCCATCGCACCCGGAGCGGCACGCCGCCGATCACGTCGCGGGCCTCTCCCGGGGCCAGCTCCCCGACCAGGGCGGCGACGGCATCGGCGGCCGCGTCGCCCAGGTGGCCCATCCAGGTCTGGAGCTGGACCGCGCTGCCGAGGCCCCGGAGCAGGCGTGCGGCGTGGGCATTGGCCGCGATCTGCGCTTCGAGGTCAGCCCGCACGGTGTCCGGCTCCCGGCTCTGGGACAGCAGCTCGGTCAGACCCTCCAGCCGGGTCCCACCCGGATCGAGCAGCGGCACGTGGCGGGCCACGAAGCCTTCGTCGGCCAGGCTCCGGCTGTGGGGCGGCATCGAGCCCGGGGTGAGCCCGCCCACGTCCACGTGATGGGCCCTCGATGCCACGAAGAACACCGCGCCTTCGTGGGCCACGGGCGTCACGACGGTGAGGTCCGGCAGGTGGGAGCCGCCCGCCGCGGGGTCGTTGCACAAGGTCGGTCGGCCCGGCACCACCGCGCCTGACCGGATGAGGTCCCGCACGGTCTCGCCCATCGCCCCCAGGTGCACCGGAATGTGCGGGGCATTGGCGACCAGCCGGCCGGCCTCGTCGAACAGGGCCACCGAGAAGTCCAGGCGCTCCCGCACGTTGACCGACCGGGCCAGCCGGCGCAGGACCTCGCCGGCCTGGCTGGCCACCGCCATGAAGCGGTTGCCCCAGAGCGCCACGCCATAGGGGGATCGGGTCAGGGCCAGGTCCGGCGCCAGGGGGGCACGGAGGCGTGTGAGCCACAGCAAGCCGCGGTCCCGGCGCGCCTGCCACCCGGCGGGGATGGCCACGGCGGTGGTCTGTGCGGTGAGTAGCGCCGGCCCCTCCCGGGTCTCGTCCCCCAAGCCCCAGGGATCGGCCTCGACCTGCGGGATCGGGGGCTCTGGCGCCACCACTCGCACCCTGGCGTTGACCACTTCGACGGGCACCCCCGGACGATCGAAGCCGTAGCGGCGGCGATGGGCCTCCTCGAAGGCCGCGCAGAGGGCTTGAGCGGTGTCACCGCCGACCTCCAGCGCATGGTCCGTGCCCCGGTGTCGGAGCTCCGCGGTGCGCCACACGGCCCCCAGTCCCGGCAGCCCCTCCTCGAGGTCCTGCCAGGCGGTCTGGAGCGCACCCCACGCCTGGGGCAGGTCCTGCCACAGGGCCACGACACCGCTCTCCTCTGGCCGCGCCAGGGCCTGGCCCCAGGCACTCAGAGCCCCGGCGCAGGGATGCACGAGCACCGTCGTGATGCCCAGCCGCTCCGCCACCCACGCGGCGTGCTGGCCTGCCGCGCCGCCGTAGGAGACCAGGGCGTGGTCACTCAACGAGACCCCCCGAGCCGTCGCCAGACCGGCCACGGCCTGGGCCATCGCTTCCCGGGCGAGGGCCAGGAAGTCAGCGGCTGGCCCAGGCAGGGAGACCCGGCCCGCGACGAGGGGCGGGTCGAAGGCCCCGGGATCGATGAGCCCGGCCGCCAAGCAAGCGTCGGTGAGGGTCGGCGGTCCCCCGCGGCCATAGCAAGCGGGCCCCGGATCCGCACCTGCGCTCTCCGGCCCGACCCGCAGCCGGACCCCGTCGTGCCGCAGGATGCTCCCGCCTCCCGCTGCGATGGTGTCCACTTCGAGCTGGGGGCGGCGCACGCGGACGCCGGCCACCCGGGCGTGCCCTTCCCTGCGCGGCAGCGCCCCGACCTGGACCCGGCACACGTCGGTGCTCGTGCCCCCCATGTCCAGGCCGACAGCGGCGGAGAAGCCCGCCTGGGCGGCGACGGCAGCCACCGCCAGCACCCCACCGGCCGGCCCTGAGAGCACGGCGTCCGGGGCCCGCAGGGTCTCTGCCGCACACAGGGAGCCATCGGAGCGCATGGCCTGCGCCCCTGGGGGAATGCGATCCCGGGCCATGGCCGCCCGCAGGACCGGCGTGATGGCGGCGTCGACCAGGGTGGTCTCCAGCCGAGCGAGCAGCCCCCGCTCCGGGCTGAGCTGATGGCCCAGGCTCACGGGCACACCCACGGGCACCACCGCGGCGATGGCCCGCTCCCAGTGGGGTCGCGCCGGACCGTGGGTGAGCACGATGGCCACGCTCTCGGCGCGCCATGCGGCGGTTCGCACCCGGGCCAGATCTTCCGGCGTCAGCGGCGCCAGCACCATGCCGTCCAAGGCCACCCGACAGCCGACCTCGACCACCTGGGCACACAGGGGCTCGGGCCAGGACTCGTCCAGGTCGAACAGAGCCGGTCGGGCCATGTCGCCGATCCATGGCAGATCGGCGAAGCCCTCGCTGACCACCAGCAGGACCCGGGCACCGGTGCCCTCGAGCAAGGCGTTGGTCGCCACCGTGGTGCCAAAGCTGAGCGGCCCGATCGCCAGCTCCCCGACCACGGCCCGGTCGCTGGGCACCTTGCGCACGTCGCAGCGCCCATCGGGCCACAGGGTGACCACGTCGGTGAAGGTGCCCCCGCGATCGACGCAGGTGCGGGGGCCGGGCTCGGGACCGTGGGAACTCAGGGCACCGCGACGGGTCTCAGTCTGGACCCATCGATCCGTCGAGGTCGTTGGAGCGGTTGTTGTTGGCGTCCCAGGCCCGAATCGTGAGGAAGTAGTTCTGCCACTCGTCTTCGATGCTGATCACGAAGAACAGGTTCTCGTCCTCGATCCAGCCGTCGGCGCCGGAGCTGGTGGTCTCCTTGATGTCGCCGTCTGCGGTGCCGTCGACGTCGCCTTGCTCGCTCTCGATCCAGACCTTGAAGCGGCCTCCGACCAGGTCGTCCTGGGGATCGAAGTAGTCGACGGAGACGTAGATCACGTCGCCGATGTTGCCGAACTCGTCGAACCAGGCGTCGAAGGTCCCCAGGCTGGGGCCGTTCGCGTCATAGGGCTGCGGCCAGCCGTCGGGGTAGAGCGAGCCTTCGGTGGCCGTGTCTTCGGTCGTGTCCGTGGTCTCGGTGGTCTCGTCAGTGCCCTGGAAGCGGCTACCACCGCTGCCAAAGCCGTCCTCGCCGCCGGTGCACGCCAGCAGTCCCAGGGTCAGCGTCCAAGCGACCATGATGCGCCTCCATCCGCCCCCGCCGGGGGCCCCCTAGATTACAGGACCGCCGGAGGCCTGCCATGAGAAAGCTCGCGGTCCCGTTCGCCCTGCTGGGGCTCGGGGTGGTGCTGTTCTTCTTGTGGATGGTGCGGCTACCCCCCTTCGACGGGCACCCCGAGCCCATCGACACGCCCCTGTCAGACCTGCGCACGGACCAGGACGCGGTGCGGGTCGCCGGCACTGCCCACTACCCGCTGCGGGTCTCCTACGACGTGCCGGCACAGTGGGGTCGGCCGGCGCACACCCGGTGGCTGTTCCCGCTGTTCGAGCGGCAGGACACGATGGGACGCTTCGTCACCACGATGGTCAGCAGCACAGCGCCACCCGAAGAACTGGTGGCCTTTGAAGACGTGGTCGTGTCTGGCGAGGCCCGGAAGCCGCAGATCGCCGTGACGCCCACGGTGGAGCGAGCCTTCCAGGACGCGGGCTACAGCTTCGCCCAGGACTACGTGTTGGTCGTGACCTACCTGGACGAGGCGCCGGCCCCGTAGGGCTCGGCCTCGCCGCTGGCGTCGACCTGGCGCAGCACGGTCTGCTCGAGCCAGGGCTGGAGCTCCTCCCCGTCCACCTGGGTGTCGATCAGGCCGGTCAGCACCACCACAGGCATGTCCGCGCCGGACTCGAAGGGCACGTCCAGGAACAGGTCCCGCCAGGCGCCGGGGATGGCCCACGGCTCGCCGTGCACGCGGGCCTCGCCAGCGAGGGTGAGCTCGACCCGGTGGATCATGCCCTGGGGCAGCTCGCCCTCCCAGGCGGCGCTCCAGCGACTCGTGGCCTCATCCACCGCGATCCAGGCGTCGGTGACAGCCAGGGCCACCACGTCCTCGTCCACGTGGACCAGGATCCGGGCCAGCTGGACCTCCAGCTGCAGGCCTCCGTCCACCGCGCCGAGCTCCAGCAGGAAGGGCCCGTCGACGTCGTCGTAGCTCGGGGCCGACTCGCCTTGGTCGGCGCCGCTCGCGGAACCCAGCGGATCTGCGCCGACGCCTTCCTCGGGCGCTGCCAGGGTTGTGTCGGAGCCGTCGTCCGTGGCGCCCTCCGAGCTCGGACCCGCCTCGTCGGCGCAGCCGATCAGCAGGGTCGAGAGGGCCAGCGCGGCCGCGGGGGCCAGCAGTGCACTCAGGGTCCAGGGCTGGCGTAAGGGACCGGGCAACGGCATGGGCGCTCCGTGGTTGTCCATCGGATCGGCAGCTCAGGCAGCCCCCGATAGGGGCCAGGCGTGACTTCGTCGTGCCCGTCCCGCCAGGCCCAGCTGCGGGCCCTGGTGATCGCGCTGGCGGTGGCGTGGCACGGACTCGCAGCCGCCCCGTCCCCCAAGTCGATCTCCCGGGCCCAGTTCCGGCACCCGGTGGCCCTCGAGGAGCTGGACCGGTGGGTGGGTCTCCTGGGCGAGGTGGGGGTGGAGACCACGCGGCCGGAGCTGGTCGATCACCTGGTGTCGACCGGCGGCGCGCTGGTGGCGGTGCGCTCGGCGCTGTTGGCCCCGGTGCAGCCGGTGTTCCGCCTGACCGGCACCGGCCAGGGCTGGGGCCTGTTCGCGTACCCGGACAGCTTTCCGGACCGGCTGATCGTGGAGGGTCGCACGGGGGGCGAGGACTGGGCGCCGCTGTATCGCGCCTTGGAGCCGGACCACGCCTTCCTGGCGCCTCAGCTGACCTATCGGCGGGTGCGCGGGGTCTACGACGGACACACGGACCGGCCGGGCAGGCCCTATGACAACTTCGCCCGGTGGGTGGCCCGAGAGGCCTTTGCGGCCCAGCCGGCCCTGGCCGAGGTCCGGGTCCGCTTCCAGCGCACCCACACCCTGCCCCCCACCCAGCCAGCGGATCCCAAGACCACCAGCCGCTTGAAGCGGGTCGTGCGCCCCGAGGACCTCTGATGAGGGCACTGTGGCACCACTGGGTAGAACTCTGGAGCCACCGGGAGCACCCCCGAGTGCTGGCCGTGGTCCGGATCGGCGTGGCCCTGGTCTTGTTGTGGGATCTGGCGACCGTCGCGATCCTGGGGCTGGTGCCGGTCCTGTGGGCTCCGATGGAGGCCGGGGGCATCCCCACCGTGCTGCAGCGGGACACCGTGCCCTGGGCGTTCAGGGTCTTGCCGCCCGAGCCCAGCAGCGCCTGGGCGTTGTGGTCGCTGATGACCGCCTCCGCGCTGGCCCTGGCCGTCGGTTGGCGCACCCGCCTGGCGGCGCTGCTCGGGCTGCTGGTCTCGGCCCAGCTGGCGTTGATCACGCCCCTGGCCGATCGCGGCATCGACATGTTGCTGCGGAACACGCTGCTCCTCCTGGCCTGCTCGGGCGCCGGCGAGGCCTGGAGCTGGACCGCCCGCCAGCGCTCGGGACGGTGGTCGGGGGACCCTGAGCACCGGGTGCCCGCCTGGCCTCGGCACCTGCTCGTGCTCCAGCTGCTCGTGATGTACGGGACCGCCGGGCTGCAGAAGACCGGGCTGCCCTGGACCCCCTTCGGCGGCTACTCGGCGCTCTACATCGTCCTGAAGGACCCCTCGATCGCGGCTGGCCCCCTCCCCTGGCTCGAGCCCCTCTACCCCCTGACCCAGCTGGGCACGGCCACGACGGTGCTCTTCGAGGTCAGCGCCCTGGGCGTGCTGGGGGTTTACTGGCTGCGGCTGACCCACGCCCGGGGGGGGCGCTTGCGGGGGTGGGTGAGCCGGCGCCGGCCCCACCTGTGGTGGCTGGCCGTGGGCGTCGGACTGCACCTGGGCATCGCCGGGACCATGGCCCTGGGCATCTTTCCCTTCGCCATCCTGGCGCTCTACCCGGCTCTGCTCCACCCCAACGAGCTCCGAGCCCTCGCTCAGCGCTTCAGAGCGCTCCGGCCGGGGTAGCGGGCGGCGGCGCCCAGCTCGTCCTGGATCCGCAACAGCTGGTTGTACTTGGCCACGCGATCGGTGCGGCAAGGGGCCCCGGTCTTGATCTGCCCGGCGTTCACCGCCACCGCCAGATCGCTGATGGTGGTGTCCTCGGTCTCGCCCGAGCGGTGGGAGATGACGGTGGTGTAGCCGGCCCGGTGGGCCTGTTCGATGGCGTCCAGGGTCTCGGTGAGGGTGCCGATCTGGTTGACCTTGATGAGGATGCTGTTGGCGATGCCCTCGGCGATGCCGCGGCCGAGGCGGGTCACGTTGGTCACGAACAGGTCGTCGCCGACAAGCTGCACCCGGTCACCCAGGACGTCGGTGGCGTGCTTCCAGCCCGGCCAGTCGTTCTCGTCGAGGCCGTCTTCGATGCTCACCAGGGGGAAGCGCTCGGCCCAGCCGGCGTAGCGGGCCACCAGGGCAGCGCTGTCCAGGGCTTCGCCGCCCATGCCGTAGGTGCCGGTCCCGGCGTCGTAGAGCTCGCTCGCCGCGACGTCCAGTGCCAGCACGACCTGGTCACCCAGGCTGTAGCCGGCCTGGGCCACGGCTTCGGCGATGAGCTCCAGGGCCTGCTCGTCGCTGCCCAGGTTCGGCGCGAAGCCGCCTTCGTCGCCCACCGCGGTGGCCAGGCCTCGGGCCTTCAGGACCGCCTTGAGGGTGTGGTAGGTCTCGACGCCGCAGCGCAGGGCTTCGCCGTAGCTGTCGAAGCCCACCGGCAGGACCATGAATTCCTGGACGTCGACGTTGTTGTCTGCGTGGCTGCCCCCGTTGAGGATGTTCATCATCGGCACGGGCAGGGTGCGGGCGTTGGTGCCACCGATGTAGCGGTACAGCGGCAGGTCCTCGGTGAGGGCCGCGGCGCGGGCGACCGCCATGGACACGCCCAGGGTGCAGTTGGCCCCCAGCCGGCGCTTGTTCGGCGTGCCGTCGAGGGCGATGAGCAGTCCGTCGATGCCGGCCTGGTCCCGACAGTCCCGACCGATGAGCTGGGGGGCGACCTCGTCGCTCACGTGGCGCACGGCCTGGGTGACGCCCTTGCCCATCCACCGGTCCCCACCATCGCGCAGCTCCACCGCTTCATGCTCCCCGGTCGACGCCCCGCTGGGCACGATGGCCCGGGACGCGTAGCCGTCCTCGGTCAGCAGCTCGACTTCGACCGTGGGGTTGCCTCGGCTGTCCAGGACCTGGCGGCCGTGGATCTCCAGGATGCGCGACATCTCGTCTCCGGGTGGGGGGCGTCTCGGGACGCGCCGCACTTAGCACGCACGGACCCCGATGCACTGGGAGCCTCCGAGCCCTCGCAGGGCTGTCACACAGTTCATGCAGAGAGCCCTGCACCGCGATAGGTCCCCGGGACCTCACGGAGCCCTCCATGCAGTTCCTTCCCCTGCTCCTGGCCCTGACCCCGAGCGCCGACGCGCGGGACGCCGACGCGAGCGAGCTCGCGGGCGTACACACCCACACGGGTGAGCTCGCGATCGACGGCACCGTGGAGCTCCCGCTCTTCGCCTGCACCGACGACGCTCGCATCAGCTGCGTCGAGATCGCGCTGGAGAGCGGCGACAAGTACCTCCTGCGTGTGGTCCCCGGCGAAGCCCATGTGGCGCTCTCCGCCGGCTTCATGGGGGCCCTGGGCCTGGAATTCAAGGAGAAGACCCTCAAGGGTCCCCGCTTGGAGAACCGGCAGGCCAAGAAGGAGATCGTGGTCAAGACCGCCGAGCTGGCCGAGCTGGATCTCGGCGGCGGCGTGGTGCTGACCGACCTGGTCGTCACCGAAGCCCCCACCTTCCCCAACGTCAAGCCCAGCGACCCTGGCGACGCGCATGCCAGCCGCATCGCGGGCACCCTGGGCCTCAACTACTTCCCCGGTCTGAACTTCGCGTTGTTGCGCAGCCAGGGTGTGCTCAAGCTCAGCACGGCGGACTCCCTGGTCGGTCTCAGCGGCGGCACGCCGGTCGAGAGCACCTACGCCCCGGGCAGCATCTACGCCCGCGGCACGGTCTTCAAGCACCTGCCCCCCTCATCCGTGCTGGTCGGGGGCACCGTCGACGGCAGCGAGACCAGCGTTCGGCTGTCCCAGGGTCACCAGAGCGCGGTCAACCGCGAGCTGGTCGGCGAGCGCACGCCCGACTTCGCCATCGGCCCGGTCGACTTCCACGCCCTGGACATCCAGGCCGCTGGCCTGACCCTGACCGCCACCGCGTCGGAGCACGGGTGGGGCTACATCGAGTCGGGTCTGGGCCTCAACCTGGGCATCGAGTACCTGTGGGCCACGGACTGGGCCATGGACAACAGCACGGGCCAGGTCGCTCTGGCCTGGGCCGTCCAGGACGCCCGCAAGGACTGGTCCCCCACCCTGGTGGCCGAGCTGTCCAAGGCCCTGACCCCCGAAGCCGATCCCGAGACGGGCGAGGTCCCGCCGGCCCCCGAAGCCGAGGCACTGGCCGGCATCCTGGCCGGGCTCGCCGGCGCCTACGCCCTGACGGACCAGGTCGACGAAGAGCTGGACGCCCTCAAGCGCGCGACCGAGGCCGAGCCCGAGAACTGCGCCCACCACCTGGCCTACGGCAACGCTCTGCTCGACTATGGGCGGCCCGTCGAGGCCATCCCGTCCCTGACCCAGGCCGGTTCGATCTGGGACGCCTGGGACCTGATGGACAAGTGGCAGCAGGACGCCTGGCGCCTCTGGGTCAACGACCTCGAGGGCGGCAGCCTCAAGGCCCGCATGAAGCGCTCCCTGATCCAGGCCGCCAAGCTCCAGTGGAAGCAGAACGTCGAAGACGGCCTGATGATCTACCACGTCGGCATCGAGCTGGCGGAGCGCGAGGAAGCAGGCCTGGACCCGGACAAGACACCGATCCAGCCCAATGTCTGCTACTCGGCCTACGGCAGCCTGGCCGCCGCCCACGCCGCGACTGGCGACCTGGACGCGGTGAACGAGCTCTACCGGGAGCGCCTGGACTACGACGCCAGCGTGGCCGTCGCAGCGGGCAACGCCCGACTGGCCGCCGGCGACAGCCAGGGCGCCATCGAGGCCTACCGCCAGGCCCACATGCTCGGCGACGCCTCTGGCCGCTTCGGCATGGCGCTCGTGCAGCTGGAGACCGGCCACGAAGACGCGGCCCTGGCCAACCTGTCCGAGCTGTTGTGGTCCAGCGGCACCGACCTGGACTGGCTCCGTCGCTACTACCTGGCCTACGCCCGGGTACACGGCGCCGCCGCTGCAGCCGACGAGATGGCCGCTCGCGCGGCCGCGTGGCCGGAGAACCCCACTCTGCGCCTGGCCGCCGCCGAAGCCGGCCTGCACGCCGGCCGCGACGCCAGCGGGTGGGTCCAGCGGGCCATCAAGGCCTACGAGATGCAGCTGGCGGCGGCGGTCGTCGCCACGGAGCAGCAGGCCCAGTACTCCGCAGCTCTGCTGCTGGACGGCCGGGTCGAGGACGCCCGCAGCCACGCCAACAAGGCGCTGGCCCAGGACCCGGCCCAGGCCACGGCCCTGACCACCCTGGGCATGATCGCGGCGCTCGAGGGCGACACCGACAGCGCCAAGGCCCTGATGGACCGCGCCCGGGTCGCCGGCGTGTGGGACCCGGCCTATGCGGTGATGCGCGCGAACTGAGTCTCTCAGACCCCGCCCAGGAACCGGATGACCGTCACGAGCCAGCGCTCGTAGGCGCCATTGCCCAGCAGCGCCATCTGGATCAGGAACGTCAAGCCGCACCAGATCAGGAGCCCAAAGGCGACCTGCTTGAGGCGAACCAGTGCAGGAGCCTGGTCCATCGGCAGGTGGCCAGACTCGACCCGGGCCAGGTCCCCGTCGGCGATCAGCCAGGCCGCCAGGGTGAGCACCATGCCGGGGATGCTCGTGCAGCAGGCCACGCCGAAGAGGTCCAGGGGCGTGGCCACCACCAGCAGGCCCAGGATCAGCCCGGTCCGCGACTCGGGGGCCGGCGACGCGCCACCGCCCGAGTCACCGCCGAACAGCTGGTCGACGCGCTCGGTGCTCAAGGCCGTGCGCTGCCGAGGGGGCGCAGCCTGTCCACAAGCTCCTGCTGGATGCCGTCGTCGAGCTCGAGCCCGCCCGAGCCTGCCCGCAACCGGTACAGGCCGTCCTCCTGGAAGGCCCGGAGTGCGTTGCGCAGGTTGGCCAGGCTCAAGCTCTCGGGCCGCAAGATGGACTGGGCCTCCAGCAGCCGCTGACTGGACTTCTGTACCGTGCGGGCCAGGTCGTCGCGGTCGAAGTCCTGGTTCCGCAGGGACGGCAGGGTGGTGAGTACCGCGCCGTAGCCCTCGCGGAAGGTGTCGGTCAAGCCGGCGACCTCGTCGAGCCGGTCCGGGTCCAGTACCATGAAGCCGCCGTCTGAGAGGGCGGTGAGCGCACCGGCCGCCACCAACTGGTCCAGGGCCCGGCGCTCCAGGGTCTCGTCGTCGACGTTGGGATCGAACACGAACTCGTAGCGGAACAGGAAGAGCTGCAACCTGAAGTCGGCTGTGAGCTCGGTCGGGCCGACACGGTCGCTGTCCTGACCACGGATCACCGCCGCCAGGAGGCTGGCCGGCACAAAGAAGTGGAGCAGCTGGTTCTTGTAGTACTCGAGGGTGATGCGACGGGAACCCTCGACCCGGAAGACGGCGTCCTCGGCGGCTTCGATGCGCTCGACCAGGCCCTCGCTCAGGAAGCGGGCCAGGGCCTCCCGCACCGCGGGCTCGCGGTGGGTGAGGCTGGTGGAGAACTCGGCGCCCTCGCGCCGCAGGAAGGCATCGATCCAGTCCACCCGGGTCCACAGGGTCTTGGAGGGATGGGCCGGCACCGAGCGGCAGAGCAGGGCCAGGGCGACCAGGCCAGTAGGCAGCACCACCGCCTGGCGGTCGATGGCGTGCAGGATGCGCTCGCCCAGCCCCTGGAGCGCCTCCCGGCGGTGCTCGCGGTCCAGCTGGGCCCAGGGCGCCGGCAGTCCGGCCACGAATTCGGAGAGTCGGATGGGCTCACCCACGCGCAGGTAGACGCGCCCATAGCGCTTGAAGAACACACCGCCGGCCTTGACCACCCCGGCCAGGGACTCCTTGCGCTTGGGCTCGCCCCCCAGCTCGCGGGCGTAGGGTCGCTCTTCGACGACCTGTTCATAGCTGACCGCGATCGGCAGGTAGCTGACCTCGCCCAGAGACCGGCCCAGGCGGGCCTCGATGCCGGCCTCGACCGTGTTGCCCAGCACGCCCAGCTTGGGGGGCAGCAGCTTGCCCGTGCGGGAGCGGCCCCCTTCGATGAAGAACTCGAGGGTGTAGCCCTCGCGCATCAGGTGGGTCATGTACGTCTGGAACAGGACCGGGAAGAGCCGCTCGCCCTTGAAGCTGCGCTTGATGAAGAAGGCGCCAGAACGCCGGAAGTACCAGCCGAACGGGAAGAACGCCAGGTTGTCCCCGGCCACGATGTAGGGAACGATGATGTCGTTCTCGAACATCATGCTGGAGAGCAGCATGTAGTCCATGTGGGACCGGTGACAGGGGGTGAGCACGCTCACCCCTTCTCGGCTGGCCTGGCGCAGCCGCTCCAGGTCCTCGTCCCGCACGTCGACCCCGGCGTAGAGGTTGCGCCACGTGAAACGACAGAAGGCCGCGAAGCTGCTCACCCCCAGGTAGCTGAGCCGCGCCGCCATGCGGTCGTACATCTTGACCAGCTGGCGCTGGAGGTCCTCGTGGCTGCGGCCCGTGGCCAGCGCTTCCTGGTCGATCAGCGTGCGCATGGGTGCGCTTCGCAGGACCAGCCGTCGGAGCCAGCGGTGGGACTTCTGCCGGGGCCCGCGCACGACCTGGGCCTCGCGGAAGCAGTAGCGGCGGACCATGAGCCGGAGCCGCTTGGCCTGGCGTTCCGGGGCCTCGTCGCCAAAGCGGGCGAGGTACTCAGCCAGATCCACGGGCGGGCCGACCTGGACCAGCGCCTTGCGGCCACCCAGGGTCAGGCCCAGGAGCTTGGCCAGGGTGCCCGGCTCTTCCTCGGTGCCGACGAAGCGCTTCCAGATGGCCCCGTGGGCCTGTTCCGGAGCCCGGCGCCAGACCACCACGGTGGGCAGGACCTGGATCGGTCGGCTGGACTGGGCCTGGGCCTGGAGCAGCGCCGCCATCGGGTCGGGCCACGCCGGGGGCCGAAAGATGTCCCGCCAGTCGGGGTGGGGCTTGAGGAACACCGCCGCGTGGGCACCGGACGCCACGTGCCGGGTGAGCTCACCGGTCTCGACCGGGTTGCCGACACGGCCCCGGCGGAAGAACCAGGCGAGCTTTTCCTTGAGGAGGACGGCGGCGTCAGCCCCGGGCATCCAGGGAATCGTGGAGGGCCCGTTCGCCAGCCCGGCCAGCGGGAGGCGGCGTCGGTTCAAGACCTTCCACAGCGCGATGAAGTCCGTCGCGCTCTGGGTCCGCAGGGCGTAGACCACGGGCCCTTGCTCGGCAGCCCGGCGAACGTGTTCTGCGGAGGCATCGGTCAGGCGCAGCCGGCGCAGGAAGATCCACAGCCCCGTCAGGAAGTAGAGCCAGCCGAAGCGCCGGGCCATGGCCGTCCCGTGCAGGGTGACGGGCACGCTGGGGCGCTCGGGGGCTGTGACCGGGGCGTCGGTCATCTAGTTGACCTCGGCGCGAGTGACGACGCGGTATCGCGCAGCAATGGCCGCGGCTGTCGGGCTGCGGCCGACGAAGGCGTGACGGGTCACGTCGAGGAGGTCGCGGCGCGACAGGCGCGGCCAGGGCAAGTGAGACCGCGTTGGAATCCGTGCCGAGGTCATCTAGTTGGCGCCAGCGGTCGTGCTGGTGGTGCCGTCGCCGGAGTCCCCCGAGTCGCCCCCGGTGCTGGGATCACTTGTGGCGGTGTCCCCCGTGTCCGTGTCCGTGTCGCCGGTGTCGGTGTCCTGGGTCCCGCTGGTGCTGCCACCGGTGTCGGTGTCCGTGTCACAGCCCGTGGTGACCGCGCCGTCGGTGTCGTCGCAGTCGTCGGGGTTGGCCGCCAGTCCATCCCGGGCCTCACAGGCGAGCACCACCTGCAGCGGGTCGCCAAAGCCGTCGCCGTCGGCATCCACGTAGAACACGCTGCGGGTGTCGCAGTCCCGGGTGTCGACGACCTCGGGCTCGCAACCCAGCAGCAGGCCCAGGGACAGCCCGAGCATCAGCCCGCCGCCCGGCCAAAGGCCACGTCCAGCGCCTGGGCCAGGTCGGCGATGAGGTCGTCGTGGTGCTCGATGCCCACGGACAGCCGGACCAGGCCATCGGCGATGCCGATCTCCTGGCGCACGTCTGGGGGGACCGACGCGTGGGTCATGGCGGCGGGCAGCTCGATCAGCGACTCGACACCCCCCAGGCTCTCGGCCAGGGTGAAGACCCGGGTCGCGGCGCAGAAGGCCCGGGCGCCGTCCAGGTCGGTGGCCAGCTCGACGCTGATCATGCCGCCGAAGCCGCTCATCTGGCGGGTGGCCGTGTCGTGGTCCGGGTGGTCCGGATCCAGGGGGTAGAAGACCCGGCTGACCTCGGGGCGAGACTTGAGCCAGGGCACGATGGCAAGGGCGTTGTCCTGGTGGCGGGCCATGCGCACGGCCAGGGTCTTGATGCCACGCAGGGTGAGCCAGCAGTCCCAGATGCCCGGCACGGCGCCGGTGCTGTTCTGGAGGAAGTGCAGCCGCTCGCCGAGCTCTGCGGTGGCCGCGACCACGATGCCCCCGACCACGTCGCTGTGCCCGTTGATGTACTTGGTGGTCGAGTGCACCACCAGGTCGGCGCCGAGGGCCAGCGGGCGCTGGAAGATGGGCGTGGCGAAGGTGTTGTCGACGACCACCAGGGCGCCGACGGCGTGAGCCCGCGCGGCCAGGGCGGCGATGTCCGCGACCTTGAGCAGCGGGTTGGTCGGAGACTCCAGCCACACCAGGGCGGTGCCTTCCGGGATGGCGTCGACCGGCGAGACTCGGGTGAAGTCCACGAAGGTGTAGTCGATGCCCTGGCGGGCGAAGACCTGGGTGAACTGGCGCCAGGTACCGCCGTAGACGTCGTCGCCGCAGACGACCCGGTCGCCGGCGCTGAGGAGGTGCTGCACCGCGGCGGTCGCTGCCGAGCCCGAGCCGAAGGCGATGCCCTCGACGCCGCCCTCCAGACAGGCCACGGCCCGCTCCAGGGCCTCGCGGGTGGGGTTCTGAGAGCGGCTGTACTCATAGCCGGTGTGCTCGCCGACCTGGGGCTGGGCATAGGTGCTGGTCTGGAACACCGGGACCATGACCGCGCCGGTGACCGGCTCGGGGGACTGGCCCCCGTGGATGGCCAGAGTCTCCAGCCGGAGCTTGTCGTCGCTCACGACGCGGCACCTTCGGCCACCACCGTGGTGATGGAGCCGATGTAGTCGATCAGATCGATCCGCGTGATGATGTCCAGCACACGGCCGTCCTGGAGCACGAAGGCGACCTTGGCGCGCTTGAAGAGCTCGACCAGGACCGAGACCTCCGTGGTGGGGTCCACCGTGGTGTAGTTGGCGTGCACCAGCTCGCGGACCCGCTTGTCGGACCGGCCCCCGCGCAGGGCCTGCTCCAGCAGAGCGGTCTCGGTGACCACCCCGAGCAGCTTGCCGTCCTCGATGACGGGGACCTGGCTAATGCCGTGCAGCTTCATCTCGCCAACAACCACCGAGACCGTGTCGTTGGGGTTGGCCGCGACCAGGGTCCGGTCGCCGGACCGCCGCTTCATGAGGTCCTTGACCGTGCCGAAGCTGGCGCTCGGATCCAGGAAGCCGTTCTCCTCCATCCACTTGTCGTTGAAAATCTTGGACAGGTAGCGAGCCCCGGAGTCGGGCAGCAGGATCAGGACGTTGAGCCCCTCGGCGTCGTTGTTGCGCACCCACTTGAGCGCGCCGGCCACGGCGGCGCCGCTGGAGCCCCCGGCAAAGATGCCCTCCTCGCGCACGATGCGGCGGGTCATGTGGAAGCACTCGGCGTCGTTCACCCGGACCACGTCGTCGATGTACTGCCAGTCGATGGTGCTGGGCATGAAGTCCTCGCCGATGCCCTCGACCAGGTAGGTGTACGGATCGGTCATCTGGCCGGTGTGGAAGTAGTCGTAGTAGAGCGACCCGACCGGATCGATGCCGACGATCTTGACGTCTGGGTTCTGTTCCTTGAGGTACTTGCCGATGCCGGTGATGGTGCCGCCGGTGCCCAGCCCGGCGATGAAGACGTCGATCTGGCCGTCCAGCTGGGCCCAGATCTCGGGGCCGGTCATGTTGTAGTGGGCCGCTGGGTTCGACGGGTTGTGGTACTGGTTCGCGAAGTAGGCGCCGGCCTCGTTGCCCAGGCGCGTGCTGACCGAGTAGTAGCTGCGCGGGTCTTCGGGCTCGACGGCGGTGGGCGTGATGACCACGCGGGCGCCATAGGCCCGCAGCGAGGCGCGCTTCTCTTCGGACTGCTTGTCGGGCATGACGAAGGCCGTCCGGTAGCCCTTGATGGCGCCGACCATCGCCAGCCCGGCACCGGTGTTGCCCGACGTGCCCTCGACGATGGTCGCACCGGGCTTCAGCTCCCCGGCTTCTTCGGCGTCGGCGATGATCTGGAGCGCGATGCGGTCCTTGACCGAGCCGCCCGGGTTGAGCATCTCGAGCTTGGCCATGACGTTGGCCTGTAGATCCCCCGCCAGTCGCTCCAGGCGGACCACCGGGGTGTCGCCGACGACGGACAGGATGTTGTCGTGGACGTTGCGCACACCGACCTCCAGAGTGGCGGTTGGCTATAATCCGCGCCGGCAACGGCGGGGAGCCGAGCACGATGCAGCCAGGCGGTCCCGAAGCAGACGACGCGATGGACGACCTTCGGGATCGTCTTGTCCGCAAGGGCAACTACATCCACGGGTCCTTCATCAAGCCCGAGTCCGTGGACGGCTACATCAACTGCGTCAACCCGGGGGACCGGACCGACATCCTGGGGCGCTTCCCGTTCTCCGAGGCCGCGGTCGGAGACGCCATTTCTCACGCCGAGCGCGGCTTCGAGGAGCTCCGCGGACAGGGACTCAACGACCGCGCGGCCCTGGTGCGGGCGTTTCGCGAACAGGTCTACGCCTACCAAGAGCCGGTCAGCCGGCTGCTCAGCCGCGAGACCGGCAAGCCCCTGTGGGAGGCACGCCAGGAGATCGTCGGGGCGGTCCGGGACATCGACCTGTACCTGGACGAGGGCCTGGGACTGCTGGCGCCCCGCACGCTGGCCGACACCGGGGCCCGCTCGGACTTCGTGCCCCGGGGCGTCGTCGCCGTCCTGTGCCCCTACACCTACCCCTTCCGGGTCGCCGCGACGCGGACCGCCGCAGCCGTCCTGGCGGGCAACTCGGTGGTCTACAAGCCCTCCAAATTCACCCCGGCGGTGGGCCAGGCCGTCGCCGAGATCTGGGACCGGGTGCGGGCGCCCCGCGGCGTCGTGAACATGGTGCAGGGCAGCGGCTCGGTGGTCGGCCAGAAGCTCATCACCCACCCCGGGGTCTCCGCCCTGCTGGCCACCTGCTCCTTCAAGACGGCCATGGCGGTTCGCCGAGCGGTCTTCGAGCGTCCGGAGCTCCCGGTGGTCTACGAGACCGGGGGCAAGGGCGTCGCCATCGTGCTGGCCGACGCGGACCTGGACCAGGCGGTTTACGAGGTCATGGTCGGCGCCTTCCTGACCGCCGGCCAGCGCCACAACAGCACAGCTCGGGTGCTGGTCGAGGACGGGATCTACGACCGCTTCGTGGCCGAGCTGGTGGTGCGCACCGGGCGGCTCGAGATCGGCTACGGCTTCCGCGACAACGTCTTCATGGGGCCGCTGATCTCCGAGAACCTGCGGACCCGCTTCCGCAAGTACAACCGCGCCCTGGCCGCCCGCGGCCACAAGCCCCTCCTCAAGGGCAAGGCGCTGAACGCGCGCACCCATCGGGGGTTCTACGTGAGCCCCGGCATCCACGCCGTGGACCACGACGCCGGCCACCCCTTCCTGAACGAAGAGCCCCCGGGCCCCAACCTGCTCGTGTACCGGGTGTCCGACCTGGCGGCCGCCGTGGCGCTGCACAACCGGGCGGTCTATCGGCTGGTCTGTTCCCTGTTCACCACCCGCCAGGGCCTGGACCTACAGAGCGCGATGCACGGCCTCAAGACCGGCGCCGTCAACGTCAATCGGAGCACGGTCGGGGCCACCCTGCGGCTGCCCAGCACCGGTCTGGGGCGCTCTGCGGGCGGCGGCCCCGGGGGCCTCGAGCTGGTGCGGGCCCTGACCTTCTCGCGCAGCCAGGTCCAGGAGACCCGGGACTTCGACCCCCGGCTCACCGTGCCGGGCACCCACTGGGTCGACGAGGGCGAGCTCGAGGAGCTCAGCGTGGAGCTCGAGGGCTGAAGCCGCGCCTCAGCGCCGGTTCAGGGTCCAGTCGTAGGTCGTCCAGTAGGTCGCGTAGCCGCCGGCCTTGAGCTGCTGCTGGGTCGCGGCCGGCAGGTAGGGCACCAGGAAGTTGAGCGCCGCCTCGTGCTTGCCGGCCACCCCGGGGATGTCGAAGTGACTCGGTCCCCAGGCGGTGAAGTCGTCGCCGAACCAGTCGAAGATGCTGTTCAGGCCCACCTTGCCGTCGCCCACGACAACGCCGTTGCCCTGGGCCCAGGCCGACACGGCGCGGTCGAGCTGGCTGCCCAGGTCCGCGGCGGTGAAGGCCCGCCCGGCCAGCGGCGGACAGCCCTTGGACGCGCAGTTGATGGCGGCGTGGATGCGGGGTTCGCCCATCGGGCGCAGGATCTTGTGCTCGATCTGGTTCAGGGTGACCTTGCGCCCGGCCACGGTCCAGGTGCGGGTGTCCCAGACCTTGCCGCCGTCCAGGTCCATGATGCTGGCCAGAGGCAGGCTGTCGACGATGAGGTCGAGGGTGAGGGCGTTGTAGGCGTTGATCCAGAACGCCAGCTTCTGGTCGCGGCCCATCGCCGCCACCGGCGCATCGGCCAGATCGGCGACGTAGGCGTCCAGCACGGCCCCCTGTCCGGCCAACCCCTCGTAGTCGACACCGCCGGGTCGCACATGGGCCTGCAGGAGCTTGTCCAGGGCGACGTGGTCCTGGTCGGCGGCGAAGCCCGCCGGCACCAGGTGGACGAACAGGGGCAGGGTCAGCAGCATTCGGACTCCCAGCTGGCCTATGCTACGCAGGGCGGACAGCAGACCTTCAGCCAGGAGATGCCGTGGCCCTCGCGATGTTGCTCGGCGCGGCCACGCTGCTGGGGGTCCTGAGCCTGGTGGTCCTGATCATCGCTGAGAGCGACGGACGCTGAAGCCGACGGCCAGGGCCACGACGCCCAGCCCCATCAGCCAGGGCCAGGTGGGTCGGGAGGGCGCGTCGGCGGCCCGGGGCACCACAGGCGCCTCGGTCTGCTGCCAGCTCGGGGCCTCAACCGGCGCTCGCTGACCGGGACCGGCGACCTCCTTCACATGGGACGGCAGCACGCCTCCGCCCTGGCTGGCGGCGTTGCCGGCGACGCCTTCGCGGCTCCAGGGGGCCGTCTCCAACGCCTGGATCTCGACCTGGGGGCGATCGTGCAGGGCCACGGCGGACCGCGGCTCCGGGACCTGGTCCCCGCCGGAGACCAGAAGGGTGCCCCGGGCCTCGGCCAGCCAGATCCGACCGTCGGGGAGCCAGCCGACGGCGGCGACGGGCTCTCGGGTGGGCGGTCCGGCGGCCTTACAGCCCGACACCGTGCACTGGGTCAAAGTGCCATCCGCAGACGCCACCAGGAGCTCGTCACCCCGGGCGGCCACGGCCAGGACCGGGGCTGCGGGCAGGGTCGCGACCCGGACGCCGTCCCGAATGAGCTGCCCGGGCGCCGCCAGCCAAGGGCCAACCACACGGCTGTCCGGGGGACTGACCCGCACCTGGGCCAGGGCGGGCTCTGGCGACACGGCACAGTCCACCGGGTGCAGGTAGGACTGGGTGCCCGCGGCCACCATGGACGCCCCGTGGCCATCCAGGCGCGTGAGCTTGGGGGCCTTGCACGGCTTCCAGCCCGAGCTCGTGGCCTGGTACAGGGCACCCTTGACGTCGACGGCCCACCACACGCCACCGCCGTCCACCGCGACGTCGACCAGCGCATTGCGCCGCCCGGTGTGGGAAACCTCGACCCCCTTGAGGCGGGACCACCGGCCGCTCTGCCCCCGCCAGGCGACCCCCTCGAAGTCCAGGACGGCGGTGCCGGTGACCAGGTCCTCGACATTGACGGCGTCCGTGACCGGCCCTCCGGAGCCGCTCTGGACCCGCCAGCTGCCGTCGGGCTGGCGCTCGTAGACCCCTGTGCCCATCAGGGCGGCCAGGAGCTTGCCGTCCGGGCTCGCCGCAGCGCCACCGATGACGCCGGAGCGGAACCCGGTCCGGGCCGGGGCCATGGTCTCGGCACCCACCTGGAGGGGCCCCAGCCGGAAGGTACCCATCAGCACCGCGTCCCCCGCCAGGTCCCAGACCCCGGTAGGGCGGGCCAGGGAGGTCCCAGGCTCCAGGTCGGGGATGGTGCGCACGCTGACCTGGCCGTCCTGGATGGTCACCAGCGGAGGCACGTGGCCGGGTCCTTCGGCGGTCGCCAGCACCCGGTCCCCCGCCTGGGCCATCGAGGTCGCCCAGCCCTGCTCGAACCGCGCCAGCTCCTTGCCTCGCGCCCCGGTCACGATCCGACCATCCGTCAGCGCGGCCCAGGGCGCGTCGTCGACCCAGGCCAGGGCCGACACCCCGACCCCGGCCAGCACCCGGTCGAAGTCACGGCCGTCGTCGTCGCTGGACCAGAGCCCGCTGTCGACGGTGCCGACCCAGACCTGGTCCCCTCGGGCGATGACGCACCACGGGTCCACGTCTTCGAGCAGCCGCTCGGTCACGACGCCGTCCTTGGACCATTGCACCCGCCAGATGCCTCGGGCCTGTCCCCGCACCGCGGCGATCAGGGTGCCGTCGCCGGTCACGGCCAGGTCCACGGCGTGGCTGCCGTCGCCCAGGGCCGCCACCAGCTCGGCGTCGCGCTTGACCCGCCAGAGCTGACCGGGGGTCGCCGCCCAGCCGGTGCCGTCCGGGCCATAGACCAGCCGGCGGGTGTCCGGGGGGAAGCGCGGGTCCCGCTCCCACCCCGTCAACGCCGGGTCTGCGGTGAGGACCTCGACCCGGGTCGCGACCGACACCCGCCGCTCGCCGACAGCCGCGTCGACCACGTGGCCGCGCTCCGGGCCAAAGGGAATCCAGCCCGTGGCCGGTACCGCCTGTGCGCTCGCCGCCAGGAGCAGCGTCAGAGCCGCGGTCGTCCACATCCGGCGACGGTAGCATCGGCGCGACAGTGCTCTTCAACTCCCTGGTCTTCGTCGTCTTCTTCCTGGTGGTGTACGCCCTCTACCGGGGCGCCAGCCACCGGGCCCAGGGGCCCTTGCTGCTCTTGGCCAGCTACGCCTTCTACGGCTGGTGGGACTGGCGCTTCCTGTCGCTGATCGCGCTGTCCACGGCGGTCGACTTCGGGGTCGGCCTGGCGCTGGACGACCGCTCCCGACGGCATCGGAAGCTGTGGCTGATGCTCAGCGTCGGCGTCAACCTGGGCATCCTGGCGACCTTCAAGTACCTCGGGTTCTTCCTGACCGAGGTCAACCAGCTCCTGGCGTTGACCGGCTACGACGGCGCCTATCGGGTGATCGAGCTGGTCCTGCCGGTGGGGCTGAGCTTCTACACCTTCCAGTCGATGGGCTACTCCATCGATGTCTACCGAGGCCGCATCCGGGCCTGTCGAGACCCGGTGGCCTTCGCCACCTTCGTGGCGTTCTTTCCCCAGCTGGTGGCCGGGCCGATCGAGCGCTCGGACCGCCTGATCCCGCAGCTGCGGGAGCCCCGGACCGTCACGAAGGGCCACATGGCCGAAGGCAGTCACCTGCTCTTGTGGGGCTACTACAAGAAGCTGTACGTGGCCGACAACCTGGGCGTCATCGTCGCCACGGTCTTCGACGCCCCAGCGCCCCCCGGTGGCTTCGCCGTGCTCATCGCGGCCTATGCCTTCACGTGGCAGATCTACTGCGACTTCTCGGGGTACTCGGACATCGCCCGGGGCTTGGCCAAGTGGCTGGGCATCGACCTGGTGGTCAACTTCCGCCTGCCCTTCTTCGCCGCGTCTCCGGCCGAGGTCTGGCGCCGCTGGCACATCTCCCTGTCCCAGTGGCTGCGGGACTACCTGTACATCCCCCTGGGCGGCAACCGGAAGGGCGAGCTGCGCACCCAGCTCAACCTGCTCACCACCATGGTGCTCGGCGGGCTGTGGCACGGCGCCAACTGGACCTTTGTGGCCTGGGGCGCGTACCACGGGGGTGGTCTGGCGCTGCAGCGTGCCCTGCCCCGCCTGCGCATCCCGCGCTGGCTGGCCGTCGTGCTGACCTTCCACTTCACCGTGCTGGGCTTCCTGATCTTCCGCGCCCACGACCTGGGCCAGGTGGTCACCCTGGTCGGCACCTTCCTCGCCGATCCCCTCCCCCGCGCCGCGGACCGCGAAGCCGTCACCCAGCTCGCCACGCTGTTGGCGGTCGTGGGGGTCATCGAGTGGGTGCAGCACCGGCGCGGGGACGACCTGGACCTTCTCATGAAGCTGCCGCGGCCCGTGCAGGCCGTGCTCTACGCCTTCTTCCTCTCGTGCATCCTTGTGCTCGGCGCCACCTATGGCCAGCAGTTCATCTACTTCCAGTTCTGAGTCCCGCGGCCTGCGGGCGCTCGGGCTCGGGCCCTTGGCCGGGGTCCTGGTGGGCACCTTCGGCCTGCTGGAGGCCGGGGTCACCCTGGCCTATGACGCGCCTTCGCCGATGGTCGACAAGGCCACGGGCTACGCCGCCACCGCCGACGGCTCGACCCGGGACGTCCTTGTGGTGGGCACGTGTCTCGCAGAGCAGATCATCGATCCGGCCCAGCTGGGCCGTCAGCTGGGCACCGACGTGGTGGTGCACGACCTGTCCACCCCGGCGGGCTCGGTGCTGTTGTGGACCCTGGCGCTGAAGAACCACGTGCCGGACGACGCCGACGTGGCCCTGGTCCTGTTGCCGTACGGCGAGAGCGACCTGCGGACCCGGATGAACCCTTGGGAGAGCCAGGTCATGGACCTGGCCGGCTGGGCAGACCTGCCCCTGCTCTCGGAGCTGAGCTGCGAGGACGCCGGGTGCAATTCAGAGCTGCTCCTGCGCAAGGCGTCCCGGGCCTTCCGGTACCGGGGGTACCTGGCCAACTGGTTCTGGCATGCCCTGGGGACCAAGAGCCTGTCCCGAGTGGCCGGTCAGGACTCCCTGACCCAGGCCCGGGCCGGGGGGCGGCAGCTCGAGCCCGGCACGGCGACCGCGGGGCTGGGGTGGCAGTCCGGGCAGCCCAGCGCCGCCCCTGGGGGCGACGAGATCCGCTTCGACGATCTCCAGGTCTTGCTGGACCTGGCCCAGGAGCGGGACTGGCCCCTGCTGTTCACGGATCTGCCGATGCGGCCCGAGCAGCGGGACGCCTACTGGCTCCAGCAGCGGGCCCAGGCCCGTGAGGCGACGGCGGAATTCGTCCATGGGGGGGGCGGGGTGCACCGCAGCATGGCCGAGGTCCCGGGGCTGGAGCGGGACCACTTCACCGACGAGGTGCACGTGTCGATGGAGGGCGGTCGGCTGATCACCACCCAGCTGGCCCGGCTGGCCCGCCAGGTCCTGAGCGACGCCGATGGCGGGGAGTGAGCCCGTCCGACCGCTGTGGCGGCGAGCCGCGCCGTGGCTCGCCGACGCGGTGCTGCTCGCGGTCCTGGTCTGGGTGGCCCAGGCCTATTGGCTCCGGGACCCTGCCCAACAGACGCTGATCTTCGAGGGCATGGACCCCCCGTCCTGGGGCACTCTGCACGACCTCCTGATGACCGGTCCCGACGCGGGCGAGTGGGCCCGGAATGCCCTGCACGTGCACCACGGGCGCTACGGGCTCGTGGACCCCCACCGCATGCCCACCTGGCTGGGGCTCACGGCTCTGGCGATGGGGGGCACCAGCAGCGTCGTGACGGCGGGTCACCTGGTGAACCACCTGTTGCACCCGGCGTTGATGCTGGTGCTCTACGTCCTGGGCCGGGTCGGCGGCGGACGGGGCGCCGGGCTGCTCGCAGCCGCTCTGGGCGGCCTGCTGCCCCACGTGATCGCGGACAGCCGCACCTTTGGCATCGACGTGCTGGTGGCGACCGCCATCCCGGCGTCGCTGCTCGGGGGGCTGCTGGCGGCCCGGTGGTGGTGGCTGGCGCCCGTAGGGGGTGCGGTGGCGGCTCTGGCCAGCCTGTCCCACTTCACCACCCTGCCCTACGTGGCACCCGCCCTGGTGTTGGTGCTGTTGCGAGGACCGCCGTCGTGGTGGCGGCGGCCGCTGGCCGTTGCCGGCTTCGCCCTGGGGGCGTGGGCCACGGTCTGGTTCATCTACCAGCACGTGCCGATACCCAGCCGCACCGTGCTGCTGAACTCGCTGGGCGAGGGCATCGCGCCCAGCCAGTCCAAGCAGATGCAGGACCAGCTCGCGGTCAGCGTCGCCCTGCTCCAGGGGGCGGGGCCGGCGGATCTGGAGGCGGCGGTGGCGGCCGGGGTGAAGGGCGTGCGGCCGGCCTGGCTGCCGTGGGGGCTGGCGGTGCTTGGGGTCTGGCTGGGGGTGCTCGGCGCAGGCCTGGGGCCCGCAGCGCCTGACGGGGCGGGTCGCTTGAGGCGGGCGTGGCACAGGCTGGATCTGGGGCTGGGCGTGCCCCTGTTGTGCTGCCTGGCCCCGCTGCCCGTGATGATCGCTGTAGGTGCGCCCACTCGGTACATGGACAACCTGTTGGGTGTGGTGGCCGTGTTGATGGCCCGGGGGCTCGTGTCGCCCCTGGCCCTGGCGGATCTCGGCGTGCGGAGGTGGTGGTCTCGCTGGCCGGCGGGCCTGGTGGCGGTGGCTCTCGGTGCCGGGGCCCTGTGGCAGGCAGACGAGGCCGCGCAGCCGTGGCAGCGGGGCGCGATGCCGAACCAGGAGGGCGTGTTGCACGCCAGGCTGGCCTGGTTGCTGAAGCAGAAGCTTCCCGCCGGCAGCGGCGTGAGCTGCTCGGCCCGGGCCGCGCTGGTGATGTCCGAGATGGCTCTGTGCCCCAAGACCGCGTGTCCCCTGGGCGGCAGCGAGACCCACTTCTGGAGCTGCCTCCAGGTGCTCAACCGGGAGTGCGCCGGTGACGCGCCCCTCGGCTGGGTCACCACGGACTGGGAGCAGCAGGACCCGTTCTCCTTGAACCGCCAGGCCATGACGGCGTGGATCGCCGAGCGCTGGCCCTTGGAGGGCAAGGTCTCCGCGGGCCACCGCGCCCATCGGCTCTTCCTGATTCCGCGCGATGAGATCCTGGGGGTCGACCCGGAGCGCTGATGAGATTCTGCAGCCCCTTCGACCGCGACATGGCCGCCGACGGACCGCCGGCGGTGTTCGTTCGGAGCCCGGAGCACGAGTGGCGCCTCGAGGCGGACCTGTCCCGTGACGGTTGGGAGCGGCTGGGGCGTCGGGACGACCCCCTGGTGCCCGTGCGCAGGCCCTCCCACGTGCTCGTCCGGGACCGGGCGACCGGGTTCGTGAGCTGGTTCTACGTCACGTCACTGGACCTGCTGCTCGACCACCCACGGCTGGAGCACCAGCCCTACGACTCCGAGGAAGCCTGCGCGGCGGTCCACGATCGGCTGGGCCTGGCGCCGGTGGTGGACGCGCTGCCGTGAGGGTGCTCCTGTGCCCCTGTGGCTCCCGCGGCGATGTCCAGCCCCTGGTGGCACTGGCTGAGCGCCTGATCGCCCGCGGCCACGAGGTGCGCCTGGTGGGTGCGCCCAACGCCGCCGGTCAGTGCCAGGGCCGGGGTGTGCCCTTCGAGCCCATGGGCCTGGACTTCGAGGCCTATCTGCCCCAGGTGGCCGAAGAGCTCACCGACGCCCCGGTCCGCGTCGTGCTGGAGTTCGCCCGCTTGATCCCGGCCCAGCTCGATGTGCAATTCGACGTCCTGAGCCGTCACGCGGGCTGGCCCGACGTGGTCCTTGGGGCCGGCATCATCCACGCCGCCCACAGCGTGGCCCAGGCGTCCGACGCGCCCTACTTCTTCGTGGCCTACACCGCGCAGATGCTGCGGTCCCGGCACCACCCACCCTTCCCCTTTCCCTACGGGTGGCTGCCGAGCTGGCTCAACCGGGGTCTGTGGGGCCTGGCGGACCGGCTCTTCGGGGGACTGGGCCGGGGGCGCATGGACCGACATCGCAGGGCCCTGGGCCTGGGACCCATCGGCAGTCCCCTGGACCACTTCGCCGGACCGGGCCGGGTCTTGCTCGCCACCGACCCCCGGCTGTCCCCCAGCCCGGAAGACTTCCTCCCGGCGCCGCCGAGCACGGGCTTCTGGCACCTGCCCCAGGACCAGCTCACGCTGCCGTCCCTGGTCGAGGACTTCCTGCAGTCGGGTCCCAAGCCGCTGTACCTGGGCTTTGGCAGCATGACCGACCCGGACCCGGTGCGGACGACGGCGTCCGCGCTGCGGGCGGTCCGCGAGCTGGGCTTGCGGCTGGTGATCGCGTCGGGCCTGGCGGGCCTTGGCGACCAGGTCCAAGGCGACGACGTGCTGGTGGTCCCCCAGGTGCCCCACGGGCCACTGCTGCCGCGCTGCGTCGCGGCGGTCCATCACGGGGGCTCGGGCACCACTGCCGCTGTGGCCAGGGCGGGTATTCCCCAGCTCGTGGTGCCGCACCTGGCCGATCAGCACTACTTCGGCCATCGGGTCACCAGCGCCGGGCTGGGCCCGGAGCGCCTGAGCAAGCGGCGCTTCCACGGGCGCCAGCTGGTGCCTCGGCTGCAGCGCCTGGTCAGCGATCCGGACCTGGCGCTGGCGGCCCGGGACCACGGCGTGCACGCCCGGGCCCAGGACGGTCTGGCCCGAGCCGTGGCGGTGCTCGAAGGGCTGCGCGGTCGGGGCTATGCCCTCTGACGCCTGCGGGTGAAGAGCGCGCCACCCAATCCGAGCAGCAGCCAGCTCAGCTGGGTCGGACTCTCGGTCGCGGCGCAGCCACAGGTGTTCTCGGTGCTGACCACGTTGACCGTCGGGTCCTCGGGCTCCACCCCGGTCCCGATCAGCGGGATCTCCAGGTTGGCCAGGTAGGGATCGTTGGTCTCGAGGATCAGGGTCACGGTCTGTTCGCCGGCAAAGGTCGGGGCAAAGGTCACGACGATGCCGTCGACCTCGTCCTGCCCCGCCCGGATGTCGGCCGGGAAGAGCGTGAAGTCGCCGGTGCCCACGAAGCCCGCGTCGCCGTAGACGTCGAGCGCCCCCGCGTTGGCGATGGGCAGCTCAAAGGTCCCGATCTGGCCGATCTCGACCTCGCCGAAGTCGAAGCCGGTGTCGTCGACGTCCATCACCGGCACGTCGTGCGTGAGGGCGATGGGGGTGAAGTCCCGCTCCTCGGTGACGTTGGCGAGGGGGAAGGGAATGTCGAAGGCGGCCAGGTCATAGCAGCCGATCAGATCGACACAGATGCCGACCACCGGTGTGAAGACCAGGTCCAGCAGGGCTTCGTAGAGCCCGGTGTAGGTCGACGAGAGCTCCAGGCTGCCCTCGCTGGGGGGTGTGAACAACAGGCTCTGGTAGGCCCGGCCGATGATCTGGGTCTCTACGGGTGACGCCACGGTCTTGCGCACGCCTTCGAGGGCTGCGAAGACGTCGGTGCGCATGTCGGTGCGAAAGGTCAGCCCGACGCCGGTGATGATGTCGTACTCCAGGTCCAGGAGCGTGGTCGTGGGTCCCGACGCGTCGACCTCGACCCGCTCGGGCTCGCCGCCGGGCAGCAGGAAGGGGGTGAAGATCCCCTCGCCGAAGAACGACGCGCTCTCGCTGGCCAGGGTGTCGCTCCAGACCACGCCGAAGATGTCGAACTGCAGGTCGAAGTCCGCGGTCAGGGCGGCGTCGAGCATGAAGAGCCCGGCGTCTTCCCAGGTGGTCTGGGTGTGGGTGACGGCCTCGGGCCAGGTCAGGTGGCTGGTGCCTTCCATCTCCACGGCGGCGCCGCCTTCGGCGTTCACCCGAATGGCCACCTGGATAGGGCTGCCGGCGGGCTGCCAGCCGGAGTCGAAGGCCAGGGGTGCCAGGACCTCGTAGACGTCCTGGTAGAGCACCGGCTGATCCGGGGAGCTGTGCTCGCCGAGCTCGGCGGGCAAGATGGGGGTCTGGCCGTCGGCGACGACCACGCGCACGTCGTCGTCGAGGGCCAGGTCGGTCAGGTGCAGGGCCGGGATCGGGTCCGCGGCGAGGGCCTGGGTGGTGAGCAGGAGCAGCATCGGGAAGGCCTCCGAAGGAGGTCATCCTGACCCGCTCACCGTCGGCCTGCAAGGGCCTTTACCCCTCGCTGTCATCGTCTTCTTGGCTGGCGGTCGGCGAAAGCAGCGCCTTGAAGATGCCGCCCACCAGGGCGATGGCGATGCCGAAGGCCGCGGTCAGGGCCTCGCCGATGGCTGCTGCGAACCACCCGACCAGCCCCTTGGGCCGTTCTGCGGGGGGAACGGCGGGCGGCTCGGTGGGCACGTCTTCGCGGTCGTCGGACATGGTCCAGCTTGACACAGACCCTTGGTGAGAGCAGGTTGAGCCTGTCGCCGTCCCGCAGACCCTGGCGGTCCGGTGGCGTGGTTCCACACCTTTAAGGGGGCGAAACGGTTTCGACGGGGTCGTCGTAGGTCAAGGCTGCATGTCGAGGTTGCACGGCACCTCGTGAAACACCGCGCAAGTTGACACAACTGCCAACAACAACAACAACTTCGCTCTCGCGGCCTAGAGCCGTTTAGAGCGTGTCCGATCGGGTCGTTTGCCAAGGGCGCCGGTTGGGCATGTACCACTTGGCTAGTCCAGAGGGTCTGGCGACGCGGGCCCAGGGGACGAGAAATAATCCTTCAAGTCGTCGTCGCTCCAGTGCCCCCCACGCCAGCCCGGGGGGCTCGGAGTAGTAAGGGCTGGATAAGCATGTAGACGCTGAGATCGAGCGGCTTCGGACGCGGGTTCGACTCCCGCCGCCTCCACCTTTTTCCTGTGCTATTCCAGTCACTTGGATAGCAATCTCACACCAGTTCATCAACCTGTGCCTTGACGTTGGGCGCATCACGCTCGTTCCCTCGCCGAGCCGCCACGAGGCGTCGGGCAACGCGCCCGCCGCGCTGCGCGTCCACGCCTGCCCGTAGAG
>Ga0209992_10000941_pt1 | contig 34438 bp, 31 predicted proteins | sample 2SBtaG_2_FD_182564 | JGI IMG/M metagenome (GOLD analysis project Ga0209992, IMG submission 182564) | Deep subsurface microbial communities from Kolumbo volcano to uncover new lineages of life (NeLLi) - 2SBTROV12_ACTIVE470 metaG (SPAdes)... | ecosystem: Environmental > Aquatic > Marine >...
CCTTCCGATGAACGGTGAAATTGAAGTTGACGAACTATCAGCTGAAATCTCAATCCCACTTCTTGAAGATGCTTTCTTTGCGACAGATCTTACACTAGAAACTGCGTTCCGTTACATGGATTACTCTGTAACTGGTTCTGATAACGCGTGGAAACTAGCACTTAACTGGGGTGTAACTGACGATCTACGTGTACGTTTAAATCGTTCTAAATCAGTTCGTGCGCCAAACCTAGGTGATTTATTTACACCAAACTCAAAAACGTTTAGCTCAGGTCGTGCGGACGTGTGTCGTGCAGACTCAATTGCAAGTTCTGGTAGCAAGTACAAAGACAATGTCATCAAGAACTGTAAAGCAGATGGTCTAGCTGCTGGTTGGATGCCAACTGATGAGTGGATCGGTGGCGGTAGCCTACCTGGTTATATTCAAGGTAACCAAAACCTTGAAAATGAAGTATCAAATGACTACACAGTTGGAGTGATTTATACACCTTCATTCGTAGACGGCTTAGACTTCACTATGGACTACTGGTCATTTGAAGTTGATGGCGCGATTGAATACTTCGGTCGTAACAGTGTTGCACTATGTTATGAGTCATCTTCTTTAGATAATCCATTCTGTGGTAACTTTGAACGTGATGAGAAGACAGGTGATATCACCCACTTCTACACACGCCCAATCAATGCTGCGCAGATCACTAAGAAAGGTATGGATTTTGAGTCGGCTTACCGTACAGACGTATTCAACGGCAGCCTATCTCTTAAGCTAACTGCAACTTACCTGATTGATGACAACCAGAACTCAACTGGCCGTGAAGAAGACTTCCGTAACTACGTTGGTGAAACTGCGTCTCCACGCTGGAAAGGTCGTTTGAGTGCTGTTTACTCGCAAGATGATTCGTCTTATGTATTAACTGCAAACTACCGTCATGCAACTGTAAATGACAACGACTGGACTGCAGAAGACAATAACTATAACGATATCCCGTCTTACACAACGTTTGATTTCATGTACAAGACTTACCTAATGGATGAGTTACAGTTACGTGTAGGTATTAACAACCTATTAGACCGTGAACCACCACGTAACCCGTTCACTTATGATGAAGGTGAATTCTTTGACGTGAAAGGTCGCCGTCTATCAATCGGTGCTAAATACACTTTCTAATCTAATTAGAAGCTATTATTTCAAAACGCCTCTACGGAGGCGTTTTTTATAGACTCAAACTAACTGGTATCTAGCAATTGTATTGCTCATGCTAAGCTGTTGTTATTCGTCTTTATGGCATTGGCTCTAAGTTCATATCTCATATCTCATCTCTCATCTCTCATCTCTCATCTCTCATCTCTCATCTCTCATCTCTCATCTCTCATCTCTCATCTCTCATCTCTCATCTCTCAAGAAATTATTTCGTATTGTGTTTTATGCATAAAAAACAGCGCCGAAGCGCTGTTTTAGTATTCATGCTAAAAATCTTAAATAACATTTACCACATTAAGAAAGCAAATAAGCCTAGACCTAGAAGCAAACGGTAAACGACAAACGGGAACATGCCCATTTTCTCAATCACTTTTAAGAAAAAGTAAATACACGCGTAAGCCGCAATGAAAGATAACACCGCGCCTAAAATAATCGCGTTCCAATCAATCAATTCATCGCCTGTAGATAGCTTATAGATGTAGTAGGAACCCGCTGCTGCGATTACAGGAATAGACATCAAGAAAGAAAAGCGCGCTGCACTTTGCTTATTCAAGCCAAGTAATAGGCCTGTTGTCATGGTAATACCTGAACGAGACGTGCCCGGGAATAGCATAGCTACCACTTGCGACAAACCAATCAACAGCGCCATTACCCAGTTAATTTGATAAATGGTTTTGATTTGCTTCGCTTTTGCATCTGCATACCAAAGTAATAAGCCAAATACGATGGTTGTTGTGGCAATGATCCATGCATTGCGAGAATATACTTCTACGAAATCTTTTAATAAGTAACCAATAATCAATGACGGTAAGGTTGCCAAAATAATCCACCAGCCAAGCTGGCTGTCATCCGTTTTTTTACCTTGTGCACCAAATGAGTTAAACCAAGCGGTCAAAATATCTACAACTTCTTTTCTAAAATAGATAATCACTGCTAACAAGGTGCCGACATGAACAGCAACATCAAATGCTGTACCTTGATCTTGCCAGCCCAATACTTGTGACGGCAGAATTAAATGTGCCGAACTCGAAATAGGTAAAAACTCTGTCAGACCTTGTACTAAGGCCAACACGATAATTTCAATAATGCTCATGGGTTAAAACTCCACTTTCCATAGCTTTTGGTCTAAGTTGTTATAATTTTGCCAAAGTTCGCCTATCGTTTGCTCTGCAACAGGGTGATAGAAATCTGCAGCTAATTCTGCAAGAGGCTGAAGCACAAAGGCATTCTTGGTTATTTCATCACGAGGCAATTGTGCAGGTGAATCACAAATTACATCATCATAAAACAATAGATCGAGATCGAGCGTGCGTGGGCTAAACTTTTTATCTGACGGTGTTCGCCCATTGTCTCTTTCGATCTGCTTGAGTAAAGCACACACTTGGTCAAGCGGCATATCTGTTTGTGCAGAAAAAACAGAATTAAAAAAGTTATTACCTTTAAAACCAACGGCTTCACTTTCAAATACACTAGAGTGCTGATACTCAGAAAATTCTGAAATCAAGGCATTTAGTCCCGCACGCAGATGCTTTTCTCTATCTACATTGGAGCCTAAACTAATAAAAATCTGCGCCATATTAGATGTCTTTTACTCGAGTGATCTCAACACCGACAGTTTGCGCCGCTGGCACTGCTGCGGGCTTACTCACCCTAATCGTTACTTGTGTGACGTTGTATTTTTCTAAAATTAATGCAGCAAGCTGTTCGACCAGGGTTTCTAGTAACTCAACTGGTTTTGCTGTGGTATGTGTAATTATGTCTTCGCTTACCTTTGCGTAATCTACCGCTAAGTTAATGTTATCACTCTGCGCTGCGGCTCGAATATCGGTCAGCATTTCCACATCAAAGTATAAACTTTGTTTACTCTCTTTCTCAAAATCGTACACGCCAATAATGGTTTCAACATGTAACTGAGAAATATAGACCTTATCCATTCACGCCCCACTTTGGTATTTTGTTTGTGACAAATAGAATAGTAACTTATATAGTTACATTCGAATCGGGAAATGATAGCCGAAATACGCTTAAGACAAAATAAGGAAACCTGTGTTAATTACGTTAATCTGCATATGTGCCTACTTAATTGGCTCTGTATCGTCTGCAGTGCTCGTGTGTCAGTTATTCAAGTTACCCGACCCTCGCTTTTCTGGCTCAAATAACCCTGGCGCTACCAATGTACTTCGTTTAGGCGGTAAACTTCCTGCAGCCTTAGTCCTCTCCTTCGATATCTTAAAAGGTACAATACCGGTTTGGGGCGCATATTTTTTAGGTGTAGAGCCAAACTGGTTGGGCGCAATTGCTGTCGCTGCTTGCCTTGGTCACATCTATCCTGTGTTCTTTCATTTTAATGGGGGAAAAGCCGTTGCTACGGCATTTGGTGCTTTGTTACCAATTGGATTAAGCTTAGGTGGGCTGTTAATTGCGACGTGGGCAATTGTAGTTTGGCTAACTCGATATTCATCGCTAGGCGCGATTATCACGGTTGCTTTAGCTCCGATTTACACTTGGTTGATTAAACCACTTTATACTGTGCCTGTCAGTTTTTTAACTATGCTGATTATTTTTCGTCATCGCGCCAATATAAAAAGGCTCCTTCAAGGAAAAGAGCCTAAAATTGGTAAAAAGAAGACTTAGTTTTAAATTCTCAAAGTGGTGGTAAGCTTTCAATCGGCCATCGCGGCTGAGTTTTCATATCAAGTGTTGCGTATTGTTCCGCTTTCAATCTCTGCATACCTGCAAAAGCAATCATAGCGCCATTATCTGTACAAAACTCAGTGCGAGGATAAAACACCTGCCCTTTCATACCTTGCATCATAAGCTCAAGCTTTTGACGCAGTTCAGTATTTGCACTCACCCCACCTGCAATGACTAGGCGTTTAATGCCTGTTTGTTTCAGGGCTCGTTTGCACTTAATCGCCAATGTATCAATCACTGCGGTTTGGAATGCATGAGCAATATCAGCTTTGGTTTGTTCATCATCACCTTCACTGCGAATAGTGTTAGCTGCTGCCGTTTTTAAGCCACTAAAACTAAAATCTAAGCCTGGCTTATCTGTCATGGGGCGCGGAAAAGTAAAACGCCCAGGCTTACCCTGCTCGGCCATCTTTGCCAGTAATGGGCCACCAGGGTAGTCTAAACCTAATAATTTAGCTGTTTTATCAAATGCTTCGCCTGCTGCATCATCAACTGATTCGCCAAGCACTTCATATTCGCCGATAGCTGCCACTTTCACCATCATAGTGTGGCCACCAGAGACAAGTAGTGCAACAAATGGAAACTCAGGTTGTTCGTCTTCAAGCATCGGTGCTAATAAATGACCTTCCATATGGTGCACTGCAACTGCAGGTTTATCCCAAGCAAACGCCAAAGAACGACCAATTGAAGTGCCGACTAATAACGCTCCTACTAAACCAGGCCCAGCAGTATAGGCAACACCGTCTATATCTTCTGGACCGCAACCAGCTGCCTTGAGGGCTTCATCAATCAATGGAATGGTTTTACGAACATGATCTCGAGACGCCAGTTCTGGCACAACACCACCATAATCAGCATGTACCTTCACTTGGCTATAGAGTTTATGGGCTAGTAAACCCTGCTCATCATCGTAAATTGCAATTCCTGTCTCGTCACAAGATGATTCAATGCCTAAAATACGCATCAATTAGTCTCCAATCTTTACGTTAAATTGCAATGCCGATATTAGTTTGCCCATCAGCGATAGCTTGTTGTTTGAGGGCTTTCACACTGTCACTGCTGATACGGCCCATATTCTCTACGAATTCAATCATCTCACCTAACACTTCAATCTCATATTGCATATAAGGATGTTCACGAACCAATTTGTTTTCAGATTCTAGCCCTTCACTTTCTATCAATAGTTCGACATAACGTGCCACTGTCGCTTGTGAAATTTTCGCAACACTGACGAACTCATGTTCATCTTTCGCCATTAAGCCATGAAGTAGACCTAATAAAGCAGTAGCAGCATCGATGGCAGGGTAAGTTCCAAACATTGGATAATCATTTAATTCAGGGACATTCGGTTCAATTTTTTCAACTTGCTTTTCTAAACTGATCTTGCTTTTCGGTAATAAGATTTTTTCCCAGCACACATTTAACGCACTGCGTAAAATACTGGCATCGCCAAATTCTGTGGCCTCGCTGAACAATTCGTAGTTAGGTAACATACGCTCTAACACAGCAGCAGCTAGCACCGCTTTTTGTAAATAATTTAACTCTCTAATTCGCTGAAAGTTATTTGCTTTGCTCATAATCTTTTCCACATTGCCAGCATGCTTGAAACGCTGGCCCGTTAAATTCGTCACACTCAGGACATTGCCATTCAGTGCTTTGTTCTTGTTGTTGGTAGTTTACCAATAATTCCTGCGCTTGGCGCAATTTTATCTTATAAACCCATACAGAAACTTTTGCTTGATCAAGCGGTATTTCTCCAAGTGCGCCAAGTAACGCCTCTCCTTTTAGCAAAACATCTATATTTGCTTGCTCTAGTAACCCTTTTATCAAATGCGCTTCAATCGCATTATCTGAGTTAAAAACTTCACACCATTGCCAAAGATTATCTGTCATAATAAATATTAAAAGACCTTAGGTTAAGACTGCTATGACACTAACAACACCCGCACTGCTATTTCCTGCCATATCATTGTTACTATTAGCATATACCAATCGCTTTTTAGTGCTGGCACAATTAATAAGAGAGTTAAATGCCAGAGAGGGAAGCACTAATCGTCCTGTTGTATTAGCACAGATCGACAATCTGAAAAAGCGCATCAAATTAATTCGTTCCATGCAAGTTTGGGGCGTGTTTTCATTTTTACTTTGTACTGTATCTATGTTTAGCTTATTTATCGCTCAGCAATTACTCGGCATCATTTTATTTGGGATAAGCCTATGCTGCTTAATGGCTTCATTAATTATTTCACTTTATGAAATTCATATTTCATGTGATGCCATTGAAATAGAATTGCAAAATATCGAAAAAAAGCCCGTTGCTTAATTAAGCAAGCTTGTCCTTTACTGTCTATACTGATTCTGAGTAAGTATAGGCAGGATGAAGTGTGGATAATTTCCTATTTTCCGATGAAAATTTAAACCAAGAAGACAAAACTGAAAACAACATTGACGATTGTTGGGACGTACTTGTGGTTGATGATGAAGAAGACATTCATCAAGTAACGAAACTCGTGTTATCTGGTTTTGAATTCGAAGGCAGAACCTTAAGATTTCATCATGCTTACTCGGCAAAAGAAGCCATGGAAGTTTTAAATCAAGAAAAAAATATTTCTGTTGGTTTAATTGATGTGGTGATGGAAAGTAATCACGCTGGTTTAGACTTGATAAAGCATATTCGTCAAGATTTAGGCAATCATGACATACGTCTTATCCTCAGAACAGGTCAGCCTGGCGAAGCGCCTGAAGAGGCCGTGATCCGAGATTACGATATCAATGATTATAAAAATAAAACAGAATTAACCGCAGTTAAACTCAAAACCTTACTATATTCAGCGCTTCGCTCTCACCGAGATATCCAAACGATAGCAAAACATAAGGCTGGCCTTGAAAGAATTATTGATGCATCAGGTTCGTTCCTAAGATGTAACAGTGTTCGTGAATTTGCCTCTACAATCCTTGCTCATGTTTCAGACGTAATGGGACTGTCTTCTAGTGATATATATTGTGCTGCTGCTGTGAATAATCAGGGAGCAAAAGCCGACCACTTTAGACTACTAGCCGCCTCAGGAGAAGGGGTAGAGCCGACCACTGAAGCAATACCTAATAATGTGAAACAGCTTTTCATGGAAACTCATAATATTAAGCACTCCTTACAAACAGAGTTCGAATATATTGGCTATTTTCCTTCACAATGTGGAGGAGAAACCATGTTGTATGTGAGTAAGGATTCCGAATTACATCAAACTGACTGCCAACTGTTAGCGTTCTTCGCCAATAATATAGCATTGGCTTATGACAACATTAAATTACGAGAAACAGTCAAAGAGTCACAAAAAGAGCTCTCATATATTTTGGGAGAAGCCGTCGAAAAACGCTCTAAAGAAACCGGTTCTCATGTCAAGCGCGTTGCTAATTACAGTCAACTATTAGCCAAGCTGTATGGATTGAATGACTACCAATCAGAAATTATAAAGCTTGCTTCCCCTTTGCATGACATCGGAAAAATCAGTATTCCAGACATAATTTTAAATAAGCCTGGAAAGTTGACCCCTGAAGAGTGGGAGATTATGCAGACACATGCAAAAGTAGGGTACGATATACTGCATAGCTCAAGTAATGAAATTCTCAAATGCGGTGCAATAATCGCCTACCACCATCATGAAAAGTGGGATGGCAGTGGGTACCCACAAGGTTTAGAGGGTGAAAGAATAAACATTGTTGGTCGCATTACCGCTCTAGCTGATGTATTTGATGCTTTAGGGAGCGATCGATGCTATAAATCAGCTTGGCCTTTAGAAAAAGTAATTTCACTGATACAATCTGAAAGAGGTAGACACTTTGACCCCAAACTCGTTGATTTATTTATAAATAACCTAGACGAGTTTATTTTTATTAGAGATAGCTATCCTGACTAGTTATTTGTAACTTTAATGTAAAAAAGTATTTCCCCTTATTGCATTCTGTATTAGTATTGGGTAAATACACAGTTCTAAAAGAACCGTTGAAATTAAAAGGAATTTCAAATGAGATTTGAACAACTTGAGCAATTTGTTGCTCTAGGCAATTTAAGGCACTTTCGCCAAGCAGCTGAGAAAACTAACATAAGTACTTCAGCACTTACTCGCAGCATCCAAACTCTAGAAGATGAAATCGGGTGCGAATTAGTTAAGCGTTCTACACGTTCTGTTCGTCTTACAGAACAAGGTGAGCTTTTTCTCACATACTGTAAAGCGACTTTAAACGAGCTTGAAAATGCTAAGAAGAACATAAAACATAGTTTGCTTGGCAATGATCAAGATAAGTTAGTCATTGGCTATACACCTCAAATGAGCAGTGTTGTACCTGTTGTTTGCGGGCAATTTTTAGCTCATCATCCGAGTGTTAAAGTTGAAATGCAAATGCTTGATGAAGCAGATCTAATGAATAAGCTTCAGCTTGGGGAGATCGATATCAGTGTGTGTATGCACTCCTCCGAGTTAGCAAGTTCAGATATCTATATTCCAGACCAATTAATCATGTTTGTTGCGAAAAGCCATCCTCTCCTTAAAAAAGACTATGTCGCTAAACAAGACCTTATGAATTATCCGATGTTTGGCTGCCTTTCTCAGTCAAGACAAGTGCAACATATGGTCAACGAAACTGCTGATAGTTTCAATAAAGTTACTTCGATGCGAGTGGGTAACATCAATGAAGTACTTAGCAATATAAAAAATAGCGATTTATTTGCAATTGCTGGTATCGAGCACTCAAAATTAGTCGCGCAGGACCCTGAGGTAGTATTGGTTAAAACAAATAAAGACCTTCCGACAGAACAAGTTTTAGTTAGGACAAACCACACGCTCAGTGAAGATGCCAACATTAAAGAATTGGTTAACTTAATTGAGAAGTTCGAGCAAAGACACAGCGTCGGTGTCTAACGCTAGCATGAAATAGCCTACTTTTATTTGCAATACTGAAAAGATTATAAATTAATCGAACAGTTAACTGTTATTCTAGGGAATTCCTAATCCGATATTAATGGAACAATATCGGATTTTTATACCCATGGAGAATAATCTCGTCGATTTTTCTTCATTTTCAAACGATGTGCTCACATTACATAAATTAAATAAAGTACTTGTTCCCGATATACTTAAACAAGCTTTTGAACAGAAGGAGAGTACTCTTAGTACACTAATAGCAAACTATATGGACAGCCATTGTTATAAGCTGACACCATAACAAAATTATTAGATTCTCGTTAATCGTTCAGATATTACTTTATCTAGGAAGAATAAACAGAAGCTCGTAAGTATCTTTGGATGAAAAGTTCGGATTGAAGGAGGTGGAAATTATAATTTCATAAAGCTATGTGCACCCTGAGACGAAAAAATAAATATGGTTAGTCACGAATTTAATACCAACTGCTAGCATACAACTTAATCCGTAAAGCCATGATTACTGTATGAATATCTCAAAGCTGGCTGAAAATAACACCGATAAATTTAAGTTTATGCATGCGCCATGTCATTGCTCTTTTTATGCTTTACCCCTTTCACAATACACATGAGCTGCCTTTACACTAAAGAAAACACCAACTATCTCGAAGGTATTTGTATTGCTAGGACGACCTTTAAAAGTAAAAGTACCCATACAAAAAGAAAATGCCAGCTAATACTTAACTGGCTGGCATTAAATCACAGGATTAGCTTTTTACTAAAAATTCATAGCCATTTAATTACTTTGAATTTTTTCTATCACATTCGAAGTTGAGCAGCCATTGACAAACTCTAGAACTTCTACAGCACCACCGTTTGCCAGAACAAAATCAGCACCAGCAATTTCATCAACTTTGTAATCACCGCCTTTGACTAACACGTCAGGTTTTACTTGCTCAATCAGCTTGGCCGGTGTGTCGTTTTCTTCTACTGCACCGAATGGTATCACCCAATCAACTGACGCGAGTGCACCAATTACGGTAGCACGCTCATCTAATGGATTAATGGGACGCTCTGGACCTTTTAAACGACTAATTGACGCATCGTTATTCAAGCCCACCACCAGCTTGTCACCTCGCGCTTTTGCCTGCGCCAAGTAACGTACATGACCAGCATGTAAAATATCAAAACAGCCGTTAGTGAAGACAATTTTCTCGCCGCGTTGACGAGCAAGCTCAATATGATGCAAGGTTTCTTGCGTCGGTGCTTGGTATTGCTCACCAGTTTCACGTAGATATTGAGTCAGTTTTGCTGAAAGCTCTTCAGGTGACACGGTCGCAGCACCCAATTTAGCAACCACTAACCCCGCCGCCACATTGGCAATTTCAACTGCTTGTTTGGCTGGCATGCCAGTGCCAAGCATGACCGCAAGCGTTGCAATTACCGTATCGCCTGCACCGGTTACATCTGAAACTTCTAAAACTTGCGCTGCAAAATCATGTTTCTCATTTGGCGTGATCAAAGACATGCCTTGCTCAGAGCGAGTCAGCAACATAGCGCCAATGCCACATTCGACAATAATCTTTCGCGCACAATCAGCAAGTACTTGCTCATCACCTTTAATGCCACCCGCTGCAGTGTATTCATTAAGATTCGGAGTAATAAAGTCAGCACCACAGTAATCGGCAAGCTGTTTAGATTTAGGGTCGACCAAAACAGTTTTACCAGCCGCTTTTGCCACTTGGATCATCTTGGCGATTTTCGCCAATGACCCCTTGTTGTAGTCCGAGAAAAGTACCACATCAAAATCATCAACAATCTCTATAAGCTTTTGCAATAAGAGCTCTGAATGTGCCTCAAGAAAGGTTTCTTCTAAATCGAGACGCACAACTTGCTGGTGACGACTAATCACACGCATTTTAGCGATAGTCGGCGCATCATCTTGGGTAATAAGCTGAGAGTTAATTCTCTCATTTTTTAACAGTGCTTGCAGTGAGCCACCATTATCATCATTACCAATAATACCCAGCAAACTTACTTGGCCATCAAGGTAAGCAATGTTTTTGGCAACATTAGCTGCACCACCGGCCTTATCTTCAAGCTTACTGACTTTAACAACTGGTACCGGTGCTTCTGGAGAAATACGGCCAGTGTCACCATGCCAGTATCTATCGAGCATCACATCACCAACAACCAGAATTTTAGCTTGTGATAACTTCTGAAAATAACTTAAATCCATTATTCGCCTTTCTCAATCGCTAAATCAATGGCTTCACATAACCAGTGACCAATAAACATATGTGCTTCTTGTATACGCGCAGTTTCATCATTGGCGATGATAATAGGTAGGTTAGCAATATCTTTTACTAAACCACCTTCACGGCCTGTTAGCGCTACCGTATAAGCGCCAATCTCATTTGCAGCTTTAAGTGCTAAATTAATGTTTGGACTTGTGCCCGACGTCGTCAAACCAATCACCACATCTTCAGGTTTACATAATGCTTGGATCTGGCGCTCAAAAACTGTGTCGAAGTGATAGTCGTTTGAGTGTGCGGTTAAAATAGAAGTATCTGTTGTCAAAGCAATCGAAGCTAAAGGGCCGCGCTCTAACTTATAACGAACAACGAATTCAGCCGCTAAATGCTGTGCATCCGCAGCGCTACCGCCATTACCACACCAAATGACTTTACCACCTGATTTCAGCGCTTTTTGACAAGCGGTTAAAAGCTGCATCGCTTCACTTTGGTATTTATCTACTGTTGCAAACAGCGCTCTGTGGCGCTCAAGGCTTGCTAAAAAACTGTTTTCAAACATGTTGTCTTTTTTAATATCTTGCGACATGTGCGTTCCTACTTTTCCCGCGTTGTCAAAAAGTCTATATTCTTACTAGTGATTTACCAGTATATATTGACCGAAAGCCAAGTATAGTTTTCACCAAATACGTCCTTACCTAAAGCAAGGGTTGTTTCTAGGCGTTTGTCGTCATAGGCTCGGTTATTAATAATGTGTAGCTCATGTGAGGTTTCATACTTACCACCAAGCTCACCTAACTCATTTAAATACTCACTGGTATTATCTATCATTGAATACTTTAATGACCATAATTCTGATGGGCTTGAAAAATAAGTTGTTTCAAATGTATGAATCTGTGACGGTGCACCATCATCAAAGTTGCTTCTATCCGAAGCAAAGTGGCCAACTACAGCACCATTTATGGTATTTCCTGTAGTTTCGTAGATTTCATTTACGTACCATAAACTATGCATATTGGTATACTCATAGCGAAAAGTTGCCTTTTCTAACAGCGAAGGGACAAATATACCAAAACTTGCTGCTGTATTACCTACCTGGTAGTTCTTATGATTTTTAGTATCTTCACCACCATATTCAAAAGACCACTCAATCGGTGTAAACCAGTGACTTCTGTAGGTACTGGTTAATGTGGCCCATTGATCGCCTAATTCAGTATCTCGGCTGCCTGTTAAGCCCGAATTATCATTTCCTGCAGGATCAAAATACGCTTTAAACACATCTTTCATTGATACTTTTCTAGGGCCGCCACCGAATTGCATCATGCGGTTCACGCCAATTTTCCAGCCATCAATAGGTTCAATTGATAAATGCGTGCCAGCAAGTTTAGGCGTACCACTGTGCAAAGTACCTTGATATAAAATACCATTTTCAACATGCTCTAATTTTGAATAAAAGAACTCAAAATCGAAGTTCCACCAACCCTTCAAAGGCGCGTTTAAACCCAATGAAACCGATAAGGGTGCTTGAGCATTATTTGAATAAACTTGGGCAAACGTTTTGAACGGCGAAAACCAATGCTCTTTGTAACCTAAATTAAGCTGTAAGTTATCACCGCCCAACGCATAGAAGCTGTTATAAGCAACAAACTTACCTTGCTCCACACGATACTCGGCGCCTAGTTGCATTAAGCTATGTTGACCACTGCGCCAAATACCATCAAAAGACACTTCGGCATACTCACTAGAGCTGTTACTACGGTCGTTAGCCAGCTTTACTTCAGCACCAGAATCAGTTCGGAGTTTAACTCCTACACGCGTGACTGCATCACGGCTTATATAAGGTTCAATACCTGATAGGATCTGTGTGTGCAGGTCTGGATTTGATTGTTTAATTTGTCTAAGGGCAATTTGTATATCATAAATGCGATAGGGCTTCGCCATTAGCGTGCCCGTTGAAATCGCAAACATTCTGTCGATTTGATGCTCGAGTACTGGGTGCTTACCCAATGGTAAATACGCGGTCGGTGCAGCCATCGCTTGACCAGCGATACCCAAAGCTGCTGCAAATAAGGTTGAAAATAACTTTAACTTCATAATTTAATTCTTCTCTAATGAACTTGCCATAGTAACAAATTCAATAAACAGGAGCACGGCCCTAAACTGTTTAAATTTGTTAATTCGTTTTCATAAGCGGTTGAGCGGGTTAAAATAGCGGTTGTTTACTTACTTCAATAATAACGGTTGGTTATGGCGCGCTTTTTATATTCGTTGTTTTTATACGCTCTCAGCCCTTTCATTGTGTTTTATCTTTATGTAATTCGTGGCAGAAAAAATGCGGGCTATCGTGAGTTTTTTACCGAGCGATTTGCTTTGGGTTTGAAAAAATTACCTAAGAAAGCAGTTGTGTTTCATTGTGCTTCTGTCGGCGAAGTGCTGGCTGCTACACCACTCATTAAAGCGTTCAAAGCTGAAAACCCAAAGCAAGCGATTATCGTTACCTGCAATACCCCTACAGGTCGTGCGCAAATAAAAAATAGCCTGCCCGATACATCCCATTGCTATTTGCCTATCGACTTTTGGGGTGCTAGTAAACGCTTTATTAAGATATTAGCTCCAGTGCAGCTTGTGGTACTTGAAACTGAGCTTTGGCCAAATTTATTTGCCGCAGCTCATGCGAAAAATATAGCAGTGAATGTTGTTAATGCTCGCCTGTCAAAAAAGTCACTACAGGGCTATCAAAAAGTACTGCCGCTTGCCAATGACATCATGAACCACATTACTATTTTAGCGAGTCACAACGAAGAAGATGCTAAACGCTTCTTACTGCTAGGGCTCAATAAAGAAAAAGTCACAGTAACAGGCTCAATTAAATTCGATATTAATATCGATGAAGCAGCCAAAGCAACTGTCGCTGAATTCAAAAAGTGCTTTAATCGCAGCAAAATCTGGGTTGCTGGTTCAACCCACCCAGGTGAACATGAGCAAGTGCTTGCAGCCCACCAAAATCTAGTTAAAACCCACCCTGATGCGCTGCTGATTATCGCTCCAAGACACCCTGAGCAATTTGCAAAAGTTGCAGAGCTTCTCAAAGACTCGAACTTGTCGTTTTCTAAGCGCTCAGGGGCGTTTAACCCGAACAGCCAAGCTCTATTGGCTGATACTTTAGGCGAACTTAAATACTTGTTTGGCAGTGCTAACATTGCCTACATTGGCGGCAGTTTAATTGAACGCGGCGGTCACAACCCATTAGAGGCTGCGGCATTTTCAGTAGGCACATTAACAGGCCCCCATGTCTATAATTTTGCCCATATTTACCCTGATTTAGCGGCGCACCAAGGCTGTATTACCGTTCATTCTAGTAACGAATTAGCGGAGCAAATAAATAGACTTTTCAGCAACCCAAGTGATTGTGCAGAACTCGGGGCAAATGCCCTTGCCTGCTTGCAAAAAAATCAGGGCGCGATAGCCAAAACCGTAAACTTAATCAGCACACATCTTTCTTAATTTATCGAGCAATATTTTATGACAACTGAACACACCTTAATTACCCAAGCCATGCAAAATTGGGTTAAAAGCGTCATTGTAAAATTCAACTTTTGTCCGTTTGCTCGCAAAGAAGTCGAAGCAAATACCATCGCCTATATTGTCTCAGAAGACGAAAAACACGAAGACGCGGTGATGACCATGCTTGAACAACTGGCACATTTAGACGCGCATCCAGAAGTAGAAACTACCCTGCTTATTTTTGCTGAAGGGTTTAAAGATTTTGATAGTTACTTAGACTTAGTCGACCTTGCTAACGCACTTCTAGCTGCACAAGGCTATGAAGGTAAATATCAAATCGCTCACTTCCACCCAGACTACGAGTTTGCCGACAGCGAACCGGGCGATGCTGCCAATTACACCAATCGTGCGCCTTACCCAACACTGCACCTTATTCGTGAGGAAAGCATGGCCGAAGCCCTGGCAAATTACGACGACCCAGAAAGCATTCCTGAAAACAATATCCGTTTAGCTCGACGCAAAGGCGAAGCATTCTGGCAGCAACTTTTGGCTAACTGCCATAAGTCTTAAACTGCATATATTAGCTTCAGAATATTACTATTGATTGGCTTTTAAAAAGTATCAAAGTCAATCAAGCTCATTAAAACTCAATATCATAGTATTTTTATATTGCTGTTCTGGCTGAACTAGAATGCTGTCGAACTGCTCATGATTTAATGCATCAGGGTAATTATGTAGCTCTAAACACACGCCTGAGTACGGCGAAAATGGGGCTGATAGAAATCCCCCCATATAGCATTGCAGGCCATTTTGGTCGCTAAAAACACTCAGTCGTACGCCATTATTTTTTGATACCAGTTGTGCCACTAATCTCATACCTTGAGGCGCTTTGTGAAACACAAAATAATGATCTAGGTCGCCAGCCTGCTGCAACGATTTGGGCTCGCGAAAGTCAAATTTTGAGGCCGCTAATTTGCTTTCATCGACTTTAATCAATTTTCCGGTTGGAATATTACCAGCATCTTTTTCTAACACTGATTCAGCATCAATACACAGCTCTAGATCTAAAGCTGAGTGCTCCGCCAGGTTAAAATAAGCATGATTTGTTAAATTGAGCGGTGTGGCTTTATCAGTATTTGCACAAATTTCAATTTCGAGTTTGTTGTCTTCAAAAAGGCGATAGGTGACTTGAATATTCACATTGCCGGCAAAGCCATTATCGCCATCAGGTGAGCTAAGTGTCAGCGTCACTGATGATGGCAACTGCTCAGTGATCTGCCAAAACCGTTTATCAATACTTTGCTCTCCGCCATGTAGGCAATGCTCACCCTCATTTTGAGAATATTGATAGATTTGCCCATCATAGCCAAAACGACCACGACCAATTCGGTTTGCAACTCGACCACAAATAGTACCGACATAAAATGGGTCTGCAAAAAACTGATTTTCATCTTGATAGTGCATGAGCATTTCTTGAGGCCCATCGCAGGTTAAGAAAATAATAGAGCACAAGCGTGCGCCAAAATCAGATACCACAACCTGCATGCCATTGTTGTTTTTGAGGGTAATTAAAGTTTGTTTCATGAGTTAACGTGTATAAAGAAAACAGCAGGTTACTCACTGAAAAGTGAATTCCCTGCTGTTTAAAAAAGAAATGACGATTACCACCAAATGGTATAAAGAACGATTAAGATCACCACCACACCCAAAGCGGCCACATTAAAGCCCGTTTTAGTTACAAAACTGACATCACTCAGTTGCACGCACTCTGATGTACCTTGAGAGTCACGCTCATGTGCTTTAAACAGCTTTGAGACCACAAAACACAGCAGTAAACACAGAACAAATACTAAACCCACACGGTCCATGAAAGGTAAGCTTGGCATAGCAAACTTCAAGCTTAATGAGAAAAGCGCAGAGCCAAACGCCGCAGCCAGTGCACCATTAGCGGTAGTGCCTTTGTAGAACATGCCCATCACGAAGATCACCACAATACCTGGGGTAAAGAATCCAGTGAACTCTTGAATGTACTGAAATGCCTGCTCAAATTGGCCTAACAAAGGCTTTGCAACTAACAATGCAACTACCAAAGCCAACAAAGCCGTGACACGCCCAACATTCACATAATGAGATTGGCTTTTTCCAGCATGGAGCTTTTTATAAATATCCATGGTGAAAATTGTTGAAATACTATTGGTCATCGATGCTAAGGACGACACAATCGCCGCCACTAACGCGGCAAATACTAAGCCTTTTATTCCCACAGGCATGAGCGACATCATTGACGGATAAGCTTTATCTGGGGCGGTTAAATCAGGATATAACACCACAGCAGCAATGCCCGGTAGTACCACAATCAGCGGCATCAATAATTTTAAATACGCAGCAAAGACAATGCCTTTTTGTGCTTCGTTTATATCTTTCGCAGCCAATGCGCGCTGAATAATATATTGGTTAAAACCCCAGTAACTAAAGTTCATGACCCACATTCCACCAATTAATACCGACAGCCCAGGTAAGCTCATATAGTGTTCGTTTTCTTGTGATAAGATCATATCAAAATGCGTCGGTACTTGCTCGGTTAGCACACCCAAGCCAGCTAACACGCCTTGTCCGTCAGATACTGCATCCAGCGCTAAATAACTTAAGAACAAGCCGCCAAATACCAATAGGGTGACTTGCAGAATATCGGTAAATGCCACAGCTTTTAAGCCGCCATAAAGTGAGTACGCCACCGAAAACACCACTAAAAACATCATGCCATACAAGGCATCAACCCCAGCGACAGTTTCAATAGCAAGGCCACCGAGCCAAAGCACTGCTGTTAAATTAACAAATATGTAGACGGCCAACCAAAACACCGCCATGGTAGTTTTTACTCGGTCATCGTAACGCTGCGCTAAGTACTGTGGCATGGTATAAATTTGCTGTTTTAAAAATATCGGCAGCATGTATTTACCGACTAAAATTAGGGTAATAGCCGCCATCCATTCGTACGACGCAATCGCCAACCCCATGGCATACCCTGAGCCAGACATACCAATGATCTGCTCTGCCGAAATATTCGACGCAATCAGTGATGCACCTATCGCCCACCAAGGTAATGCTTTAGAAGCTAAAAAATAATCTTCGGTATTGGCACCTTCTTTTTTCTCACTACGGGAGATCCATAAGGCAATCGCCAGCAAGCCGAGTACGTAAGCACTAAAAACAGCAATATCTGTGCTGTGTAAACTGATATTCATGGTGTTCCTCGTTATTCTTTTTCTAATTACTAAGGTTATATTGACTAAGCTCTAAAAGCCCCTTGCACGGCTGCACAAACATACACGTCAGCCCTTAATCCGGTCTGTTTTTGGTACTCGGCTTTAACATTCTGAGTTACTGCTTCGACCAAAGCTTTTGGCATCACGGCTACCACACAACCACCAAAACCCCCGCCAGTCATTCGCGCGCCACCTTGCTCAGCAATTTGCGATTGTATTAGCGAGACTAAACAATCCATTTCAGCTGTACTGGTAGAAAAGTCATCCTTTAATGAGTCATGTGATGCATTCATCAAACGACCTAATTTACTGACATTATTTGCTTTAAGTGCATCTAATGCGTCTAAGGTTCGCTGGTTTTCGGTGATCACATGCTTTGCTCTTTTATAGTCCAACTCACTCAATTTTACCTGCTCTGACTCTAATTCAGATAAAGTCACCGCTCGTAGTGCTGGTGCATTAAAGTGTTTGGCCACTCGCTCGCATTGCTCGCGTCTTTGGTTATATTCACTCTCGACGAGGCCACGTTTTACGTTTGAATTAACAATCACAATGGCTAAGTTTTCTGGAATGGGGGCGTCTTGAAAGGTTAAATCTTGGCAATCGAGTAACATGGCATGACTATGCGCGCCCATTGCCGAAATACTCTGATCCATAATCCCGCAGTTGCAGCCAACAAATTCATTCTCGGCTTGTTGCGCGAGCTTGGCCGCTGTAAAGCCATCAATCTGCAACTTAAATAAATCTGAAAACGCTTTGATCAAAGCGACTTGCAAACTAGCAGATGAACTCAACCCCGCACCTTGAGGCACGTTACCTGAGATAACGATGTCAGTGCCTTGCAGTACAAAGCAAGCTTTTTGCAGGACATACACCACCCCAGCGACATAATTCACCCACATCAAATCAGGATTGAATAAAAGGTCTGTTAGCTCGAACTCGCATATTTGATTATCTAGATCATGCGCTAATACCCGTATTGTATTGTCATCACGCTTTGCGATGGCCACATCAGTGCCAAAGTTAATTGCAGCAGGCAGTACAAATCCCAAATTGTAATCGGTGTGGTCACCTATTAAATTCACTCGCCCAGGCGCGTGGCTTACTTGCTCGGCTTGATAGCCAAACTGCTTGGCAAAAGCCTGTTTAATCATTTCAGTACGGCACATTATTATTTCTCGCTGTAATGCGTTAAAGGCTGAGTTCTTAATCGTTCAGCGGCTTGCTCTGGAGTTAAATCACGCTGTGGCTCTGCTAACATTTCATAGCCCACCATAAACTTGCGGACACTGGCTGAGCGAAGTAAAGGCGGAAAAAAGCTCGCATGCAGAGTCCACTCTGGATGAGCTTGTCCATCAAATGGCGCGCCATGCCAGCCCATTGAGTAAGCGAACGCGCATTCAAACAAGTTGTCATATTTAATGGTCAACTCAGACAAAATAGCCGCTAAACTGAGCCCTTGCGGCTCAGTAAGTTGCGTCATAAGCTGAACCGGAAAGCGCGGTAACAATAGGGTTTCAAACGGCCATGCCGCCCAAAATGGCACCACCACCAGCCAATCATCATTAATAGCGACAATTCGTGTTTGTTGTTGAACTTCTCTGGCTACATAATCTGCGAGTAAATTCCCGCCTCGCTCTGTAAAATACTGAGCTTGCGCTTGCTGCTTTTTTTCAACCAAGGTCGGTAAAGACTGCTGCGCCCAAACTTGTCCATGAGGGTGCGGGTTTGAGCATCCCATCATCGCACCTTTGTTTTCAAACACCTGCACCCAATGATAGATTTCACCAAGTTCGGCATATTGTGCCTGCCAGGTTTGCACCACTTTATGAATTTGCTCAACCGAAAGCTGCGCCAATGTTTTGCTGTGATCTGGCGAAAAACAAATAACACGGCTCTCACCTTGCTCAGACTGCATAGTAAATAAAGGGTCGTCGCAGTGATGAACTGGCAGCTCACTGTGTAGTGCCGCGAAATCATTATTGAATACAAAGGTATTGCTGTAATTAGGGTTTTGCTCACCATTAATACGTGTATTACCAGCACACAAATAACAACTTTCATCGTACGATGCAGTTGCTAATACTTGCTGCTTTTCTGTTTGCCCCTGCCATGGTCTTTTGGCTCTATGGGGCGATACCAACACCCACTCATTGGTAAGCGGATTTAACCGCCTATGGGGGTGCTCTGTTGCATCAAATGTCATGCTTAAATCACAAAAGGATAATGTATACAAAAAATGTAAACGGTTACATTTTTTTTAGCAAGTAAATTTACTTAAAAAAATCACTCTGCTACCATCGCTCAGAATTAAGCCTTTTTTAAGCGAAAAAACATGGCCACCATTAAAGACGTTGCCCGAGAAGCCAAGGTATCTATTGCCACCGTGTCTCGCGTGATAAACCAAGATGACAAAGTAAGAGATAAAACCCGCGAGCATGTACTCACGGTGATGAAATCCTTAGGTTATCAGGTAAACGTCAATGCGCGCGCACTCTCCACACAAAAGACAGCCACACTCGGCTTAGTGGTGCCCGACATCAGCGATCCATTTTTTGCCTGCTTAGCAAAAGGCGTCGATAGCATAGCCCGTCAGCATCAAAGCCAAATACTGCTATGCACCGCCCAAAACAGTAGTGATTCAGAACAACAAGCCATTGACTCATTATTACAACGCCGTTGTGATGGCATTATTTTATATTGTACGCATTTAGCCGATAGCGCATTAATCGATATCGTAGAGCGCTATTCAAACGTGGTCGTGGTGGCACGAAATATTCCAGAAATAGCCGAGAACTGTATTTACCTAGATGATGAATTTGGTGGCCAATTGGCCGCTGAACACCTACTTGCCTTAGGCCACAGCCGTTTTGCAAGCATTATGAGTGAGCTGCCAATTCAAGATCCCAAACTCAGGCTGTCAGGGTTCAAAACGGCTTTAGATAAGCAAGCACTTACATTAACTGAAGAGCAAGTTGTTTATGGCACACCAGATCAACTCGGTGGCGAGCTGACAGTTAATAGCTTACTCAAAAATCAGCAAACTTTTACGGCACTTTTCGCCTACAACGATGCCATGGCAATCGGTGCAATTTCGGCCCTAGAAGAAGCGGGCTTTAAAGTGCCTGACGATATTTCGGTGATTGGCTTTGATGATATTTACCTTGCTCATTACAGCAGACCTAAGCTCACAACCTTACATTACCCTGTCGAAGCCATTGCAAAACACGCAGCGCTGTTAGCTATTAATAAACACACTCAGTTAGATAAAACAGCACATTCGCATCGCTATCAACCAACATTAGTCGAGCGACAATCAACGGCATTTGCGCCAACAACAGCTCCAAAACAGAGCCTAAATGAAAACCAAGTTGAGCGCCCAAATTAAACTTTAATCTATAGGCTAGCTAGCAGAAACAGAGCAACATAAAGTTTTAGGAAAGAACTACACAAAACAATTGTATATTGTATTTAAAGCACACTTTTAAAAATAAACAACACAGCTAAGATGACAACAATGAAAAATAAACCTTTTGTAATATTTAGCCTGAGCATACTCACTACACTTTTATGTCAAAGCGTTTTCGCCAAAGCGCCATGGCAAGACCATCAAGTGTTTGCCATCAATAAACAAGCCCCGCGTGCCTCTGGGTTTAGCTATCAAAGTTTAGCGGGTGCCATGCAAAATGACCCAGCTCAAAGCGATAACTATTTGCTACTTAATGGCATGTGGCAATTTCACTGGCAACGCTCTGCGATTAATCCACCAAAAGGGTTTGAACAGCCTAATTTTGATGATTCTAGCTGGGGGCAGATCCCCGTGCCGGGCAACTGGGAGGTCGAGGGCTATGGTTACCCAATTTACTTAGATGAGCGCTTTCCGTTTACCACAAAATGGCCCGATGTGCCGCTTGAATACAACCCAACAGGCTCATATCGAAAGCCTTTCACCTTGCCTGAGTCATGGCAAAATAAACAAGTATTTTTACATGTAGGCGCGGCAAAATCGTCGCTCGATGTATGGCTAAATGGTGAAAAGGTCGGTTTTAGCCAAGGCGCAAAAACCCCAGCTGAGTTTGATATTACCGAGTTTGTAAAACAAGGCGATAACTTACTTGCACTCAGGCTACGCCGTTGGAGTGACGCCAGCTACCTAGAAAGCCAAGATATGCTGAGAATTTCGGGTATTGAGCGCGACGTCTATTTATACGCCACGCCAAAACAGCATATTTTTGATTTTCATGCCAAACCACGTTTAAACAAACGCTTTGATAAAGGCACATTAGAACTTGAATTAGACGTTAAAAACTATCAAAAACATAACGCTCAGCTTACTGCAAAATTTGAGCTGCTCGACCCTAAAGCAAACCATGCAGTTGTCGCCAAAGCCACAAAAAAATTCACGGCAAACGCCCATGGTAGTGAGCAAATCAGCTTTTCAGAGCAAATAGCACATCCACAACTTTGGTCAGCGGAAATCCCAAGCCTCTACTCCCTAGTGATGAGCCTATACAATCAACAAGGTGAATTACTCGAAGTGGTGCGTGATGAAATCGGCTTTAGGCACATTGAAATTGTAAATAAGCAACTGACTATCAATGGTAAGCCCATTGTTATTCGCGGTGTTGACCGCCATGAAACCTCGCCAACCCGCGGCCACGTAGTAGATAAGGCATCAATGGAGCAAGATATTAAACTGATGAAGCAGTTTAATATCAACGCAGTGCGCTCAAGTCACTACCCAAACCACCCATATTGGTATGATTTAACCGACAAATATGGCTTGTATGTGATCGATGAAGCCAACATAGAATCACACCCGCTTGCCATTGACGAAAAAACCCAACTTGGCAATGAAATGAGTTGGTTGCCTGCACACCTTGACCGCACCCAGCGCATGTTTGAGCGTGATAAAAATCACCCTTCTATCATCATTTGGTCATTAGGCAACGAAGCCGGCCACGGCGAGGTTTTTGCCAACACCTATCAATGGTTAAAAGACAATGATGATCTGCGTGTGGTGCAATACGAACCAGCCGAGCTTGAGCATTACACCGATATCTTTGCACCTATGTATCCGTCAATCGAAAAACTGGTTAACTACGCCAGCAATAACCCAGATAGACCCGCTATTATGATTGAATACGCCCATGCTATGGGCAATTCTGTAGGTAACTTGCAAGACTATTGGAATGCCATTGAAAAATACGAAGTGCTTCAAGGGGGCTTTATTTGGGACTGGGTTGACCAATCTCTAGAATACCGCAATGAATTTGGTGAAACATATTTTGCCTATGGCAAAGACTTCCACCCGACTCTGCCAACCGATGGCAACTTTTTAAATAACGGTCTAATGAACCCAAATCGTAAGCCTCATCCGCACGCTTTTGAGGTAAAAAAGGTTTATCAACCAGTTAAATTTTCTGCGCACAATCTGCTTAAAGGACAAGTGACTGTTCAAAATAAATTCTTATTCACGGACTTAAAAAAGTATGACCTACGCTGGAAAATTGAAGCGGACGGAGCAGTCATAAAACAAGGCCATAGTGCCATGCCAAGCGTGCAGCCGAGCAAAACCGCCATACTGAATTTTGATATTCAAGGTCTTCCTGCTTACAGCGACAAAGAGTACTTTGTCACCCTGAGCATGCACGCCAGAGCACAAGAGCCGCTATTGCCGCTTGGTCATGAAATTGCTTTTGAACAATTCAAACTGCCTGTATCACAATTACAATCAAAGGCTAAAAGAACTAACAAGCCACTAAAACCAAGTTATGCACATCAAAAAGACGTGCTGATCGCTGAGGCAGCGGGCACTCAGCTTAGCTTTGACAAACGCACAGGCTGGTTGCAGCAACTTACTTTTAATAACCAAGCGATGTTAACCCAGCCACTTAAGCCAAACTTCTGGCGCGCACCAACCGACAATGACTTAGGCAACAATCTGCAAGTGCGCGCGGCCATGTGGCAAAATGCCACTGACAAACTCAAACTCACTGCCTTACAAACCAATTCATCGGGCGTGACTGCACACTATCAATCACCGGACTTTGCAGGGAGTTTGATGCTGAATTATCAGATCACAGCGCAAGGTTTTGTGCAGGTTGATTACCAGCTCAGCCTTGATGATAACCAAACCCTGCCCGACATCCCACGTGCTGGCATGCAGCTAAGCACCTTTGGTGAATATAAAAATATGTCTTGGTTAGGCCGTGGTCCGCACGAAAATTACGCCGACAGAAAAACCTCAACGCGTATATCTGTGTTCAATACGCCTGTGACCGAGCAACACCATTACTACATTCGCCCGCAAGAGAACTCTAACCGTACCGAGGTGCGCTGGATGGCACTGCAAAACGCACAAGGCGAAGGGCTGCTTGCGGTAGGCGACAAGGTATTGAATGCCAGTGCATGGCCTTACCTGCAAGCCGATATCGACTTCAACTCGGGCGATGCCAGTGCATCGGCATCAGGACTCGTACCTGTGACCACCAAGCACGCCATTGATGTGCCTGCACGCAACCTTGTCACCCTGAATATTGATCACAAGCAAATGGGTGTGGGCGGTGATACCTCATGGGGTCGCCTTGTTCACAAGCAATACCGGATTGCTGCTGAAAGTCAGCAATATCGTTTTACGCTAGCGCCGCTTTCAGGTGATAAAAAAGCAGCTGCATTAGCCCGTGAAATTAAAGCAAGTTACGGTGAATAAACCATGAAGAACCCTCTTTTAAAAACTGCAAATACACTGCTTATAGGCTTACTTAGCACATTGTTTTGCACACAAGGCCAAGCGAGCAATGAGCATTTGCAAAACACCCTAACTCGTATTGGCGAGCCAAACATGATAAAGCCCGCCGATAGGTTTGGTCACAGCCCATTTAACCCGCTATTTGATGCAGGCGCTTGGCACGGTCACTTACTGCCAAGCTCTGCCAATGAACTGGGCGGTTTTACCGGTCATGCACTCATTCAAGAAGAGTATTTAACGTATCTCGCCAAACGCTTTGACCGCTTACAGGTGTTTAAAAATGGCAAAAAGATGACACTTACAGGTAAGGTGTTGAGCGAGCCGGGCAAACTTATTCAGCATCTTAAAGCCGAAGACGTGACCGTCACCCTTACTTTGATGTTTGTTGGCCCGCGTACTTCACTGGTTGAAACTACAATAGAAAGCGACAGTCCGCTGACTTTAAAGTTTGACGGCGAACTACTCACACAATTTGATAAAAAGCGTACGCTTGAACAAGCTCACCCACAACTGCAACCCGGCCTAAAAGCAACGCCACAGGGGATCACCGTACATTTTAATCAAGTGCGTTCACCTTATAGTGTACTTACCTCGGGCAGTTCGGCCTATGTGATGAGTAAATCATTAACAACCACCACCCGCATTCAAGGGCAAGGCTACAGCAGCCAAGCGGATATCAAGGGCACAACGACGTTTTATACCCTATTCAGCCATGTTCTGAACGCACAAGAACACACCAAGGTTAAACAGCACCATCGAGCAATCCTCGAAGCGCCTAAAGAATTTATGCAGGCAAGCCAGGTCCGCTGGCAGCAGTATCTTATGCCTTTACAGCAACTAGAGCACCCTGCTCAGCAGCGCTTAATGGCCAAATCAATTGAGACCTTAATAGGTAATTGGCGCAGTCCGGCAGGTGCTATCACCACCGATACAGTTAGCCCATCGGTCACCGCGCGTTGGTTCTCGGGTAACTTAACTTGGCCTTGGGATACGTGGAAGCAAGCCTATGCGCTCAGTGACTTTCACCCTCAATTAGCCAAAGCCAATATTGATACGGTATTCAATCAACAAATACAAGATGGCGATACAGTCAGGCCACAAGATGCGGGTTTTTTACTCGACCTAATCGGCTACAACCTAAGCCCTGAGCGCGGTGGTGACAGTGGTAATTGGAATGAGCGCAATACCAAACCCAGTCTTGCCGCTTGGGCGGTATTAAAAGCCTATGAGAGCGACCAAGATAGAATATGGTTGGCAGCGCTTTATCCTAAGCTCAAAGCATATCGTGCATGGTGGCTGCGCAATCGTGACCATAACCAAAATGGCATTCCTGAGTATGGTGCAACCCTAGATAAAGCTCACAATAACGAGCAAGGTGAATTGTTATTTATTCACCAGCAGGGCAAGACAAAAACCACCAAATACGGACTTGCACACTATCGCAAACTATTAGCGCAGGGTGAGCAAGTTTTTGCCCCAGCGCAAACCGCAGCCTCGTGGGAATCAGGCCGGGATGATGCTGCCACCTTTGGCTTTATAAGCAAAGCCCAGCTTGCAGATTATGTAAAGCAAGGCGGTGATGCCGCTGATTGGCAAGTTGATTTTGCCCAAAACCGTGATAACACAGGTAAGCTACTTGGCTATTCTTTACTGCAAGAGTCAGTAGACCAAGCCAGTTACTTTTATACCGATACCCTGTATTTGGCGAAAGTCGCCAACATCCTCAACTTACCTGACGAAGCCAAGCAATTTGAAGCAGATGCAAAACAAGTAAAAAGTTACATTAATCGCTGTATGTTCGATACCAATACGGGCTTTTATTATGATATTCGCATTAACAACACACCACTTAAGAATGGCTGTGCTGGCAAGCCTATCGTCGAGCGAGGTATGGGCCCAGAGGGGTGGTCACCACTTTTTAATCGAGTAGCAACAGCCACGCAAGCGAAATTAGTTCGCGATGTGATGATGAAGCCAAAGACTTTTTACAGCAAAGTCCCCCTCGGCACAGCTGCCAAAAACAATCCGGCTTATGGCCCAAATATCTACTGGCGAGGCCGTGTATGGGTTGACCAATTTTACTTCGGAGTAAAAGGGTTACAACATTACGGCTATGTTCAAGAAGCTAAACAACTTGTAAAACGCTTTTTTACCAATGCCGATGGCTTGATGGAAAACGCCCCCATTCGTGAAAACTACAACCCAGAAACCGGAGAGCAGCAAGGTGCGCCAAACTTCTCTTGGAGTGCCGCGCATATATTTATGCTGTTGAATGAGGGATTTGCTGACGAGTAAAGTGAAAAATGGCGCTTAAAAGCGCCGTTTTTTTTAAATAAATTGTTTCATACTTCTTATTGGATTAGCCTGTAAGTTGAGGCTTACCCAAAGGCTAAAAATGCTCTGTAGTCGCAAGCCCTCCCCCATATTGCCAGTCATCAATATCTTTTAATCATGCATCCAAGGCTATCAAATACCATCTTAGAGTATTTAATTTCAACTGATAATGAGTTGATATAAAGAATCAGTTCATAGTCCCTATTGAGAATAAGCTTTCTGTTGGCTTAGTACCAATTGCTTCAACCTTATAAAATGGATTCAAATACCATATAAAGCCTTGGTCCCCACATCATCATGGCTGCAGCGATTACACATATTAACGTGATCACGGCTGCAATAGCAGTTGTCACCGCGGCCAACCATTTTACGTTTTCGGTTTTACTGCGCTTAGCCCAAAAGATAAGCTCAGCAAACAACATAGGCAATAAGTATCAAGCAAAAGATATTGTCAGATCCATTGGGCCATCAAGATTATTGTTATTGCCGTTTTGGCCTTGGTTAACTAAATACCAGCCCATTAAAAATAAACGAAAAGTCCATACGCCATTCACTAAAATAAAGGCATGTACCGCCCAGCGCTGATGCTGAATAAATTGCTTTTTAACTGCCGTTTTCCAAGCAAAGAATATCACGACTAATATAAGTACGCCGTTTAGTGTGATACCTAACGCACCTATATCACTAAAGCGAATACCAGCCCCCCAAGTTAAATACAGTCCCGTGACGGCACCAGACAGCCCTAAAGCAAAAAATACTCGCCCATTCCAGCGATGAAACTTAGGATAGGTTTTGCGTATTTTTGGAATAATTTGAAGCAGGCCACTACTCGCCATAATCGCGGCTGGTAAAATATGACTAAAAAATATGATGGAATCAAAACCTGCACTGGTATCAAACCCTCTTGCAGGAGAGATTTCATCTGCCTGATGCACGGCCCCAATTAATAAAGGGATGGCGTATAAACTGAGAATATAAACGGCAAACGCCCATTGACCGACTAATACAATACTGACCCAACTAGTCACGGCCTTTTTAAGTGCTGAATCGGCTGACATACCCCAGATATTTTTTTGATTAACGGTTAGCTGCTCCATAACAAGCTCCTTACTCTAATGTTGATGTAAGCAGCTTGGCATTGATGCGAAATTGGATCGCTCCGAATTTTAAAATCGGCCTATGATTTTAGCGGTTTACGCTTTTTAAATTTTGATAAGTAGAATCTAATGTATATGTAACAACATGAAACTAAAGCTAACTTTTTTGCTTTTCCAATTATCAAGAAAAATACGACACGCTTTCTTACAAACGCGTAATTGAGACAGAGCTAGCTATTAGATAAACTCTATTTTGTTACTTTGGAGCGCCCCTGATGACTTTATCAAACATTTATTCCGTCCAACTTATCGTGGCATTAACCTGCTTACTCGCCCAGTTATGGGTGAAAAACAAGCATACGACGCATATTTTATTTGCGGTATTTTGTGGCTCGGTTGCCATGGGAGTGATGCAAACGCTATCCGCTGATAGCTTGGGCGCTTATCAATATTTGGTCGGGTTAGGCGCTTGTGCAACTTGCAACTGTTATTGGTTGTTTGTGCGCAGTTATTTTAGAGGGAATAATGCCATCAGTGTGCAGCATATCGCACTTGCCATTGGCATTGCTGTGTTAATCATGATGAGCAAAGGCTATTTGTTTGTCACTGAACTGTGGCAGATAGAATCAAGCAGTTTGAGTTTTGTGAAATATACGCTCACAGAAATCACTATTTTGCTGTCTTCTGCAATTATTGTTTTATCTATATGGGAAGCATTTAGAGGGTTTAATAAAGCCTCTCAGACTCAACAAAAACAGCGTGTGTTTTATTTGTGTGCCATCATTTCTGCGGTACTTATTAGTAAAGTCGCCAAAGGCTTTTTCATAGACACGCCGCATATTAAAGAAGCCATCATCGCCAGTATCACTATTTTTATGTTGCTAGTTACACAAACACTGATGTTTTGGCGTTTTAAATCTAGCTCTAGTCATATTCTAACTAACTCAATAGACAAAACGAAAGTAAGTGCTTTCAAACCAAAGTCAAATGAAGCACAAATAGAAGCGAGCTCTTTGGCAATGCAAACCGAAGAGTCGCAAGACATTGAGTTGAAAAACACCATTCAACAGTTATTGATAGGCCAAAAGCTATATCTACAAGCAAATCTAAAAGTAGGTGATTTAGCCAAGCAACTCGATTTACCTGAGTATAAGGTCAGCCGAGTACTAAAAGAGGGGTTCGGTGCTCGAAACTTTAACCATTACATAAATCAACTTCGGATCGAGCATGCTAAACAGCTTCTCTCTGAGTGTGATAAATCGCATTGGCCGGTGTTAGTGATTGGCCTAGAAAGTGGCTTTGCATCGGTCGGGCCGTTTACTCGCGCTTTCAAGCAATTTACAGGATCAACGCCTAACCAATACAGGCAGCAATTTAGCCTTAATAAAGCTCAGGTCGCTTAGCGACCTGAAGCAAACTTTTGGTTAACCCAAAGTGCGAGAAGGATAATACCCCCCCCTATCGCAAGCCTGATTAAATCAGCATCTCGGTTCCAAATAACTAGGTTAACCAGTATACCCGCGGGAATAAGCACATTATTCATCACTGCAAGTGCGCCAACATCTACTAAGGTTGCGCCCTTATTCCATGCAAAATAACCAAAGCCCGAGGCGACCAAGCCAAGATAAATTAATATACCCCACTGAGTGCTAGTCGTTGGTAGCTTGTCTGTATTGCCAAACAATAAAAAGAACAATAAAGACACCACGAATGCACCGACAAAAAACCAGCCAAACACGGTTTTGTGGTCAAGCGCACTATCTTGCATTAAACGCTTATAGGTCACTTGCCCTGTAGCGAAACAAAGGTTAGCGCCTTGCACCAGCAATAATCCAAATAAGAACTCACCATCCAGATTTTCATAACGAATGGCGACCGCACCTATTACGGCTATCACCGCAACCAGTAGATATTTGCCGTTAAACTGCCTATCTAACACATCATTGAGTAAGGTGATATAAACCGGCGTCATAACAGTAAACAGCAACACCTCAGGCACGCTCAAAAACAAAAATGAGTGATAGTAAAACCCGTACATTAAACCGAGTTGCACACCCCCAATAGCCATTAATTTAAAAATGAGATCTTTAGGAATACATGCACGAATTAAAAAAGGGATAAACACGCAAGTTGCAAGCGCCACTCGGCTAAAAGCGCTAAACCAAGCATCAACTTGCCCTGCCAAATACACGCCAATTAAACTAAAAGAAAACGCCCACAAACAGGTTACAAAGGCTAAATACCCCATAAAATTATCTCTTGCTGTGTTTGCTTCATTGTAAATAACTTTTCTCAGTTTCAACACAATTGTTTACAAATCAATGTTTATAACTTGCTGTATAACAGTTACTTTGTGCGCGAAATAATAACAAAGGAATATTATGCGCCTGTTTAAAACACTCTTTTATACCTCATCATTATTTGTAATTAGCTTGCCTTTGCTTTCGATGCCACTTATGGCAAGTGCTCACTCAGTCGACCGCTTTATGCAAACAGTTATGCAGGAGAAAAAAATCCCAGGTGCACAGGTTGCTGTAATTAAAGGGGACAAAATCGTTTTTAAAAACAGTTATGGTATTACTGATGTTGAAACAAAAAATGCAGTAACCGATGCAAATTTATTTCAAATTAACTCGATGACAAAAGCATTTACGGGCGTTGCAATCATGCAACTTGTTGAAGCAGGAAAGCTACAACTTGACGATTCTGCAGGACAGCACCTATCTGAATTACCTGAGCATTGGAAACCGATAAAGATTAAGCATCTGCTTGCTCATACATCTGGTTTACCTATGGTACTTACAGGCCGTTTACTCGATTTAATTGTGCTTAATGATTTACAAGCCTCTTGGCAAAAAGCGAAAACTTTGCCCATGCTATTTAAAGAGAATACGCAATTTAACTATAACTAAACAGGTTATATGCTGCTTGGCAAAATTATTGATAAATATCAGCCTCAAGGGTTTCAAAACTTTATTATCACAGGGCAACTTGCCCAGGCAGGGATGACAAAAACAGCTAGTGCCGCATTCAACAGCACAGTAAAAACGAACGCTCAACTTATTCCGCAATATTTCTATAATAATCGACATCACGTTTTACATGCTGAATACGAAGCTATGCTTCAAACTGCAGCGGAAATGAGTAGTAATGCAGAGGAACTTGCGAGTTACCTAATCAGCCTGAAATCTAAGAAGTTGGTTCAAAACCTAAGCACACTTTGGACACCTGTAACCCTCGCTGATGGTAAAACTCGCTCAATTGGCCCCATAGAAACAGGTTATGCTATGGGCTGGCAAGTCATTGAAAGAGAGCATCACCCTGCTGTAAGTTCAAGTGGTGGTAATGCAGTAAGCATGGTTATATACCCAAAAGATGATGTTGCTGTTGTTGTTTTAAAAACTTAATTGGCGCAAACCCAGTTCTCTTCGCAGACAAAATCGCTTCACAGTACATATCTGATTTCAAGCTGTAAGCTAATAAATAAGCCACACTCATATCACTGTGGCTTTCAAATTTTACTTTTAAAAGAATTTATATAAATACGAGCGTATGCTGATTGAAGTTCGGTAAGACACCAACAAGCTCAGAGTCAGGAACGCCAAACCACCTTGCTAAGGTTGCAAAATATTGTTCGTTGGCTATTTTAGACTAAGCCGATCACCGCGCAAATTTCTGGGCCCACTGAGAGGCTAAGTCAGCAACTTACCATACAAGTCGCCACCGCTTGACAATAGATTAAAATAGGCTCGGTAACCGGTCGCTCTTCATCATTGAATTACTGCCAAGCCTGAGTTTTAGTTAGATCTTCTTCAATATGCACTTCACGTTTTGTTGTGAGATGAAATCTTGTAACATATTAAAAATAAAGTTCACCCATGAGATAGGTACCTTAAATATGGCAAACATGTCCACAGTATGGTTCAAGTTTTTGATTTAAAATATCGACACAATTCATCCAAGATATACGCATCTTAGAGATAAAGCGTACCTTAGACCTTGATGGCTATAAAATCGAAATCATTAGGCTTTCTGAGGTTGATCACTAACTAGTTTTCAATAAATAAATTTATTTAAGCCTTTTTCGCGCCTGTGTCTGGTACATTACGTGGTGGTTACTCAAGCTCTTTGGTTACATGTAAAGCTCAAGTTTAAAAAGAGGTAAGCCATGTTATTAAAACAACTTCGTGTTCAAAAAGGGTGGTCCCAAGAGACTTTGGCCGAAAAAAGTAAGATAAGTGTTCGTACTATACAACGTATCGAAAAAGGCAAACGCGCAAACCTCGAGACGCTCAAGGATATTGCGTACGCACCAGATGTTGAAGTAATTACGCTCACTCAAGAAAATAAATTGATCGTTACTTTGAACAAAGAGCAAAAGTTATTTATTTCTTCCTTAATCTATTTTGCTGTAGTCATGCTGTCTTTAATGGTTATCAATATCACTTCCACAAAAAGTGAAAATTGGGTTTGGTGGATATTCCTAGGTGGTAGTTTATATCTTTTATTCGAAGGGCTAGAAGTTTTTGGTGTCTTCAAAGCATTAGAAGATGAAGAAGAAAACACCTAAGTTTGACTACTTATTTTTCATTATAAAAACCACCTAGCGAGACAACTTGCTAGGTGGTCCTGGGCAGTTATTTTCAAATGTGAATATGCTTCAAATCAAAAGTCACATTTAAGTAACTTCATCGGTTTGTCTGCTGCCATAACACACCCTCTCGTTTCATCCGATGCAGCCTTACATTGCTTCAACATATCAGATTTACTTGGTGCATTTTCTTTTAAAACTGATTTAGCATGGGCGACAACTTTATCGCACTCACTCTCTGGTACAGATTCAGCCTTAGAGCATGCTGTTAGTAAAAAACCACAAAAAGAAAGAACTGCTAACGTGCTGATTGATTTCATATCTGTACCCTACATTCATGAATATAACGAGTATAGTTGGAAATCTCCAAGTCGCTAAAAATTATTATACCAACCCTAATTCAGCGACCTATTTTGAGGCAAAAAAAACTTGTCGATACACCGCTTTCGCATCCTGCTACCGCTGAAGTACCTACATCCATGTAGGCAAGGCGAAAGGTTTCATATTTAGTTATTCTAGATAGGAAGCTTTTAACGAAACTAGTGTAATTTCAGTCCCTCACAATGCATGAGTATTATTAGAGATTATTATTACTACTATCTGAATATCTAAAGTTCTCCCCTCTCATCACACTAAATTGTTACCGGATTTGTATTTGGCTAGTAATCAGTAACGGGCCCCTTTATGCTCAATTAACCGTCACTTTATCCAAGGTTGGTTATGTCTAAACTATCTTTCGGGCTGCTAACAAGCAGTTTTATTGTTTTGCTTTTTCAGACGAGTATTGCTTACTCGCAAGAAAGAGAACAACGTTCACCGCCACGTAAACTCACGACAGAGCAAGCTCGGGTTGCAGCCAATAACTATCAAAAATACTGCGCGTTGTGTCATGGTGAAAACCGCGAAGGTCATAAAAACGATCATGCGCCATCGCTTCGCAGTAAAAGCCTGATGGAGTCAGGCGTGGCACATCAAATCTTAAGACCCATGCAATATGGACGAGAAGGAACGGCTATGGGCGGTTACTTAGATGAAGTAGGCGGCCCTATGACACTTGCTGAAACCTGGGATTTAACTTATTGGCTTTTTGAACAGGCAGGTTACGACAGGCTTAAATTTTCAACTAACCCAGTAAAGGGAGATATAAAACGTGGTGAAACTGTTTACCAAAAAGAATGTGCAAGCTGTCATGGTAAACAAGGTGAAGGCATTAATGCACCTGCACTGATGAATCAGTCAGCCCTTGCCCATAATACCGATGAGTTTATTCGCTATGCCATTCAAGAGGGTCGACAAGACACGCCTATGCAAGCATTCAAAAATAAGCTACCACCAGCTGATATTAACAATATCACCGCGTTTTTACGTAGTAAATCAATGGGGCTAGTCGAAGAAAAACCAGTCCTTAGAGCTCTACCAGAGCCTAAAGATTATATTGTTAACAAAGCGGGAGAAGACCCTAACTTTGATTTGAAAGATGACATGTATGTACTTTCAAAAGATCTCAATGAAGCACTGAATACAAAAAAACGCATGGTATTGCTAGACACTCGCGTAACCTCAGTATGGCAAACAGCACATATAGAAGGCGCAATTCCCTTTCCTTATTATGCTGATTTAGATGAAACGGTTGCTGGAATTCCCAAAGACGTGCAAATAGTCGCCTATTGCTCTTGCCCTCGCGCCGCAGCCGATCACACCATAAATCTCCTTCGCGCCAGAGGTTACACTCGCACAGCCGTATTGTGGGAAGGTATTTTCGGCTGGATGCACTTAGGCTACCCAGTAAGACGAGGCGATATTAGCGGATTAAATGATTAAACTTTGATTGTTAC
>Ga0209992_10000942_pt1 | contig 34434 bp, 25 predicted proteins | sample 2SBtaG_2_FD_182564 | JGI IMG/M metagenome (GOLD analysis project Ga0209992, IMG submission 182564) | Deep subsurface microbial communities from Kolumbo volcano to uncover new lineages of life (NeLLi) - 2SBTROV12_ACTIVE470 metaG (SPAdes)... | ecosystem: Environmental > Aquatic > Marine >...
CAAATACGGAGTGGCGCTCCCTGCCGCACCAATCCGGCAAGCGAGTACGGTACTCGCCCAGATTCCAACCCTAGGTGGAGCTCCGGTTCCTGATCAGAATTCCGGAGCGGTTCCAAGTTGCTACTAGGGAATCCACATTCACCGAATGGCCGTGCCGCGTTGCTGTTGACCGGGAGTTCGGCTCGCTCGGTTGCCTCGGCAGGCCCAGGAATGGATTCATACGATGCTTGGGCCCTCAGGTAGTGGCGCACTTGTCTGCCGGAATGGTGCGGCAGGGAGCGCCACTCCGTATCGGTTAGGCACACTTCGCCGGGCCGCGTGTGTTCAAGGATTGCACGGGCGAAGATCTCGACCGGCTTTTGTGTGGGGTGAATCCCATCCTGTTGGCCGACCTGGTCTATCTGCCAGACCGTTGTGGCGTTGGGCGAGGGCCGTCGCGCCTTGTCGGGCATCTTGCCTTTGGGCCATCCGTAGAAGCAGGGCTCGTGCTGCCACATGAAGTGGGACCGGGTGAGCACGGCGCGGGACTTCACCCAGATGATCTGCTGGTGCACGAGCAGTCCTGCCGCTTCCCACGCTTGTTCGACAAGGGCCTGACGCTTGTGTGCATGCCACTGGTACACGGGAACGTCTTCGCGGCAGTGGGATAGCGCCACTTCAAGGAAGCCCTGGAAGAAAGCCAGCCCAGAGGTCGGGTCGGTGTAATCGTCCCAGTGCTTGTCGCGTGTCTGCGGGGAGTTCGCCCAGGACTGGGGATGGTTGCCACCCTGGTAGTCCACGAGGTACGGCGGGTCGGTCGCGAGGAGCGACGCCTTCGAATCCCCCATCAACCGAGCAATGCCTTCTGCGTTTGTGCTGTCGCCGCAGAGGATGCGGTGGTCGCCGAGGATCCAGCAGTCTCCCGCTCTTGTGATGGGATCCTCGGGCGGCTCCTCGGGCCCAGGATCTTCCACCTCGCCCTTGGCCTGTGCTTCAAGTTCGGCGAGCAGGGCGTCCACGTCGGTCTCCTCAAAGCCAACGCCATCCAGCTCACCACCCGTACGGAGCTCTTTCAGGAGCTGAGCAAGAACGGGCTGATCCCATTCCGCGAGCTCAGCCGTCCTGTTCAGTGCGATGCCGAGTGCAGTGGCCTCGAGGTCGTCGACGTCCAGCTTGACCACGTCGCAAGCCTCGTAGCCCAGCTGCTTCATGACCGCGAGGCGTCCGTTGCCAGCGATCACGCGGCCAGTTTTCTCCTGGACGATTAGCGGCTCAGCCTGCCCGAATCGCTCAAGGCTGGCGCGGATAGATGCGAGGTTGACCTCGTCGTGCGCCCGCGCATTTGCGGGATCGAGGTGCAGCGAATCCAGTGCAACTCTCTGGATCTCAAGTCGAGCCCCCTCCGGGGCAGTTGTCGATACATATTCCAAGACAGACTCCTGGTGAGGAGGAAAGGCCTGACTTGGAATTGAGCTTGGAGTTGGCTCAGGCCGCGGTGCTTAGCTTGTAGCGCACGGGCGGGTGGAACACAACTGCGCTCGTCCCCGCAAACTGCGCGTGAATTGCTATGGGGAACTAGCGGTGAACCATCGGTGAACTTGGAAGGCGTGGTTCACCGCGAGTGCATGGGCATCCACCAGAGCGCATAACGCGCAAGCAGCAAACCACGTGGGGTAACGCGCTCAGAGGCCGTTCACTGTGCGCGGATGAGCCCGAAGCCACGAATTCGGTGTACCAAGGGGGACGGTTGGACAACCCCAGTCACCCGCATGGTGAATCCCAGTGGGCGCCACTGGGCTGACTATCAGAACCCGCTCGACGCGCCAGCTCAGGAGAGAGATCGAAGAAACACCGTTTTCGCAGGCTCTGGCGGGGTGAGGTAGAATTCAACTTGCGAGACTGGGCTAACCACATAGGGTCGGTGGTAGCCCACTTTTCATTTCCGATACAAAAAGAGAGGTTCTCGCAATGCCTGTCACACTCGCTCGCTACCCCCTCGCTCGTACGAAGACTTCGGGTTTCTCATCTCGCGCCTGCCGTCTTTCTATCGGCCTTGCCTTGCTCGCCTCGCTGACTCCCGAGGTGACGGCCCAAGACCCGCCTACGCTGAACGATCTGGCCCTCAGGCACTCACCCTCCGTAGGTCGGGCGTTCACTTCCACCCAGAATGGGAAGTGGCTGTTTCACAGCGAGGGTGGAACCATGGTGTTCATCAAGGCAAACGCTACCAACACGAGCATTAGCGAACCCGATTACCGGTCGCAAAACGGATACAAACGCGTTGGAATCGGCAACGAGGAAGTTCTCGTCGCCAAGATGATGCTGGATCCTGCAGCGGACCAGATTCCAGGCGACTTGAGCGTAAACGTCGGCAACCTCCTCTACATGGCCTGCGGCCGGGACGGATTCTGGATCATGGAAGCCGACGTGGATCAGAACGCGACCAATGGCGCCTGGCGAGTGGACGACTCGGGCAACCTTGATCCGAGCACTCAGAAGTCTCGTCGCTGGTGTGCCGACGTGGATTTTTGCCGTATAGACGGCGTGGACTATGCACTGGCCCTCTTCACCAAGAAAGGGGCCTCGGTGTTGCGCATCTACGACCTATCCAAGGTTCGCAACGTCGCCTATACGGGCCTCCCCATCACGGCCGACCTCCAGGTCGTTCTCAACAACAACTCCTATGCGCCGGTAAATTCGTCTCCAGAAAGCTACTCCCGACCTGTAGCCCTTGCGCTTGCCGTGGACCAGGAGGAAGATGTCGCGGGGAAAGAGAATGCGATGATCTATGTGGCCATGGGACCCCATGGGTTGATCCGGGTGGAGGTGAAAGCCAACCCGGACACCGGATCCACCGAGCCCCTCGTGGCCGTGAAAACTGACGGTCCCGCATTTGGGTCGGGCTCCGTTTACAACGGGAATCCAGGCCTGGCACCTAACCCCCAAGACGTGGCCGACGGCCTGTACGGCAACTTCGTCATCCGGTCCGATTGGGTGTTCCGAGCCCCGACTCAGGTGGTGGAGCGCAACGAAGCTCCTATGTTCGTGGATGTTGCCGTGTTTGATGGGCTTGACGAGACCGGCGTCCCCGTGCATCAGCTATTCGTGGCCGTGGATCACCTCTTCTGGCTGGTATTCGACCTGAAGAACCAGACCTTCGGGCCTTCCATGCCCATTTTGCACCACGAGGGGGACATGTGGTCCTACACATCCGTCAACGGAGCGGGGCCCGTGCCCGTCGTCACTCCGCTAGACCCCTCCCCCGGCTGGAATGGTGCCCAGGAGGTGGGCTTCGCCCGTTCCCTGGCAATCGTGGACACGACTGAAGAGGGGCCCCTGCTGGTAGTCACGGGACCCGATCGGTCGATTCTGCGCCACTTCTCGGCAACCGCCCACGAGGCCGTGGGTTTCGACGAGCACCTTGAGCCCGGCCGCTCTTGGACAAGGATGCCCGCCACCCATCGGACCTATCTGTACCGCATCAAACCAACGTACCCCGATCCAGACTTCAACACCGAGGGTGCGTTTGACGAAGGAGGCAGTGAACTCTATGTGCCCCCCGACCAAGACGGGTTGGGGTTGACCTCGGGTGCCTACCTGGCCGTATTCAATTCATCTTTCATTGTGGATCCGAACAAGGTGGATAATCCTCCGGCGATTGGGCTTGCTCGCATGTTCCTTCCTTGGTCCTCAACTGGAACCACCCAAGCCTTCAAGCGGCCAGTGGCGAGCTTTCGTGGCCGCATGGCCTTCAACATCGGCTCTAGCATTTTGGATCCTAACTTGCTTCTGACTGCCGGAAACGACGCGGGACTTCCTCAGGATGGGTTTGTGGTGATGGGCAAGGACCCCGCGACGGGCGGCTACGACGTCAAGGTCTACGACCAACTGCCTCCGGGTACTGACCGGCGAGGGTCGGGACGCACTCTTTCGGAACCGGATATGCAGTGGATCGACCCCGTGGACCCGTTGGGCGAGTCTCAGTACATGTGGACGAGCGGGATATGGGAGGGCGCCACCCCGGCGGATGACATCGCTGGGTTCAAGTTGATGCACATTACGGTCCCGGGACTTGATGCATTCGGGAACACTCCTGTTCAGGACTGGCATGGGTACATTGAACCACCGTTGAACAGGTTTGGAGGCACCGGGAGGGTGTACTACCAAGCTGGTTCAATGAGCCGAGAATTCGACGCCGATCAAGCTCTGGGGAATGATCGCCTGTTCGGGACATGGCAGAGTACGCCGGAGGGCTTGGTGGTTCTAGATAGTCAAAAGGTCCTTACCGTCTTCGGAGATCCGAACAACCACTTCAAGAGCTTCGACTCGAATGGGTGGTCGAGCAATGAGATGAGGGTCCTGGTCACGCACCCAGAATTCAACAACATGCCCGACGGCACTCAGGCAACGACAGAGTTTTGGACGAAATTCCAACAAAACCCCGACCGCCCGGACTTGGCTCAGGCATGGCCAGCCAAGCTGATCGAGCTGCCCGCCGAAAACTATGTCCTTGCTGTCCCCTGTGGCCAGATTCACGCAGATCCGGCATGGCGGATCTACGACCCCGCTATCAATCCGGGTGCGGATGACTGGGACCCCGATGACCAGTCACTTTGGCAGACTGGGTTTACGCACGGGTTTGTCCAGTTCTGGGAGATGAAGGAGGATCTCGTCAACGATCCGGGGAACTACTGGCCAGCAACGACGGCAGACAATCATGCAACTGGCGTCTCACCCCTGGCCAAGATTGTCGTACCTGATGCGAATACGAGCATTGGCACAATTGCAGCGGTGACGATGACGCATAACGAATCTCCTGAGACCTACTTGTTCTGCGCCGACTTCGGCGGACACCTTTACGTGTACTCCATCACCGACATTACAAGCAACCCTGGCGTCCACGTCGCCGTGGACAATGCAACCAAGCTCGTTGCCACGTGGGACAGCAAGCCCAATCTGTTTGACGACATCCCCTCGCTGATCTTTGACATTGCGATCGACTACCGGGGATCGAATAAGGCCAAGATCTACGTGACGAGTCCGCGTGTGGGTGTGCAGGTTCTTGAATTCCAGGTCAACCCTAACGCAACAAGTGCTCCTCCGACGCTGGTGTATGAGTCCCTAATCCAAAGCTCTGGCTGGACCACAGGAGTGGATCTCCGAGTTAACGCTGACGGCGAGTCGCCTCACCTGCTAGTGAGCGAATATGGTGGGGGCTTCAGTGTCTTCAAGGAGGCTCCCTGATGGAGAAGTCCCTGAGGGAGAGGCCGGAACGCCTCGAAACTGGGGAAGGGAGCGCGGCCCTGAGTTCAGCAGCCCAGAAACGCCGGAGCGATGCCACGCGGTGGCGGAACCGATGTGGGTCCTTACGCGCCATTCCCCGATCATTGGTTGTTCTCGTTTTCGGTACCGTGACCGCATTTAGCTCCCTTGCTCAGGACTTCGGAAATCCAGAAATAATCGATTCAGGCCAAGTCTATCTTAGCGCCGTTTTTCCGGCAGACCTGGATGGGGACGGCGACGTGGACGTGTTGTCAGCGACTAGAATTAACGACAGGATCGCGTGGTACGAAAACGTGGGGATGGGCAATGGAATTGGAGGAGGGGCATTCTCGGCGTACAAATTCATTTCCTCGGCGGCGAACTCCCCGACATCTCTCTTCGCAGCGGACCTCGATGGCGACGGGGATGCCGATGTGCTTTCGGCCTCAACGGACGGCAAGATCGCTTGGTATGAGAACAACGGGTGGGCGGGGTTCGGCTCCATTCAGGTGATCACGTCCAAGGCCCCTGGGGCCGTCAGTGTCCACGCCATCGACCTGGATGGGGATGGGGATTCCGACGTGCTCTCCGCGTCGCAGACCGACAACATGATTGCATGGTATGAGAACCTTGGGGGTGGTGCGTTTGGATCGCTGCAGGTGATCACTGTGACTGCGGTCGCTGCTAATACGGTCTATGCGGCTGACCTCGATGGCGACGGCGACGCGGATGTCCTCTCAGCGTCAAATGGAGACGATAAGATCGCTTGGTACGAGAACCAGGGAAGCGGGTCGTTTGGCCCACCGCGTGTCATCACGCTGGACGCGGACAGCGCCATGTCAGTCTACGCGGCTGACCTAGATGGGGACGGCGACGCAGATGTGGTTTCGGCGTCGTTCTTTGACTACAAGATCGCGTGGTACGAGAACTTGGGTGGAGGGTCTTTCGGCTCCCAACGGATCCTCACCACGCAGGCGAAGGGCGCCGCGGCCGTCCATGCCGAGGACCTGGATGGGGACGGTGACATGGACGTCCTGTCCGCGTCCTGTCTTGACGACAAGCTCGCCTGGTACGAGAACCTGGGGGCCGGGTCCTTCGGCCCCCAGCAGGTGATTTCCAATAGGCAATGGGACTGCCCAGATTCCGTGTATGCAACTGACCTGACAGGCAACGGAATGCCGGATCTTCTAGTGGCCTTGGGGGGGATCGGCGACATCGTCTGGTACCCCACCCTGATGCGCGACTGCAATGGCAACGGCGTCCTAGACCCCATCGACATCGCAAACGGCACCAGTCAAGACTGTGACGCCAACGGGATACCGGACGAATGTGACCTGACCGACGATCCCAGCAGCGACTGGAACGGCGACGGCTTCATCGACGAGTGCTTCGGACCCTACTACTGCGAGGCCAACATCAACTCCACTGGCCAGATCGCGTACATGGCCCTGAGCGGAACGCCGGTCATGGCGGACAACAACTTCAGATTGATTGCCCGAGACCTGCCAAATCAAGAGTTCGGCTACTTCCTGACCAGCGCCAGCCCAGGATTCATACCCAACTTCGGCGGCAGCTCAGGAAACCTCTGCCTGGGGGCGCCAGTCCGCCGTTTTGTCAAACCGCCCAAGGGCCGCATACTGAACTCCGGCTCCAACGGGCAGTTCCGTCTCAAGGTCGACCTGACCAACCTGCCCAATGGCGTTGTCTTCATGCCGGGTCAGACGTGGTACTTCCAGGCCTGGTACCGGGATGGGATCACTTCGAACACTTCACGGCCGACCGCAGTGATGTGGCGGTAGGAACGCGTGGCACCAACATGGTTCACCCCGAGTTCGATTCGTTGATCCTGGTAATTTCGCTTTTCGGTTGAGACCGGTACCAAGCCCGACGCCTCTGCGAACCGAGACATGCCCCGGCGGTACCGGAAAGCCCGTTTGCTCTCTCTCCCAAGAGTTCGCAAAAGCGTTTGGGTCGGGGAGCCACTGCCTTCGCTGGAGGCAACTGGGGGCGCGGGGTGGTTGGCGCTCTCGTAGGTGGCAGTTGACGCAAGTCCCCCACGCGGAGGAGTTTGCGCAGTCTTCCTGTGTCCCTGTTCGGCTCAGGGAGAGTCGATGGACACCACGAAACAGGGGTGGTTGGATCGAGACCGAGCCAACCTGAGTCGCGAACTCTCTGTGGAGAGGAGAGAGGTCGAAGTGTGGTGGTTTACCATCAGCGCTGGGTCGTTGAACATGACCTCCATTGAGTTGCGCACTGGGCGTGCGACATGCAGTAGCTGCCCTTGGATTCGGTACCGAGAGACAACATGGCCAAAAAGAGATTTGAAAGACACCGACAGGCTTGGACTCCTGCAGAGATCGGGAAGCTTCGCCTCATGGCGGGCAAGGGCATGAGTCTCAAGACGATCGCGACCGCGCTCACCCGGAGCGAAGAGTCAGTGAAGAAGCAAGCCAAGATCGAGAAGCTAAAAATCACCAAGGCGCGCTAGCTCGGGGGTCGTGCTGTCCAGATACTCGATGGTGCATCAGGGCGTGGTGTCCATGAATTCAGCCGCGTCAATTCGCCTGTGATTCCGGTCGAACTGGGGCATGTATCCTGGTGGGAAGCGGTTGCCATCCCTCCAGGATAGACGTTCTGATTCCGCTGTGATCACGGGCATACCGAAGCGACCGAGTGTTCGGACCCCACGGCCGAAATGCTCGAATAAAACACCATAAACGGCGCGTTTGTGGCATGGTGAAACCTAGTCGGCCGTTGCCCAGAGACAACGAGGAGGTGAATCATGGGAGGCAAGACCGTTTACGATGCAGCACGCGACCTCATTAGGCACGACTTCTCGGGCGACATCAGCCTGGACAGCGTTCTTGCCGCCATCGAACGAGCCAAGGCGATCCCCGCGGTAGGTGATCGAACTCGATCTCTCGTCGACCTAAGGAACGGTGAAGTGTGCATGTCGCAGGCGGATCTGAAGCGCCTGACGGAGATGATAGAAGCGGACTCATCGAATCGCATTCGCGGCCGCATGGCGTTTCTGGCTGATGATCCGATGAACACTGCGCTCTCGATGCTCTATTGCCTGTTTCTAAAGCACTTCCGCGTAGGCGGAGTCTTCTCCACCGAAGCAGCCGCCAACGACTGGCTCGACGAAGACTGAAACCCGCCCCCCCCCTCGTCGACTGACAATCCGAGACGCGGGCTTCCGGCGAAGACAGATGCGGGCCCGCCCGGCCCCAAACCCGCCCCTGCAGCGAGTGCCGATGGGGCCCCGCTCTTGGCCGCTGATCGAAGGCACTTTGTGTTTCCAGCGCCTCTCACGAATCACTTTCCGCGTTGTGAGCATTCCCTGGCCCCAGCCGTCCGCTCACGATTGGGTCTCAGCGACTGTGAGTCTTCCCGCGTTCTCAAACGCGTTAGCTAGGCGCCGGACCAAGTACCAACCGGCGGCGAGGCCCACAGCGCTCGCAGTCAGGAAGACAGGTGCGACCCATGCCGCCGCAGGTTCAAGGAGCGTCGACGGGCCGGCACTGGAGGGGTGGCTCGAAGGGTTGGGGAGTTCCCGGAGTAGCAGACCCATGAGGTTGGTTTGATGGAGTACGACAAGGAGCAGTCCGCACAATTCTGTAGGGACGTAGATCCAGGTACGTACACGTCGCAGCGCGGGGGTCTCGGTAGAGTTCAGAGCAGCGAGTGTCGATGGAATTGCCACGATCCCAACGCCCAGGAATAGACCGGAGATTCGATCACAAACGGGCCACAGGTACCCGGTAACACCCAATGCCGCTGCAGAGAACCAGGCAATTGGTATCAGGTAGTGGACCCAGTGCGGCCTTCGAATCGAGCGCAGCATGACCCATGCGGCGAGGGCGCAGGAAGCAACGCACAGATCGAACAGAGGAATGCTCACACCGCCGTAGGAAACGGCAAGGCCTGCGCTGGCCATCGAAGTGATGAGGAGTCGAGTCGCGAGCTTGCCCCTCCTCTGCGGGTCATTGCGGGCCCGCACGAGACGAATCGCATGGGCCCCGATTAGCCCTGCGAGAAGAGTGGCGGCGAGTGCCCATGCCCAACCGTCGATCAGCGGCGAGTTCGTACCCCGCTCCCGGAGCCAAGCAGGTGCCTCCCAGCCCTGGTTCTTCGCCTGCGAGTGGAGAGCTCGAACATCTCTCGCAGGGGGCTGGTGTCGCTCCAAGTGCCCCAGCGCGAAGTCACGGATCCGCGGACTCTGCGTGGTACTGGCGAGCAGATGCGTGAACAGATCGTGCGGCGCCGACCTGAAGAGCGCCTGGGATTCGGAGTCGAGTGCCCTCTCGTCCCCAGCCAACAGTCTAGCGAGGGGGATGAAATACCCGTGAGAGCTGACTGCCCAATCCTCTGGGTCGACGGCACCCTCGAATTGGCGCAATGCGGCAAGGGCGTCCGGCTCGACTGGGAGGACTGAGGCGAGTTGCCACTCTCCGTTGCCGGGTGGGAGCTCCCATTGCCCGACGTTTGCGGGGGTCGATGGGTTAGCGGTCAGGATGAAGCGGCGCGAGAGAGCGTGTCTCCAGTCTTTCAGGCTCCATTTGGTGCCATTCTCTTCGGGAGACTCCACCGTCGCGATCACAAACGTGGTGATCCGGTGGTCGTCATCGGGCTCTCTGCAGAGTTTCAGTTCTGCCCCAATCACTTGCACGCTCCCCTTGGGGACGATGATGGGCGACATGTTTGATTGCAAGAACGGGCCGGGCCCAGCTGCGGAATTTCCGGGCCAGGAAACGTCTGTATTCGCCGTGTCGACAACCAGACCGAATGTCCTTCGCTGCCAGTTCAGACTCGCTCTGACGAGGTACCGTAGGTCTCCATTGCGCGCCCCACCATTGAGAGTGAATGGGGTGGACCCTAGTTGCATTCCCAACACGGGCGCGGCGATCGGGATGGCTCCAGCAACGAGGCCCTCGACCAACAGTTCCTCGCCTGCCATTAGGGATTGGGCGCGGTCGTCGACGAGTTGGAGCTTCCCGTTCCGCAGGACCAGAATTCCAATTCGGACACGTAGCTCCTCGGGGGCGGTTCTCGTCAATGCAAACCATGAGGAGGAAAACTCATCGGGCTCCCAGTGTGGCGCGTACTGCCGGGACCAAAAGGGTACGGGACCCTTAGGAGCCAGAAGTTGCAGGAGCAGATGCAACTGAAGTCGGCGATCACCGCGACTTGGGAGAAACTCCGCAAGAACCTCCTCGAAGCTGGGCGCCGGCGAGCCTTGCGGCCAAATAACCTTCCGGAGCCAATGCTCGGGATCGACGTGTTCCGAAACTCGCCACCATTCATCCCAGTCTTCTTGTGGCCCAACCGTATCCGCCAGCCACTTCTCGTAGAACGCAAGTTGAGCTGGATGTTGATGGCGAGCCGAAATAGCGTACGCCACCTTGCGGCCTAAGCGCTCGTACCTGTCCAAGTCCCGTAGTTCAGCCCAGAGGGGCGCGGCGTGCTCGGCATTCCATCGCACGGCCTCACCGGCTAGCTCGCCCGCACGATTCCGGTCCCACAGGGGCAGCGGCAGGTCCTGAGCTTCGATGAGCTTCTCCGTGGCGGAACGGCGCAGCGCAGCCCGTGTGTCTTGTGAGATAGACAGACGGGCCAAGAATGAACCGAGCTCATCTCCGTGTGTCGGGACGAGGGCTAGATTCCAGAAGCCGTCGCAAAAGGCCCGCTCGTATTCCGTAGCGAGATCCGAGGGGAGGTTCTCAAGGTGCTTGATCGTGGCTTCAAACATCCCGAGGCCTCCATCCGGAGAGGCCAGCAACCAGTCCCCCAGGAAAAGACTCTCCCCGCGATCGGTCACGGAACTGGCAAAAATGAACGCCTCACCGAGGTGATCACCGCCCGGGTCCTCGGCCACTTCTCGGATCATCTCGTCGATGAGATCTCTGCCGTCTTGCCAGCCCCCCTCGGCCTCAATGCGCCCAAGCATGGCGCTGGCCTCATCAAATGCGCCCCCCTCAGCCAGAATGATTGCTTCATCAAGGAAGGCATGCAGGTCGGGCTCCTCCCGTCCACTTGGGCAAGAGTTCAAGAGGCTGGCCAAACAGAGCAGCAGCAAGACAGTACCGAGGTGCTTCATTCAGATGCGTGTCCTGCGCAAATTATGCCGAGTCATGCACACTCTCGCGTCAAGCAATCCTGGGTGATGTCGCGGCGCGCTGCAATTGCGGCTTGGCACAGCCCCACGGCGTGTCGAGAAGCCATGCTCCGAGGACCCGCCACGGGTCGACCCGGTCCGGCGGTGGGAATGTGACTCCGTACTTCGCCGTTCTGCTAGGCTTGCGTGCTCCAGTCCCGGCGCCATATCCACTGAGTACTCTCTATCGACAAGGACGCACCATGCACACTACCTTCATCGCTCCCATCCTGGGTCTGCTCGTCGTGGCGGGATGCCAGATGACCTCCCCCACTGTGCACTCGGATGCCAGCGCCGAAAAAGATGCGGCCCTGCTCGGGCCGGTAAGCGAGCTCCTCGGTGATTGGGAGATGCCCGACGAGGGGGGCGCGCCGTTTCACGCCGCCACCTTTGCCATGACCGCCGGGGGCTCGGCCGTGCGGGAGATCATGTTTCCGGGTGCCCCCCAGGAGATGACCAATCTCTATCACATGGATGGCGGAGAGCTTGTCATCACGCACTACTGCGCGGCGGGCAACCAACCCCGCATGGTCGCGTCCGAGGCCGTGGAGACGGACGACGCCACCGTTTTTCATTTCCAGCTCGACAGCGTCTCGAACCTGCGCGAGAGCCACGATCATTACATGGGTGACATGACCCTCACGATCCAAAAGGACGGTGGCCTGCGCCAGGACTGGCGCTCCTACGACCGCGAGGGGAATCTCACCGATCCCGTGACCTTCCTGCTCAGCCGGATGAACTGAGTCGCGGGGGCTCCCCAATCAAGTGTCGACGCGGTGAGGGCGAAGATCCTGGGGCGGCGTGCTACTCGATTGGCCGGCCAGCGCTAGGCGCAGTGTTCCGGCATCGAGCAGCCCCTCGGGACTGGAGGGCTCCGACTCTTTGGAGGACCCTTGCCTCCCCCACGAAGGCCCGGTGCCCGCGCCAGAACAGGCGAACCGACGAGGCCGACGATTGGGACCCCACTTGGTCAAGCCTAGTCGCCGGACCCGGAGAGCTCCTTGCGTAGTTGGACAGCACTGGCCTCCCATCCGGCGTCTGGAGCCTTTTCGTGCAGGGCCTCGTAGCAGCGAGCGAGGTTTTCAGTGAGCGCCCTGCGGATCCTGTGGTCAGCAGGAAGGGTGGCGACGGCGAGGGTCCGGGCCGGCTTGAGTAGATCGCGTGCTGGCTCGAGCCGGCCCATTTTGATCAGCAAGGAGCTGGTATTGATCACACTCCTGAGGGTGTCCGGGTGTTCGTCGCCAAGTAATCGGCCGCGGCCCGATAGGGCCTGCTCGTAATAGGGTAGAGCCTCCTCGAGCTTGCCCATGGAACGCAGCAGGTGGCCCATCTTGTTCAGACTGTCAAAGGTGGAGGGGTGTTCCTGACCGTGGACGCGCAGACTGCCTGCGAGGGCCTCCTCGCGATAGGGAAGCGCCTCGTCGAACTTGCCCATGGACTGAAGCAGGTCACCCATGTTGCTCACGCTGATCAAGGTCTCCGGATGATCGTCGCCACGCACGCGACGCCCCAGCGCGAGGGCCTCCTCGTAGAAGGGTCGAGCCTCGTCGAGCTTGCCCATGGACTGCAGCACGTAGCCCATGTTGTTCATGCTGATCAGGGTGGATGGGTGCTCGTTGCCAAACACACTGCGATTACCCTCGAGCGCCTCCTCGTAGTACGGGAAAGCCGCCTCCAGCTTGCCCATGGAATGGAGCAGGTGGCCCATGTTGTTCACACTGATCAGTGTGCGCGGGTGGTCATCTCCGAGCACTCGCCGGCTGCCCTCAAGCGCCTGCTCGTAGTACGAAAGGGCCTCGTCGGGCTTCCCCATGGACTCAAGCAGGCCGCCCATGTTGATCACGCTGGTGAGCGTGTCCGGATGGTTGTCTCCCAGCACGCGCCGGCTGTCCCTGAGCGCCGCTTCGAAGTAGGGGTAGGCTTCGTTGAACTGGCCCATGGAATACAGCACGTAGCCCATGTTGTTCAGGCTTTGAAGCGTCTGTGGGTGGTCGTCGCCGAGCACCCGGCGACTGCCCTCTAGCGCGGCCTCGTAGTACGGAAGAGCCTGCTCGGGTTTGCCCATGGAATCCAGCACGTAGCCCATGTCGTTCAGGCTCTGAAGCGTCTGTGGTTCGTCGTCGCCGAGCACCCGGCGACTGCCCTCGAGCGCGGCCTCGTAGTAAGGAAGGGCCTGCTCGGGTTTGCCCATAGAATCCAACAGGCTGCCCATACGGCTCATGCTGACGAGCGTGCTGGGGTGCTCGGGGCCGAGCAAGAGCCGCCTTCCCGCGAGGGAGGCCTCGCAAAACGGAAGGGCCTGATCGAGTTCGCCCATGGACTCGAGCAAGACGCCCATCGAACTCATGCTGGTGAGGGTCTCGCGATCCTCCACGCCGAGTCGTTCCCGATAGACGACCAGGCTTTCCCGTCGCAAGGTCAAGGCAGGCTTGTAAAGCCCGAGGCGTTCGAACGCATCCGCGATCGCGTCTTGCAGTCTCGCCTTGGTCAGCAGGTCGCCCCCAAATGTGCTGGCAATCCTCGTGGTCGCAGGGTTTAAGATCGCCTCGCGGATGGCCTCGACCCCGATCGTCGTGAAATTCACTGGATCTGTTGCGCGGCGCAGATCTTCGAGTGCGCGCTCGATCTCCCCGGCATCTCGCCCACGACCCTCGAGGGTCGCAGATAGATGCTCTTGGGCGCCAAGCCTCAGGCGCGATCCAAAGTACTCGGGGTCGAGTTCATCGAAGAGGCTCTTTTGGAATTCGACGACAGTCTCCAGGCGATCACGCTCTCCCGTAACCAGGTCGCGCTGCTGCTCGATCTCGGTCTTCGCAGCAGTCAACTCTTCGTTTTTTGCGCTGAGTTCTTCCGACCGCTCGCGCGTGGCCTGCTCTTGCAGCGAGAGGTCTGCAAGGGCGATCCCGAGCGTGCGACTCTGTCTCTTGAACTTGTCCCGCTCATCCTGGACCTTGAACAGGAGGCCGCTGATAATCATGAGGGCCAGGGCACCGATCGTGGCGGCGGTGCTGCGCACAGGATTGCGTAGGGCCCACTTGGCCGTGCGGCGTAGGGGGCCAGGGGGCCTGGCCAGAATCGGCTCGTCCGCCAGATAGCGTCGGAGGTCAGCGGCCAATTCGCCCATCGAGGGGTAGCGATCGGCCGGGCGCTTTTCGAGTGCCTTGCCCGCGATCACCGCCAACTCAAGGGGCAAGCGGGAGCGCAACCTCGTCAGGTCTGGTGGATCCCAGGTCAGGATCTTCTCGGCGATCTGGTGCGTTGTGTCCCCCTCGAAAGGGCGCTGCAGGGCGAGCAATTCATAGAGGACAACACCAAAGCTGAAGATGTCACTGCGATGATCGATACCCATGCGCCGTGCGGCGACCTGCTCGGGGCTCATGTACAGGTAGGTCCCAGCAAACTCCCCGGTCAGTGTCAGTGCCGACTCGTCGGTGATGCGCGCCAAGCCGAAATCGGTAAGCTTGGGATGGTCGTCTGGCGTGATCAGGATGTTCTGGGGTTTGATGTCCCGGTGGATCACCCCAGCCGAGTGCGCGGCGTCGAGGGCATCCGCTAAGAGAATCGCGAACTCGGCGATATTCGTGTAGTAGTGCTCGGGCAGGCTCTCGGCATTGCGAGTGTCATCGATGAAGTCGCGCAGGGTCCAGCCGCCCTCGACGAGTTCCTGATTGATCCAGTGCACACCGTCGGTCTCGCCTGTTGCGTGAACGCTCACGATGCCTGGATGCGCGAGGCGCCCGCCGGCGCGTGCCTCGCGAGCGAAGAGTTCGAGGCTGGTGGCGTCGACGCTCCCGCGTCGGATCAGCTTGAGGGCAACGCGCCGGCCGAGGGAGAGCTCCTCAGCCTCCCAAACCTGCCCCATGCCACCCGAGCCCAGGATCCACAAGAGGCGGAAATCACCGATGTGGACTCCGGGCCCGATTGCACCCGTACTCGAGCTTGCCGGGTCCGGTACGCGTGGATCACCGGCACTCTTTGAGCGAAAGAATGACTTGCGGTCTTTTGCGTGGGTTGGCTGCGGGCTACCCAGTTTGGCGGACAACTCGCGATTGACGCGGAAGAGGGCGCGTAGCTCAGAAGCGTGAGCGGATTGCTCGCGCACCCAGGTTTCGAAATCAAGATCCTCACCACCTGCGCGTCGAGCGAGGAAGTCAGCGAACAACGACTCAGCTTCTGGGGAGGGTGAAGTCATGGCTGGGAGGTGCGCTCCACATCACGAACAACTCGTCCCTAGGTCGGAACGGGTTCCCGTACTCCATCGAATCAGCCTAACACGGCACCCTAGGCCATCATTAGGTTGCCATCTCGTAATTGGCCCGCTGCCCCCCAGAGGTATCTGGGCTGGGTCCAGGAGGGAATAAGGGGGCTCGACCTCGGCGGAAACCGCGGGCCGAGCCCCTCTCCCTCGGGCCGGCATCAACGTGCCCGGCGCCCCGTGAGTGCGCGGTAAGCTATCTTCTGAGCCAGGCTCAAGCGCGTGCGACGACCCGAGCCCCTGCGCCGGCGCGGTGGATGGAGGTCGTCCGCCCCCCAGCTTGCTCGCATGAGTTCCTCGAACTCCGCTTCACTGACCTGGTCAAATTCTTGCCCTGGACGTGCGGCTCTTTGCGGTTCGCTGAGCTCGCGCCGTCCCCTTTTTTGGATTGTCTTCATGCCACGACCAGCAGCTCGAGCAGCCAAACCGGACGAAAATACTGATTGATTTCTTTTCGTCCGGTTTGGCTGCTCGAGCTGCTGATAGGGGTGGACCCACACCCGGCAACGCCGAGGAGACTTAGATGAGCATCATTGACCGAGACTACATGCGGCTGGCCGACGACGATCAGCTGTTCCCCGCCCCCGAAAGCCTGACCGACACCGTCTTCCTAAACAGGGAACAGCTACTCCAGGCGATCGAAGACTTGCTGCGTTCCAGGAGCGACTGGGCCTCCAAGCCTGAGCCGGATGACTTCGGCCACCTAATGGCCTGCGCAGCTTGGGATGAACGGGGTTAGACGAAAGGGCACTGGGCTGAAGACACTTGGGGAGTGGCGCAGGGGGCACGATCCTCCTGCGTCCCTGCAGGGCCTGAGCCTTACTTGGTAGCCAGCGATCCCTCCCAAGCGGTGCGGAGTGACTCGAGGACGAACCTGTAGATCCAGTTGCCGTGCTATCCAGATCCAGCGGGAGGGCGCCCCCCTAACCAAAGCGCGCCTGCAGCCTACTCGCCAGCTTGGCTCTGGCCCGGCTGTGAAGTTTGCGCGCCGCCTCGTCACTGACGAGCCCAAGTTCGGCTGCGATGTACTTCCAAGATCCGTCAGCGTAGGAGCGCAGCAAGATCACTTCGCGCTCAGTATCGGGGAGCTCCTGCAAGCACCGTTCAAGGGTCGCATGCAGTTCGTTTCTCTCAACCTTCTCAGGAATCGACGTCGTTTCCGCAGCGAGCTGCCAGCTGGCCGCCGAGTCCCCGCCGCCAGGCGCAACCGTCGGCGCACGGACCTCCCTACGGCGGTCCCGTTTGTCCCGTCGGTGGTGCTGGGCCGCACTCACAATCCTGCGCTCGGCCAGTTTCGCCAACCACTGGATCAGCCCGGCCTCCTCGCGCAGTTCGTAGCGATCAAAATCTCGCACGGCGACCAGAAAAGTGTCCTGGACGAGATCTTCGATCGACTCGACTTTTCTCAGCCAGGGCCCCATGCGCACACGCACAATCCGCTCGACCCGGTCGTAGTAGCGCGCCAGCAGCGCCTCCAGTGCCTGGGGGTCTCCCTGTTGGTGGGCTTGAATCAGGCGGATCGATTCGCTGGCCTTGTCCATCGTTGGATGCGGGAAATGCCTCGCCCTCTTCAGCGAGTGGCATCCCTGCGGAGCCGGTTCCCGTTCGATTTGGTATCCGGCCCACTAAGGCGGGCGTGCATCAGCGGGGCTCGCGTCCCGGACATCCATCTGTTCCCGCCGGTGAATTCTGAAGTGCCCATGAAGTCCTGTTGGGCCTTCCCTGCAGCAGCCGCCTGATCTGACATGCTCGCCAGCGACACGCTACTTACCTGAGTCCGCGATGGACTCCTCCTTCGACGGCGCCGTGAACAAGAGCTCGAACCCAGGGCATTCGCCAGCGGCGTCACAATAGAACAGCTGACTGCCGGTCTCGCCCCAAGGCACGGCCGTGGATCCCCAGTATTCGGCGAAGGGTGACATGGTGCAATTGCTGCGCGTCACCCTCCAGGAGTAGGAGTAGCCGGTCGGAGTTTCCTTGGGAGCAACATCCTCCTCCCACTCGCATCCTTCACAGCTCCGTCCGCATCCCATCTTGGTGATGATCTTGCGTTTGTACAGGGACATGGGGCCTCCGTTCTCAAGAACGACACATTAGGTTGATTGACGTCGCTTGCGATTGGGCAAGGGACAGTACGGAGTGCACTGAGTGAGCGACGCGGCCATCATCACCGTCCCGGAAGGGAGCGAAGATGCACAGCACAGCTAGTGTAGCATCGATCTGAGTTCCTACCGGATCTCGCCTGAATCGTGCGCTAGGGAGCTTGGGATGGGTCCCGCACCACGATCACGGCTCTGGGTCGACCCGTCGCGGCGTGCGTCGCAAGTGTCATGGGATCAGGGAAACTGAGCAGCGCAGGCAGTCGGAAGGGAGCTACGCACTAGGGCTGGTAGGGAACCCGCCCAATCGACACGGTCGGAGTTGTGGACACCCCGAACTGAAACAGTTGGGCAACGCAAGCCTTCGCGCCAGGGCCCGGACTGTGATCACGCTGATACAATCGATGAGCGCGCTCGTCCGCGCACCCAGTGAATTACGCCGTGCGGATGGCCCACGCGGCACTTACCTAGTTGCGTGACGGAGATAATGTCGCGCCTTTCGAAGTCGGAAAAGGAAAGCCATGCGTACGAATCGAATTCTGGCCGCAGCCCTCATCGCACTCTCTATCCAAAGCCCCGTGTTGGCCGACGTCGTCGAGGTGGAAGTCACGGGTACGGTGACCTTCAACATGATCGCTGGCGCACCGCTCAACGCGGTCAGCGGAGGGGATGCCGTGACCATCACCTTCCGCGTCGACTCCAATAACTATCTAGATGGCGTGCCGGGCGACACACGTGGCTACGAGATCATTCAGTCCTCGTTCTCAATCGACTTTGACACGCCGGTCAGTATGGGCCTGCTCAATCCCTTCCCCGGCGGCCAGACCCCCTACTTCACCCTGGTCGATGGCTTCCCCGTCTCGGATGGGTTCTTCGTCTCCACCAGCCCCTTTTCCCCCGGTGGCGTCCCCCTCGCGCAAACGCCTTTCAATTTGAATCACAGCCTCGGCTATGTTGGTTCGACGCTGGGTTCGCTAGACATTCTCAGCGCTCTGGGCACATACGATTTCACCGGCATGACATCGTTCGGGCTCGACCTGTGGTCGGGTTTTCCAGACAACGTCGCGATGGGCATCGACTTCACACAGATGACTCTGGCGCTCGTTGGCGGGCAATCGGTCTTCTGCGACTCCAACCCCAACAACGCGGCCACCATCGCCGCGGACACGACCTCCTGTGCAGCCGGAAGTATCCAGATCACCATGACGGGCGCGCCCGTTGGTCAGCCCGGCTACCTACTGATCGGGGCGGGTTCCGCGACGATCACCGATCCGGCAGGGGCGCTGGGTGATCTATGCCTCGGCGGCGCGGCGATCGGGCGCTACACCAAGGACCTGGGCGTTACGGACGGCTCGGGCAGCCTGAGCACGGACATCCTCAACGCTATTTCAGGCGGCGGCGGCGGCGCGATTCCCAACCCTCCCGGGGGCAATCTTTGCTCACCACTCGGGCAGACCTGGAACTTCCAGTATTGGCACCGCGACGGAGCCTCCCCTTCGAAATTCTCCCAGGCCCTGTCGGTCACATTTATGTGATGCGAGCGGATTGATTGCCCGGGCAGTCATCCGCGCCTTCGAACTCGGTGATGCCCTCGCAGGTCAGCTTGGGCTATTCGGATCCTTGTCCGGCCGGCGCCCACGGCGTGGATACTCGCAGGGGATAGCGAACGATTCGACGTGGGTGAGTCCTGAGCCCCCGCGGCTAAATCCCGCCCCCGTGGGAGAAACTCGTCTGTCGCACTTCGGCCTGGGTCACAAGTGCGCCGGGAGGCACATCCCTTGTCACCCAGACATTGCCACCGATGACAGCCCCGCGGCCAATGACGATGCGCCCGAGTACACTCGCACCGGAATAGATCACCACGTCATCTTCAACGATGGGGTGACGTGGGTTGCCCTTCACCAAGCGACCTTCCGGGGTCACGGCAAAAGTCTTGGCCCCTAGGGTCACGCCTTGGTACATGCGCACATTGTCACCGATGACCGCGGTCTCACCGATCACCACACCCGTGCCGTGGTCGATGAAGAAGCGCTCGCCAATGACTGCGCCCGGGTGGATGTCGATTCCAGTCAGGGAGTGACCGCGCTCCGTAATCAGTCTGGGGAGGATGGGGACCTCAAGGCAGTGCAGCAGGTGTGCGATGCGGTAGCCGGTGACCGCGCGCACGCCGGGGTAACACAAGAAGGCTTCATGCAGAGAGTAGAGTGACGGGTCGCCGTCGTAGGCGGCCTGTGCGTCGGCCCACAGCACCCGCTGCAGCTCTGGGATGGCGGACACAAAGGTGTGGGCGATGTCGAGCGCGGAGGCGCTCGGTTCGCAATCTGGGTCGACCTCCGATTTTCGGGAGCCCAATGCCAGTTCGATTTCGCGCGTCAAGGCGACGATAAAGTTCGATAGTCGTTCCTCAAGTTGGGCCCGAGAACGTTCCCCCATGGGCAGGGTGTGAGGCAAGAGCAGAACTCGCGCCTCATGGAGCAGTGCCGAGGCGGCGGCAAACGACGGCAGGGACTCGCAAGAGTCCCGAGAGCGCGCCGTCGCCTCGGATTCCAGAAGCCCGGCTTGGGCCACCGTGAACTCGTCTGCGGCAGCCACTGGCGCGCTACAGTTCCGAGTACACGGGGTTGGAGAGGTAGCGTTCTCCGAAATCCGGGGCGATGGCCACGATGCGCTGGCCTTGCAACTCGGGACGAGCGGCTACCCGCAAGGCCGCAGCCAGAATGGCGCCGGAGGAGATCCCGACGAACATGCCCTCTTCGCGCGTCAGGCGCCGTGCCATTTCGATGGACTCTTCATTGGTGACTTGGACGACCTCGTCCACGACCTCAGCGTCATAGATCGCGGGAATGAAGCCTGCGCCAATGCCCTGGATCTTGTGCGGACCGGGGTCGCCGCCGGAGAGGACGGCTGAGTCGGTGGGCTCCACGGCGATCACATGCACGTTGGGGTTCTTGGCCTTGAGGAATTGGCTTGTGCCAGTGATCGTACCGCCCGTACCCACACCCGAAACAAAGATGTCGACCTCACCGTCTGTATCGGCCCAAATCTCCGGGCCCGTGGTCTCCCGATGCACGCGCGGGTTCGATGCGTTGTCGAATTGGTGCGGCTCCCATGAGTCAGCGAGATCGCCGGCGATCGCTTCAGCGCGGCCCAGCGCACCCTTCATTCCATCCGCACCCGGTGTGAGTTCCAGTTGAGCACCGAGCGCCTTCAGCAGGTTGCGGCGCTCGATCGTCATGGTATCGGGCATCGAGAGGATGATCTTGTAGCCCTTGACCGCAGCGACGAAGGCCAGGCTGATGCCTGTGTTGCCACTCGTGGCCTCAACGATGGTCATCCCGGGCTTCAGGCTGCCGTCACGTTCGGCCTCCTCGATCATGGAGAGACCAATGCGGTCCTTGACGCTCGAGTAAGGATTGAAGCATTCGAGCTTCACAAGGACCTCGGCAGGTAGGTCAGCTCCCATGCGGGGCAGGCGGACGAGGGGAGTGTTGCCGATCAGCTTGGAGAAGTCGCGATAGATACGTGCCATGACTAGCCTGGGTGGAAGGGATAGGAGGGGGGTGGTCCGACGGGGCCGCGCGGTCGACGCGAGCCGCAGGGCCTAACGGTCAAATGCAAGGAGTCATCGAGCAACCCGCGCCAAAGTCTAGGGGGGGCGCTAGCAGTTGCCCAGGATTCTCTCGCGCCTGGGCCGACACGGAATCGAACAACGCGCTAGGTGTTGCCGTGGTTGCGGCCAGATCGCTCCACTGGAGAGCGATCCCCGACGCTGACGAGGCGGGCGCCCCGCGCGGAGACGGGGAAGAGCGGTTCTCGGGTGGATTCAGATTGGAGGTTGAGCAGGCCGAGTGGCTTGCGGCCCTGGGGCAGGTACGAATCCCGCACCCAGCCAAGCCCCCTGATACGATCCCTCCCATGCGCCTTTTCACTTGCTGCCTGGCCCTGTCCTTCGCCGTGTCTTGCGCCTCCCCTAGCGAACGTGACCGAGTGGGTGATTCCGTCGGCCCCGTGCCAGATGAGCTTCGGGCGGCGGAAGGATTGGACGAGTTCTACGCCAAGTACATTGCCGTGGCGGGCTTTCCAATATTGGGCTCGTCCCGGGTGAGCGACGCCGCCCTGCGCGAGGCGGCGTGGATTGTCCGGCACATGCTGCAGGGACGCAACGATGTGCTGGCAGAGCTAACTGGCAATGGAGTGCACCTGGTGGTCATGGCATATGACGAATACACGACGGACGTGCCGGAGCATGCCCACCTCAAGTTCGCGGATGAAGGCCCCGCGTTTTGGGATCGCCGGGCTCGTGGCCTGGGTGGCAATCCCGTGAGTTGTGCCGAGGAGAACTTGCTCTGCCATCCGGGAGACCCTTACTCCACAGAGAACATCTTGATCCACGAGTTCGCCCACATCATCCACGGCCAGGGAGTGGGTTCCCTTGACCCAACTTTTGACGAGCGTCTGGCGACTACATTCGAGCAGGCGCGGGAGCGCGGTCTCTGGCAGGGTACTTATGCGGCGACAAACCGCAGTGAATACTGGGCCGAGGCCGTGCAAAGTTGGTTCGACAACAACCGCCAAGACGATTCGCTTCACAACCACGTCGACACGCGCATCGAATTGCTCGAGTACGATCCACAACTTGCGGCTCTATGCAAGGAGGTATTTGGAGATGGTGATTGGCGTTACCTGAAACCAGCGCAGCGCGCAGCTGCCGACCGCGCACACCTCAGCGTTGAGGATCTTTCCAATCTTCCGCCCTTCGAGTGGCGCGAGGAGGCCCTGCCGGAACTGGCGCGCGTCCTGATCCAAACCGAGCTGGGAGAGATTGAACTTGAGCTGGACGGAGTGCATGCGCCGCAGACGACCGCCAATTTCCTGCACTACGTTCACCAGGGCCTGTACAACGACGGGGAGTTCTTCCGCGCGGTCACGCCAAAGACTCAGGTGGGTCGGGATTATCCGATCGAAGTCGTGCAAGCGCGAGCGGACGAGTCCCGATCCACTGAATTCCCGAGAGCGATCCCCCTCGAGCGAACGCGCGACACGGGCCTTGCACATCTCGATGGAACGATTTCCATGGCGCGGGGGAATCCTGACACAGGCCGGCACCACTTCTTCATCTGCATCGGGGATCAGCCCGAACTCAACTTCAATGGCCGACGCAACCCAGACGGACAAGGCTTCGCCGCTTTCGGCCAGGTGGTTGAAGGCATGGATGTGGTGCGACGGATTCAGGAACTCGCGGCTGATGGCGAGCAGATTCTCGCACCCGTCCGCATCCAGCGCGCGATTCGCCGCAACTGATAGCACAAACGGCAGCCGCGGGCATAGAAATGGTCGGGGCTCCAACTTTCTGGAGTCCCTTGCGTAAAAGGGAACCAAGATTGGGTCGGCAAGATCCATGTTCAATCCCTTCGCGGGCTCCCCAAGCACGGCGAACAGCCTTATCCTCTTCAGCATGAACCTCAAACGAATCCTCCCCGTCGTGGCCACCGTTTTCGCGGCCTGTGCCTCGGTGCGTTACTCAACATCCGAAGTCGTCTACGTCGTCGAAGCCTCAGGCGGTGCCTGAAGCGCAGGTGCCAAGGCCCGTGCGGCCATGAACACTCTGGACGGTTTCGAACAACTCCACATGAGCGGCGCGCGGGCCGTGTTCCAGCTCCAGAAGGGAGCCAAGGTCGAGGACGCTGACATCGCAACCGCTTTTGAGGATGTTGGCATGAAGCTCGAGAGCTTCACCAAGATCGAGCGGCCGCGGGCCAAGAGCATCTACCTCGTCGATGCTGGCGTCACATGAGCCACTACGGCTGGCAAGGTCCGTGTGGCCTTGATCGAAAAAACTGGTGCTCTCGACGTCTACTTCGAGGATTCGATCCAGATCCTCGCTCCTGAAGGTACTCTCGAAGCAGAGGCGATCTCTAAGGTACTTGCCGAGAACGAGATCGAATTCACTGAGATCAAAGAGGGTTCGAGCCTCTAATCGCCCGAGCCCCAAGACCGCCCCTCGCCTTGTGGCGGCGGGTCGAAAAACCTTGGCCTGGCAGCGGGACACCCCTGCCAGGCCATTTTTTTGACCCTAAAGTTGGCAATGCCGGAATCCATGGCCCGCGCCTTGGAGAGGTGTACGTAGAACAAAATGTCAGCGTTCGTTCGCGCGAGTCGCGCTATCCTCTGGTGCTTCGGGCGTCGCCACGATCGTGCGCGTCGCATTCGCCTCCCCGCTTGGCCCCAGGAGCCCCGCGCATTGATCAAGCGAATTTCCACGAGCCTTTGTGCTGGCATGTTGAGCGCGTCAGCTCTGGGGCAAGCTCCACCGAATGTGGTCATCATCTACGCCGACGATTTGGGCTATGGCGATCTCTCGTCCTACAACCCCGGGGCTGGCTATGAGACTCCGCGCCTGGACCGCATGGCGGCAGAGGGGGTGCGCTTCGTTGACTCCCATAGCCCTTCGACTATCTGCTCGCCCTCCCGTTATGGCCTCTATTCGGGCCAACTCGTGTGCCGCACCGGGCGTGGCTCTCGAGCTTTCGAAGGTCCGGGTGGGCCGAGCTACCTGGCTCCGGGGGTCCTGACCCTTGGCGACATGGTCAAGCAAAAGGGCTACCGCACCGGCGTCTTCGGCAAATGGCACGTCGGGCTGACGTGGTACGACGCGCAGGGCCAACGACTGGGTGGCGGATTCAAGAACGCCTTGCTGATCGACTACGAGAAGAGCACCCCACTCGAAGACGGACCCAACGCGCGGGGGTTTGACGAGTCATTCGTCACGCCCAACTGCCCCACAACCGACCCGCTGTACGTATATATTCACAACGGAATGGTGCCGACGCCGGCCAGCAAGCGACACCGGCGTAGCGATCTGCCCAATCCCGGTGGCAAGTGGCGCTGGGACAACGACGAGGGCTGGATGTCGCCCGGTTACCAGTTCGTTGATGCCGACCTGCTCTTCTACGACAAGACACTGGAGTTCATCACCGCGCACAAGCAGGACCACCCCGAGGAGCCGTTCCTTGTGGTGTTCTCCACCCAAATATCGCACGCACCCGTGTTGCCAGCGCAACAGTTCACGGGAGCAACGGAAGCCGGACCGCGTGGAGACTTCATCCGTGAGCTCGACACCCTGACCGGTCGCCTGCTCGATGCGCTGGTCGAACTTGAGCTTGATGAGAATACACTGGTCCTGTTTACATCGGACAACGGCCCCGAGACCGTCCACACGGATTGGATGCGGCGGGACCACGGGCACGACGCCGCGGGCGGATGGCGGGGCATGAAGCGCGATGGATGGGAAGGCGGGCATCGAGTGCCCCTCATCGCACGTTGGCCCGGGCGTATTCCTGCGGGACGGGTCTCTACCCAGTTGATCAACACGACCGACATCTTTGCGACGATCGCATCCTTGGTGGGATTCACCCTTCCGGACGACGTGGCCGTCGATAGTTACGACATGCTGCCAGTCCTGCTTGGTAGCCAGCCAGAGGCCGTCTCGGTGCGGCCGCACATGCTCACGCAGAGTTTCCGAGGGGAGTTTCAACTACGGCAGGGCCATTGGAAGTACCTGGCCCATATGGGTTCGGGCGGGAACAACTATGAGTCGAAGATGATGAAGCCGTATGCATTACCCGAGACGGCGCCGACAGCGCAAGGTCAATTGTTCAACCTGGAAACGGACCCCGGTGAGACCACCAATCTATTCTTCGAGGAGCGCGCGAAGCGTCTCGAGCTACAGGCCTTGTTGGAAACTCTGACCGCCCGGGGATCCCGCAGCGCTCCGTCCAAGCGTGTACCCATTCCGAGGGACCAACTAGGCCACTCCAAATAGAGGGCTGCGCCGCCCCTGCCAGCAACGGCATCGCCGCCTCGTGGCGCACGAAGGCGATCCCCTAGGGATGCGCCCCAAGACAGGGCTCCCGCAAAAGGCGAACCGGAAGGCGGGGCTACCACCAGGCTGCTGGTCCAGCGCCAAGATCGGGCAGACTTTGCCCCCTCGACTCCGGCTAGGCGCGTAGGACTTCGCCCCAGGTGCCGGCCGCGCGCCACTCCTGACTTAGGCGGTAGGTCGCACGCATGTCCCTCCAGTCCCGACGCTCGCCCGTAGCTGGGCCTTCCCCTCGGCTGAGCTCATAACGCCAGCAGGCGGTCATGGCGGCTGAAGTTTCGAACATCGTAGGAAGGTACTCGAGCTCGGACTGAGGTAGGGCGCCAGCGGATCGATACCCGCCAAGTAGTTGCCGGGCATGATCGGGATCGAGCCCGTGGATGTTCGCCAAGCCGACAAGGGCCATTCCGAGGTCGAACACACAGGGGTACAAACAGGCCTCCTCAAAGTCGATCGGAACAAGGCGTCCGTCGGTGCGTTCGATCAGATTGTCGGGAAAGAGGTCCCCGTGCACGATTCCCCTGGAGAGCCCAGACCAGTCGAGATCCAATCTCTGCAGGGCATGTTCGATCCAAGTCGAGAATTCGGCATGCGCGGCAGCGCGGCCTAGCCGAACCATGGTCTCGGGAGCCATGGCGTGGTCCGCGGGTAGTTGCGCATAAACGGGCACGCGATGGATCCGTGCGAGGAGCGCGCCGAGTTGCTCCGCGCGGGACGCCGTCATGGCCCCCACAGGAGTTCCCGCGATGTAGGTCTTGACCAGAACGGGGATCCCGTCGACGACCTGAACGCAATCGCCGGCGAGGGAGGGTAGGGCACGATTGGTTTCGAGGTGCTGCTGCTCGAAATGTCGCAGGAGCTGCGCCAATTGCCCAGCCCTACGGCGAGTGTGAGATAGGCAGAAGGTCACGATCACCGTCTCCTGGGCCTGCACAACAAAAGAAGCGTTGGCTGTGCCCCCTGAGAGCGGAGTTGCCGACCCTCTGGGCTCAATCCCAAACAGCCCACAAGCCTCTTCAAGCCTTGATTGGTAGGAACGGACTGTCATGGGGCGGGCTCGGTCAAATTCGCTGGAAGCACTTGGGACTCCACATGCGGGCAGCGGATCACTCGCGGCTAATCCTCGTGTACCAGGGCGACCTCGGCGAACCCGGCTGAGCCGAGGCTCTCGCCAACGGGCGTACGCGAGATAATTTTCACCCCCAATGACCGCACCTTCTTGGGCAACTCGAAGGGGATCACGATCCGCTCAAGTGGGTCCGGCCCCACGTCGATGCTCGACTTCCCGCCGTTGATTTCCAGCTCAATACGCACGACTCGGTCCAGGGCGTCGCGGTTGGTGAGGTTGGACGCGACGGGTGTCAAGACAACACCCGTGGCCTCGATGGGACTCCTCAGATCGAAGCTCAACCAGGGCTCGGGGTCGTCGGGGGCGCTGAGCCACGCCGTACCGTCCAGTCCGTCGAGGGCTCGGTCGGCCCGTCGGTTGTTGTCATTTTGAACAGAGGAGGCGCTGACTTGGACGTCGGCGAGGTGCTTGAGCAATAGGTTGTCCAGGCCCGACTGCAGGTTTTCCTGCATCCATTGTGTGGGGTCGATGCGGGTCGTGAGACTGACAGGTTGCGAGCGCAAGACTGTTCCGTCGTGCAGATCCACCCGAACCTCGATCGAGCGCGCGCCGGGATGGGCAAAGGTATGCTGAATCGCGTAGCGCTGGCCATCCCATCCCCCGTTCTCACCATCCAACGTGGCGAAAACGACACCCTCGGCTAGGTATTGGACGCGCTGAATGCGCAATCCAGCGGGTCGCTTCAGGACAGCGTCGGATGCAGCAAAGTCCCGCAGGGCGCCCTCACTGAATCCATGAACCCACATGGTCAATTCCGAGTCGCCAGTGATTCGCAAGTGCACATCTCCCTCATCATTGAGCCAAGCGGTCTTGACTGTGCCCCGGTCTGCCTCTCGGCCCGTGGCGACACGTCGAGAATCTGTCGCGCGTGTGAGGAAGAGAATGGCAAAGCAGGTCTTCTCGTGTGAACTCCAGGAACCATCGTCGTTCTGATTGCCGAGCAGCCAAAGCGCTCCGTCCCGGTACCAATCGAATTGTCCCACCTTCTCGAGCCGGTAGAGGGCGGCTACGCGCTCGAGTCCGTAGAGGTAATAGTGGGTTCGTCCGCCACCCGAGCCAGCGCGTTCGGCCGCCGGATTGCGGGCAACCGTGTAGTGGTGCTCCAGCCACGCGAGTGCGGGCCCCTTCGCTCGTTCGATCATGCGCAGGTGCCGGCGGCCCAGCCTGCGGCCCACGCTCAAGTTCGCAAACCCAAGCACGCACAACCCCGCAGTGGTCATCGATCCAGTCGCCGTCCCGGGGCCACTGTTCGGCCGGTAGCTGAATCCCGCGATACGATTGCTCCCGGTCTTGCTGGGATTGGCTCCGGACCAGGGGACTTCACGGGATGGCAACTGAAAGTCATCTATCGCTGCGGAAACCAAGTCCTGCCAGGTTTCCACTGGCGCCTGCACTCCAAACTTGGAGGCGGCGAATAGACCGAGCGCCGCGTACTGGGTGACGGATAGATCTCCACCACCTGGGTAGCCCCAGATCCCCCTGTGGTTGGCGGTCTCGTACTCGAGCAGAATCTGGACCAGACGCTCGACCCACTCCTTGTGCTGCATGTCCCCGATCGCGGCAAGTGCCATGAGCTGGCAGCCAACCGAATAGGTGCGGGTTGGGTCCCCGGACGCGAGGAACTCGAGGGCAGCGACCGAGCAGGGGTCATCGGGGCTCACCCCGGACTTGATGAGGGTGTACAGGGCGAGCGCCGTCCCACCGTTGCGGTGCGAGTCGATCATGAAACTCCACGACCCGTCGCGATTCTGCCGCTCTTGCAGCCACCGCACACCCCCATCAATCGCATCCTCGATGCTCGGCTGAAAGGAGAGCACAGCAGGTGCGACAGCCCGTTCGATTCCGGTGAAGGACCGACCCTGAGGAGTCGGCATCTGTCCGTGCAGCTTCTCGTAGCGCGCCCGCAGGGTCTTGGCCGACAGGGCCTTGTCAAAAACCCGGACCTCGTACAGTGCGCCCACCATGGACTGGCCCTGGTGCTTGGGGGTCTTGGCGCCTACGCTCAATCGATGTTGGTCAAAGTACAGAATCGAGCCCGTTAGGGGACGCTCATCCACGAGCATGGCATTGACGTATAGACGCTGCACCTCTCCGTCATAAGTACCGGCCACGTGGTACCACTTGCCGGGAGAGAAGGCGGGTGGTGCAAGCACGAACTGAAGTGAGTCCGGCGCGTCGTTTGCGCCGGGTTGGCGACTGGGCTGCGATGGACTCTCCGTGGATATACCGAAGCGAAACTCGTTGTGACGATAACCAAGCAGCCAGCCACGGTTGTCCCTTTCTTCCCGAGCAAAGGTCGAGAGCAAGGCGCCATCCGGATGGCTCATGTCGAGCGCCACCCAGGCCTCTAGGGTGAGAGCCTTCCTGGGGAGCAGCCTGCTCGGAATCGGCGCCTCGGATACGAGGACGGCATCGTCCGCGTGGCGCACCAGGGCAGCCTGCTCACGGCCACCTACAAAACGGAGTTCGCCCCGCGCCGAGAGGGAGATGGACTTCGTTGCAGACTTGCCCTCGGACTGAAGCAGTTTCGCATCTTCGAGGTGCTCGCCACTGAAGCGCCATGAGAACACGGGCTTGTCCGCCCCGAGGGAGAGCGCAACTGCACCGATCAAGATGGAGGGTAGCTTCATTGACCTGGCCGCGTACCCGCTCTCACAGGCAAGACCGGTGGGCTGGGGTTTCTGACTCGCGCACGAGTCTAACACGCTCGCCCGCACGGAACGCCGCCCTGTGCATGAATGACCTATGCTTGGGCCCATGCAGAAAACCCTCCTCATGATCCTGCTCATCGTCCTGCCGACGAGCGTACTCGCCAGTGCGGAAGCCCATCGGGACGAGCCCACCCGTGTGTTCATCTTTGCCGGGCAGTCCAACATGGTCGGCTCGGACTCCAAGGTTGCCGATATCCAGCGCTTCCCCCCCTACGCGGGCCTGGAGCAGGCCCAGTCGGACGTCGAATTTGCCTACTGCATCGGCCGGGAGAACAAGATGCGATCCGACGGGTGGCAAGCGCTCGCACCGGTAGATGGCGTGGTTGGCCCCGAGTTGAGTTTCGCAAGGAAGGTTGCGCAACGGGTGGATGCGCCGATTGCCATCATCAAGTGCGCCGCGGGGGGCACACACCTGGGGGGCGATTGGAACCCGGACACCCCCAGCGGTTTTGAGATGTACCCGCTTGCACTGGATCTCATCCGTTCATCTCTCGAAGAGCTCGGAAGGCGGGACGTCGATTATCGGATCGAGGGTTTCATGTGGCATCAGGGGGAGAATGACATGTTCGAGGAGTCCTACATGCGTGACTACGGCAAGAACCTTGCCAACTTCGTCGCATGTGTGCGCCGCGACCTCAAGTCTCCGCGTTTGCGCTTCTACATCGGGGAACTCTGCACGAAGACCATCTGGGGAATGGACCTGCGCCCCCGCATGCATGCCATTAGCCTTGGGCAACGGCAGGTCACCGACCACGATGAGCTATGTGACTACGTGCGTACCTCTCAAGTGGGTGTGGAAATCGGGGGCGGAGTCGGACTGCACTACCACTACGGCACCCTGGGCCAACTGGAACACGGCACCAATTATGCCGACGCCTACTTGGCGACGATCGGGTGCGCAGATGAGCCGAGCGCGCCGCTCGGCAAGTGGCCTTATCCAATGGGCGGCCCGATCAAACTTTTTGTGCTCGCTGGGCATCGCAACATGGAGGGCGAGAGAGCGTTTGTGCAGGAACTTGAGTCCAGCTCACGACACCGAGCTCTGGTCCAAGACAATGATCACATTCCCTTCCGCTACAGCCTGGGCGGTGGATACAAGGTGTCCAACTCGTGGGAGGCACTCGGTCCGCGTGGGGCCTACGGCACCTTCGGCCCAGAGCTCAGCTTTGGTCGGACCATTAGGGCGAAGATTGGGGATCCGATTGCGATTCTCAAATTCACCCACTCAGGCTCACAGATTATCGATTGGACGCCGGAGGGCAGCGAGGCCTCCTCCCGCAACCTATTCCCTGCGTTTGTCACGTCTGTCCGCTCTGCGATTGCAGACCTCGAGAGCAAGGGGCACACGGTTGAATTGGCCGGGGTCTTCTACCACATCGGCGAGAACGACATGTCCTTTGGGCCTTATCGCAGAAGCGCGCCCGAACGCATTCGCTCTTTGGTGAAGGCCACTCGAGAGAGTCTTGAGCTACCCCAACTGAAGTGGTTCCTAAGCCAGCAGCTCCCCACCGACCATGAGCGGGTCAATGAGATCGACGTAACGGCCGAGCTGGTCCAACTAGCGGACTCCGACGAACACGTGATTCACATTCCCGTCTTCGACCTGCCGGAGCAGGAGAAAATTCTCGTACTGGACACGGAAGCCGTGGTTCTATTGGGTGACAGAATCGCAAACGCTTACCTGGCACTCCTCTCTCCGCGCTAGCCCTCAAGACGGCCTCTGAAGCGCTGGATCCCAACTCCCAAGTTCCCCACAGGGGCTACCACCCTAGCCACACGAACGCCCCAACCACAAACTCAAGCAAACGATGCATCACGACCAACCCGTACAGATCGAATTGCCGCGCAGGCGAGTCCTGAGCGGGGCCGCAGCTGCCTTTGGGGGCCTGGGCCTGGCGGGGTGCACGAGCCCCCAACGCACAGCGCACACAGCGGGTGTCCATCCCGATTTGATATCCAAGGGCGACGTGGTGCTCTTCCAGGGGGACTCCATCACCGACGCGGGGCGTAGTAGGGAACAAGCGGGCACACCCAACCATCAACTAGCCATGGGAAATGGATACGCGTGGCTGGCCGCGAGCGGGCTGCTCGTGCAGGGCGAAGGACAGGACCTCCAGGTCTTCAATCGCGGCATCAGCGGGCACAAGGTGTGCCAGCTTGCCGACCGCTGGAGTCGGGACTGTCTAGACCTGCAACCCGACGTGCTCAGCATTCTTATCGGTGTGAACGACATTTGGCACTCCCGTAATGGTAGCTACAACGGCACCGTCGAGATCTACGAGCGCGACTACCACGCGCTGCTGACGCGCACGCAAGAGGCTCTGCCGGGTGTGGCTCTGGTCGTGTGCGAACCGTTCGTTCTTCGGTGCGGGGCTGTCGACGAATCCTGGTTCCCCGAATTCGATGAGTACCGGGCCGCTGCCCGCCGCGTTTCGGAGTCCCATTCGGCCACATGGGTCGGGTTCCAGCAGATGTTTGACGAGGCGATCCAGTACGCGCCCCCTGCCTACTGGGCCGGTGACGGAGTGCACCCATCGGCAGCTGGGGCTGCCCTCATGGCTCAAACTTGGCTCAGGGCGGTCCAGTCGTGACTCGTACCAGGTAGCGAGTCTGCCGGTTCCTAGGCAGGATCCCACCCCTCCCTGCCCTCCTCTTCGCTCACCTCCAGGCGCTCTGCACTCACGGCCCACAGTATCCCAACCATGCCGATCCAGCACGCACTTGAAGCCCTCGCCCACAATCGTTGTTCTGCAATCCTGCGGACCTCGCTGACGGAAGCAGCCGGACCGGCCATGCGGGCCGCTGTCGAGGGCGGCTTTCGCGTGGTGGAATTCACATTGACAACCCCGGGCGCGCTCGAGCAAATCTCCGCCTTTGCCCGTGACGGGCATCTACTCGTGGGTGCCGGAACCGTCTTGAGCGTCGAGGATGCCGCAGCGGCCGCGCAGGCAGGCGCACAGTTCCTGGTGTCGCCTGTGACGGACCCAACGGTTATCGCATGGTGCAATGAGAATGATGTGCTTGCCATCCCAGGGGCTTACACCCCGACAGAGATGTTGACCGCCCATCGAGCTGGGGCTCAGGTAGTCAAGCTCTTCCCCTCGCCTGGTGATGGTGTGGATGAGGGTCCGGGCTACTTGCGCGCCTGCCTGGGACCCATGCCCTTCTTGCGGCTGTTTCCAACTTCGGGCGTGACGGAACAGAACGCGGCGGCGTTTCTCGAGGCCGGGGCCTTTGGTGTGGGCTTCGTGAACAACCTCTTCGACGCCCAGGACCTGGCACAGGGCCAATTTGATTCCGTTCGTGAGCGGGCGGAGCGCATGGTCCACCTCGCGCAACGAACGTCGTAGTACCGCACGCTCAAGCGGGTAACGCGTAGGGGCCTTGCAGGTGCAGCGCCCTGATCAGTCAACCGCACGTAGCGTCAGTTCTTGGTGCAGTGTGATCGGCCAGGGCTTCATTTGCTCGTCGAGATCCTGCGTCGCCTCACTCACGATCTCCATCGTGCCCGAGAAGTCCGACTCGAGTTGTGATTCCAAGACCAACCCCGTGGATTCATCTAGCTTCAACGTCCCCTCCTGGGTGCCAGCGAGGGAAAGCCGGATCTTGATCATGCCCATATCCATTGGGGCCGCATCCTTTGGCGTGCTGAGACGCGACTCGAGCCGAACCTGGCAACTGCCCTGCGAGCGCTCCAGCAGTTCATAGACGTTGTCTTGTACATGGGGGAAACCCCCGGATACCTGGTGCCTGCGCCTCCACGTGTCCCCCACGGCCACGTCACGGTCGGGGTAGATCGATAGGAAAGGCTGCATCGAGTCCCTGAGCGCATCATCGCCAAGCATTTTCTTCAGGGCGTCTCGAACGACGGCCACGTCCTCGTCCTGGTCAAGCTCTGCGAACATCGCGTCAAACATCTCCGCCACCCCTCCTACTGCCAGGATCTCCCCCTGAGCGGTCACCTCGAGGCTGAATCCCTTGCCGACCAGCGCCCGCATGCCGGCGGTCAAAGCTGTGGCCTCTCCATCGTCATCCCGAGAGTCAAAGGTGACGCGTTCTTCAAGGGCCGCCACCCCGACATCTGTGCTGACCCAGTCGTACACCACGCCGATGGTGATGGTGCCATCTGCTTTGGGCTCACCCATCGTCTGGGTAAACCCAAACTGGGTCGTCTGATCCTGATCCATCTCTCGGCCCATGATGGTCTGGGATATTTCCTGGCGCAGCTTCATTTCAAAGCGGGTGGTCGTGCCCGCACCAGGATTCAGCTCCAGGCTGCTTGAACCGCTCGCCACGCCACAACCAGTGGAGAAACCAATGATGAGAGCGCATGCGGCCAAGCTGACTAACAAGTTCTTCATAGAGTGCGGACCCGCGTAGCGGGCATCCGTGGGGCGGTAGCGATCTGAGCCACGCCCCACTATAGGAATAAGGGGCCCGGACGCTAGGAGGGGCTTCGGGTGGGGCCGCCACCTACGCGGTTGTTGCCACCCTTCCCGCGGCATGAAGGTGAGGCGGGAGCGACAGATCTCAGTGGGCGAAGATCTGCGCGGAAAACGACACAACTCTGCATTTTTTTTTGCGGTGGCCGTCAGACCTCTGATTTCCGGCATGTGCCCGCCCACGGCCCGGAAACCGCCACCAGAATTGCATGCACCAATCCCGCGTATCGGTACCGACTCCGGGGCCGACGTCCGGCTCGGGGCACATTTTTTCAATTTTTTTTGTCGGCTAGAAAGGCCGGAATCTGGGGCCTTTCGTGAAATGGAGGGCCATTGCTATAAGAGACTCGTCGGCGGTCCAAACAACTGAGGAGGGGGGCGGTTCATGAAGTTCTTGAAGTGTGCATTGCAGTCTGGAACCTGCTCTGGCTCGGGGCATGCGTTGCGGTTCACTAGCCACGAGGTTCAGCGAGTGTCGCGATGAGTGCTCACGTGGATCGGCTGCAGGGTGCCCGGGTCCT